>SESH01107046.1_pt1 | contig 19140 bp, 11 predicted proteins | sample 3171561 | NCBI WGS metagenome assembly SESH01 (sample SAMN10866947, study PRJNA518727) | freshwater metagenome | biome: subpolar coniferous forest; feature: holomictic lake; material: water; isolation source: holomictic Lake 442 2011 16.5 m and 2014 13 m | place: Canada: near Kenora, Ontario
AGGGTCACGTTGGCCGAGGAGCCGCGGGCGATGCCCGGCAGCGCCAGGCCACCCTCGACCGGCTTGAGCACCGTGCCGGCGGTCTTCGCATCGTACAGCGCCGGCACTTCGCCCTCGAAGCTCAGCAGCAGCGGATCGAGCGTGGCGCAGACCAGCGACGCACCCTCCGGCGTCACCCGATCGGTGCGGCCGTAGAGGTCCTGCAGGGTGTAGGCCACTTCGGTGTTGAGCGCCAGCGTCACCGCCGGATTCGGCTCGCTCAGGTACAGGTAGCAGATGGTCTTGCCGTCGCGCGCATAGACGTAGGCGATGGTCCGCTCCGTGGGCTTGAACGCCAGCTTGAAATCGGCACAGTCCACGGCCTGCACAAGGTTGTAGTAGGCGACGGTCTTCAGCATCGGCATGGTCGAGCCCCAGCGCGCATTGTCGGACTTGTCGGTGACGGCGTCCGACACCCGCGGCCGGTCCGCGGCCTGGTCGAACGAGAAGCTGTCCCCGGGAAATTCTCCGCGCAGGACCGGCTGCCGCGTCCAGGCGTTGCCCGAGGTCTGCGTGTAATCGGTGATGGGCGACATGTCATGGGCATGGGCGTCCAAGGCGGTCTTGATCATGTCCCGGCTGCCCTGCATCTGGTCATTTCCGCCCACATAGGCGAACTCGGTCGTGATCATCCGGCGCTTCAGGCCGAGCGCCTGCAAGCTGGCCTTGGACTTCTCATAGCCATCCCAGACGAACGCGGCCCCGTAGAGGTGCGAGTCGAAGAAATCGGCGATCTCGTGGATCTTCTCCTTCATGATCCAGTCCGCGTCCTCCTTGCTGGCCGGCAGCCCCCAGGTCATCATGCCCACGGGCAGATCCGGGAACTCCTTCTTGAGCGCGGCGTAGGCCTTGCGCTGCAGTTCCATCGTCCGCGCGTCGAGGTTCCGCTCCAGGCCGGAGGGGACCACCATCACGATGCTGCTGCGGTTGGTACGCACAAAGGCCACGATGTAGGCGACGAACCCGTCGATGTCGAAGGTCTTGCAGCCCGGATTGAACGGATCGTCGAGCTGGGCCCAGGCGGGCGCCATCGAACTCACGTCGCCCCAGGGATGGCCCGGCTTGCGGCCGCGCATCTGTTCAAGGTTCGGGATATAGACCAACTTCGGGAAGTCCCCGCGGGGTTTGATGGTGATTGGGCCGCCCTTCACCGGTTGGGCGTATTTCCAGCCCTGGTAGTCCCAGTCCTGGTACAGCGAGACGCCAAGCTTTTCCGTCTGGATGCCCTGGAAGGCTGTGAAACGGCACTTGGCGAAGTCCTTGGGATCGGTGATCCGGCGCGGGTTCACCACCGCGTAGGTGACCGTGTCCTCGGCCAGCACCGTTCCGCCGTCCACCAGCGCGGCATGAATGAAAAACTCCCGTCCGACCTCCTTCGCGGCAGCTTCGGGTAGCACGGCTGAGAGCCGCAGGTTCTGCGCGCGGCTTCCCGGCACATTCATGTCGATCCATTTGGCAACCATGGGCTTTGCCTCCGCGAACGACACGCTGCCGGCAGCGACATGAAAGTACTCGTAGTCGGTGATGTCATACTTGATGTCCGGCTGCTTCAGTTCGCCGACCGGTTTGCCGTCGGTCGCGTACAGGAGAAACTCGAAGCGCAGCGGCTCATCTACGGAGAAGAGGTTCCCGTTGGGCGGCGTGCTGATCTCAAGCGCATAGCGACTGGCGGCGGCCGGGGTCGCCGCCGCGGCAGCAGCAGGCGTCGCGGACACGGCGGAGGTCGCACCACCGGCAACCTGGACATCGGAGAAGTAGCACTCGCCACGCCCCTGCGCCTTGGGCCAGCAGAAGCGAACGCGAAAGTAGTCGCCGCGGACGCTCTTCACCGCCTCGTACTGCTTCCAGCGCAGCCCCGCGCGGGTCAGCGTGTGGACATAGCCGGGGATCTGGCGCTTGTCCTCCCACGGCAGCATGACCCAGTCGCCTGTCGCCGCAGAAACGTTGCCGTCCTTGTCGCAGGGAGCCACCTCGAAAGCCGCTGCGTAGGAGGGATCCTTCTGAACACTGTAGTTGTCCGCCGCCCACAGACTCACGCGCACCGGCGTGCCTGGGTTCTTGAGCACCGGGCTGAGCCATGCGCTGTCAACCTCCTCGTCCTTCGTCTTGCCGATGACCAGGCTCTTCCCGCCCGGCCGCCGGGCAACATCCGACAGCGTGGCGTTCTTCACCGCCGTCCAATCCTTGCCGCCGTCGGCAAAGGAGGTTTCATAGAGCGTGCCGGCCGAGGCGGCCCATGCGCCGGCCTGTATCGAGAGGGCTATGCCAAGCAGTAGGAACTGGTTCTTCATCTTGCTCATCTCCTTGAGGCATCAGGATTCAGTCGGTGGACGATTACGGCGACGATAGCGGTGGACGATTGTTCTGCATTCTCTCCTCGTGCCCCGTTCTCGTCGCCCGTCATCGTCAACCGATCACCGATTACCGATCCCCGCTGCCTCACTTCCCCGCCCGCCCCTTCAGTTCGTCATAGAACACCGAGATCTCGCGCCACTCGGGCTGGCCGTAACTCTTCTCCGTCTTCGGCTTCTCATAGCCGCTATTCCAGCAGCGGATGTACCGCGCCTCTTGCGTCGGGAAGACAAACAGGCGGCCGTCGGACGTCTCCTCGTAGGTTCCGTTCCTGGCGGCATCCCAGACCACGAACTCCTCGCCCTGGAACACCCCGGTGGCCGAGGTCGCAATCTTCACATCCTGATACACGCCCTTCGTGTTGTGCCAGAGGCGGATCATGTTGACCTTCTGCGTGGCGATGAGGTCTACCTGCAGCCAGATCGGGCCCGTGCCCCAGAACTTCTCTTCGCAGTCGGTGTACGGGAACCCTTTGACCTCGCCATCGGTGAATTCGGCCCAGGGCCACCACATGCGCGCGGGGTGCTGGCCGGTGACCGGCTTCTTGAACGCCAGATTGACGTTCGGCGAAAAACGTTTCGGCGGCTTGCCGGCCAGGATCTCCTTGAGACTCGTCTCGCGGCCGTACAGCGCCCGGAGATCCTCCGGATCCAGCGCCGTGCCGAACACGGCTACATCGTCAATCACCGCGTCGAGCTGGCACCCTTTCGTGCCGAAGCTGCCGATATCGAGCCAATCGGCCTTGATGTCGTCGGTGAAGAACCCGCGCCCCTTGCCCAGGCAGGTGTCGTACCGGTCCCCATCGAGGTAGAAGGCGAGATCGCCCTCGCCCTCGGCGTTCTTCCAAGTCACCGCCACGTGGTGCCAGGCGCCGGCTTTCCAGGACGCATCCTTCGTGGTCACATGCTTGGTCCCGAGATGGAAGGAGAGGCGGTCATACTGGTCCTTGCTCAGCGTGACCGCATTGCCGATCGCCAGCAGGCGCCGGAACTTGCCATCCTTGAGTTCGCCGTCCGGCTTGAACCAGAAGCCGAGTGTCCCCTCGGCCCGATTCAGCGTCTTCGCGGTCAACGGAAGCCGCAGCGCGGTCCCCCGCCCCACATAGAGCCCCTGGCCGAACTTCCCTTCCCGAAACTCCTTCTTCCCCTCAACCTTGAGCCCCGGACCCGGCACCTCCGAACCCAGCGTGCCGTCCAGCGACAACGCCGCCAGCGGCGCCTTCCCGCCCGCAAAGGGCGCGGAGTTCGTTTCAGTCGCGAAGGCCACACGTACGATCAGCCCCATGATCGCGACTGCGACGATGTAGTTGTTAGAGCATTTCATAGTTGCGCTCCATTATCTCTCTGCTGGTCTTCAGGTTTGGTAAATAGGTTTCGTCTGGCAATCTGGAAAGCCGAAAATCAGGAAGGCATGTGTGACTCCCGGCCAACCCGTTTGATCGTCAATGGCATGGCGGCAAAATTGAGCAGAAGCCCCGAGTCCAGTTGTACGGCCTTCATATAGGAGCGGACGACGGCAAAGTGGATGGGCTCCAGTGCCTTGATGGCCTTCAGTTCCACGACCACGCGCCCGGCAACCAGCAGATCGAGGCGATGTTCACCAATCGGTTTCTCCTGGTATGTCAGGCGAATGGTCTTCTGGCGCTCATAGGGAATGTTCCTGGATGTCAGTTCAATGCAGAGCGCCTCCTCGTAGATGGACTCAAGAAAGCCCGGCCCGAGCGCCTTGTGAACGGCAATAGCCGCGTTGATGATCTCGGCGGTGAGGTCCTTGTCTGGCAGCGCTATTCGGGTTTCATCCATGCTTCCGGCTTTCTTGATTTCCTGATTGTCCCTGTCCCCGTACCGCAACTTCACTATCTGGAACTCACGAAATCAGGAAGGGGCCTTCCGGCTTTCCTGATTTCCAGATTGTCCCCGTCCCCGTACCCCAACTTCACTATTTGGAACTCAGGAAATCAAGAAGAGGCCTTCCGGCTTTCCTGATTTCCAGATCGTTCCCGCCCACGTACCGTAACTTCACTATTTGGAACTCAGGAAATCAAGAAGAGGCCTTCCGGCTTTCCTGATTTCCAGATTGTTCCTCTGAATTCAGATTCCCTGCGCTCTCAAAATCAGATCCGCCACGAAGCGCCGGTCCTTTTCGTCGTTCCCGGCGCCATACGCGTTCCGGATCAGCACATCGTCGAGATCGGCCCGGATCATGGCCAGCCGGTTCATTCGGTCTGCATCCGCCGCGAGCGTCTTCTCCTTGGCCTCGAGCAGGTTCACCAGCGTGTAGACATAGCGGTAGTCGTCCACACCCGCGCGGTGCCCCGCGTACCGGATTGTCAGCACCGGCCCTTCCTTGGAACAGCCGATGGTGTTGTAATCCTCATACTGGCCATCGGTCCCGTCATACGGGTCGCCAAAGAAGGTGAGCATTGTGTAGTGCAGGTAGCAGTCCGCCGAAAGATTCCAGGCGCCATACCCGGCCAGGCTCTTCAACTGGCAACCGTTGGCCGACCCCGGATCCCAGGATTGGATGTACCCCCCCGCGGCAGCTCCGTAGCGATGCGCCTCACGGGCGGCCGCGCGCGTCCCGGGTCCGCCGTTGGCCATCGGGTACCCCATCACCTTGTGCATCTGCTCCCAGCCGTTGTTCACGCACATCCAGGTCTCGGAACCAGCGGGTTTGATCAGCTTGCGCCGCCGCTCCTGAAGCTGCCAGTCCGGGTTCTCGTCCTCCATGCCCAGCAGCGGCACGGGATAGCCGTTGGTCTTCGCGAACTCGACCCCCCGGCGCGTGTACTCGGTGAGACTCATCCCCTTGTAGGTAAAGGTTTCCGGTTTGCCCCCGTCCGCATACGGCCAGGGACAGCCGTAACTGAACAGCGCCTTGGCGTTCATGCCGTATTTCTTCATGAGACCGGCAACCTTGCCGTAGGCCGGATCATCCCAGCCCGGGGCACTGACGATGTTAAACCCGCAATCGGCCGTCAGCTGGAAGTACTTCTGGTAAACCTCCCAGGAGAAGGTTCGGGACGCATTCAGGTTCCGCCGCTCGGCCTCACTGAGCGTGCTCCAATCCTTGTCCGTCCAGCCGATCTGAAACCAGATTCCCCAGAGCACGTCATCCGGCTTCTGGAGTTTGATCGGCAGCACCTCGAGCGTGCAGGGCAGCGACTGCTTCGCGCCGTCCAGGGTCATGACGAGCGCGCCCTTGTACTTGCCCGGCGGTGTCCCTTCCGGGATGTGGAATGTGACCCAGAACTCCTTGGACTGTCCGGCCTTGATCTCGGTCTTCACCGGACCCGTCGCGCGGACCGACGGATAATCCGGCCCGGCCGGAAACACGCGTTTCAGGACTTCGCGGTCATCCTTGACGAAAAGTTCCGGCGACATCTCCCCTTTGCGGCCCAGCGGCAGCGAGCGCAGCACGCTGACATCCACATTGGCCGCATCGAACTTCCCGGGCCCCGTCAGGGCAAAGGCATCCATCTCAACCTGCTGGATATCCCTGTCCGCGAAGATGCGGAACGCGCGCGGCACAAACTCCGTCGGCGAGCCGACCGCCTCGATGCCCTTCAGCGCGTTCTCCGGCGCCGGTCTCTGATCAGGCGCCCGCCGGTCCCGGAACGGTGCCACTGCGGCAATAACCGCGCCCGACGCATCCGCGCCCGCCGTTCCCTCCGCCCCCGCCCGCACCGGCAAGATCGCGACCAGGCTCAGCATACAGATGGTCAATTGATATGCGTTCATCATCTTGCTCCTCATCTGAGACACCTTCGTCGTGAGCTTTGTCGACGAAGTTCGCGACAAAGATGCTCGTCACTTCATCAGCCGTAATCGTCGCCGTGATCGTCAACCGGTTCCCAGTCTCCCCACGTTGCCGTCAACCGCGCTTCCAATCTGGAACTCAGGAAATCAGGAAGAGTGGCCAGCCCCTTCCCGCATTCCTGATTTCCAAATCAGCCAAACTGGAGCCGTTCGCTCATCGTCATCGCCCACCGGTTCCGCCCACTGCTCACCGCCCACTGCTCACTGATCACCGATCACCGTTCACCTACCGCCGCACCCTCACGGTCGCTCCATGAATTTCAAGAACCGCACAAACGCCAGAAACAGCACCACGTTCGCCACGGTTGCCGTCAGCATGACCATGGCGCCGTGCGCTTCGTGCGCCCAGAACACGTAGTAGACCACGTACGCCAGGCTCGAGAGCAATCCGCCCACGAAGCCCAGCGCGATGACGCCCAGGATCCCCTTGTGCACCGTGGTGCGCTCCTCCGGGTTTGGCGGAAGGTCGGCAAGCTTGAATGGCGCGGTCGGTGCCACGTAGTTCTTCTCCCCGCCCAGGCGCTTCCATGCCCGGTAGACGCGGTAATGGAAGTAGAAGACCAGCACGGCCATGGCCCCGCTCCACAGGAAGTTGAACCGGTACGCGTAGTTGTTGACCGGGAAGAAGTGCTTCCAGATGTCCACGTAGAGCCCCGCCAGGGTGCCGCCGACAATGGCGGCCGGCGCCCGGACCAGCGCCACGGCGCCGCAGAACTGCCCGAAGCGCTCCCGCGGATACAAGATGATCTGCCACGCCCCCCATGCGCACTGGCTCAGCGCGTTCCCCAGCGCGCCGAACACCGCGCCGCTGATCACGCCCGTCCAGACGTACACCATCAGCGGCGGGGTGTCGATCGCCAGCCAGATCCACCCGCCGAAGGCGAAGAACGCACCGCTGCAGGTCATGTACGCGCAGACCCGTATCGGATTCCAGCGATCCGCCAGGCTCCCCGCGAACGTGAAGCAGAAAGGCACGGTGATTGCGCCGATCGCCCCCATCTTCCCGATCAGGTTCAAGTCGAGCCCGAGCGACTTGGACATGAAGACCCCGAACACGCCGATGCACGAGGACATGGCCATGCAGGTGAACATCAGGGCGATATCCAGGTAGTACCGGATACCGAAGCACTCCTTCACATAGGCCCGCAAGGACTCGGCCAATGACCGCTTCTCCCGCTCTCCCTGCTCCGGCGCCGGGTATTCGCCCTCGCGCACCTTGAGGCAGAGAATGCCGAAACCGACCAGGTAGAGCACCGCCGCGCCCAGGTAGATCGCCCGCATGTGGCTCTCGGCGTAGCGGAAGATGAAGAAGTTGTAGAAAGAACCGGTCAAAGTCCCCACCAACCGGAACCAGGCCACGAAACGGCCCATCATCTTCTGGGGCACCACGTCGTTGAACAAGTACCAGAAGACCGTGTTCACGAACATGTTAAAGAAGTCGAACATCGCCGCGAACACCGCCAGCAGGAAGATGGTCACCTGCGCCTGGCTGAACGTGTTACCCGAGGCGAACATCCGGTGCGCCCACGCGCCAATGCCGTCGCTGCACCCGATCAGGACCAGCGACAGCGTCAGGAACGGCGCGGTGTAGAGGATGAACGGGATGCGCCGCCCCAGCGGCCCGCGATGGCGGTCGCTCTTGAAGCTCAGCCACGGGGTGATGCCGATGTTGAAGATGCCCGGCAGCGTGGTGAGGATGAAGCCGATGACGACGTTCGGCGAGTCCAGCACGCGCAGTTTCAGCGGCAGGATGCTGGGGACGACCGTCTCCATCAGCGTGAAGCAGAAGTCGCCCCACAGCATCCAGGCAAACAGCAACACCAGCCCGCGTTTGGTGTAGCTCAGGCTGCCGCAGCGGTAGGTCTTCGCGCCATCGGCGGATTCCTCACTCATAGGCGTTCATGTTCACGATCACTGCCTCTAGAGTTCCTGCCGCCCTGCTTCGGTGGACGAGAACGGGCGACGAGAACGGATAACGATTGTTCGGCATTCTCTCCTCGTGAACCGTAGTCGTCGCCGGTATCGTCCACCGATTCCCATCAACTGCGCTTCTATATCTGGAACTCAGGAACTCAGGAAGAGCGGCCAGCCAATTCCGGCTTTCCTGATTTCCACATCAGCCAAACTGGGCCGTTGTCCCCTCTCTCAATCTGCGTCAATCTGCGAAATCTGCGGACAAACTCCGCGGAATGATTCCGGCGCTTGGCATCGGTGTACGACAACGGCGACGATTACGGATGACGATTCTGCGCCTCTCCTCGTGAACCGTAGTCGTCGCCGGTATCGTCCACCGATTCCCATCAACTGCGCTTCTATATCTGGAACTCAGGAACTCAGGAAGAGAGGCCAATTCCTGATTTCCTGATTTCCAAATCAGCCAAACGGAACCTGTTCGCGCATCGTCATCGCCAACCGGTTCCGCCCACTGTAGGACTTCGTTTGCGAAGACCGAGGTCGCCGGCAAGCGGCGCCCCTACATTCCCGACACATTCTTGCTTCCTGTCACGGCATCCAACTGCGCCTCGCAATCTGGAACTCATGAAATCAGGAAGAGAGGCCAATTCCCGCGTTCCTGATTTCCAAATCAGCCAAACGGAACCTGTTCGCGCATCGTCGTCGTCCACCGGTTCCGCACACTGTAGCCGCGACCAATGGTCACGGCTACAGTTGCGCGTCAGCACTGCTTCCAAACACTTAGTCCCACTCTTCGTCCCACACTTCGTCGGTTACCCTTAGTCGTCCCACTTAGTCGACTAAGCAGTTCGACTAAGTGTAACCGACTAAGAGTGGCGACTACGTGTGGCGACTAAGTGTCACAAACGGTCCTTGGTCCTATTCCATCCGGTCAGCGGCGGGCCTGAAACCCGACACCCGACGCCATCCCTCACCGGAACAATATCGTGGTCCCCCTCGGCCCTGCCTGGGACAGCAGCGCGTCGTTGCCCTGGTACGTGACCCTCATGTCGTAGTTCGTGCCGGCGTAGGAGGCGCTCACCACGCCGACCCCGAACTTCGTCCCACCGAGTCCGGCAGTGCGCAGGAAGTGGATCGGATAGAGCGGCGTCGGGTCCGTGCCCAGCGCCACTTGCAGTTGCGCGCTTGCCAGGTTCACGGTTCCCGTCACCGAGAGGTAGTCGTTGCTGCTGCCAATGGTCGCGGCCAGCGTGCCGGCGGACTGCATCGTGAGGGTGCCGGAGATCGTCTGTGCGCCGCCCGCAAAGGAGAGCGTGCCGCCCGTGCCGATGGTCACGTTGCCCTGATACTTCGACCCGTTGATCAGCGACAGCCCCGCGAAGTTCGTGCCGGTGCCGGTCTGGAACGTGTAGTTCTGCCCGGCCACGTTGGTCGCCGTGTTCAGCCGGAAGGTGTTATCACCAAACCAGCTCATCTTGTTGGTCGAATCGAGCGGCTGCCCACTCTGGTTGCAGAACACACTGGCGGTGGTGACCGCCCGGAACGATACCGTCCCGCCGTTGATCACGATGCTGCCGGGTGTGCCGTTGTTGATCGTGGCCGCGCTCAGCGAGGTGAACTGGAAGATGCCGCCCAGGTAGTTGCTGATGATCCCGGTGCCGCCATACCCGCTCCCGAGTACTCCGCTCCCCTGCAACTCCACGCCCCCCCCGTTCCACAGCATCAGGTTTCCGCCGTTGCCATTGCAGGGGGTGCCTTGGACAGTCACCGAACTATTGCTGCCCACGCAGATCTGGCAGCCGTTGGCGCACACCACGAGGCTGCCGGTGCCCGAGACTTCAACCGTGTTGTTCCATGGGGATGGAGGAACGATAAAGGAAGCTGCAGAGAAGCCGCCTACAGCCAGACCGCCGTTCACGTTGTACTGGGCGCCATCCCGGACGGTCACGCGGTTCCCGATGCTCGCCCCGCCAAGGCTAAGGTTGTCCCCGGTCCTCAACGAACTGCCAGGACCCGTGACAACGATTGTGTTTCCCGGAGCATTGGTCACGGAACCGAGCGTGTTGTAGGTCTGCAGGTTCGCCCGCCCGCCGTTGGTTATGGTCAGCGTGTTGTAGCCGCCAGGGCCGTTGCCAAGCACTGTCGCATACCCCAGAGTCAAGACCGAGTTGCTGCCGGTTACGAGGACCTGATTGTTGCTGGTGCTGGGGTAGAAGTAGCCGGAATAGTAGAAACTACCGCCGTCGCTGACGGTCAGCCGGTTGCCCGCGCCGCTGTTACCCAGGTAGAACATCGCCCCCGATGTATTGGAATAAACCGATCCTGCGCCCGTGATCAGCCAACTGTTGTTGGTGGACGTCGCCGAGTTACCGACGTACTGGTTCCCATTGCCGGCGTCAATCAGGGCGCCGCCATTGGTCACCACCACCTGGGATGCGTAGTCGTAGTACTGGCCCGAACCCCCAGTGACGGCAAGCACGGTCATGACCGATCCCGTTCCCGCCACCACGAGCGAACAACCCGAACCGCCGCCGTCCCTACCGATGTTCTGACCTCTCGTGTACAGGCGCCCGCCGTTGCTTACCGTCATACTGCCGCGCTTGCTGCCCCCATACCCCACCGCGAGTCCGTTCGTGGCCTGCAGCGTCCCGCCGTTCTGCACCACGGCGGAGTAGCCGGCGGCATTCCCGACGGTAACCGGAGTCGCCCACGTATAAGCGCCGAGGTTGAGCGTTACCGTGCCGGACGCGGCGCTGAAGGTCGCGCCGGCGACTGCGGCGTTTGCGTTCCAGTTCACGGCGTAGCTGGCACTGTTGGTGAAGAAGGCGTTGTCGAACGGCCACGGCGCCAGGTCGTTGAGCCAGTTGGCGCCGACGGCGTACGTGCCATCGACCATGCTCGTCCAATAGCGGTTCCCGGCCGCCGTCACCGCCGCCAGGGTGCACGTCGCCGCATTCGCGGAGCCGATCACGTAAGACCCCGAAGTCAGCGTCAGGATCACGGTCTGCTGCGCCGCGGCGCGCGCGACCGGCGTGACCGTGATGAGGCCGTTTGTCGAACCCCTGGCGATGACCACCGTGCCACTGGCCGGGGCAATCGTGTAATCCGCCCCGTTGGTGGCCGTGCCGCCCAGCGTGTAGTTCACGATCAACTCCTCGTTCGTGCAACTCGCCGGCCGGTAGACCGTGAACGCGGCGGTATCCCACGCATCCGCGCGCCCATTCGGATCCGTGGCCTGCACGGTCAATTCGCCGGTGATGAAGCTCTTGATCCCGGTCGCCACCACATTCGTCGTCGTATTGGAGGCACCGTAGGTGTAGTAGTAGTTCAGGTTCGGGCTGATTCCGCTCGCGATGTTGGTGCTGAACGGCGTGTTGTTGGTCCAGGCCGGATTGACGGCGCCGCCGTTGAACCAGTTCGTCTTGGCCCAGGCATTGGGGTCCGTGCCCCAGTAGACGCACACGGCCGTGGCAGAGGTGCCGGTGCTGGTGAGCAGACCGTTGAACGTCGCCGAGGTCGGCGTCACGTCCGCGGTATCCGTGTTCTGGATGGTGGGACCGATGCCGACGCCCTCCATCGCGTACTTGCTGAAGGTCGTGTTGGAGGCCATGGTCATATACTCAGCCCAAACCCAGTTTGTGGAACAGGCGATGGATGAAATGCGGACCTCGTCCATTTGACCATTGAAATGGTCGGTGCCGCTCCCATCCCGCCCGAATCGAGTGGTATACGAACTAGTGATCTTCGTAATCGCCGCATTTTTCGTCAGGCGGTTTCCATCCCAACACAGGGTGGTTCCAGTGTCCGCCAGTGAAACCGCCACATGATGCCAACCCGACGCAATGCCGGGCGGGGTGACTTGGATGTCAGTTGCCGCGTTATTAGCGTTCGTACGAAATATCGCATACAGGTTCGCGGCGACATTGTAACCCCATAAGATGCTAGAACCGGACAAGCCTAAGGTACCGTCGGCATTTCCGAATGGCCGATTCGCGGCTCCGCTGCTCGCGGATTTAGCCCAAAAGGAATAGGAGAAGTTCGTTGTCGGAAGGACATAACTTGTGTCGATGTAGTCGTCCGTCCCGTCAAAACTCTCTCCTTTGCCGATCACCCCATTCGTTTGAACTGGACATAGTGACGAATTTCCGCCGCCGCCCCTGGCGTTCCTGCCGAAACTTGTCGAATCCTTGTATTCCCCACTCGTTCCGTTGCCGGATTCCCTCAGGTGCCACACGCCGGCGAACCCGTTCGTCCACGTCGCGCCATTGGTCGTACAGGCCAACTGGTTGCTGTTGGCCGGATCGCCCCACTTGGCCCAGATGGTGCCGGATCCGTCGGCGGGAATGGTCGGCACCTGAACCCAGACGTAGGAAACCTGGCCGGCGTTGGTGTTCCACGACTCGATCTCATAGTTGAGACTGGTGTCCGTCGTGTTCGTACCGAACCGCAGGTCCGTGCCGTTGGTAGTCACGAAGTTGGCAAAGGTGAACCCGCTGTTGCCCACGTTGTTGCTGAGCACCACCAGCACGGGGAAGTTGGTCAGCGTCTCCGTCCGGCTGGTGTACCCTTCGAACTTGATCTGCATCTGCGGCACCGCCTCCGCCCGCGGGGCCAGCCACCCGAGCAGCGCCAGTGTCAGGGCCAATACCGGCCAGAATCCCAACCTTGCCTGATTCGTTCGCATGTTCGTGCTCCTTCTTTACCCGCACCGCCAGGGCTACGACGTGGCGGCCTTTTGCCTTCATTGTGCCGGCTCGTAGCGCCGGCACGACCTGTAACAAATCCTGTCGCCCTGGGATCGGTGGACGATTGGGGCGCGCGCTCCTCGTACGCCCCTAATCTCTCCCCTAATCTCTCCCCTAATCGACTCCCCTAATCGACTCCCCTAATCGATTAGGGGGCACGATTATGGGAGTCGATTAAGGTTGGCCTCTGCTCTCCTCGTCAACCGTTCTCGTCGCCGTCATCGTCAACCGGTCTTCTGTCTTGCCACGTTGCCTCCAAATGCGCTTCTGAATCTGGAACTCAGGAAATCAGGAAGAGATGCAAATTCCAGTTTTCCTGCTCAGCAAACGGAACCCGTTACCCGTAGTCTCCCATCCCTGGTCGAGAGTCTGCTCGTTCGCCAGAAAGGTGGCCCGGGCGCTCCGCGCACGGGCAGGTTCATGTCTGGCACACCGCCTGCACTTCCCCGCGCGCGGAGCGCCCGGGCCACCTTCACCTTCAACCCTCCACCTGCCACAACGGTCCTTCAATCGGTGGACGATAACGGGCGACGATAGCGGCGGACGATTCTGCATTTTCTCCTCGTGCACCGTTCTCGTCGCCGTCATCGTCCACCGGTTCTTTCGCAAGAGACACTTAATCGCAACACTTCGTCCCACCCTTACTCGGTTACGCTTCGTCGACCATCCTTAGTCGACTAAGCAGTTCGACTAAGCGTAACCGACTAAGAGTGGCGACTAAGTGTGCCTTCCAACTTCCACCTACCACCTACCACCTACCACCTACCACCTTCCCCTCACTCCGCCAACCTCGCCTTCACCTTCTCCTGTCGCGGCGGCAGGGCCGGATTCAGCATGGCCTCGGCCAGCAAGTCCACCGTGCGTGCGGCATATTCATCGAGATCAATTTCGAAGCGCAGCACCGGCAGCGCCCAGGACTGCGGCAACTGCTTGTTGGCCATGCTGGCCAGTCCGGGGCGGTAGTCGGGCTGGGCGGCCAGCGCCTGGGCCGCGCCGGCGGCCGCAAAATCGTCGGCGAAGATCAGGGCGTCGGGCCGCCGGGATGCCGGACGCTGGAGAAAAGCGCGTGCGACTTCTCCGCCCGCCTCCAGGCTCGGGTAGCAGTCCATCGCCTCTGTCGCCACGCCGTTCTTCCCGTTTCCGCCCGCGGCTTGCCGCAAAATCTCTTCGAAGGCGACACCCTTGAAATCCCCGCCGACCAGCGCGATCCGCCGGCCCTTCCCGTCGAGCAGTCTGGCGGCGGCCTCGGCGACCATGGCTGTGAAGTCTGTCAGGATCGCGAACGGCATCGCCGAGGTCATGTAACCCGCTTCCACGGCGGGGATTCCGGCGCGGGTGATGGCGGCCGCGTCCATGTCGGGGGGCACGATCACTCCATCGATGGCACCTGCCTCCACGTCCTCCGCCAGGCCGGGAAAATCCCCGATCCGGTGGGGCCAGCGGGGATTCACGTCACGGAAGTAGACATGGCAGGTGCAGTGCCGACGGGCGATCTGCCGCTGCATCGCATGCAGGATCCAGGCGATGGCGGCGCCCGGACCGCGGATCGGCTCGTCGACCGTCGCCACGCCGACGGTCCACGTCAGGTGGTTCAGCGGTTCCAGGTCGCGAATGACGGTGCCGCTTCCGTTGGAACGCGTGATCAGCCCCAGGTCCACCAGTTGTTGCATGGCGGGGTGAAAGGTGTTCTGGCACAGGGATAGCGTGCGTCGTAGGTCGCGATCGGGCGGGACTCTGTCGCCAACGCCCAGGTTACTGCAATGGATGAAGCGGGCGATCTGCTTGCACGCCGCCGTGACCCGGGTCTGCGAACGCCGGTTCGACGCGGTTGCCCGGATGGCCGGGAGATTCTGAGTGATCCCATCCATGAGATCACTGTACCAAATCCCGCCCCGGGGCGCAAGAGGGTATTTTGACGTACTGGCTATGCCGTTGATTCAACCTGCCACGACCTGCAGTATGCCCTTGCATAAACGAATAGACGAGCGCCGGCACAGCTTCAAAACACTGACTCGCGCTTACACTAGTAATGGTGGACGATTGGGTGACCTCTCCTCGTCCACCGCAATCGTCGCCGTAGTCGTCAACCGATCGCCGTCCAGCCGCGTTGCCTCCAGATGCGGTTCTGAATCTGGAACTCAGGAAAGCAGGAAGAGAGGCCAATTCCTGATTTCTTGAGTTCCTGATCAACCAAACTGGATCTGTTCCCTCCTCCGTGTCTCCGTGGTGAGTCTTTGCAGCCTCCGCCTCGCAAATGCTCTTGATTCCGAATCACGTTTGGATGAATATGCTCCTGTGTCCAGAACAGAAAGGCATCCATGACACTGGCAATCATGCAGCGGATCATCGGGGATTTCCACGCCCGGCCCCTGCCGCTCCTGACGGCGCGTGACTGCGACGACGCGGGTGGGACGTGTCCTGCTTCCGGACGCGGCAGGGATGGGAAATCGACTTCGTGGCCGTACGCAAGGCGCCGACCAGCCCCCGGCGCATGCTTCTCCAGGTGGCGCACACCTTGAAGAGCCCCGAGGTCCGGGAGCGCGAACTGCGCGGTTTGCCGGAAACGGCCCGGCATCTGCGCGCGGACCGCGTCACAGTAGTCACCCTCAACGACGAGGAAACCCTCGACCTCGCAGGCACGCACGTGGAGGTTGTTCCCGCGTGGCGATGGCTGCTTGAGGAAGACGCGCCGGAGGCGTGACCGGAATCTTCTGCAGGATCTGCAACACCTGCTGCAGGAGGCACGAGTTGCAGGCGACGCCTTCCTGCGATCCGACGGTCGCACGCCCTGACCAGTCCGTGAACCGACCGCCGGCCTCCTCCAACACCGGCAGGATGGCCGCGGCGTCCCAGATGCTCATCACGGGGTCGAGCATGAGGTCCGCACGCCCGGTTGCAACCAGCAGGTAACCGTAGCAGTCGCCCCATGTGCGCGTAACCCGGCACGTCCGCGCGAGGGTGTCGAAAACGTGCTCCGCTCGCCGCTGGTGGAAGGTTGCCACCTCGGAAGTGACGAAGACAGCATCGGAGAGTTTCGCGCACGTGGACACCTGCGCGCGAACCGGTTGCTCGTCGCGTCGGCAGTACCAGGCCCCCTCCCCCCGGCACGCGTGCACCGACTCGCCCAGAGCGGGCATCTCGATGACGCCCGCGACGCTTGTTTCGTCGCGCTGCAGTCCGACGAGGGTGCCGTACAGGGGCACGCCGCAGACGAACGAGCGCGTGCCGTCGATCGGGTCCAGGATCCAGCGAAACGGACTCGTGCCGGCGCGTTCGCCGTACTCCTCGCCGATGATTCCGTCGTCCGGAAACGCCTCGATGATCCGCTCGCGCAGGTACTGCTCCGCCTCGCGGTCCGCCACGGTGACCGGCGTGTGGTCGGCCTTGGACTCGACGTTCAGGTGCGGCTGTTGGAAATATGCCAGCGTCCGTCGGCCGGCGGCGGCGGCGATCTCGCAGGCCAGCCGGTATCGCGCCCGAAGGGGATCATGCGTGGTCATGTTCGCTTGCAGACTCCTCACGGAGAGACCTCCACTTCGCTATCACCTTTTCCGTAAACCGAAAGGTTACGCTGATGATGCGCGTGCGTGCAACCATGAATCAGGTTTGGCGGCAATTCTTTCACAGTTTCCATCACTGACCCGCGCGCGCCGTGTTCTGCGGGGGAATGGAAGGATGGAGGATTGGAAGGATGGTTATGCCCTTGAAGAACTCGTCTTCTCGATCGGCTGGTCCTCCTGAAACATCCATTGTTGATTGACAGAACGCCATGGATCGACGATGCCGTATCGCGCCTCGCGGCAAGGAGATTTCCATTCTTCCGACCTTCCACTCTTCCAACTCCCGCAGTCTACGGGCGCGCATTACCCGTTGACGTATTATGTTACGTCACGTACTATACCGGCATGCAAACACTGGCGCTCGTGCGAAAGCAGCGAGGCGTATCGCAGCGGGAGTTGGCAACCCGCGCAGCGATTTCGTTTCGCGGCCTTCAACTCCTCGAACAAGGCGGACACAACTGGCGCGTGATGACCGTCGGACGCGTCGCGGAGGCGTTGCAGTTGCCCGCCCTGGGACTGGATCTGGTTGTCGGGCATTTTCTGCGCCTGCCCCCGGATTCCGTACAGGAGGTGTCGATTCGCATGGCGCTCGATGGGTTCGACTCCTGGAAGACGCACCTGTTCGATTTCGTGGATGCCTTCCGCTCGACACGTAGCGGCGAATTGCTGACCGATCCACCAGTCACCGAGTTGGATATCCGGCTGCAGGCGCTGTGTGCGTCAACGGTGGAGGCGCTGTGCCACGAAGCGGACATCCGGGCGCCGGCCTGGTGCGCCGGCATCCGATCATTGGGGCACCCCTGGTTCGTGGCCGGCGTCGAGAATCTCAAGGCCTCGGCGCTCGTGGAATCGCCGGCCTGGTTTCGTTCCAGGAACATCTTTGTTCTGGGGAATTTTCTGAAACGGGCCTAGACATGCTGCATGCGAACGACATCTTGAAGCTGTTCCAAGCGCTCAACGCCGAGCTCTGCGCTCGGAACGTACAGGGGGAGATCGGCATCTGCGGCGGGGCGGTCATGTGCCTGGTGTTCAAGGCGCGCGAATCGACCAAGGATGTGGATGCCATCTTCCATCCCACGCGTGAAATCCGGGAGGCCAGCCGTGCGGTGGCCGCGCGTCTGGGTTTGACCGAAGACTGGCTCAACGATGCGGCCAAGGGCTACTTCCTAACGAAGCCGCCCGTCATGGATGTCATGGAACTATCCCACTTGCGCGTATGGGCGCCCCAGGCCGAATACATGCTGGCCATGAAATGTGTGTCCGCTCGGTTCGACTCCCACGATGCGGATGATGCGCGATTCCTGCTCGACCATCTTGGCATCCAGACCGTTGACCAGGCGTGCCGCATCATCGAGCAGTACTATCCCCGCCAGGCAATTCCGCCCAAGACGCAGTATCTCCTGGAGGAGCTGCTGGGCGGTTAATGGTAAGGGGCATTGACGTGGCGGACGAACCCCGTGGCGCAAGCCGCTGGCTTGCGCTTCGCAAGCGGGCCGCTTGCGCCACGACGCGTCACCCCTCACGCCACTGATCACAGCTGGATGGAACTTGACCGATCTGAAGCCCTGCGATATTCTATCCCATATGAAGACAACCATAGATATTGCAGATGACCTCTTTCTGCGGTCGAAACAGGTGTCTCGCGAGCGGGGCGTGACGATGCGGGAACTGCTTTCGGAGGGGCTCGTCTGCGCCCTTGAGAAGTGGTCAGCCACGCCCTCAACCCGCGTTACGGCGGTCACGTTCAAGGGCAAAGGCCTGTCGCCGGATTTCAAGCAGGCATCGTGGAGTACGATTCGCGATGCGGCGTATGAGGGACACGGGGCATGATTGCCGTAGATACCAACCTGCTGGTCTATGCCCACCGGGAAGATTCCCCATGGCATGAAACGGCTTTACAGGCGATGACCGAACTGGCCAACGGCCCCGCCGCATGGGCCATTCCCTGGCCGTGCGCGCATGAGTTCCTGGCGATTGTTACTCACCCCCGGATATACCGTCCGCCAACCCCCATGCCGACAGCCATCGCCGCGTTGCGGGCGTGGATGGCGTCGTCGACGCTCCGTCTTCTCGGTGAAGGCCCCGACCATCTGGATCGACTTGAGCGTCTGGTTCTGGCGGCAAGGGCGGCGGGGCCTATCGTCCACGATGCGCGTATTGCAGCATTATGTCTGAGCCATGGTGTCAGGCAGTTCTGGTCGGCCGACAGGGACTTCTCGCGCTTTCCGGCTTTGAAGATCGTCAACCCACTCGTGCATTAGGTCACGAACGGGGAGTCGCTGTGGCCGGTTATCCATCCAACATCCATGGCCCCGCCTCACGGCATCTTGCCTTCGTGGCCACGTGCGCGGCAATGTTGGTGTTCGCCATTTCGGCAGCCATCCTGCCAGCCGCGTTGCTGCGGGCAGCGGACGACCTCCATGTGGAGGCGGCCACGCTCATGCGGGTGGTGGCCACGCAGTTCGGCGCCTTCTTCCTGAGCACGCTGGTTGGCGGCCTGCTCAGCGACCGCTTCGGCAAACATGCCGTGCTGCAGGGCGGATGCGTACTGACGTCCGCCGGCGCCCTCCTCTGGACAATCGTGCACGGGTTGCCGGCTGCCCATGCCGCCGCGGCGCTGCTCGGTGCAGGCGGCGGCATTCTGGAGAGCGTGGGGTCGTCGCTGCTGGCCGACCTCTACCCCGAACGCCGCAAACTGGTGCTCAACCTCTC
>SESH01011257.1_pt1 | contig 19098 bp, 20 predicted proteins | sample 3171561 | NCBI WGS metagenome assembly SESH01 (sample SAMN10866947, study PRJNA518727) | freshwater metagenome | biome: subpolar coniferous forest; feature: holomictic lake; material: water; isolation source: holomictic Lake 442 2011 16.5 m and 2014 13 m | place: Canada: near Kenora, Ontario
CACCAATTTTGGTGAGTCTCACGGGCCGGCTATTGGCTGCGTGATTGACGGCTGTCCGCCGGGGATGGACCTGTGCGAAGCGGACATCCAGGGCGATCTTGACCGGCGACGTCCCGGAACTTCGAAGTTCGTGACCCAGCGAAACGAGCTGGACACGGTAGAAATTCTCAGCGGTGTTTACGAAGGCAAGACGACGGGCACGCCGATCTGCCTGCTGATCAGGAACACCGATCAACGCAGCAAGGATTACGCCAATATCACGCAAACCTTCCGACCGGGTCATGCGGATTACAGCTATTTTCAGAAGTACGGGATTCGCGATCCACGTGGCGGGGGTCGCTCCAGCGCGCGCTTGACGGCCCCGATGGTGGCTGCCGGGGCGGTTGCCAAGAAATGGCTGGCCCAGCAGCATGGCACGGTGTTTCGCGGCTGCATGACGCAGATGGGCGACTTGCTCATTCCCTTCGAGTCCTGGGACTTCGTACCGAACAACCCGTTCTTTGCTCCGGTCGCGGATGTGTCGGCTCTTGAAAACTATCTGGAGTCCTTGCGTAAGGCGGGCGACTCCTGCGGCGCCCGCGTTCGCGTCTGCGCCAGTCAGGTGCCGGTCGGCCTCGGGGAGCCTTTGTTTGACAAGCTCGACGCCGATATTGCTTACGCCATGATGGGCATCAATGCCGTCAAGGGCGTTGAGATCGGTGCCGGCTTTGCCAGTGTGGCGCAGCGTGGCAGCACGCATGGCGATTCACTCTCGCCACAGGGCTTCAGGTCGAACAACGCAGGTGGTGTGCTCGGCGGTATCAGCAGCGGACAGGATCTGGAAGTCTCGATCGTCGTGAAGCCGACCAGTTCGATTCTGACGCCGCGTGAATCGATTGATATCACGGGGCAGTCGGTCCTGGTCAGCACCAAAGGCCGGCACGACCCCTGCGTCGGTATTCGCGCCACACCGATTGCCGAGGCCATGCTGGCCTTGGTAGTGATGGAGCATGCCCTGCGCCAACGTGCCCAGTGCGGTGATGTCAAAGTGACTTTGCGGCCGATCAAGGCTTCCGTTGATTAACCCTTGTCCGGTTTACGATGTCTACTTTCGTCATCGCGAGGCCGCAGGCCGTGGCGACCAGGCATCGACTGCCACGCTTCGCTCGCAGTGACGCTACCTGAGTTCAGAGCTTGGCGTCGACTACGTCGAGCCATTTCTGCCAGGGTCTGAAGCCCGTTACCAAGGCGCTGGCCAGCAATACCAGGGCGCCGCCGAGATAAATCCCGCTGCTGAGCTGTTCGCCCAGGAAAAGGTGGCCCCAAGTGACGCCAAAGATGGGGATCAGAAAGGTCGGACTCATCGCAGCCACCGGTGAAACGTGCACCAGGATGCGGATGTGCAGCCAGTAGGCGAGCCCGGAGGTCACGACGCCCATCACGGCGACCGCGGCCATGGCGCCGGGCGTGAACTGCGCCTGCGGCCAACTCCAGACGGCACCGGGCAGCAGCATCAGCAAGGAGATGCCGTGAATGCCGGCGGCGATTTCGAGTGGTTGCATGCGGCCAATCGCTCGCTTCATCAGCGGCGTGGAAATGCCGTAGCAAGCCGATGCACAAACGCAGGCCAGCGCCGCCAGAATCACCTCGGGGGAAAGTCTGACCGGCCCCAGACCGACGATCAGGGCAACTCCGACAAAGCCGCAGATGCAGCCCAGCAGCTTGCGCAGCGTCAGTGTGTCTTCCTTGAGCCAGGCGGCGGCAAAGATGCCGAACAGCACCGCCGTGGTATTGAGCAGGGCGCTGTAGCCGGCCGGCAGGTAGATGGCGGCCCGGGCAAACAACAAGAATGGAAGTGCAACGGAAAGTGCGCCCAGCACGGCCAATTCGCGCCAGTGCCGGATTGGCCAGTGGTGTCGCATGGCGCGCATCAGGATGGCCAGTGTGAGCGTGGCCACACCGATGCGCAGCGCCGCCAGCACATTGGGCCCGAGCAAGGGGCTGGCGATGCGGATCAGCATGAAGGAGGCACCCCACAGGGCGGACAGCGCAAACAGTTGCGCAAAGTATTTGGTTTTCACGAGTGAACCATTGTGCTGCACAAGAGACCCGCAAGCTTGTCCGGAACAAGACAGCGCCGATAATCCGCGCATGATCGTGAAAACACCCGAATTGCTGGCGCCGGCAGGCTCGTTGAAGATGCTGCAGACGGCTTTTGCCTTTGGCGCGACCGCTGTTTATGCCGGCCAGCCGCGCTACTCGCTGCGCGTGCGCAACAACGATTTTGGCAATATCGAGGTGCTGCAGCAGGGGATTGATTGGGCGCATCAACTGGGGCACAAGTTTTATCTCGTGTCCAACATTTTTCCGCACGACAACAAAGTGAAGAACTACGTGCAGAACATGGCGCCGGTGATCGCCTTGAAGCCTGACGCCCTGATCATGTCCGACCCCGGCCTCATCATGCTGGTGCGCGAGACCTGGCCCGAGATGGAAATCCACCTCTCAGTGCAGGCCAATACCGTCAATTCGGCGGCGGTGCGTTTCTGGAAGAGTGTGGGCGTCAGCCGGGTCATTCTGTCGCGCGAGCTGTCGCTCGATCAGGTAGCTCAGATTCGCCAGGAATGCCCGGATACCGAACTCGAAGTGTTTGTGCACGGCGCGCTGTGCATCGCCTACTCTGGGCGCTGTCTGCTGTCGGGCTATTTCAATCATCGCGACGCGAATCAGGGCAGTTGCACGAATTCCTGCCGCTGGGATTACAAGACGCAGCCTGGCGTCGTCGATGCGTCGGGCGATATTCTGGCGCCGCAGGCCGCAGCCGAGCGGGAACGCGCCGAGGTCTACTTGATTGAGGAGGGCCAGCGTCCCGGCAGCTACATGCCGATCGAGGAAGACGAACACGGCACCTATGTCATGAACTCGAAAGACCTGCGCGCCATCGAGCATGTTGCGCGTCTGGTGGAAATTGGTGTCGATTCGCTGAAGATCGAAGGCCGCACCAAGAGCCCGTATTACGTGGCGCGTACGGTGCAGAGTTACGCTCGTGCCATTGCCGATGCAGTGGCCGGTCGCGAGCTCAATCCCGCCTTGCTCGGGCAACTCGAAGGTCTGGCGAACCGCGGCTACACCTCGGGCTTTTTCCAGCGCCATGTGCCGGAGGAAACGCAGAACTACCTGCGCGGCTATTCGGAGTCGGGTCGCAGTCTGTATGTTGGTGATGTGCTGTCTTTTGACGCAGCGCGCGGTCTGGCCGAAGTTACGGTGAAGAATCGCTTTGCCGTGGGTGACTGGCTCGAAATCATTCAGCCCGCCGGCAATCAGGATGTGCATCTGACGCAGATGGAAAACAGCGATGCGCAGCCCATGACGGTGGCGCCGGGCAGTGGGCACACGGTCTGGCTGCCGTTGCCACACAGCGCGGTTGGCGCCTTTGTGGCGCGGTACCTCTCAGAACCGGAATTCGCGAGCATGAGTGCCTCATGAGTCAATTTCGTCATCGCGATTGCTGCGTCTCGTCCGCTCCTCGCAAAGACAGTCGCGTGGCGATCCATGGCTCCAGGGGTCATGGATTGCTTCACTTCGTTCGCAATGACGAATGGTCACGCAATGACGGGATTGAGTGAAAAGTCCATGGCAGAGCCCCTTTCGCCCCCGTTGCTGGAGATCAAGGAGACCGAAGTCGAATTGACGGCGATTCGCGCGCAGGGCGCGGGTGGGCAGAACGTCAACAAGGTCTCCAGCGCCATCCATTTGCGCTTTGACATTCCTGCGTCTTCTTTGCCGCAGGATGTGCAGCAGCGCCTGCTGGCGCTCAAGGACAGTCGCATCACCAAAGAGGGTGTGCTGGTGATCAAGGCGCAACAGCATCGCACGCAGGAGATGAACCGGCTCGACGCCATGATGCGGCTGCATGAGTTGGTCAACAGTGTGGCCTTGCCGCCAAAAAGTCGGCGTGCCACCCGCCCAAGTTACGGTTCGAAGCAGCGACTTCGCGTGGCCAAGAGCCAGCGCTCGCAGATCAAGACCTTGCGCAGCCGGGTTGTCGAGTAGGCAAGGCGGGGTTATCGAGCATGAACTTATTTTCGCAAGTTGCCACCATTGCACAGATAGAAGTGCGAGCCTTTGTCCGGTTTCCCAAGCTGCTGCTGGCCGCTCTCGGCGTGGCCCTCATACCTGCCCTGTACGCGGTGATCTATCTCAGCAGCGTCTGGGACCCGGCGGCCAGGACCGGCGCTTTGCCGGTGGCGATTGTCAATCTGGACCGCGGCATTGAGTACCAGAAGCATGTGTTCAATATTGGCCAGGAAGTTACGACCAAACTGCGCGCCAGGCACACCTTCGGTTACCTGGACATAGCTGAGGAGGAGCAGGCGCGCCGCTCGGTGCGTCAGGGTGCTCTGGCTTTTGCCCTGATCATTCCGGCTGACTTCAGTTCAAACGCCATTCCGGGGGCTCAGGTGGGGGGCGGCAAGCTGGTGGTTTACACCTCGGAAGGCAATAATTACCAGAGCGCCAGTTTGGCCCGACGCTTCGCTGAAGACCTGGGACGCGAGGTCAACGGCAGTCTGAATGAGCAGCGCTGGACCCTGGTGCTTTCGGATGCCGCTGGTTCGCAAAGCAGTATGGAGCGTCTGCACGACGCGGCCGGGCAGTTGAGCCTGGGTGCGAAGGAACTGGCGGACGGTGCCCGGCAAACTGCCCAGGGTGCCGAATCGCTCTCGACGGGCAGTGGCCGGCTCGACCCTGCCGTGGCGCAACTGACTGTGGGTGTGAAGGACCTGGGAGTCGGACTTCGCACGATCGACAGCAAGCGACCCCGCAATTCAGAAATCAATCGCTTGAAGCTCGGTGCCGAGGCGCTCGCCACGGGGCAGACTGAAATGGCGCGCGGTCTGGCTGAATTGCAAGTGGCAAACGAACGACTGAAGGAAGGCGTCTCGGGCTTTCGCGAGGAGGCCAGCAACAGCTTCTTGGTCAGCTCGCATATTGCGGAGGGCCTTGACCAGTTTGCTGGTGGCCTGTCAGGGCTGGACACCGGGCTCAAGTCGGCGCTGGTGGCACAGGAGAAGTTGACGGATGGCGCCAGGCAACTCGGCACCGGGCTGAGCGCGCTGGCCACTGGCATGCGCACCTTCAGTGCAGCCATCCGCACGTCGGTCACCAAGCTGCCCGAGGACGCTCAACTCGACGACTTGGCCAAGGCAGCGGGCAGCGTGGCAAACGGTTCGGCAGCGCTGGCCAAGGGTACGCGCAAGGTGGATGCTGCTGCACAACATCTGTCGGGGGGACTGGAGTTGTTGACGCAGTCGCTGCCGACCTCGATCAAGAAAATGGATGGCAGTGCCCAGGGCCTGGCCAATTCAGTGCAACCCGTGATCGAGGTCGACGCCGGCGTGCAGAACAACGGCAGCGGTTTTGCGCCCAACATCATTCCAGGCGCCTTGTGGCTTGGTGCCAGTTTGGCGGTGTTTCTGATCCAGGTGCGCCTGTTGCCGCGCCAGGCCTTGTCTTTTCCAAGCCCGGTGCAGGTGCTTGGCAAGGTGGCGATTCCGTTGCTGGTCGTGCTGTCTCAGGCATTTCTGGTCTGGCTGGCGGTGCTGTTTGTGCTGAAGATCCATGTGGTCAACACTGGCGCTTTGGCGCTGACCCTGGCACTCGCGTCGATCACCTTCCTGTTGATCGTATTTGCGCTGACCCGTGCCCTGGGTGACGCAGGCAAGGCGCTGGCGCTGATTCTGCTGGCGCTGCAGCTGTCTTCCTCTGGCGGTGTGCTGCCGGTGGAACTCAGTGGCGGGCTGTTCGCCCAAGTGAGTCCCTGGTTGCCGATGACCTGGGTGGTCAAGGCGATCAAGGCCAGCATGTTTGGCGCCTTTGATGGTCACTGGCACAGCGCGCTCTGGCTGCTCGCTCTGGCGGCGCTGCTGGCGCTGCTGGCGGCCTGCCTGCTGGGGCGCTGGCGCTTTGTCAAGGCGTCGGCCATGCGCCCCGCTCTGGATTTTTAGGAGCACAGGGCAGTATGGCTATCCAGTGGTTCCCTGGTCATATGCATCTGACCCAAAAGGCGATCGGCGAACGCATCAAGAATATTGACGTGGTGATCGAACTGCTTGATGCGCGTCTGCCAGGATCCAGTGCCAACCCGATGCTGGCCCAACTTACGGCTGGCAAGCCCGCGCTCAAGGTGCTCAACAAGCAGGACCTGGCCGACCCTGCGCGCACAGCCGACTGGCTGGCCCATTACAAGGCTCTGCCGGGAACGCATGCGTTGGCGCTGGATGCCAGCGTGGCCACCCCGGCCAAGGCCCTGATCAAAGCCTGTTTCGAGTTGGCGCCGAATCGGGGTGGCATGGTCAAGCCCATGCGCGTGCTGATCTGCGGCATTCCGAACGTCGGCAAGTCCACGCTCATCAATACCCTGACCGGCAAACGCGCTGCCAGGACCGGCGACGAAGCGGGAATCACCAAACTCGAACAGCGCATCTCGCTGGCCGATGATTTCTATCTCTACGACACCCCCGGCGTGCTGTGGCCGCGCATCATCGTTGCCAGGAGTGGCTACAACCTCGCCGCCAGCGGTGCCATTGGTCGCAATGCCTTCGACGAAGAAGAAGTGGCACTTGAACTGCTTGGTTACCTCAAGACCCATTACGCGGCGCAGCTGGAGGCGCGCTACAAACTCGGCGCGGTCGCTGCGCTGAGCGATGAAGAGCTGCTTGAAGCCATTGGCCGCCAGCGCGGTGCGCTGCAGGGCGGCAAGCGCGTCAATCTTCAAAAGGCCGCCGAGATCGTGATCTACGACTTTCGTGTGGCGGCGATCGGACGCGTCACCCTGGAGACGCCGCAGCAGTTTGCGCAGTGGCTGCTGGAGGGGCAGAAACTCGATGCCAAGCGCCAGATCAAAAAAGATGCCATTGAGCTGGACCGCTTGATCAGGTTCAAGAAGATCCCGCGGCCGGTCAAGCCGGCGTCAGAGTGAGCCGCGTTTGAGCGTCAGGTCGGAGCAGGGATAGGCGATGCAGGCTAACACGCAGCCAGCGGTTTTTTCTTCGGCGCTCAGACCCGGCCATTCGATCTCGTAACGCACCTGGCCATCGAGCAACTGCCCGATACAGGTGCGACAGGTACCGTTGCGGCAGGAACTTGGCCAGTCCACTGAGCCTTGTTCCATGGAGGCCAGCAAACTCTGCTGGCGCCAGGCGTCAAACTGCTGACCGTCGGGTTCAGTGAGGGCAGTGAAAAAGGCAGGGTCCTCAGCGGCGTCCATGACTCGATTCTATGCAGGGGACTATGATTTCCCCCCATGAAAACTATTCTGCCCTTGAGTCTGCTGGTCGGTCCCGACCTCAGCGACCCCCACCCACTGATCATTTACCATGGCCGCGGCTGCCCGGACGGCTTTGCCGCGGCGCTGGCAGCCTGGCTTTTTTATCAAGGTGAAGCCGAGTTTCTGGCGCTGGATCATGGTGACATCAAGTCGGTGGACGACCTGCCGCCACTGGCCGGCCGCGCTGTCTACATTCTTGATTTTTCGTTTGCGCCGGCCATCATGCACGCGATCGAGGAGCGTGCCGCGAAACTGGTGATGCTGGACCACCACAAGAGCGCCGCCGACAAGCTCAGCGGATTTTCCTGCCGCTGTGGCGTGGTGCATTTCGACATGAAGAAGTCCGGCGCCAGACTGGCCTGGGAATTTTTTCAGCGCGAGCGCGCGCTTCCCGATCTGGTGCGTTTCATCGAGGATCGCGATATCTGGGTCTGGCAGTACCCCGAGAGCGCCGGTTTTCTGGCGGCGCTCGACATGGAAGCGACAAGCTTTGAACGATGGAAGGCGATCACCAACTTTGATGCTGTGCAGTTGCAGAAGTACCTTGAGCGCGGAGCTGCGATGGATGAGAAGTTTCACAAACTCGCCGCCGACATTGCCGAAGGCGCGCAAGTCCTGAGCTTCAACGGGGTGAGCGGTTTGATGGTCAATGCGCCGAGTCCGTTTCACAGCGTCGTGGGCGAGACCCTGTGCAAACGCAGTGGCACTTTTGCCCTGCTCTGGAGCGTCGACAAGAGCGGCGCCATCAAAGCCGGATTGCGCTCGGAACCAGGCTTTGACTGCATCCCACTAGCCGAAAGCATGCACGGTGGAGGTCACCCCCAGGCTTGTGGATTCAAGATGAGCGTGCAGCGCTTGCCGGAACTGCTAAGTGGAAGATTCAAAGCCAGACAGGACTGCTGATGAACCCATCGACCCAAGCACTGAGGCTCAGCAGCCGAGTTGCTCTGCCAGATCCAAAAAGTTCCTGGCATGCCGGGTGTTGGCGGGGTCTGGTGACACGTCCTTGAGCTTGCTGGAACCGAATTCAGCAGGGCGCTCGATGTAGGCGGTCTGCAGACCGCAGGCGCGCGCTGCCGCCAGATCGTTCTGGTGCGCGGCGACCAGCATGACCGCCTCGGGCGGCAAGTCAAAGATTTTTGCCACACCCAGATAGACCGCCGGATCGGGCTTGTAGGCCCTGAACACTTCTGCCGACAGGATGCAGTCCCAGGGCAGGCCGGCCCGCTTGGCCATGTTGGTCAACAGAGCGATATTGCCGTTGGAGAGCGTGCAGATCGTGTGCTTTGACTTGAGTCGTGTCAGGGCTGCCACGACGTCAGGCCACGGGTCGAGTCGATGCCAGGCCTTGTTCAGATGGCGCGTCTGTTCTTCGCTCAAATCGGTCACGCCGAATTGCTGCAAAACCTGATTCAGGATGAGCCGGTGCAAGTCGTCGATCAGGGTCCAGGGCGATTCGCCCGAGCGCACGCGCTGCATGGCCGGTTGGTAACCGGCGCGCCAGGCCAGGGCGAAGGCGCCAGCGTCCACGTCCGGGCGCAGCGCGCGCACTTCACGCTCAATGCCGCTGTGCCAGTCCACCACCGTGCCGAACACATCGAAGGCCAGAACCTGTGGCAGGCAAAGTGTCATCAATTTGTCAGCAAGCCGCGTTTGCGCAGCATGGCCTCGACCTCAGGATCGCGACCCCGGAAGTTGCGAAAAGCCTGCGCCGGTTCCAGGCTGTTGCCGGCGCTGTAGATCTGCAACAGCAGGCGCCTGGCGGTGGATTCGTCAAACGCATTGCCGGTTTCGCTGAAGGCCTGGTAGGCGTCGGCCTCGAGCACTTCGGCCCACATGTAGACGTAGTAGCCGGCGGCGTAGCCCGAGCCGGCAAACAGGTGCTGAAAGTGGCTCAGATGATGCCGCAAGCCGATGTCTTGCGGCACCTCCAACAATCGACACTGTTCGGCCTCGAACTCGGCAATGTCTACCCTTGTGCCATGGGGCAGGCTGTGCAGGGCCATATCAATCAATGCCGGTCCGGTGTACATCAGGGTGGCCCAGGCCTGGTTGAAGCGGCGCGCCGCATGCAGTTTGTCCAGCAGCGCGACCGGCATTGCTTCGCCGGTCTGGAAGTGGCGTGCGTGGCGCTGCAGCACCTCGCGCTCGAGCGCCCAGTTCTCGAACAATTGCGAGGGCAGTTCCACATAGTCGCGCAGCACGTTGGTGCCGGCCAGGCGCTCGTGCCTGACCTGCGACAGAAGGCCATGCAGGCCGTGCCCAAACTCATGAAACAGGGTCTTGACGTCCTCAAAGCTGAGCAGCGTTGGACTGGCCTTGGCAAAGTTGTTGTTATTGATGACGATGGGCAGCGTGCCGCCCTGATGCCCCGACTGACTGCGAAAGATGCTCATCCAGGCGCCACTGCGTTTGCTTGGACGCGCGAAGTTGTCGCCCAGAAACAGTCCGACCTGCGTGCCATCGGCGCTCTGCACCTCCCAGGCGCGCACATCCGGGTGGTACAGCGAGAGTCCGTGCTGCTCGACAAAGTGCAGGCCAAAGAGTCGCCGCGCACAATCGAACATGGCCGCAATCATGTTGTCCAGAGTGAAGTAGGGCTTGAGTTCGGCGTCGTCCAGATCAAACTTCCGGGCCCGCACTTTTTCTGCCAGGTAGCGCCAGTCCCAGGCCTGGATCGGGCTTGGCTCGCCCAGGTCGTGGGCCATCGCGGTCAGCGCAAGCCGGTCCTCCTGCGCCTTGGCTTTGGCGGGTCCCCAGGCCTGGTTAAGCAGCTTCAGCACGGCAGCTGTGTTGCCGGCCATGCGGTCCACCAGTTCGTAGTCGGCATAGTTGGCGTAGCCCAGCAACTGCGCCTGCTCCTGGCGCAAGGCCATGATGCGCGCGGCAACCGGGCGGTTGTCGGTGGCACCTTCGTGGGCACCGCGCAGTGCGCGAGCGCGCCAGACGGTTTCGCGCAGATCGCGCCGCGCCGAGAAGCTCAGGAATGGCTCCGTGAGTGACGGCGACAGGGTCAGCGCGTGGCTGTTTTCGCCCAGGCCGCGCTGCGTCGCCACAGTGCGCGTGGCCTCGCGCACAAACGGGGGCAGGCCCGCCAGATCCGCTTGTGTTTTCAGCTCCAGCAAGAAGCTGTTCTCGTCGGCCAGCACGTTTTGTGAAAACGTGGTGCACTGGGCAGCGAGTTCCTGCATCACGGCACCGTAGCGCTGGCGTGCTTCGCCACTGAGCTGGGCGCCAGCGCGGACAAAGTCCAGGTGCACGCGTTCCAGCAGGCGCAGGTCCTGGGCTGCCAGCGCCAGTTGCTGGCGTTGCCGGTACAGGCCGTCAACGCGAGCAAAGAGGCCTGCGTGCATGTAGATTGCGTTCTCATGCGCCGCCAGCCGCGGTGCCATGGTGCGCTGCACCGCTTGCAACTCCGCACTGGTCTCGCTGACCGTGAGGTTGCCAAACAGCAGTTCGATGCGGTTGTAGAGTCGACCGCACTGGTCCAGTGCCGCCAGCGTGTTGGCAAAAGTCGGTGGCTCGGCCTGGTTGGCGATGGCGTCGAGCTCGGCGCGCTGCGCGGCCATGGCGACACCAAATGCATCCTCGAAATGCTCCGGCCTGACCAGATCAAACGGAGGAAGTCCGTAGGCGGTGAGCCAGTCGGCCAGCAGCGGATTGTCAGAAGTCCGGGAGACGGGGTTGGGCTGGTTCATGAATTGATTGTGACCCAACTCCGGCCCGCGCGCACGGCGCTGGACGCTAATTCACTTCGGTAATGAACTCCTCACGTGGACGGCGTACCTTTTTCAGGTTGACGAGCCAGTCCTTGTCTTCTTCGCGGTAGCCCAGCGGCAGGATGGCCACACTGCGCAGGCCGCGCGCGGACAGGTTCAGGATCTCGTCGAGCGCCTTGGCGTCGAAGCCTTCCATTGGAGTCGCGTCCACTTCTTCAAAAGCGGCCGCGATCAAAGCGGCCCCCAGGCCGATATAGGCCTGGCGTGCTGCATGCTCAAAGTTGGTTCGTGCGTCGCGCGCCGGGTAGCTGCCCAGCAGCATCTTGCGGTAGTTTTCCCAGCCGTCGGTGGTGCCGCCGCGCTCGGCGTTGGTCAGGTCAAACATGTGGTTGATGCGCTCGGGCGTGTAGGTGTCCCAGGCGGCGAAGACCAGCAGGTGCGAACAGTCGGTGATCTGTCCCTGACCCCAGGCCTTGGGCTTGATCTGCTCCCGGGTCTCCTTGTTGCTCACCACAATGATCTCGTAGGGCTGCAGCCCGCTCGATGTGGGTGCCAGACGCGCGGCTTCCAGAATGCGCTCCACTTTTTCCTGTGGCACAGTCTTGGCCGGGTTCATTTTCTTGGTGGCGTAACGCCACTGGAGCTTTTGGAGCAAATCAGACATGCTTGTTTCCTGAAGGGATTAAAAAGATGCTGCCATCCGTTTGACGGCAGGCTTTAAGACAGCTTGGGGCGGGGGGTGCGGTTTGCAAGCCCGCCGCGCGGGTGGGAGTGTAGCGGGGCTTGGTGGACTTTGCAGCAATCCCGCGGTCAGCCAACCCGTTCAGACCAGTACCCAGGCTTGCGATGCAGATGGGCAATTGCAATCACGAGAATATTCTTGTCTTCAATGGCGTAAATCACGCCATAAGGAAATCTCTTCAATCGACAACGCCGGGTGTTGGCGCTTAGAGGATGCCAGGCCAAAGGAAACTGCCGAATCAAACCAAAAGCGTGAACAGCCTCAAGCAGGAACCGATCACCCAGTCCGGCGCTTTGCGCCTCGTACCATTGCACCGCCTCGTCCAATTCAAACTGGGCGTCTGGTAGCAGACTGAAGTTCATGGCAGGCGGTACTTCGCCAGAGCCTCAGACAGGGGAATGGCCTGCACGCGTCCCTCCCGGTAGGCCGCCAGGCGGTTTTCAGCTTCGATGGCCCAAAGGGCGTCAACCGATGCATCGGGCGCATCAAGCCGGTGCAGAATTTCTTCGACCAAGGCGATCTGCTCCAACGCGGGGAGTTGCGCGATTTGCTGATGCAGGACTTGCGTTTGTGACATTTGAGTTCTCCTGAGAGACCGATACTTTACTGCGAAGCGGCACCTTTTGTACGGCGCTTGGGACGTGTGGGATCGGTGAGTAGCAGGCTGGTGTACTTCTGGTGCAGCTCAAACAAAAAAGCCACGCGCTCGGCGTCGCTTTTGTAACTCTTCCTGCCGCCGCTGTGCTCATAGGCCTTGTCCACGGCGGCGTCCAACTTCTGATGCGCCTTGAGCAACTCGGGCGGCATGGTCAGCGGGTCGTACAGGTCCGCCAGCGTGGCGGCTTGGTCGCCAGACTGGAACTTGGCACGCACGTCGAGTACTGCCTGGGCTGCAGCTTCGATCGCTGTTTGCGCTTTGTCTACTGCGGCTACAGGCTGATTTGGTTTTGAATTTTGAGTCAAGTCGGGCCAGGGGAAGTTGTTGTAGACGATGTCTTTGGAGTAGCGGTAATCACTTTTTAGCCATTTGACTTTTCGCTCCCGAAATGATTTATGTATTTGTTGACAACTTATTGAAGCATGCCGGCCAAACTGAAACTCAATGGCGCATTCAGCGACTTCAAGTGACGGCTTCATCATCGCCTGGATCGTTCTGAGCTGTCTATGGTCTAGATGACCGGATTGCGCACTGCAGAGCCGACCCAATTTTGGGTGGGCAACTTCAACCCCTGTGCCGCGAGCTGTTTTTTGGCTTGGCTGGATGCCTGCTTCAAGGCTCCGGCAATCTTGTCCTGAGCCGTTGCCGGCTGCGTTGAGGCGGCGCTCTTTACTGAGCGAGTCGTTTTAGATTGAGCCATTTTTCTGGTTCCTCCACATAAGTGCGGCGTGCTGTGCCGTGGGCAATTGGCTTGAGCGTGCCAGATGCATTATCCAGAACTGTCCAGCGATCAGTCAGTGGCAGGTACAGCGTATGCAGATTGTGCAGGCTGCGCTGAAAACGACGCTCAATGTCTGCCTGCGGTATGTTGTGTCCGCCGAGTTTGACGCGTAGCGCCACGCGGTTGACGGCAAGCTCCGCGCTGGGCAGTGCGACATAGAAAATCTGAACGCGATAACCCTGCGCCTTGCAACGAGTCAGAAACAGGGCGAAAGTGCGGCTGGACAGGGTGGATTCGAAAGCGAAGTTCACCTTGGCCGCAGCCAGGTCGTGAAGTCGCTTGAGCATGATACGACCCGCCTCAAATGCCACGGTTTCAGGGGAATAGGCAGACAGTCCCGCTGCGATCTGGTCGGCGTTCACAAACTCCCGAATGTCCAGCGCCTGTTTCAGCAAATACGGAGCAGCGGTTGACTTGCCTGCGCCGTTGGGTCCGGCAATCACCACTACCGTGGGCTGCTTCGACACAAGAGGGCGCTGAGATTTCATTTTGCCCAGCTGTCACGCAACCCCACCGCCAGATTGAATACCGGCTTGCCCGGCATGTGGTCGATGCGGTCGGCCACAAAGTAGCCTACCCGCTCAAACTGGAACTTGTCGTCTGCCTTGGCGCTGACCAGTGACGGCTCGACCACGGCGGTAACGACTTTCAGGCTGTTCGGGTTCAGGCCTTCGATGAAGTCCTTGCCGCCAGCGTCGGGATTCGGATCCGTGAACAGACGGTCGTACATGCGCACTTCGACGCTGATGGCGTCGGACAAGGCAACCCAGGTGATGACGCCCTTGACCTTGATGGCGCTGGCGCCGGGGCTGCCGCTCTTGGTGTCGGGCACCAGCATGGCCTGCACCTCGGTGACCCTACCATCGGTGTCTTTGCTGCAGCCGATGCACTCGATCACATGGCCGTATTTCAGGCGCACCTTGTTGCCCGGAAACAGTCTGAAGAAACCCTTGGGCGGTGTCTCCTCGAAGTCGCCACGTTCAATCCAGAGTTCCTTGCCTATTCTGAACTGGCGCTGTCCCAGTTCGGGCAGATGCGGGTGCACGGGGGCGGCGCAGTCGTCGAGCGTGCCCGCACCCATGAGCTCGTCCCAGTTGCTCAGCACCAGCTTGACCGGGTCCATTACGGCCATGGCGCGCGGGGCCGATACGTCGAGCGTTTCGCGCAGGCAGCCTTCCAGCGTGGAATAGTCGATCCAGCTGTCGCTCTTGGTTACGCCAATGCGCTCGGCAAACAGTTGCATCGCCTCGGGCGTGTAGCCACGCCGGCGCAGGCCGACGATGGTGGGCATGCGCGGGTCGTCCCAGCCGCTCACGCGGTGGTCGTACACCAGTTGCGCCAGCTTGCGCTTGCTGGTGATCACGTAGGTCAGGTTCAGGCGCGCAAACTCGTACTGGCGGGGTGGCGGGCTGCTCAGCAATCCACCTTGAATCAGATGTTCCAGCAGCCAGTCGTAAAACGGACGCTGGTCTTCAAATTCGAGGGTGCAGATGCTGTGCGTGATTTGCTCCAGCGCATCCTCGATCGGGTGCGCGTAGGTGTACATCGGGTAGATGCACCATTTGTCGCCCGTGTTGTGGTGCGTGGCGCGACGGATGCGGTAGATGGCCGGGTCGCGCAGATTGATGTTGGGGCTGGCCATGTCGATTTTTGCGCGCAACACCATGGCACCGTCCTCGTGCTGGCCATCGCGCATCTCGCGAAAGCGAGTCAGGTTTTCGGCCGGCGTGCGGGTGCGAAAAGGGCTGTCCACTCCGGGCTTGCCGAAGTCGCCACGGTTGATGCGGATCTGCTCCACCGTCTGCTCGTCCACGTAGGCGTGGCCCGATTCGATCAGGTACTCGGCGGCGCGGTACATGAAGTCGAAGTAGTCGCTGGCCTGATACGGTTCGGCGTCCGGTGAGCCGTTCCAGTCGAAACCCAGCCATTGGATGGCGTCACGGATCGAGTTGACGTACTCGACGTCCTCTTTTTCCGGGTTGGTGTCGTCAAAACGCAGATGGCAGACGCCGCCGTAGTCGCGTGCCAGGCCAAAGTTGAGGCAGATGCTCTTGGCGTGGCCGATGTGCAGGTAGCCATTGGGCTCGGGGGGAAAGCGGGTGCGGATTTTGGCCGGATCGACCGCGCCGGCTGCGTGGTGTGCGGCATCACCCGGGCCACCACCCCAGTGGCGCTGCGCGTACGTTCCTTTGGCCAGATCCTGCTCGATGATCTGGCGCAGAAAGTTGCTGGGCTTCGGGGCGGATTCGACGGGTGTGGTTGCGCTCATGACTTGATTTTAGTCGGCGCCGCTGTGCGCCACCGGTTACGTCTTGCAATGATCTTCACACAGGCGTCGACATCCGGAACCTGCCTGGCGCGTTGTATATACAGGGGCAGGTGTCTGCTCCATTGAGACATTCCAAGGAGAACTCGTATGAAGATCAAGCCTTTCGCCGCTCTCGCGGGTATGGTCGCCCTGCTGGCGCTCGGTCTGAGTGGTGCCGCGCAGGCGCAGGCGGTTTACTGGTCGGTCGGCGTGTCCTCGCCCGCTGTCCAACTCGGTGTGAGCAACGCGCCACCTGTGCTGATGCTGCAACCCAGCTACCAGCCGGTGTATGTGCAGCCGCGCCCTGTCTATGTTGCACCGCCTCGCGTGGTCTATCTGCGTCCCGCTCCGGCCGTGCTGCAGCCAGTGCCCCAGTACATTCGTGCTGATTGGCGCTATGCCGGTCATCGCCATCGCTGGGAAGAGCGTCGGGAGCGTCAGGAGCGCTGGGAGGGACAGCACGCTGACCGTGGTGAGCATGATCGCCGCGGCTAGCACAGCCGATTTTCACGCCACTTTTTAGGCGTTTGGCGCCAGCGACAGGCTCATTTGTCGCAAACCGGGTGCATGGGTGGAAAGGGCTGAATACGCTTCAGTCCGTTCCTACAAATTTCTCACTTAGAGGACTTAACCATGAAACTCCCATTCGCTTCCCGGTTTTCCCGTCATTTACTCTTGCTCAGCGTTGTTGCCACGATGGCCAGCGCTGCTCACGCCGTGCCCGAGGCGCAATTCGAGCCCGCCTTCCAGCAGTTCCTGCAAGCCAGCAGGGGCGTTGAGAGCGCCATCGAAAAGTCGGCCGATGCCTTCAGCGCTTTGCTCAAGAGCGAACCGAGCAACCCGGTGTTGCTGGCTTACGCTGGTGCGTCCACCTCGATGAGGGCGACAACGACCTGGCTGCCCTGGAAGAAGATGAGCCACGCTGAGGACGGCATGGCGATGCTGGACAAGGCGCTGGCTGTGCTGACGCCGGCGCACAACGCAGTGTTGCAGCACGGCACCTCTGCAGTGCTGGAAGTGCGCTTTGTGGCCGCCAACACCTTTCTGGCGGTGCCAGGCTTCATGAACCGTGGGGCGCGTGGCGCCAAATTGCTGAACGAGGTATTGACCAGCCCGCTGCTGGCCAGCAGTCCGCTGGAGTTCCGGGGTGAGGTCTGGCTGGCTGGTGCCGCGCTGGCCGCGAAAGAAAAGCGTGCCGAAGAGGCACGCAAATATCTAAATCAGGTGATCCAGACCAATGCGCCGCAAGCACCGGCAGCACGTGCGCAACTCAAGGCAATCACATCATGAGTCAAGGCGCGGCAAGCGTGGTCGAGATGCACGGTGTACACAAGACCTACCATCTGGGTGAGCACGTGATTCCGGCGCTGCAGGGCATCGACCTGAGCGTTCGCAGCGGCGAGTTGCTGGCCTTGACCGGCCCCTCGGGCAGCGGCAAGAGCACGATCCTGAACCTGTGTGGATTGATCGATACGCCGGATTCGGGTGACATCGTGCTCGGCGGGAAATCCGTCAACGGTTTGAACGAGATGCAGCGCACGCTGCTCAGGCGCGACGCGCTCGGCTTTGTGTTCCAGAACTTCAACCTGGTGCCGGTGATGACGGTGGCAGAGAACGTGGACTATCCCTTGTTCATCGCCGGAGTATCGGCATCGGAGCGGCGCGAGCGGGTGGCAGCGCAACTCAAAGCGGTTGGTCTCCTGGAGCACGCGCAGCACCGGCCCGACGCGTTGTCGGGTGGGCAGCGCCAGCGTGTCGCCATTGCACGCGCCTTGGTCAAGCGACCGCGACTCGTAATTGCTGACGAACCCACCGCCAGTCTGGACTCGCACACCGCGGACCAGGTACTCGAACTGATGCGCGAGCTCGGCCATGCCGAAGGCGCCGCCTTTGTCATTGCCACGCACGACAGCCGCCTGAGCAGCCGCTGTGATCGCGTCGTGGCGCTACTTGACGGGAGGCTGGTATGAGCGCTTCAGCAAATTCGTCATTGCGAGCGCAGCGTGGCAATCCAGGATTCATGGATTGCCGCGCCCTTCGGGCTCGCAAGGACGAGTCACGGGTGCATGGCTCGCATACCGTTTCGGCGACAGAAACAGGGAGCTCGCAATGACACCAATGTGGTTGAAATTTGCGCTGCAAAACACGCTGCGCAACCGGCGTCGCTCGCTGGTCACGGTGTCGATTGCCGCGCTCGGTACGGCGGCGATTCTGGTGGCGGGCGGCTTTGCGTTGTCCACTTACCAGGGCTTGTCGGAGATGGCGGCGCGCAGTACCGGGCATCTGATCATTGGCAAGCCGGATCAGTTCAACAAGGACGAGGACACACCTCTGCAGCATGGGCTGGACAACGCCCAGGAACTGCGTAGCCAATTGCTGGCCGATCCGCAGGTGCGTCAGGTTCTGCCGCGCGTCGAATTCAGCGGCCTGATCAGCAATGGCGAGAAGTCCACCGTGATGATGGCCACCGGCATTGATCCGGACAGCGAGTTCGCCGTGAAAGGGCCGTTCCTGACCGTCACGGCAGGCGAAGTTTTGTCCAGTGGCAGCAAAGACCGGGAGGTCATGCTCGGTGAAGGTCTGGCCAAGAGCCTCAAGGCCAAACCGGGCAGCAGTCTGACCCTGCTGGCCAGCACCACCGAGGGCGCACTGAATGCGATGGATGTCATTGTCAAAGGCACTTTTTCTACCGGCGTACCGGATATGGATCGACGCTTCATCTACACCGACATTGCGACGGCGCAAAAGCTGCTGAACACGCAGCGCGTATCGAGCCTGGGTGTATTTCTGGCGCGCATGGAAATGACGGACGCAGCCCGGCAGCGCTTTGCCAGCGCCAACCCGACGCTGACGGTGCAGACCTGGCTTGATCAGGCCTTCTTCTACAAGTCGGTGAAAGACCTGTACAACCGCATCTTCGGCGCGCTGGGACTCATCATCGGTCTCATCGTCGTCTTTGTGGTGACCAACGCGATGGCGATGGCGATCATCGAACGCACCCGTGAGATCGGCACCTTGCGCGCCCTGGGTACGCTGCCTTCGCAACTCCTGCGCACGCTGGGGCTGGAGGGCATGGTGCTGGGTGGTGTGGGTACGATAGCAGGAGCCATGGTGGCGATTGCGGTGACCGTGTTTCTGCTGGTCGTGCCCATGGAGATGCCGCCACCACCCGGACAATCCAAAGGCTACCCGCTCATCATCTCGTTTGACCTGACGATGTACCTCGCGACCATGCTGACCATGGTCACGCTGACCGTGCTGGCCTCGGTCTGGGTGGCACGCAAGACCGTCAACATGCCGGTGGTGGATGCATTGGCGCATACATGACCGCTGTGTTTTCCCCACTCTATCCCCCCGCCCTTTCTCGCCCCGCCGGGCGAGAAAGGGAGCTAACAGCCATATTTGGCCGCGTGTTCAAAGTGAATGAGTTCAAGTTGGCAGGTCAGTTGACCGTGGCGTTGAACTCGGCTGCTTCAAAGCGTTGGCCACATATGGCTGTTAGCTCCCCTCTCCGCCCCGGCGGGGGTGGAGAGGGGTTGGGGGAGAGGGGGGGAATAAATTACAAAACAAAAGCTTTATCTATT
>SESH01086430.1_pt1 | contig 19091 bp, 13 predicted proteins | sample 3171561 | NCBI WGS metagenome assembly SESH01 (sample SAMN10866947, study PRJNA518727) | freshwater metagenome | biome: subpolar coniferous forest; feature: holomictic lake; material: water; isolation source: holomictic Lake 442 2011 16.5 m and 2014 13 m | place: Canada: near Kenora, Ontario
GTGTTTGCTGTTACGCTTGTGGCGGCGCGGGGTGGTCTTTAATAGCTTGAAGTGACCGTTGCAGGAACTCTTCGGGGAGTCGGTAGTCACTGATTTTTCCTGACAGGAAGGCGTCATAACCCTGAAGATCCATCAGTCCATGGCCTGACCAGTTCATGAGAATCACCTTCTCCTTGCCCTCTTCTTTTGCCTTTTTCGCTTCACGGATGGTCTGTGCGATAGCATGTGAGGTTTCAGGAGCAGGGATGAACCCTTCGGTATGGGCAAACAGGAGGGCAGCTTCATAGCACTCTGTCTGAGGAATAGACGTGGCGTCAATCAGTCCCAGTTGTTTAACATGGCTTACCAGCGGCGCCATGCCATGATAGCGCAAGCCTCCTGCGTGAATGGCTGGCGGAATAAAGCCGTGGCCAAGGCTGTGCATGGCCAGCAGTGGGGTCATTTTTGCCTCATCTCCATTATCATACACGTATGGTCCTCTGGTGAGCGTCGGGCAGGCTTCGGGTTCTGTCGCAATAATCTGAACATTGCGTCCGTGGATTTTGTCGCAGATAAAGGGGAAGCTGATACCGGCAAAGTTTGACCCTCCACCTGCACAGCCAATAATAATATCAGGATAGAGGCTCACCTTCTCAAGCTGTTTACGGGCTTCAAGGCCGATAATGCTCTGGTGCAGCATCACGTGGTTTAAGACACTGCCAAGGGCGTAGCGGGTATCATCTCGCTGGACAGCCTGCTCGATCGCTTCGCTGATGGCAATGGCAAGGCTGCCGGGTGTGTCGGGGGTCTCCGCAAGTATGCGTCGTCCTGTTTCAGTTTGCGTGCTTGGGCTGGCAATACACTCTGCCCCCCAGGTGTTCATCATGATTTTGCGTAACGGCTTCTGGTCGAAACTGATGCGCACCATAAAAACTTTACAGTCGATACCGACAAGTTTGCAGCTCATGGCAAGGGCGCTTCCCCACTGGCCTGCGCCGGTTTCAGTGACGAGATGCTTTATGCCAAACTGCTTGTTGTACCATGCCTGAGGAACCGCAGAATTTGGTTTGTGGCTTCCGGCAGGTGATACACCTTCATTCTTGTAAAAGATTTTTGCCGGGGTCTGCAATGCTGCTTCAAGTCGATGTGCCCGGTAAAGTGGGGATGGTCGCCAGAGTTTCAGAATAGCCTGCACCTCCTGTGGAATATCAATCCACCGTTCAGTGCTCATCTCCTGTTCAATAAGGTTCATCGGAAATACCTTTGCCAGCGCGTCAGGTCCTACAGGATTGCCATCAGCCCCCAATGGTGGCGGCATCGGTGAAGGCAGGTCAGCCTGAATGTTGTACCACTGCCGTGGCATCTCATCTTCGTTCAGCAGGATCTTTGTAAATTCCGAACTCATGATTCAATAGAGGTTTTGCTCATAAAAATATAAGATGACAGACAGGAAAGCTTGCGCAATGGTGCCGAAGACGGGAATCGAACCCGTACGTCCATTGCTGAACACGGGATTTTAAGTCCCGGGCGTCTACCAGTTCCGCCACTTCGGCTTTTTGTCGTGCTTTACAGGTTTGCCAATTTACTATCTTCGCCGTGTTTCCCCAAAAAATAATTCCCGACAGAGTGTTCTCTTTTTTCTGAAGCCAAGGGGATGGTTATGAACTGAAATGGTCGAAGCCCCTGATCGACTCCATATCTATGTCCATGCCGTAGATATCGCAAAGATGGACTCCCGATTCCTGGCCGGTAATTTCTCCTATGACCGATATTGACTTATATTCAGCTATGTTCTGGTAGTTCTCTTTTGAGAGGGTAAAGAGTAATTGGTAATCTTCGCCTCCAGTGAGAGCCCAGGTGAGGGCATCATCCTGCAATTCGTCAGCAATTCGGCGTGTATTTGCATTAATCGGGAGGAGGTTTTCGTGAATCAGTGCGCCAGTTTTTGATTGCAGGCATAGATGCTGCAGGTCAGAACTGAGTCCATCGGAGATGTCGATCATTGAAGATGGTCTGATATTTCTTGCGTGGAAAAATTTGACGATATCAAGGCGTGCGAGAGGGAGCAACTGTTGTTGTATGGCTTCGCTGTACTCCGCCAGGTTACTCATGACGCTTTTGGTGTAAGGCTCGTTGTTTTCGATATGGTTCAGCATAATCTCCTTTTCGCGCATAAGGAGTTTCAGCCCAGCCGCAGCGCCGCCAAGAGTTCCGGTAACGCAGATCAAATCACCTGGTTTTGCTCCACTGCGATGGGTGATGTGCTCAGGTGCCACTTCGCCAACCATGGTGACTGAAATGACCAGGCCTGATCGGGAAGAGGAGGTATCTCCCCCGGCGATAGCAAGGCCATATTTCTGTGCGGCATCACTTATTCCTGCGTAAAGTTCCTCAATCATGGTAATCGGGAATGATGCTGGCACTGTAAGTGAGATCAGGGCATAACGGGGAAGCGCATTCATGGCGCAGATATCCGAGACATTCACACTGATTGCCTTGCTTCCGAGATGTTGTAACGGGGTTGTCAGCAGATCGAAGTGCACCTGTTCCGCAAGAATATCGGTTGTCGATACTTGCAGAAGCCCTGCGGCAGGCTGAAAAACAGCGCAGTCGTCACCGATGCCGGTCAGTAGTTCTGGAACGGCACGAAGAGTTGGTGCTGCAAGAAGAGCAATTTTGTCGATCATACCGAATTCCCCGATACCCGAGATAGCTTTATATGGCATATTTTTACGTAAATTCAGTTTCAATCTGAGCAGTGGTGTGGTGTAAGCTCTTTGCTCCTTCACCTTTCAGGAGATTTTAATAGCAATAATAGCGACAATATCCTCTTTTTATGGGTTTTTTTGACAAATTCAAACTATCAAGGCTGAAGGAAGGGCTCGAAAAAACTCGGGATACCTTTCGTGAAAAGCTTTCTGTTATTACAAAAGGAAAAACAGAGATAGATGACGAGTTCCTTGAGGAGCTTGAGACTATTCTTGTTTCAGCAGATGTCGGGGTGGAGACCACTCTCGGGATTGTTGAGGCCATAACCGAGCGGGCCAAAAAAGAGACCTACCATTCTGAAGCGGAGCTGAACAAAATGCTGATGGAGGAGATTCAGCAGATGCTTGAAGAGAGCGGAGAGGATCACCCGCTGGATTTTGAGGCACCCCTTCCTGCGAAACCTTATGTCATTTTGATTGTCGGCGTGAATGGTGCAGGCAAGACAACCAGTGTAGCGAAATTGGCTCATAATTACGATAAAGCTGGAAAAAAAGTGATTATAGCGGCAGCCGACACCTTCAGGGCTGCGGCTTATGAGCAGCTCCAGATATGGGCGGACAGGGCGGGTGTTCCAATGATCGGTCAGGCCCAGGGTTCCGATCCGGCCTCTGTTGTGTATGATGCTGTCAGCGCGGCGGTTTCCAGAAATGCAGATGTGGTGCTGGTTGATACTGCCGGACGATTGCATAACAAGAGCCATTTGATGGAGGAGCTTGCTAAAATAATGCGGGTGGCAAAGAAGAGGATTCCTGAAGCTCCACATGAGGTGCTGCTTGTTCTTGATGGCACAACCGGACAGAATGCCGTGCAGCAGGCGAGGGAGTTTGCGCGCTTTGTCAACGTGACCGGGCTTGTGGTTACCAAGCTTGATGGAACTGCCAAAGGAGGAATCGTGCTCTCTATTTCACGTGAGCTGAAGTTGCCAGTCAAGTATATAGGTGTCGGAGAAAAAATCGACGACCTTCAGTTGTTCGATCGGGCAGAATTTGTTGCTGCGCTTCTTGGCCGTTAGCTGGAAGTGCTTTGCCGCTGTTCAGAACTCATGCGATATAAAAATTGGCAAACTGGTGGCAGGAGATTGTTTTTTGTTGTTTTTGATGCAATATTAGCAACGCTGGAACGTGAACGTACAATAATTATGCTTTGGATGCGAAGGCGGGATTCAAAGGTTTTTTATGAAAGCAGGAGAAAAAGTTCTGAATCTCAGACACCGGGAGATGGTTGAAACGCTGAAACTCTATGGTATAGTTAACCAGCGGGTGCTCAACGCTTTTCTGGAGGTCCAGCGACACTTTTTTTTTACGAATGATGCTGTGGATTCCGCCTATAACGATGGTGCTTATCCCGTCGGGTTTGGGCAAACGATTTCCCAGCCTTATACGGTGGCCTTTATGACGACACTTTTGGTTGAGCGTTGCTCTTCGGGAAAGGTACTCGAAATCGGGACAGGGTCAGGCTATCAGGCGGCAATTCTTGATGCTCTCGGATATTCGGTTTATACCGTGGAACGTATTGTTGAACTCTATGAAAGGGCCAAAAAACTTTTTTCAAGGCTTGGGCTCAACATCACCTGCCGTTTTGGAGATGGAACCCTTGGATGGGTGGAAGAGGTACCTTTCGATGGTATTGTGGTCACGGCAGGAGCTCCGAAGGAGCCGGAGTCGCTTTTGCGGCAGCTTGCTGGAAAGGGATGTATGGTTATCCCTATAGGGAACTCCGATTCACAGCAGATGACGGTTTTCCAGCGAAATGGTAATGATTTCATAAAAGAGCGTTTTCAGCATTTTACTTTTGTGCCGCTGATCGGAAAGGAAGGTTGGAACGATTCTGCTTTTTAACCACATTTTTAACAGAAGGGATGATTTATGGCTGTAATGTCCAGCTTGCGGAATAAAACTCATATTATACTCTACACCCTGTTGGGAGCATTTCTTGCGCTGATTGTTTTTGAATGGGGGATGAATTTTACAGGATTTACAGGCAAGGCCAATTTGGCGGGCAAAATCAATGGCAAGCCGATTCCCGTTAGTCAGTACGATGAGGTGTATAAAGCGGTTACCGAGAATTTCAGACGCAGCACTCCTGGGGCTGAACTGACGCCTGAATCTGAGCTTGGGCTTCAGGAGCAGGCATGGAATACGGTGGTTGACCAGACCTTGCTTGAGCAACAGTTCGAGAAATTCAGCATTGCTCTTCAGGACCAGGAGGTAGTTGAGGCCTTTGATAGTCCGACTCCGCCCATGGTTATCCGCCAGAATTTTTCTGACCCAGCCACCGGGGCGGTTGACAGAAAAAAACTGGAGAGCGCACGTCACGATCCCCGTAATAAAGAGTTATGGGTGCAGATTGAAAAGATTGTCCGTCAGGAGTTGAAGGTAAACAAACTGATCAGTGCTCTTCAGACTCTGGGTCATGTTACCGAACCGGAGCTTGGCGATATTGTCAGCAGGCAGTTTTCACGTTTTTCAGCCTCTTTTATTCCGATTCCATTGAGTTTTGCCGGGGTTGACAGTCAATTTCCTGTAAAGGATGAGGAGATTACAAAATATTACGACGCGCATAAAGAGCTTTTCAGGCAGGTTGCATCAAGAAAAGCTGATTTTGTCTTTTTCCCTCTGATTCCATCATCGAAGGACAGCCTTGCTGTTCGTACGGAACTTGAGACGGTTCGTGCCGAATTTGCCAGCGCGGTGAGTGACAGCAGCTTTGTTAAGGTACAGAGCGATCGTCCGACAGGAATAAACAAAGCGTACAGCCGTGCGGATTTTTCACCGGAGGCTGGAGCGGCTCTTTTCAACTCGTCAAATCTCAAGCCTGGCACAATTGTCGGCCCAATAGCCGATCGTGGTGAATACAGGTTGATCAAGATCCGGCAGGCAAGCTCTGCGGCACAACCTGTGGCAAGGGCATCGCATATTCTTTTGCGTTTCAATCCTGCAAGCAGGGATGATGTGCAGAAAGTAAAAGAACTCTCGATGTTTATTTATAAGCAGCTTCAGGCAGGGATCCCTTTTGAAGTGCTGGCAAAAAAATATTCTGCCGACCCCGGCAGTGCCATCAATGGGGGCGATGTTGGGTGGTTCAGCAAGGAGCGTATGGTACCTGCGTTTTCTGCCGCAGTTTTCAGTGCTCGCCCCGGCGCTATTGTCGGGCCGGTTCAGACTCAGTTTGGGCTGCACATCATCAAGGTGACGGGATTTGACCAGACAGCGCTCCTTTGTTCGGAGATTGTCAGAAATATAAGGCCATCATCAGAAACTGTGGAGAGTGAGCGTCGTCAAGCCATGGCATTTCAACTCAATGCCAAAGAGAAAGGGTTCGACAAGAGCGCAGCAAGTGCAAAGCTGGTTGTCAACAAAAGCGGCGAGTTCGGAAGGCGCACCCCAATTGCACAGATCGGCTACAGTGATAAAATTGCGGCTTTCGCATTCAAGGCAGGTGAGGGCGATCTCTCGGATGTTATTGAAACCGAAAAAGGGTTTTATCTCATGCGTCTTACTGCCAAAAACGATGTCGGATATCGCTTGCTTGACAAGGATTTGAAGGCCATGATTACTGCTGAACTTGTGCGGGAGAAGAAGGGTGCATCTCTGGAGAAAAAACTTGGGGCAATGAAGAGGGCTGGTGTGACGCTTGAAAATATAGTAGCAGCCAATGCGTCATTCCATGTTGTTTCGGCTGACAGTATCCGCTGGAGTGATGGATTTATTCCGGGCTACGGTGTTGATCGGCCTCTTGTGGAGGCAATGTCCGGGCTCACTGCCGGGAAGGTCTCTGCTCCAGTGAAAACAAACGAAGGTTATGCTCTTGTGCTGCTCAGGAGCAAGGTTTATCCTGCCGGGCTGAACCTTGCGCGCGAAAAAGCTGCTCTTGCCCCGCAACTGCTTCGGGCAAAGCAGGAACAGCTTTTTGCCGAATACTTTGCTTCACTTCGCAAAAATGCGAAAATCGAGGATTTGCGTCCCTGAAACTCCATTAAACATCAATGTGCCGCCTGGAAAGCCTCCAGGCAGGCCTTGATTCTGACTGAAGTATTAAGCCTGAGACACTCCTGGGCAAGTGCTTCAGTTTCAGCAACCGAATAGCGCGACACCAGTGCCTTGAGGTTCGGAATATCAGAAATAACAACGCTGAATTCTCTCAGTCCGCACCCGATCAGGAAGGGCAGGGCGAGAGGATCTGATCCCATGTCGCCGCAAATCATAGCTTTGCAATGATTTCTGTTGGCTGTAGAAATAATGCGATGCAGTTGCCTGAGAATTGCCGGGTGGAATTTTTCAAAAAGATCCTGCACGATGACATTGTTTCTGTCCACCGCAAGGGTGTACTGGGTGAGGTCATTGGTTCCGATGCTTATGAAGCGAACACATCTCGTTATTTCCTCAATAAGTTCTACCGCTGCGGGAAGCTCTATCATTGCTCCTATTTCAGGTTTTTCAACCTGCGATTCTGCTTCCGCTGCCAGTTCAGAATAGTGTCTGTCGACGGATGCCCGCACGTGCTCTATCTCATCGAGGGACATGATCATGGGAATCAGAATAAAAATATTACCAAAGCGGTTTGCCCTGATGGCGGCTCTGACTTGAGCGTCAAGTATTTCTGGCAGATCAATCAGGATCCTGATTCCTCTCCACCCGAGGTTTGGATTTGGCTCCTTGACGGGCGAGTAGATCAGCTTTTCTCCGCCAATATCAAAAAGACGGATATCGAGAGGCATCGGGGCAATAGCTTCAGCCATTTCCCGGTAACAGTCGTACTGTTCTGACTCCTTTGGCACTTTTGTCCCTTCGGTAAAGAGGTTTTCGCTTCTGAACAGTCCGACTCCCTCGCCGCCCGAAGCAGTCAAGTCGAGCACCTCCTCCTTGAAATCGATATTGGCTAAAAAGGTAATCCTGACACCGCATTGAGTTGTTGCTGGAAGCTCAGCCGTAAGAGAAGTCTCCTCTTCATTTTTTTTCATCTCCTCTTTTTTCCTGAGATATTGCTTGACCGTCTGTTCCTCAGGGTTTGTAATCACTGTTCCTGTAGTTCCATCAATGATCATCTGCATGCCGGTAGATACCTTTTGGGAGAGGTTCCCAAGCCCGACAACGATCGGAATGTTAAGGGACTTGCAGATCAGGGAGATGTGCGAGGTCTTGCCTCCGGAATCGGTGACAAACCCCTTGACGTTGCTTCGGCTTAAAAGGATAATATCCGCAGGAGTGAGATTATCGGACGAAACGATTACTCCCTCGGGTATCCAGGAGTGCAATTTTCTGATGTGCAGGTTTCTGATAATCCGGTTTTTGATATCATGCAGATCGTCAGCCCGATCCTGGAAGATGAGCTCTTCGGAGTTGTGAAATTTCTGAACATAGTGGTCAAACTCTTCTTCAATAACGATATGCGCCCCTTTCCGCTCGGATCGAATACGACTGGCTATGGCATCAATCAGCACCGGATCGTGAAGCATCATGATTTGGGCCTGAAACAGGTTGGAGTAGCTCGTGCCAAGTTTTTTAATGGTAACCAGCTCAATTTTTTTCAGTTCATGCTCTGATCGGTTCAGAGCAGTAAGAAATCTCTCAATTTCCTCACTGATGTTTTTGTGATTCAGCTCCCTGATTTCATGTTTACTCTCCTCCTTGATGAACGCATAGCACTCACCTACAGCGATACCTTTTGATGCGCCAATTCCAGCATAAATTGTTTCGGGGCCTTTGACAGGGCGTTCCTGTGTAGTCATCCTGTTGCCAGAGTTGAGAAGCTGTTGTTCTTCCTGCATAAATAGTGAGTTAAAAAGGTGCGTCGTCCTGAGCAATGAATGTCCCGGTAGTAGTCGATTTTCCAGCATCTGGTATCGCCGGTGTATGACGATCCTGCCCGTATGATGAGCCGGATTCCTCATTGCTGGTAATATAAGCATTAGCTGTCGACTGAAATCGTCCATAGTTTTTAAGGAACAACAATCGGATATCTCCGATAGGACCATTTCTCTGTTTGCCAATAACAATTTCAACAACATCTTTTGTGGAGGAGCCATCCTCAAAGGTTGTTTTGCCATACATTTCCGGTCTGGAGAGGAACATGACAACGTCTGCATCTTGCTCAATCGAGCCTGACTCCCTGAGGTCGCTGAGCTGAGGTCTCCTGTCTCCTGACCGTTGTTCGACAGATCGGTTAAGCTGCGCAAGGGCGATGACCGGAATATTCAGCTCTTTGGCCAGTGCCTTCAGTGACCTCGATATCTGCGCAATCTCCTGTTCACGGTTTGTTCTGCCGTCCCTGACCGGTGTTACCAACTGAAGGTAATCGACCACCACCATGCCTATGTTGTGCTCCTGTTTCATTCGGCGGGTTTTAGCCGCAAGCTCCATAATGGAGATGCCAGCGGTATCATCAATAAAGAGCTTCGCTTCATTGAGCTTGTCCATGCTGTTGATGATTCTGCCCATCATTTCCGGCGTTATACGACCTGTTCTGACAAGCTGTGACTCAACATAAGCTTCAGCGCACATCAGCCTTATGGCTAACTGTACCTCCGCCATTTCAAGGCTGAAAAAAAGCACAGGAGTATCGAAATCAACAGCCGCATTGCGGGCAACGGCAAGCGCCAGTGCAGTTTTACCTGCTGAAGGGCGTGCGGCAATAATAATCATGTCGGAGGGCTGAAATCCGGCGGTGAGCTGATCAAGTTCGGAGAATCCGGAACCGACTCCGGTCACCGATGATTGCGATGCTCTCAGGCTTTCAAGCATCCGAATTCCGTTTTTAACCAGCTCTTTTATCAATGAGGCTTTCTTTTTGATGCCAGCCTGGGAGATATTAAAAAACTGCTGGGAGGCATGCTCTACGAGATCAAAGATGTCCATCGATGAGCTGTATGCAGCGCCTGAAATTTTGGCTGATATCGAGATCATCCGCCGGTAGAGGTATTTCTCCTTTGCCAGACGTGCATAGTATTCAATATTGGCAGCGCTGATCACTTTACCCGAGAGTTCAGCAAGGTAGTGCCTTCCTCCGACCGGATCCAGTTCGTTCATTTTCAGTAACTCTTCGCTGACGGTGATAATGTCAATAGCCTGCCGTTTATGGTAGAGCTGCATCATTGCCTTGAAAATGATCTGGTGACGCCGTTCATAAAAAACCTCTTCACCATTGTCGCCAAAAATCTGGATCACCTGTTCTATGGGATCATCCTCAAGCAGTATGCATGCCAGCACCTCCTGTTCAATTTCAGTTGAATAGGGAGGAACACGGCTTTCCTGGCTGAAATCAATATCCTTGTTAAAATCTATGGCAAAAGGTGCTTTTTTGATCATCGTTTCATTGTCATGGCATATTTGGTTGGTCGCAAACTTTTGCGTAATGCTGCATCATTGCCTGTATATCCTCCCAGCATTCTTTTTTCCAGTTGGGATTACGCAACAGGGCTGCGGGATGATAGGTAATAAAACAGTCATATCCATTCCATTTTGTCAGTTTTCCTCTCATAGCCCCCAGCGACAGTGTATTATTGAGTATAGTGTTGGCCGCGACTTTTCCAAGCATCAGGATAATCTTTGGATTGATAATCTGCAGTTGTTGGAGTAGCCAGGGGATACAGTTCCTGATTTCATTGTCAAGAGGATTCCTGTTGCCGGGTGGACGGCATTTCAGGATATTGCAGATATAAACCTCCTCGCGGCTGAATCCGGCGGAGAGAAGAATCTTGTCGAGAAGTTGGCCAGATCTTCCTACAAAAGGCCTGCCTGTGGCATCCTCTTCTGCTCCAGGGGCCTCTCCGATAACGACCAGATGAGCTGAAGGATGGCCCTCACCAAAAACAAGATTTTTTCTTGTGCCTGCAAGTATGCATTTGTCGCACTCCTTAGCGGTATTAAACAGGAGTTCCAGATCTGTAGATAAAGAATTCACATTTTTCTCTACAGGTGCATGCTGTTCGTGTTCGTCGAATAGAAGAGGTTGCATGAAACAATTACACTTATTCAGAGGTTAATTTCCAACTTTGAGCGAAAGTTTTTCCAGGGCGTCAAGGAGTTTGCCAGCAGCCGCATCCTTTGTCAGCAGAGGGAGCTCAGTGGTTAATCCCCCAGTTTCAATCAGGGTAAGAATATTGGTATCGACTTCGAAACCCGATGTTTTACGGTCAAAAAAATTGAAAGCAATCAGGTCAAGATTTTTGGCAACCAATTTTTTCCGGGCATTGTCCAGGCCTGTTTTGGTTTCAAGCGCAAACCCTGCCGCGAGCTGGCCTGGAGCTTTCTGAATTCCAAACTCGGCAAGAATATCGGGATTTTTTTCGAGGGTAAGCTCAATCTTTTCATCATCCTTTTTTAGTTTCCCTTCGTAGTATGCTGCCGGGCGGTAATCGGAAACGGCCGCTGCGCAGATAAAAATATTGCAGCTTTTAAAATGGCTTTTGGCTGCGGCGAGCATTTCGGCAGCGCTTTCAACATCAAGACGATCTACCCCGAAAGGTGTCTTAAGATGAACTGGTCCGGTAATGAGCGTGACTTTTGCTCCGCGTTTTGCCGCAGCGCGGGCGAGGGCAAAACCCATTTTTCCGGAAGAGTAGTTGGAGATGAAACGGACGCCATCAATTTTTTCTCGTGTTGGCCCTGCCGTAATGACCACCGATTTGTCACTAAGCGGAGAGGGTTCAGCAGCGTCCTGGAATCTCTTTTCAAGGGAGGCGACGATAGATTCCGGTTCCGGCATTCTCCCGAGCCCGCATTGCCCCGAAGCAAGCTCTCCGCTTTCAGGGCTGATTAAATGACACCCCTGGCTGGCAAGGGTTTCTATATTTCTTTGGACAGATGGCGACAAATACATCTGGCCGTCCATGGCAGGAAATATCAATACCGGTTTTCCAGGGCGAAGGGTGATAAAGCAGGCAGTAAGCATGTCGTCGCAAAGGCCTGCACTGAGCTTGGCGATGGTATTGGCAGTAGCCGGGGCAATAACGAAAGCATCAGCCCATTCACCAAGAGAAATATGGCTTGTAAAATCAGTGCCATTGGTCTGTGTTGCGGGAAAGATAGTGGAGTACACCTGTTCTCCAGAAACGGTTGCAAGTGCGAGTTCACTGACAAAATGGGCTCCAGCCTCTGTAAGTACCACTTTGATGTTTGCCCCTCTTTTTTTTAAGAGCCTCACCAACTGCGGTGTTTTATAGGCAGCAATGCCGCCGCAGATGCCGATAATGATATTTTTTCCTCTCAACATGCTATTTCAATGTTTATTGCAGAATGAATCTGCCCGCAATTTACAAAAACAGCAAGGATTTATTGCTTCTTGTCGGATGAAGGGACAAGGCGTTTCCATAACTCATCCCAGGTGTGGAAACGCTCTTTGTAAGCGAGGCTGATGCCCCATGTTTCTGCAGGTTTTTGCAGATTGGAGCTTGTTGTTGTACCTCCATTTTGCCCGAACGAACGGAATGCTTCAAGGTAGACTTTCGGAGTAATCCTGTATTCAATTTTCTGAGCAGTGCCGTAATAATCGGAGAAAGTTGTTCCACTGATGGAGGGAGAGCTTCCTGTACCAATAAAGCGGATTTTTCCATCAGTACCTGGAACCCTGAGTGCAAAGTAAAGGTCAAGTCCGCCGAGGGCTCCACGGTTATCCATCCCCACATTGACATTGAAGCTTTCCAGTCCGCCGAAATCCTGAATTACCTTTGAAATTCTGGATGAAAGAATGCCGGTTCCTGCAGAAAAGCCTACGCTTGAAACGGCAATGTTTCCGGTTTGTCCGGTACTTCCTGGTTTGGCATACCATTGTTTGGAAAGCAGCATGGAGATGACATTCAGTTCTGCATTAGGGTCTATCTGACTTGATTGTCCGCCAATCATGTTAGCCGATGCGTAGGGTTGTGTCTGTTCATTCAGGTAATAGCCCATGGAAACCTGTGGGTCGTTAAGCGTACCTGTCATGGCAAGGAGCAAGTTTACATTATCGCGCTCCCCGGTTTGCTGGCTTGAAGCGCTCACATACTTGCTTCCGTAAAGATTTTCTATAGCACCGCTTCGTATGTCAACATTGTTCCAGGTAATTTTCCCGCCATTTTGCATGTCAAAGTTTGAGTTTGAAAAGTTGTATTTGCCTCCAATGATGTTTACTGAGCCGAACAGGCTGTATTGCTGATTGTTTTTATCGATAATCAGGGCGAGGTTGTTGATTGATGTTTCAAGTTGTTCGCCTCTGTTGCGGTCAAAAATCATTGTATACTTGAGTGGTTCAATACTGCTGAGTCTCAGTTTTTTTATTTGCAGAATATCAATCAGTGAATGATAAAATTCGGTCGTTTTTGCAGGAATTACCCTGTTTTCGGACTCGACAGTATTCGCAGGATGGTAACGAGAGGTAAATTCTATAAATTTGTCGATGCCCACATATTTTGTGCTTTCATTTGCTCCCGATCGGTAGAGAGAGAAGTCGGCAGCATCAATGCGCAGTTCCCCTTCAATAACCGGCGCGGAAAGATTGCCGTGAACAAGAATGTTATTGGTTGTGCCGGTAATGCTCCCAAACGATGTTTCATCCTGCATGTCATTTTTGTTAAACAAGAGGAGCTTGTCAAACTTTCCTGCAAGGTCGAGTTCCGTTGGTTTCAGTTTTTCAAGCCTCACGACTCCATTTATTCGCCCATTTCCATTAAGGTTATCACTGATGGTCACATCTCGCAATTCAAGAGCTTTCGCCGTGATATGGACTTCACCATTAAGCCGGTAAGAGACCTGAGTGGGCTCTATTTTAATTTTGGTATTATGCAGAGTTGCTGAAAGATAAATATCCGGGTTTGGCGTTTTGCCTTCTATCTGGAGCCTTATCGGGATAATGCCTTCAACTGATGCAAATAAAGGGCTCAGGTATTCAAGAAACTGGGCTGAAAGATTATCTGAACGGAATGAGGCGCTGATAGCCTGCTGTTCTGTGGTATGAAACTGCAGTGGATAGTAGCTGAGTACAAGAGGAATGGTTCCATTTCCTTCAATCGTATTTAAAACTGAATCAGCTCTTTTCGCCATGTTGGCTGGCATTTGGGTGTTGCCATGCACTTCAAAGCGAAGCTGATTTCCTAAGTGGAGAGCATTTCCTTGCAGGGGTCCTATTGCGACATTGTCATAACGGATGTTCACTCCAGTTATGTTGAGCGAGCTTGTTTTTGAGCCTGGAGCTCCGCTGACGGTCAGGGAGGCATTGATGGTTCCGGCAAGCTTGTCAAGAGAAGATGCGTACGCAAAGGGTGTGAGTTCATTGAGTTCAATATTGGACAAGGTGCATTGAAAACTGCCCGGTTGGGAGTTGCTTAGCTCACCGTCGAATATCGCCTGCTGCATACCTTTTGCTATGGTAAAATGGTTGAAGCTTGCAGCTGTTTTGCTCAGCATGATATGTGAGTTGTCAATGGTCTTCCATATTCCGGTATCCTCCTTCAGCGACAGGTTGTCAATGGAGAGGTCATAGCTGCTTTCACTTTTTGCGACTGAGAATTTTGCCGACATGCTTTGCGCAGGAGTGGGTATGGCAACGTCGAAGGTGGCTTCAAGTCGGGATGGAGTATAGAGAGTCGAAAAAATTGCATTACCTGTTTTTTTGCCTGAAAGGGATATGGAAGAAGCCTTTCCGTTTACCGATGCTGCCGAAGTGCCACTGGAACTACATCTTATTTCAGCTTTCACGAAGAGATTGTCAAGAAAAAAATTGTCATGGAACCGCAAGTTGGCAAGGTTGATTGCCGAGTTGATAGAACATTCTCCATTAAGGTACTCAGCTCGCCCATCAGCGCTTCCCTGCAGGGTAAGGTGCTGTACAGGCAAAAGCTGTGCCATTAGAGATATATCCTTGACTGCAATATGGTAGTTGACCGTGAAAGGCTTTTTGAGTGAATTTTCAGCAATGGCAGGAGCCTGAAGGTTGGTGTGCCAAATATTCTGTGCGGTTATTTCTCGTGAAATGCCTGAAGTCGCAAGTTTGCCAAGCGAAATCAGGTCGTCAAACGAATAATTCCCTTCAGCAAAAATATCCAGAAAATCACTCTTCAAGTTTACTTTCGAGGTGCCACTGTTCTGTATAATTTCGACGGATACTTTTGAGTGTTCTTTTAGCTCGATATTGTTGATTGTAGAGGCAGAAAATTGCATAATGCCAGCGAAATTAACTGTTCCTGCCTGAAATCCTGATCCCTGCATGGAGAAGAATCCGTTCAGATCAGTTGTAAACTCTCTTGAATCAAGGATTTTAGAAATATCAACCATAGATGCTTTCCCTGATGCGCTATAATGGGGCGATTCATTCCCCCAGTCGATCTTGCTGTCGAAAGCGAAACTTGTCAAATTGTTTTTCAGAAACAGGGCACTATTCAGTATCCTGTTTTCATAATTCAGCGAGATAGTGCCCTCCTTTACAGGCTGATTCTGCCAGTAAGAATCAGTCAGCTTCATCTGAAGTTGTAGCTGACGCAGCTCCTTGTTACTCGCCTTTACTTCAAAACTGCCTGTGGCGTTGACAAGCCCTTTCCTTCTCTCTGAATTCATGAACAGGTGTGGCTTGAAACCTTTCAGCACCATGGTGCCCCTGGATGTGAGTTGCCCTGATTTTTCCATCGAAGTTTCAGCACTCAGGGAGGCCTCTCCAGCAGCCGAGAGTGTTGATATATCTGTTTTAACGGTATTCAGGGTACCCTTTGCACTGCCGAAAAAAGTTATGTCGCCACTATTCCGGGCAAATTTTTTCAGCGCACTCTCTTTAAGAAGAGATTCTATCAACGGCGCAGAGATTTTTGAACTGTCACATTTCAGGCTAAAAGCACAGGCATTTTTGTTCTGCAGATTAAATAAATGCCCTCTTACCGCTATTTTACTTGTGAGGTTAGTCAAAAGTGCGTCAATGATTTCTAAATTGTCTTTTTTTCCTCTGGCATTGCCTTTCAACGTGTAGATGCCGTGGGGGACAATGAGCGCCGGATAGAAGAGCTTCAGGTCGTCGCTATCAAGGGCAAGCTCCTGAAGATTCAGAAAGGAGGTGCTGAGGGCAAGTCCTTTTTGCCGTTGCCGTGAAAAAATATTGAAGTGGTCAATGGTGGCAGAAAGTTCAGCGTGACTTTTATTGCTTGCTGCTTTCAGGACAAGCACCTCAGAGCGGGTTTCAGAAAAAAGAAATTGTCCGGAAGCATCCTTTAAAAAGAAGTTGAGCTTGGGAATTTCGAAGCGCAGTTGCTCCAGTTTACCTTTAAGCAGTTTTTTACTAACAGTCAATTCTGAGAAGTCAAAATTAATATCCTTGAGGGCAACATGTCCGTTGTCTTGATGTTCTGGTTTCCCAGAGAAAGATATGTAGCTGTTGGTAATCTGCAGGGTTTTACAGAAAAAATATTTAGGCGATTTTGTTGAATCGGGTTCTCTGGAGGTGAAAACACGGACAAGATTTATCTTGCCGTCAGGTTGTTCAATAATCCTTGCGCCGAGCGAATCGATTGAAAGGCACCGCAGATATATATTTTTGAAGTCTGGCTGAAGGAGCGAGAGGAAGTTGAGTCTCAATGAGATAGTACGAGCTTCAAGTGCGGGTGTTTTTTCCCCAATTGCATAAATACGGGGATTAATCAAGGTGACATTGTTCGGAAATTCCAGGTGAAGCGCATGCACCTCAAGCCGACCGAAAAATTTTTTCTCAAAAAGGTTGATGGCCCGATCCTTAGCCAAATGGTCAAGCACCCCGCTGTTCAGCACAATCAGGGAGACTGCCGACAGCAAAAGCATGACTGCTGAAAAAGCGGCAAGTAGTTTTAGCGTATACCGTTTAATCCGTTCCACTGCAGCTCGATGATGGAGAGTAAAGCTGAACGACTTTGTTTATGATATCACTTGTTGAACGCCCTTCAAGCAAGGGTACGGTTAACACTTCTCCGCCATGTGCCAGAACAGCCTGTGCTCCGGCAATACGCTCGACCTCCCAGTCTGCTCCCTTGACCAGAATATCTGGCAATAAGCTTCCGATAAGCTCTTCAGGAGTATCTTCATCGAAAAAAGTGACTGCATCGACATCTTGTAGTGCACAGAGTACTGCGGCTCGGTCCATTTCACAGCAGATTGGTCGGTTTATGCCTTTCAGACGACGTACCGACGCGTCGCTGTTCAGCCCGATCAGAAGTATATCGCCAAGTTTTTTTGCCGCCGCCAGGTATTCAACATGTCCTGCATGCAGGATATCGAAACAGCCGTTTGAAAAGACAACTTTTTTTCCTGAGGCCTGCCATGTTCGAACTTTTTCAAGAGCTCCTTGTCGGCTTACCAGTTTGCAGGACGCGGTCACAGTGCGCATAGCATTGATTTTTTGCGAGGATAGTTGCGCTAACTTGACAAAAGATAAATATCTGATATATTGCCGCAATTTAGCGTATACTCTTCGATTGTCCGCATAGTAAAATTGAGGCTAATTCCATGAAACGAGGCTGGGAAGAGGATGACCGAATTATTGACCGGGTGTTTTATGCTATTATTATGGCACTTGGTCTGCTGGTCAGAAGCATCGGGCGCAAGAATTCGACAGTAATAGCCTGTTTTCTTGGCGATTTTAGCTATCACATTCTTAAAATACGGCGGCAGCTTGTGACCGAGAATCTTGCCTGCACCTTTCCTCAAAAAAGTGCATCTGAAATTGATGCCATTGCTCGCCAGGTATATCGTAACCAGGCAGAGAATGTTATTGAAATGCTTCGCCTTCCCACGATCAAAAAAGCAGAAGATGCCGCACAGCTGATTGATGTTGATGGTCGTGATGTTCTTGCAAAGACTCGCGACCGAAAAAAGGGGGGGGTACTGGTTTCGGCGCATTTTGGAAACTGGGAATTGCTTGGAATGGCTGCCGGATTATTAATGCATCCCCTGACGCTTGTGGTAAGGCCTATGAAAAATCATGCAATTGACTCCATGATCAATGATTGGAGAACAATGCATGGGAACAGGATCATTTATGACGCACAAGCGCTTCGTGAGGGATTGAGGGCACTTCACAACGGAGAGATTTTAACCATTCTTGGTGACCAGTCTGGAGGATCCTTTTTTACTGAATTTTTGGGTCGTCGCACAACTGTGTTTCTTGGGCCTGCCTATTTTGCTCTTAAAGCAGAAGTTCCACTTTTCGTTGCTATGTGTCGCCGAACCGGTGATGGCCGCTATATCGTAGAGTGTGAAGAAATTGACATGACTGGCCTGGGAACAGCAAAGGCCGATGTTGAAGAGCTTGCGCGACGCTACACTCGAATGTTTGAACATTTTATCTATCAATACCCTGAAGAGTGGTTCTGGCTGCATAATCGATGGAAAAACGGCGGAGAGGGGTAAACTGATGGGTAGCATATATTATCAAGAGTTAATGGGAAGTTTCTGTGCCGATGGCGAAAGGAATCACCGATACAGCTTCTTGATCCAGTCATGAGCCTATTATTGTCACTATGTCAAATCACCAAGATCGCTACGTTATTGTCATCCCGGTTTTCAACCAGCTCAAGTATACTGTACAGTGTGTGGAAAGTCTTCTCTCCCAGCGTGTCAAACCAGAGGAAATCCTGATTATCGACAACGCCAGCAGTGACGAAACGCCGCTGTGGCTGGAGAAACATTCCGAATTGAAGCGTCTGCACAACAAGGTCAATCTTGGCTGCGGCTGTGCCTGGGCTCAGGGCGTGGTTCTCAGTCCGGATGCCGAATGGATTGTGCTGCTCAACAACGACGTGCTTTCTGGCCCTGATGCCATTAACGCACTGCTGGATGCGGCTGAGCGAGAAAAGTTTGGCGTGGTCAGTCCGGCGCTTCTGGAAGGGGAGAACGACTACAATTTCGAGAATTTCGCTGTGAACTATCAGAAGAGCATGTCCAGTCTGGTTCGCCGGGGGCTGTTCCATGGCGTCTGTTTCGCAGTTCACCGGAGCGTTATTGAGCAAATCGGCTTTCCGGATACAGATCGGCGCTTGGGCGGCTATGAAGATGCTGAGTTCCTTTTCCGGTGCAGGAGAGCGAACGTTCCAGTCGGTATCGTCGGCGATTCAGTCTTCCTTCATTTTGGGTCGATTACCCAGAAAGCGATCAAGCAGAAAACTGGGCAGAAATCCCTCGGAGATCTCAAATATTTTCGCGATCGGGTTGGCTCGAAATGGTTCTCAAGAAAGAAATATAAATTTTTGATGAAGATTGCTTTCAGGAAATGGATAGGTCAAGAGATGGCGAGAACGGGTTTATCACTTCATATGTTACGCAGGGATGGGGAGTGGGAGTTTCGTTGAGGTACAACTGGAGTTCGACATATAGGCCTGTTTCGGTGGGCCGGGAGGACGTAATCCGAGCGCTGGGAATGTG
>SESH01007881.1_pt1 | contig 19072 bp, 13 predicted proteins | sample 3171561 | NCBI WGS metagenome assembly SESH01 (sample SAMN10866947, study PRJNA518727) | freshwater metagenome | biome: subpolar coniferous forest; feature: holomictic lake; material: water; isolation source: holomictic Lake 442 2011 16.5 m and 2014 13 m | place: Canada: near Kenora, Ontario
ATCGATTAATTTCTGATCACGCTTATCTATATACCGAAATGGTAACCACAGGCGCCTTGATACATGCAGACCATCACCGATTCTTACGATTTAATGCCGCTGAAAATCCGGTTGCCTTCCAATTAGGGGGCAGCAATCCTCGGGAGTTGGCCTACTGCGCAAAGTTAGTCGAAGATTATGGCTATGATGAAGTGAACCTGAATGTTGGTTGTCCCAGTGACCGGGTTCAAAATGGTCGTTTTGGTGCCTGCCTGATGGCGGAACCCTTGCTGGTGGCTGAATGCGTTGCAGCCATGAAACAGTCAGTTTCAATTCCGGTTACTGTCAAATCAAGAATCGGTATCGATGACCTTGATTCCTATGAAGAATTAGTAAACTTTGTAAAGACGGTTGCCGATGCCGGTTGCGAAACGTTTATTGTTCACGCCCGAAAAGCTTGGCTAAGTGGTTTGTCGCCCAAGCAAAATCGAGATGTTCCGCCCTTGCGTTACGAGGTCGTTTATCAACTAAAACAGGATTTTCCACAGTTGGAAATCATTCTGAATGGCGGTATCACTACTTTGGAGCAGGCAGAAGAGGTTTTGAATCATGTTGATGGAGTCATGGTAGGCAGAGAGGCTTATCATAATCCTTATGTCTTGGCCGAAGTGGACAGGCGGTTTTATAATGATGTTAAAGAACCCCGAGTTCGCAACCAGATTCTTCAATTGTTAATCCCTTATATTGAACAACAACTGGCAGAAGGTGTTCGATTAAATAGCATCTCACGGCATATATTAGGTCTTTTTCATGGTGAACCCGGAGCCCGCGGTTGGCGCAGGCATCTCAGTGAGAATGTCTGTAAACCTGGAGCAGACATTAAGGTACTTGCCGAAGCAGTGGCGAAAACACATCACCAAGAAAGCTGAGTTTTAAGGCAAAAAAAACCTCCCAGTGCCAAAGGCAAAGGGAGGTAAAGGTGTACAGACACTGGATAAGCTCTGAACTTTCACACTACGAGGAGGTACATGAAACTGGTGGAGACCGGTTTAGGCGCTGATCTCAAGGCAAGGCTGACAAATAGACAACATTGCAAAAAACTGGTGAAGAGTTATAAAAGCCAGGCTTTTAAAAGTTAACTTCTCTCCCACGGTTTAAATTATACGCATGTAGTTATAAGCTTACAATATAGCTTGAAAACAATAGATTGTTTCAATATTGTTGACAATAACTGGAGCTGAAAATAGACTGCAAACAGGTTACTCAATATACGCGCAGAGCCGTAATTTTGTCGGCAAATATTTGTTAAGTGTTATGCCCTATGACAAATGTTATTTATTTTCGACCAGTTCGCGTAAAATCAAACGCTCAGGATTTTATTAATAATAACGGGATATACCATGAAAAAGATTCTTTTCTTAACTCTACTATTGTCTTCGGTAACTGCTTTTGCCGCCGATGACAAAAACGAATGGACTAACACGACGATTTCAGACGGCACCATAAAGAAAATTCAGGAAAACCAATATCTATATAAAAAGTGTGTTGGGACTGAAATGCAAAAAACCACTTATCAGAACCTGGAAAGCCGTAAGGCTACCGAGAGCATTATGAAACAATGTGAGTCGGTACTGGGACAAATGCGTGAAATTTATCTGGCTGAAAAAGTGCCCGGTACGATTGCTGACCGTCATTTAAAACAGATGCGCATGCAAACCACCCGCAATGTTCTGCAAGGCATGATGTTTGGCGAAGCAGCCCGGAAACCCGTTCAATAATAACCACTTAAAGAGTCTCCTGTAATGAATTCTTACTTAATCGATTTATCCTTAAAACCCACCACTTTCGATTTATGGCATATTTGCCTCGCAGGAACTGTTGCCGTCCTGGCAATGGTTTTAATAGCGTTATTGCTAGTTATGATCATCAGCATGAGCCGTTGTAAAAAGAGACCTACTCAGCAAGTTGCGGTCCCCATGGCTGAGCCGGTAGTCAAAATTATTGAGAAAATCATCGAAGTTGAAAAAATTGTTCAAGCCCCTGCGCCTGAACCCTTGGTATTGAAAGAATCAACCCCGGATGCAGCCCTGCAACTACTCAGTTTATTGCAAAATGAAGCGCGTTTTATTGATTTCATCAAAGAAGATATTACAGCTTTTAATGATGCCGATATTGGTATTGCCGCACGTGTCGTTCATGAAGGATGCAATAAAGCCATTAATGAGCACTTTACTTTGGCACCAGTACGTAATGAGCAGGAAGGCAATAAAATCACCTTGCAAGATGGATTTGATGCCTCTGCGGTGCGCTTGACCGGCAATATTATTGGCAAAGCGCCGTTTACCGGAACATTAATCCATAAAGGATGGCAAGTCACCGACATCAGGCTACCTAAGCTTACCCACGGACATAATGCTACAATTGTTGCTCCCGCCGAGGTTGAACTATGAGTAACTGGTCTGATCTGATGCAGCCGGGAACAAATCAGCAAGACCTGGCAGACAATAAGCCGGCAAAAACAAAACAGGGCGCACGCTATTCTGTTGGTATCGATTTAGGCACTACACATTGCGTATTGTCCTATGCTGAAGTCAGTGATATTGATGACGAGCAATTTTCGCCACAAGTAATGGCGATTCCGCAACTGACGTCTCCCGGCTCGGTTGAAGAAAAACAGCAGTTGCCTTCGTTTTTATATCAGGCTCATGAGGCTGAACTTGCCGAAGGTTCAACTTCCTTACCCTGGACGGCGAAACCTGACCAACTGGTCGGTGAAATCGCCCGTAATCTGGGTAGTAAAACCCCTATTCGCCTGGTCTCCAGCGCCAAAAGTTGGTTATGCCATGCAGGAGTCGATTGCAAAGAACCCATTTTGCCCGCTGAAGCCCCCGAAGAAGTCGAACGTGTTTCTCCGTTTCAGGCGACTACCGCTTATCTGCAACATTTACGTGATGCCTGGCAAAACCAGCATCCTGAAGCGCCTCTGGAACAACAAGATGTCGTCATTACCGTTCCGGCCTCTTTTGATCCTGCAGCCCGTGAATTGACAGTCGATGCGGCGCGTGCTGTGGGACTTGGACAGGCCATTCTTCTGGAAGAACCACAGGCGGCGTTATACAGCTGGATCGAGAAAAGTCATGGCGACTGGCGAAATCACGCTGAGGTAGGTGATATTATTTTAGTGATCGATGTCGGTGGTGGAACGACCGATTTGTCATTAATAGCGGTTACTCAACAAGACGGAACCCTTGAATTGACTCGCGTCGCGGTTGGCGATCATATTCTGTTGGGTGGCGACAATATGGATTTGGCTTTGGCTTATACGATTAAAGCCAAATTGGAACAGGACGGTAAACGTTTGGAGGCCTGGCAGGTTCAGGCTTTGACCCACAGTTGCCGTGATGCCAAAGAAAAAATCTTCAATCATTCCGACGCTGACAATATTCCGCTGGTCGTTGCGAGCCGTGGCTCTTCCTTAATTGGAGGAACATTGCGCACCGAATTAACCCGTGAAGAAGTTAACCGAGTTTTGGTTGAAGGATTTCTGCCCAGAGTTGCCGTGAGTGACAAACCGCTTAGTCGGGCACGAACCGGTTTAAGAACCACTGGCTTACCTTATGCTCAGGATGCCGGCATTACGCGTCATCTTGCTGCATTTCTAACTAAACAACAGGGGGCGACAGCAGAGCTTGACGACATTAATTTGCCTGAACACGCAACTTTCCTTCATCCTACAGCCGTCTTGTTTAATGGCGGTGTTTTAAAAGCCGATGCTCTTGGCGTGCGTTTACTGGAAGTTTTAAATTCCTGGTTAGCAGCAGAACAAGCACCCGAAGTCAGACTGTTGATGGGAGCCGACCTCGATCTTGCGGTTGCTCGTGGCGCAGCTTATTACGGCTATGTTCGCAAAGGCAAAGGCGTACGTATAAAAGGTGGCACGGCAGCTTCCTATTATGTTGGCGTTGAAAGTGCCATGCTCGCCGTGCCTGGTATGGCGCCAGAAATTCATGCGCTGTGCATTGCCCCATTTGGTATGGAAGAAGGAACACAGCAGGAATTGCAGGACGACGAATTCGGTTTGGTCATTGGGGAACCGGTAAGATTTCGTTTCTTTGCTTCTAATACCCGCCGTGAGGATAATGTCGGAACCCGGCTGACTTACTGGAATAACGATGAGTTATCTGAACTGGATGAAATTGAGATCACCTTGCCTGCAGAGTCCCGCAAACCCGGTGAAATCGTACCGGTACGTCTTTGCGCGGCAGTCACTGAAGTGGGTACGCTGGAGTTACAAGCCATTTCGCAAAAAGATGGTAATTCCTGGAAAATTGAATTTGATGTCAGGGAAAGAGAGTAGACTGTCGCATTTAGAAAAATAGAAATACGAATAAACACGCAAAGAACGAATGTAAAAGAATTTCTAGCCTTTCGTGTTTTAAAGCCAGTCTCATACGAAATTCAACCTAATTATTTACCGGAAAAATGACACAAAAAAAACGTTTAATCATCGGCATGACCGGTGCAACCGGTGCAGTTTATGGTGTAAGGATGCTACAAATCCTGCAAGCGCAGGAACAATGGGAAACGCATTTGGTTATTTCTTCAGCCGGCGTGGTCAATCTTACTTATGAGATGGGTATGAAACGGGCGGAACTGGTCAAGCTGGCTGATGTGACGCACGGCATTAATGATATTGCTGCAAGTATTTCCAGCGGCGGCTTTAAAACCGAAGGAATGATTATTGCGCCCTGTTCTATGAAAACCCTGGCGGCGGTTGCGCATGGTTTTGGCGATAATCTGATTTCAAGGTCTGCGGATGTCGTTTTAAAAGAGCGCCGGCGATTAGTGGTGATGCCCCGGGAAACCCCGTTAAATCTGGTGCATATCAGGAATATGGCAAGCGTAACTGAAATGGGTGGCATTATGTTTCCGCCTATGCCTGCTTTTTACAGCAAATCTGATTCGTTAGCAGCAATGGTTGACGAAACCGTTGGTCGGGTTTTGGATATGTTCGGGGTTAATGTAGAAGGTTTATATACGCCTTGGCAAGGTCTGGTTGAGTAGTTTAAGCGCTCAAAGGTTGCCGAGTTCCATCGTCCATCTAAGCTTTACATCCAACTTATAAGCGTTAGTATTTGTCCTCCGTAATAACGTTCTTTGTTTTTTTCGAGGAGCCAAACCAATGCAACCACAAATTTTGGGCAACCCTCCGAAAACGAATAAATGGTGGGGGCGACGCTTGCAACACGTCATTATGAAATTGCTGCGTCGCATCATCAGTCTTGATGACACGCCATATAGAATCGCTATGGGCAGTGCCTGTGGCATTTTCAGTTCTGCGTTACCGGTTTTTGGGCAAACGTTTATCAGCATTGTTTTGGCCAGACTTTTCAGTGTTAGTGTTATAGCCAGTATACCTTGGTCGTGGATTTCAAATCCACTGACAACCTTACCCATATGGTATGGCGGTTATAAGCTCGGACTTTACTTATTACCAGACCAAGGCAAGGCTTTAAGTTACGCCGAGATTGCCGCTATATTGCAGAATTTCGACAGACTGACTTGGTCAGAAGGACTTTTGTTGATGTCGACTACCGTATGGGATGCCATGCAACCGTTATGGCTGGGTACGTCACTGTTAGGAATAACAATGGCGATTCCCGGATATCTCCTGGTTTATTATTTCGTGGATTGGCGGCAACGCCGGCGAGCACTTCAACGTCAACACTGGAAAGCCGTTATGAATTCCGAAGATCATGATTAAGAGACATACAGAATCCAACCTGCCCGCTAAAACTCTTTAATATCCGATAGTTGTTATGTTTAAAGTCTGTCAAAAAATCTGATTAGGCGATATAATTAGCCAAAACATTCATAGAGTTAAAGAGAGAGCCTTGGATATTAAAGTATACATGACCACCCTTGGTCAGAAAGCCAGAAAAGCAGGGCGTGAAATAAGCCGCACCGAGTCTGGCAAAAAAAACCTGGCTTTGCTGAAAATTGCCGAAGTAATTGGGAATAGCCAGGCGTTGCTAATTGCAGAAAACAGTAAAGATTTAGAGGCCGGTAAAAAAAACGGCCTGGATGCCGCATTACTGGACAGATTAAAACTCACCCCGGCTGGAATTCTGGCTATGGTTGAAGGGTTGAAACAGGTTGCAGCATTAGCAGATCCAGTCGGTGAAATCACTGATTTAAGCTATCGACCCAGCGGCATTCAGGTCGGTCAGATGCGCGTACCCTTAGGCGTGATTGGCATTATCTATGAATCCAGACCCAATGTCACAGTCGATGCTGCAGCGTTATGCCTGAAATCCGGAAATGCCTGTATTTTAAGAGGTGGCTCGGAAGCCATACATTCCAATCAGGCCATTGCCGCGTGTATTGCCCAAGGACTTGAAGCCGCTGGTTTGCCGGTGGACGCAGTGCAAATTGTAGCAACAGCAGATCGCGCTGCGGTCGGCGAATTAATTACCATGAATCAGTACGTCGACGTGATCGTACCACGCGGCGGCAAAAGCTTGATCGAGCGTATTTCAAAAGATGCAACCATTCCTGTAATTAAACATCTGGATGGTATTTGTCATGTCTATATCGATGATAAAGCCGATATAAACAAAGCCGTCAATATTGCCGTCAATGCCAAAACGCATCGTTATGGTGTTTGTAATGCCATGGAGACTTTGCTGATAGCGGAAAGCATTGCACCCTTAGTTCTGCCCTTGTTAGCTGAAAAATATAGCCAAAAAGGTGTTGAGTTACGCGGCTGCCTGAAAACTTGCTCTCTGCTTCCTGGTTGCCTCAGAGCCACTGAGGAAGACTGGAATACTGAATATCTGGCACCAATCTTATCGATTAAAATTGTAGATGGCATTGAGGAAGCGATTGCGCACATTGACCAACACAGTTCCGGCCATACAGAGGCGATTGTGACGGAAGACTTTACCTTGGCTCGTCGTTTTTTACGGGAAGTTGATTCCAGCTCGGTAATGGTCAATGCGTCTACCCGTTTCGCTGACGGTTTTGAATATGGCTTGGGAGCCGAGATCGGTATCAGCACCGACAAATTGCATGCCCGAGGCCCGGTGGGTTTGAAAGGATTGACCTCATTAAAATATATCGTTCTGGGTGACGGTCATATCAGGCTGTAAATGATTGGAATCTTTGGCGGCACCTTTGATCCGATACATTACGGTCATTTACGTTCAGCTCTTGAGGTAAAAGATAGCTTCAAGTTAACTGAAGTCCGCTTGATTCCCTGTGCTAAACCAGCTCATCGCGAACAACCGTCCGTAAGGACTGACAACCGTTTGCAAATGCTTCAGTTAGCCATCAAGAATCAAACGGAGCTAACCATTGATACACGGGAACTGGACAGACACAGCTTATCCAGGGAAGTTCCGTCGTATATGGTGGATACCTTAAAGTCTTTGCGGCAGGATTTAAAAGATGAGCCCTTACTGTTAATTATTGGCAGTGACGCTTTCAAACAGTTAACAAACTGGCATCAGTGGCAGCAGTTATTTGACTATGCACATATTGTGGTACTGACCCGACCTGGTTTTGTAACACAGCAAATGGATGATTTTTTTAAAGACCGATTGACTAAAGAAAAGGGTGAGTTGGCGCAAACCACTGCAGGAAAATTATTCATGGAGCAAATCACTCAACTGGATATTTCCGCAACAGCAATCAGAAACATGATTGCGAACAAACAAAATCCGGCTTATTTATTGCCCGATGCTGTCATAGAATATATTAAAAAAAACAAGCTTTACGAGACGAATTGATCTCATTATTTACCCTAGGAATTTGAATGCAAGTAGAAGAAATTTTAAAAACCGTCCAGGATGTTTTGGATGAACGCAAAGGACAAAACATCACCACACTTGATGTTCGTGGCAAAACCAGCTTTACCGATTATATGGTCGTAGTGACCGGTACTTCAGACCGTCACCTGCGCTCTTTATGTGATTATGTTGCAGAAAAACTGAAAGAAAGCGGCATCAGACCTTTAGGTATCGAAGGCGATCTTGGCTCTGACTGGGTGTTACTGGATTTAGGTGATGTGATTGTTCATGCGATGAATGCCCAGGCACGCGGCTTTTATCAGCTTGAAAAACTATGGACCGTTGAGGAAGCCAAAGAAACAGAGTCAACCGCATCATCAGACTAACTACCTGAAGACTGATTTTATTCTTAGTCTACTGATGGTGTTATTTCTGGTTTGATCACCTTGACCCCGATGGCCGATAAAGCTGTTTTTAAGCATGCATACATCTCGTCATCGGTATAAGTTCCAATAATAGCGCCACCGGAACCGGTAAAGTTCGCACTTGCTCCTGCACTTCTTGCAACTTCGACCATTTGCAAATTTCCGTCACTGATATTCAAAATACTTCTTCTCAAGTCAAAATTGCGATCAAGTAACCTGCAAATCTCAGACCCTCGACCTGCTTCGAGCAATGTTTTTACCTGCTTAGCCAATTCAGCCAAGCCCTCCATCACCTTAAGTACCTCTTTATCTCCGCGATTGTAACGTTCCCGAAGATCATTGTGCGTGTCTTCAGAACCCTCAGCCAAGTCGGTCCGATAGGCAATATACAGATTTGGCAAGAGCCCTATTTCAAGCGACTCATAACTCCCGGAACCTTGATGTTCCATCATTGCCGCATCAAAATCCATATAAACCAGTCCTTGATAGACTTGAGCAACTCGGTCCTGTAGCCCTGCCCCAATCTTCAGTTCCTTCAATTCAGCAGACAAAATGAGATTTGCCAACTGCGGTTTCGGAATCGTCACCTCATAAAATAACATAAGCGCCCGCATACAAGCAGTGATAATCGCACTTGAACCGGCCAACCCTAATCGCTGCGGAATGGTCGTGTCATAACGCAGGGTAAAATTTTTCTTATCAATTGCTATCGATTCAACTTTACAGTAATCAAAAAAACACTTGATAGCTGCCTTGATAAGGCGGACCCCCCCATAATAGCCATGAACCTGAATATCTTCAGCCATCTTATCAATCGATGCATAGACCAACATGTCCCGGCTGTCAGGCAAAATTTCCAGTTCATCAGACTCCCATAAAGCAACCTCAGCTCGAAAGTTTCTGAACACAAAAGCAATTGTCTTTCCGAAGTAGCCGTCTGAAGGATTACCAACCAGAGCTGCGCGTGGATATGAACGAGTTACAATAAACACTTATAAATCCTTTGTGAAAGGTTGTATAGATTCCAAAGTTTTCAAGATGACCCCAAACAATCCCACAGTTTTAGACTTACGCCAATCTGGGACGGTTTGAAAGGATCGTCGGTCAATAGCCTGGAATGACTTAAGCCCGCTGGCCTAGGATTAGCTTCTAAAAATACGGGAATGATGCTTCCGTGTTCGTCATAATCCAGAAGTACATCCAGACCTACCAACAATAAACCTTTAAAAAGCCCGGCCGCCTGCTCTGCTTGGTCACGAATTCTGCGCCAATCACTGGCAAGCAGCCGAACAGGCTTTCCCAATCTGGAGGTCAAAGAGGAAAGAACTTCATCAACAGCAACAATATTTCCACCTCTACCGCAAGCCGCTGGATGTTGTTCATCTGCACCCAATTGGGCATAGCCTGATTCCAGACCATAGCGCTCACCATCGAAAGCGACATTTAGGCGCAACGCCAGGGTCTGAGTTGCCTCTGAAACAGTGTTCCAAAACATGACGCCATCACGGCGTTGCTGGATTAGGGCAGTTCCCTGCTCCCAACAGCAGTTCAGATGACTTTCCAGCTCCGTCCTTGACTGAGCTTGGTCACGCCGAAAGAATGCAACATGCTCACCTTCAGTCCCCTGATTGGGCTTAACCACAATCTCGGCAAATCTATCCATAAGGCAAAACGCCGCCTCCAAATCCCCGATAGCAATTTCTTGATAAATGGGTATTTCCAAACCCATGACAGTCCAACCAGACAAGGTCGCCGTCTTATTGTCAGCCAACCTGGAAATTGACGCGGGATTTACCTGGACACTGTTGATATGCTTTGAAATGGCCGTATGTATTTCTTGCTCCTGCCTGCCTAAGCAAAGAAATTGAACGCTATCAGGTAACAAGGGAATAGACAGGTCTGTTTCAATTAGCCGTCCCGAAACAACATCCAGATAGATAATACGCGTAAGCGCCCCATGTTCAGTAAGCCAGTCCATATGTGCCGCCATCACATTGGTTTTCAGTCTTCCAAAACGCTCGAAATCATGCACAAAGGCATCAACGGCTAAAGGATAGAACTCATGGGTAAAGAAAACCGGTGAAGCAAAAATTATCCCGTGATTCCATGTGCCTTGCAGTGCTACTGACAACTCCTGTTGAGCAGTCTCAGAAAGCTTAATACAGAGTTCCGGCGCCAAAGGTTCGCTTAATATAGCTTCCATGGTTACATCAATGAGTCGCTGATGGCATTGGGATTTAGCAATCAATAAATGCTCAAAATAATTCCAGGCAATAACTGTTTCAAGCTCGAGTAAGCCATTAAACTGAATCGCGCTTAAACGCTCTTCCAATTGCTCCCGCAGCGAAATACCGGAATCCTTTTTCCAGTTGATTCGCCAATAAGAAAACTCAGCACTTTCGAAGCTTTCCAACAAGAGATATTTCAAGAAAACGAGGGCTTCGTCGGGGCTTGGTTGTGAATCAGCGCTCTTGCCGAGCGCTTGCCGAGCTCGGCAAAAGGCGCTTCGAACCTGATTGCAATCAGGGAAGGAAGTCATTTTTAGCAGCGAGCTCGTCAAGATAATCCTCACCGGCGCGGTTCAAATCCTTCAGCACAATACGAGCGTTTTCTCCGACTCGGTCCCAATCAGGGCTTATGCCTAAACGACAGGATCGTTCAAGCTCATGCTGTTCCTCGCGCAAAGCCACGCGATCCCACAAACCCACGCCAATATTGGGTTCTATGAGCACAACGCGCCAATCGATAATGGTTGCAGGAAACCGGCGAGAACCCTCTTGCAAGATAAAGCGGGAACCCAGTCGACAGCGATTTTCATCAAAAATAGGTTCAATTTCAACCAACACACCTGCTTGATCGAACAAAGGAGCGATCAGAAAATCCAACATCAGGTAGCGGGGCATGCCATAAGAAACACCCATCAAATCGATACCCACTTCTCGACCGGTTGCTTGGCTATAGGTCGCGGAACCTTGTCCTTCATACGCGGCCATGGCCTCCATGACACGGCGACCCGCCTCGGCCAGTTTGACAAAAATAGTCTGCCGGTGTTCGGGACGGATGTATTCAGGCAGTAACAGTTCGAGCGTGCCACCTCTGCCAACATTGGTAATCAACTGCTTACTGTTAAGCGTGATCCAATGGGAAATATGCCATTTCTTTTCGAGATCCACTTCGCTTGTATTGTCCGTCGACAAAATAATTCGGTGTGAGCCAAAAATGGTGGTGTGCGGCTGGCATTGCCGGTTCACAGCACCACCCCATTCGACAATTTGACGACGAACAAAGTCGCGCATGAACGCTTCTGTGGCCCAATGTTCCGGTGAACTCAGGATAACCTCCTGAATACAGACATTGTGCTTGAGAGATATTTGGTAAATAAACTCAACTGCCAGCTGTATTTGCTCAGTATCCAAACTGCCATCTAAGCGGCCCAGCACAAAAGCCTGAGCGTTGCGGCCACCGGATTCGGCTGCATCCTTGATCATAACCAACGGATAGCGGCCGGCAAAAGCCTGCAAGCCTTGGTAATCGGTTCCTTCCAGCCCATTCAATAGCCAATTTTTAACCTCGGCTTTATCCGAAGACCGTATTGTATAGTCGGCCAGCCAGGCAATTTCGTCGGGCATTTCCACACCGCTCGCGCAATAAATATCCCTGTACATGGCTTTATCATAAGTCGTCCAGGTATGGAAAAGCGACTGAACCGTATAAGGCAAGCCACAGACGTCAAGTTTTCCCGAGTTATAAACGGGATCACCGTGAAAAGGATAAATCAATGCGGCAAGAACCGGACGGGTAAAACGTGCAGCAACACGAATGCCTTTAGGATGAAAACGTTGGGAAGATTGTTGGGCCGCTTCTTGCCGGGAATAGCCCTTTAGTGCAACTAGGGCATCTTCATAAGTTGCCGCGTCCAGATAAAAATGTCCGCTGGAAATTTGAGCGACTGGACGAGCATATTCGGAGTCCTCAATGACATCAATTTTCCGGGTAATAATAAGATTGCTTCCCCGTCGCCCCTCCTCAGCCAATTGTCGGGCCAGAGTTGGACCTTCGGACAACACACGTGAAAAATGGGTGCGGCCAACAGGAACGGCAAGAACATGATTGACTCTTGAGCGGTCATTAATAAAAGCCGGATCAAATTCCCCAAAGACATCGGGTACAGGAAATCCATCATTGCGGATAAAAGCCAATTCCCGCAATTGACCATAGGAACGCCATATTTTTTCTGCTTCTCCATCGCCACCCGCACCGATGGCTTCGACTTCCTTACCTTCAAGATAGTTACCCAAAAGTAAATCCTGTTCCTGAACGGTCAGCTTCCTGAGATCCGAATAATCAGTAATTACAAAACGCAGATAACGATAAAGCCACTGGTGCCGCTCCACCGCCAGTCTGTATAAAGACTCACCTTGATAATCAAGGTAACCCGTGCCTCGGCTATAAGCCCACGGGCGATATTCATAACTGTGATCGTTAAGCGTTTTTGCGAAAAACCCGGATAGTGACCGCCAAAGAACAATGACATCGATATCTAAAGGTTGCTGATGACTAAAAGTTATTGTGGATTCGATAGCCAGGATAATAGCAAAAAGCTCTGCACCTTGGGCAACACAGCCCAATTGATGTTCCATTACTTCGACACTGATTTCCCCTTGTTGTCGACGTTCACGGATAGCCTGAGCCATACGCCCAAAATCACCAATATCCTCATAACCACCGGCAATGCTTTGGTAGACCTGTTCATCGAATTCCAAACCAGAGAAAAGTTGCTTCAACCTCGAAATCATACCTTGGGTTTCTTCCGGATGTTCTTCGTTTCCAAACTCCCTGGCCAGCGCAATGAGTGCATTTTGCGCAAAGCCAAGAAAAGTGCCGAAACCTTCCTCTGTTACTGGATGATCGCCCTGCCCCAGAATTTGCATGGCGTTACTGTAATTTTCAAAAAAATCACCGCTATCAGCCTTTACAGTTGCAAAGCCAGCATGCCTCAAGTTAAGCGAACTGGCTTTAATAATACGTTCCGCCAACTGACGCCGGGTTGCCAAAGCGACCGTCGGCCTATCCTCCATCGCCTTGTTCGAACTTTCGATACCTTTTTCCTGACGAAATTCCGCAACCTTTGATTTATGGTTTATTCCCAGACAAAGATAAATCAGCCGCTCATCTTGCTCAGTGCTATTTCCTGCAAGCACATTGTTACTGGTAAAAGCATCTCTCGCAATAGCCACCTCTGCCTCAGTTGCACCAACGAACAAATAAAGTCCGCCCAATGCCAAGAAATCAGCAAAGCTCAAACTTTCAAAATCGGCTCCACTGCCGATGCGGTTCAGGGCTTTACAAAGCAATAAATCACGCTCGCAGCTCCGGCCAAAGCGAGTCAGCTTATCGGTTTCGGCCAAGGCTGACTGAATTTCCTGATTTTGATTCATTTCATTAATCAGGTGTTGATAAACCTCTCGGACAGCTTGTGGCTCATTCCCGGTTATCGCCTGCCAGAGCTGTTCAGCTCTTCGCTTCATGCGCCGCATGTCTGCCCTCCAGGCTTCAACGGTTTCGCGGCCCATGCCCACACTATGGTAAACAGACTCTCTGCCCAATCGTTCTGCCGCTGCAAACCACAGCATGACATCGCCACGATTCATGGCACGATGGCGCGCTCCGGCAGCACCATCGACAATAACCAAAGCACTGTTCAGATTACCCGCCAGCATCAGTCTGCACAGATAGGCAGGGGCTGCCAGTAAATCGAGAAGGCTACTATGGGGAATGCCCGTGTCGAGAACATCAGCGCCCTGTACAGCATGCTCGTAATGACGTTCGGCACCCAAGGTCGCCAAAGCAAGTGCATGAATACCGCCGCTAAGCCTTTCCTGAAGTTGCGTTTTAAGCAAAGGATCAAACACAAGCCGATGATCCCACTGATTGAGACGGGTACCCCAAGTGCGGAGGTTGGCTTCGATTTCTTTAACAGTCAGACCGGAAGCGATCAGATCATTTCTGGTTTCATTGGCAATAGCTTCAAGCCGGGTATCACTGGTGTAATTCAGCAGATCCTGGGTAGACAATCCCATCGGTGAAACCAGCCGGAGCTCAGCAGGCGGTCTGGGCTCAGGAAACAGTTGACGCATTTGCTGAAACGCCAAGTTATCATCAGCATTGATATTCATCATTTTCCAGAATCTGCCAATCCAGCCGTGCCGTTGCAATCCGGCAAAACCTTCATGCATGAGTACGGCAACAATCCGGCCATCCAGATCCAGGGCATTAAGTAGATGACCACCAGTGCCTGAGAGAATTTCAAACTTGCGTAGACCGGTAGCAAAACGGGCATCCTGGGTGTCGGGTTTATACTCGGCAGTCAGAACTATCACGGAATTTTCAATCGCAATCTGCAAAGATGGATGTCGCCGGGCAGCTTCTTCGAGCGCCTGGCGAATCAGCCAGGCCTTCAAAAACGGCATGAAACGGTTGACTTGCTCACCGCCAGTCACCAGCTTGTGCAAACCCCAGGATGCGGCCATGCTCGAGGCAACCCGATAGGAATCGCGCAGTTCCGGTTGTCCCAAATTTTCAAGAACATGCGCAATACGGGTAATCTGGAATACCGGCAGCCCCCTGTTAATAGTAAAATAAGCTCTCAAAAATTCCTTACTTTGTAGCTGACACCCGGCCCACTCCTCCCATTCCAACTGACTGAAAAATTCCAGTTTTCGATCAAGCAGCAGATTAGCCAAAGCGACTGCTGCTTGATGATGGATTTCTGGCAAACCAATCTGGCGCAGTTTTTCGACCCGATTCAAGGTCAGCACAAACTCCAGGAACAGTCCATCCTTGGGCACGCAATAACCACCGTAACCTTCGCCTGCCGGATGAACCAAACGATCACTACGCCGATTCATAAGATCCGCCATTGCCTCAAAATCGCCGTGCGCTGATGCGGTAACCATCATGCTCAGCGCATTGGAAAATCCAAAATGCGACACCATTGAAGCATTCTCACCGGTTTTCAATATCTCGGGCTCGATCAGGCTTTCAAATGCACGAACATCCTTATTGATCAGGCTATAAATTTGCCGCCCTGCACGAGTTGCCGCGCGGTCTGCACCACCAACCCATTGGGACCAGGTTTCCACCGACTCCCGCTCGCGATGACCAAGATCCACGCGACTTGGTGTATAAATCAGATGATAGCGTTTACCCCCGCCGCTGGCCTTGAAATAATAAAGTGGATGTAACGTTAGGTGATTCAATCCTAGCTCAGCAATTATTTCTTTGCGGGCGGTAGTTTTTTGAAGTTGCTGGAAGCGGCGCAGATAAGTTTTGCAGGCCTCCAAAAGATGCAATTGCGGCTGGGTGCTGTTCAAATGTTCAAGTACTCGACGACGAGCAATAAAGCGGCCGTATGTCTGGAGGTCCTGACAGTAATATTCGTCTTCCAATACGATGTTACGCAAGGAATCATCCGAATGATCTACGGGCATTTGGCTCATTAAGGTCTCGCGATTACGTTCGATTACTTGAATAAGCGCAGATTCCTGCAAGGCTTCGGAATGTTGACCCAGATAATCTTCTACCGCTACAGGATCGCTACACTCTTCAGCCTTTTCCCTGCCCTGTTTCAGCTCCTCAAACTCAAGTAATGCGCCAAGACAAGACACCTCTTCCTGAAGCATTCGGTTTCTATTGATAAGTCTCAAAACAGCAGCCGGCTGCGAAACCTGTTCCTGAGCACATAACTCCTCGATCTCTATCCAGATACCTAATTCACGGATGAGCTTTTCGCCCAGGTTGACAATGCGAGTTGCAAAAAGCTTCTCGCGTTCTGCTATTTGCTCATGTAACTCCAAATCTTCAGCTATATTGAAAAGCGCCATGGATTCTTCCAGCCAAGTCCGAATATAGCCTTCGGTCATGCCGGCGGATTGTGTCGTCAGAACGTGCAATGCTGGAAGTTGACGCCTTGGTTTTAAAGCTTTGGCGCTGAAGCTTAAAAATTCCCGGTCAAAATTTTTGCTAAAGCCGATGATTTTTAGAACCTGCTTAACCGCTAAAGTCCATGATCCGGTGATTCGATGATGCGCTTCAAGTTGCTTCATCAAGTCACTATCCAGCAGGATTAAGTGCAGAGCCTCGAAAGGCTCAAGATCTTTAGATTCGATCAGTTTTTGTACTTGAACAACTTGTCGGCGATAAATTTCGCCAAGGAAGAGACCGACAGCCGCTACTTCGTCTGGCTCGAATTCCTGGCATGCGGATTCTTCGTCGCGAACAGAAATATTCATGGCCGCCAAATATTCGCGGGCAAGACAAAGCAGCTCGCTTTGAATAACCTGGCGAAGATTGGTCGCCCAAAGGTCGGCCATTTCTTCGCGAAAGGATACTTCCATACCGGAAATATCTATAACTGTTCGGGTAGTTTCCTCTCCATCCTGCACCAGCACTTCTTCCTTGATAAAAAGAGGAATAGCTTCAATCCAGTGGTCGGCCACTTCAAGCCAACCATAATCGGGACTACTATAGATACGGTCTCCTGCAAGCCGAACCAGTTTTCGCAAATTTTCAGCTTTGCCTGAATAAGGATCTTGTAATTCATTTATCTTGATCAGTAAATGAGAACCGGTCGGTGAAGGCCGTTGACTGATCACCACATAAGCAGCGTGTCGTTTAGTCGCCCCAAGAAATGCCTGACGTATGCGTTCAATGAGCCCCAGACCCTGTTCAGCGAACGCCATAATAGCTTCGCGCGAAACATCAGATCCTGATTGCTCGGCTAAAGGATCGTCAAAATTTTCTACCCGCAAACGGGAAAGAACGAGTACGTTCGATAAGGCTTTTTTTTGTGCCTCGAGAACAGCATCCTCGAATCGTTCACAGGCGCCTTCCAAATTAATCATGGGTATTTCTGCCGAGCTGTTCAGCAACAGTCCTAATGTCCCGGCACTGGGTTGTAAACTCGGATTAACATCCGCGATGGCATATAGCTCAGTAGACAGTTGAGGCCAAGTCAATCCGGGTTGCAGCAGCACTGCATTGGCAAAAAGAGTCGCCTGATTATGAAAGGCACGGCTCATGCGTCCGAAGATCAATTGTTGACTGGCTTCTTGAACTTCAGTGGAAATACGCTCAATATTACGGCGTTCAAGTGATTTGTCATAACCCCAGAGCAGACGATAAAGTCTGGAGCGTTGTTCGTCAATATCGGTTTCACTCTGCAAAATATCCAGAGCAGCTTCACGTGAATAAGGTAAATCAGCCCTATCCTGCCCCAGCAGCCAAGTGACTTGCTGATCCAGCCACTCCAAGTGCTTAAAATTCTTAATATCGAGGGATGGGGAAGATGTACTTCGCTTCAGGAAAATGGAAAATAGATTACCACTGTCCAGAACACTTCCTTCCAAGACACGATGCATTAAGGCCTGTTCGCCTTTTGAAAACGACATATAGAGTTCAACAACTTTGGCGAAAGCCTGTCGCTGAGTCCAACCCAGCCAACACAATAAAAGATGACAGTGCCCCAAAATCAGCAAAAATTCGAAACCTTGCCGATCTTCCGCAACGGGTACAGTCAGGGAATTAAGCCAATCACAAGCAATTGTAAGAATCGAAGCACTGCTATCCATCTCAAGCAAATATTCATGCCCTTCTATATAAACGATAGACAGTTCTTTGCTGGTCAATCGTTCTAAAATATCTGGAAATGAAGAATCGTCTTTAAGACGTGAAAATAACTGTCGTAATGCGTTTTCGCTAAGTTGGGCAGTCATTGAAAAACGGCTCTCTGAATCTTCAAAAACAACAAATTGCGAGCCAGCTGAGTTATTTCCTTCAAAACGGTAAACGCCTCTACCAACAATTGTGCCCGAGCCACGGCGACCGATCCACGTGCCGTTCTCGGTATTACCTTGTGCGACAATACGGACTGGGAAGCTGTGCTTACTCACAAAAATCGCCCCTTATAAACAGAAAGGACAATACAACTAAACTGAAGATAATTCATATCAATATGACCGATTTAACTGAGCAATTCTGGAGGGGGTTTTACCAACAGCTAAGACAATACTTGCCTATACAATCGGAAGCCGAGGATAGCCCAATTATAATAGGCTCCCTCGTTAAAGGAGCACAGAGATCGAAGTGGAATATCAGACCTCTGCGTAAAATCAAATACTTTACTGGTTGCTGTTTTTTAACTCATTTCCAATTAAATATCAAAATTTTTTTTCAGGCATTCAGTTACCCTATCAAAAAAGGGAGAGAACAACGCTATGGAGCGCATAGGGGAATTTGTTTAAAAACGCTCCCATAAATCTTCTTTTTCAAAGTGTGGGACTGAAAACTTACTATTTTATAAACAACATTTATTGATAAGTTGGGTAAGGCCACAACTCATCGGCACAAACACCTTCAAGTGCAGCGGCAGAGTGACGAACCTCATCCACTAGTGGACGGATAGTTTTTGCACAGAACTTTAAATGTTCTTCAATCGTTGAAAAATCATGCTGATTCATAACGTTACCGAGTTTCCCGACTGATTCCATCATGGTTGTCAGCAACACCGTTATCTCAGTTAATGGCTCTTTATCCAGTTCAATACCATTACCTTTAAGACTGGTCAATGTAGTAGAAATTTAAGATAAGCATTTGATTACGAATAAATAAATATCTATTTTTGCTATGCTAACCACCAACTTGGCTTCGACTTCAATCACCAGTATGTATTATTTCGAAAGCCAGGAAATCCTACAACCCAGTTCGCAGAAGCACACACACTAATCTGCTGCGACAAGGCTGGGTATTTCTGGAAGCGTTGTAAAAAGGGTCGCTTATATCGACTTATTTGGCAGAAATGGTATAGCAAACCTTAGCGTG
>SESH01005304.1_pt1 | contig 19062 bp, 16 predicted proteins | sample 3171561 | NCBI WGS metagenome assembly SESH01 (sample SAMN10866947, study PRJNA518727) | freshwater metagenome | biome: subpolar coniferous forest; feature: holomictic lake; material: water; isolation source: holomictic Lake 442 2011 16.5 m and 2014 13 m | place: Canada: near Kenora, Ontario
CGCTCATCGGCACCCAGACGCCGGCGACCTGCTGATACTCGCCCAGATCCGTCTCCTGCACCTGCTCAGCGCCACGGATCGTGTGCTTCTCGAGCACCCGGATCACCATCCACGTATCCGGATCGACCCAGTAGGTCGCGTCATCGCCGCCCTTGAGCCGCACGCGCAACGCATGCGCAGGCGTGCCGTCGATGTCCTCCAAGCCGAGATACTCCAGCTTGTGGCCCTTGGCCGCGGCGTCGACGAACGGGAATTCAATATCGGCCGACAGGGACATCGCCCTCGCCTCGTCGCCGGACATGAGCGACGGATCCTTGCGACCCTCGAACGGCTGCACCTGCCAGGCCTCATGTCCATCGTAGGACTGGATCGCCGTCAGACCCTGCAGCGTCACGTCTTGGCGGAAGTCGCCGGCGCGGTCCTGCCACTCGGTCACCGCCAGCTCGATGTTGAAGCCCGGAATGACGAGCCGCCCACTACGCCGCAGCACGGTCAGGGCACGCATTTTCGCCGCGCCGCCACGCGCCTCGAGGTTATGGGCGACGATCTCGTCGGCGGTCGGCGCTGCGCTGGGTGCGCCGTTGGCGGCGACTGCCACCAGCAGGCCGAGCAGCAGGCCGCCCGGGGCGAACCTCGACAGGGTTTGTGACACGCGATTCATGACCGCTCCTCGGTGCGTGGAATTCCCTAGGAGACTCCCTGAACCCGGCGTCTCCGTCAACACCTCTGCGATCAGTGGAAGTCCCGCGACGACCAGAGGAGTCCGCCCAGCAGTCGCGACTGGTCGGCAAGCCGGCTGGTGATCAGATGCAGCACCTCGCCCTCGCGCTGCACGCGCCCTTCCGCCACCAGCAGCCGCGCATCCAGCAGCGGCCGCCGCCAGCGCTCAGCCACCGCCTTCCAGACGATCAGGTTGACGATGCCGGTCTCGTCCTCGAGGGTGACGAAGGTGACCCCGGAAGCCGTACCGGGACGCTGGCGCACGAGCACCAGCCCTGCGACGCGCACCAGCGCCCCTGCCGGCAGCAAACGCAGTTCGGCCGCGCCGAGCACGCCGCGCGCCGCGAGGCGCTCACGCAGCAGGGCCAGCGGATGGCGGCCGAGCGTGAGCCCGAGCGCGCGATAGTCGGCAACGATGTTCTCGCCTTCACCCGGCACGCGCAGCAGCGGCACCGCCTCGGCGAGCCGTGCGTGGCTGAGCAACGGCAAAGGTCGCTCGACACCGCCAGCCTCCCACGCGGCCAGGTGGCGGTGACCGGCCAGCGCCGCCAGCGCGCCGGCGGCGGCCAGCGCCCACAGCTCGCCTCGATCGAGGCCCGCCCGCTCCGCCAGCGACGGCACCGACACGAATGCCCCCGCCTGCCGCGCCGCCTCGATCCGCTCGCCAGCGGCTCGCGCCAGTCCCTTGACCTGCCGCAACCCCAGCCGCAGTGCCGCGGCCGCGCCCTCTTCCAGCGTCGCGTCCCAGCCGCTGGCGTTGACATCGACCGGCCGCACCTCGACCCCATGCTCGCGGGCGTCGCGCACCAACTGGGCGGGGGCGTAGAAGCCCATCGGCTGACTGTTGAGCAAGGCGGCCGTGAACGCCGCCGGCTCGTGACACTTCAGCCACGCCGAGACATACACCAGCAGCGCGAAGCTCGCCGCGTGCGACTGCGGAAAACCGTACTCGCCGAAGCCGAGCATCTGGTTGTACAGCGCGGTCGCGAATTCCTTGCTGTAACCGCGGCCGAGCATGCCGCCGACCAGCCGCGCCTCGAAGTGGCCAAGACCGCCGCGTCGCTTCCACGCCGCCATCGCCCGACGCAGGCTGTCCGCCTCCCCGGCCGTGAACCCGGCCGCCACCACCGCCAGCTGCATCACCTGCTCCTGGAAGATCGGCACACCCAGCGTGCGCTCCAGCACCGCCTGCACTTCCTGGCTCGGGTAGCTGACCTGCTCCTCACCGTTACGGCGGCGCAGATAGGGATGGACCATGCCGCCCTGGATCGGCCCCGGGCGGATGATCGCGACCTCGATGACCAGGTCGTAGTAGTTGGCCGGCCGCAGCCGCGGCAGCATCGCCATCTGCGCCCGCGACTCGATCTGGAACACACCGATCGTATCGGCGCGCGAGATCATCGCGTAAGTCGCCGCGTCCTCGGCCGGCACGTCCGCCATCGTCAGCGGCCGGCCAAGACGGCCGCCAACAAAATCGAGGGCGCGCCGTATCGCGGTGAGCATACCCAGCGCCAGCACATCCACCTTCAGCAGGCCCAGGTCATCCAGGTCATCCTTGTCCCACTGAATCACCGTGCGCTCCGGCATCGACGCGTTCTCGACCGGCACCAGCTCGCCGAGCGAGTGACGCGCGATCACGAAGCCGCCGACGTGTTGCGACAGATGGCGCGGAAAACCGATCAGCTCGCGCGCCAGCTCAAGCGTACGTGCCACGAGCGCATTGGCAGGATCGAGGCCCGCCTCGCGCACGCGTGCCGCATCGATGCGGTTGCCGTCCCACCACTGCATGCTGCGCGACAGGCTCTCGACGGTAAGGCGGTCCAGGCCCAGTGCGCGGCCGACGTCGCGCAGCGCGCTGCGCGGCCGGTAGCAGATCACGGTCGCTGCCAGCGCCGCGCGGTGCCGGCCGTACTTCGCGTACAGGTACTGGATAACCTCCTCGCGCCGCTCGTGCTCGAAGTCGACGTCGATGTCCGGCGGCTCGTTGCGCTCGCGGGAGACGAAGCGCTCGAACAGCAGCGACATCCGCGTCGGATCAACCTCCGTGATCCCCAGGCAATAGCAGACCGCGGAGTTGGCGGCAGAGCCGCGCCCCTGACAGAGGATGCCGCGGCCACGTGCATAGGCGACCAGGTCCTCGACCGTCAGGAAGAACGGCTCGTAGGCGAGCTCCGCGATCAGCGCAAGCTCGCGCGCCACCAGCGCCCGCACCGCATCCGGCGCACCGTCCGGCCAGCGCCTGCCCATGCCCTTACCGGTCAGCACTGCCAGCCAGCTGGTTGGCGTATGAGCGGCGGGCACCAGCTCCTCGGGATACTCGTACCGCAGCTCCTCCAGCGAGAACACGCAGCGCTCCGCGATCGCGAGACTGGCGGCGAGCAGCGCCGGCGGGTAGCGACGAGCCAGCAACGCCCGTTCGTGCAGATGCCGATCGCCGTTTGCATGCAGCGCGAACCCGGCCGAGCCCAGCGGCACGCCGACGCGCACCGCGGTCAGCACGTCCTGCAGGCGGCGGCGCTCGTGCCGGTGCAGGTGGACATCGCCGCTGGCGACGCAGTCGATGCCAAGTGCCTTGCCAAGCGCGGTGAGCGTCACGATCCGCTCGCGGTCGCGGCCATCAACGCGCAGCTCGACCGCGATGTGGGTCGCCTGCCCGAACCGCTCGCGCAGCCAGCGGCCATGGCCAGCATCAGGCGCGTCGGCCGGCAGCCACAGCGCGATGCAGTGGGTGGGAGACTCCGCTTCGAGATCGGCGCGCGACAGCAGGTAGCTGCCCTTCGGCGCCGCACGCCGCCCGCGCGTCAGCAGTCGGCACAGCTCGCCGTAGCCGCTGCGGTCGGTCGCCAGCAGCACCAGCCGCGGCCCATCGATGAGCGCAAGTTCCGCGCCGTGCAGCAAGCGGCATGTCTTGCCGCGCGCGGCAACGTGGGCACGCACCGCACCGGCGAGGGAACACTCGTCGGTGAGCGCCAGTGCTCTATAGCCGAGTTCGTCGGCGCGCTCGACGAGCTCCTCGGGGTGCGAGGCGCCGCGCAGAAAGGTGAAGTTCGACAGCGCATGCAGTTCGGCGTAATCGGGCAGCGACATCGGCTCAGCCGAACACGCCATGCAAGAACCAGTGACGCGCAGCGGCGCCGGCCCGCTCGCGATAGATCCACAGCCGCGCACCGCGCGGCGTGCGCGCGACGTAGTAGTCGCGCTGCACCTCCGGCCCTTCCCACCAGCCGCTTTCGATGCGCTCAGGGCCCGACTCGAGCCGCAGCTCGCCGCGGTGGCGAGGCCGTCCGTCGCGCTCGGCCAACGGCTCAGGCAGTGCGAGCAGCCACAGCGGTCGCGGCGTCGCCGGCAGCAGCGGCACAGCGCTACTCGCGCGTGCTGGCTGCGGCACCGGCCGCAAGCTTCGATAGGCACTCTCAGGCCGGTGCTCGGCCACGAGGCAGACGCCGCTGATCGCCTGCTCGCCGAGCCGTGCGCGCAGGCGGTCGAGCAGCGCGAACGCCTCGGCCTCGGCATGCGCGGCACCGCTGCCACAGCCGTCGAGCATGCCACTCGTGCCGCTGGCGGGTACCGCGGGCCCTGAGCGCAGCAGCAGCGCACGCACCGGCGCCGCCAAGGTCGTGCGCCCGAGCCGCTCGCGCAGCAGTTCCTGCCATTCAACCGCCGAGGCAGTCGGCAGCGCCCGTCCCAACCGCACGCAGGCCGGTCGCGCATCACGATGCAGCAACATCAAGGTGAGCGTCGCGGTCGCCCGGTCGCGCTCCCGCAGATACTGCGCAAGCGCCTCCAACAAGCGGCCGCAGTAAGGCAGCAGAGCAGTCGTAGAGCCCAGCTCCGCGGGCAGCTCAAGCCGCTGCTCAAACCGCTCCGGCGCCACGTAGCGGCGACGCGGCGTCGCTCGCCGACCATAGGCCTCGTCGAGCTCGTCCAGCAGCTGTGGTGAGAAGCGCCGCGCAAGCCCCTCGCGCGGCAGGCGCCGCAGCTCGCCGAGCGTGGCGACACCGAGCCGCGTGCAATCCTCCAGCGTGCGCGCCGGCCAGCGCGTCGCCATGAGCGGCAGCTGCGCCAGTGCGCCGGCGAGGTTCGCCTGCGACTCCACCGGCGGCTGCCCCCCGACGCGTGCCAGCCACAACGCGGCGCGGGGCGCAGGCGCGACGCCCAATAGCGCGGCATGGCCCTGCGCCTGCAGCTCGACCGCCACCCGCTGCAGCAGCACGTCCAACCCACCGAGCAAGCGCAGGCTGCCCTGTACCTCCAGCAGCAGCGCGTCCGGCACCTCAATGCTCACCAGCGGCGTGAACCCCAGCGCCCAGCGGGCCAGACGCGCGAGATGGCGTTGCTCAAGCAGCAGGTCGCGTTCATGAATTTGCAGATCAGGCACACGCGCGCGGGCCGCGTTGAGCGCAAGACCCGCGCTGAGGCCAGCCCGCAGTGCCGCCTCGTTGCAGGCGACAAGTGCGCGCGTGCCGCCCTCGCCGGCCACGACCCCGCACGGGCGGGTGTCGCCTGCCGCGGCGACCAGCGGCAGCGCCGTCAGCTGCACCGCCAGCCACAGCTGGCGGTGGACCGACGCCGTGCGCGGCAACGGCGCGATGGGCGGCACCGCCAATGGCACGGCAGGCGTGACCGCGAACAGGTCGCCAGTGCGATTGTCGGCGGGCCGCGCAGCCGCCTTGCGGCGCATGATCTGGGGCGTTGCCATGTTCTCAGGCCCCGAGGGCGTCGTGGACCCGCACTGGCGCGCCACCGCGGCGCTTGAGCACCGCCAGATCCAAACCGGCAGCCCCGGGCTCCAGCGCGAGCCTGAGGCTTGCCGGTGAGCCACTCGACTGATGCCGCAGCGGCCGGAACAGCACGGTCAGCGTCTGTCCGCTGTGCGCGGCGAGTTTGAGCCTGCGCAGCCAGCGGTCATCGACACGGTCGAGCCAGGCGAGCACCGCCGCACAGTGGCCCGACTGCAGCGTCTGCTCGAGGGCCCAGAGCCGATCCTCGCTCTGAGCGGCATGGATCAGCAGCAGCCGCTCCGCGGGGATGCCGCCCTGCGCAAGCGCGGGCGGATAGGGGGCATGCGGCGGCGTGATCCAGGCGAACCAGCGACGAGCGTGCGGCGGCGGCTCGGCCGCCAGCCCGCGCAGCACCGGCAGCAGCAGGCTGAGCTCACCGACGCCCGTCTCGGGCAACAGCAGCTCGATCAGCGTACCCAGCGGCCAGCCGCCACCGGGCAGTTCGGCATCAAGCCGTGGCCAGCCACTGGGGCGGCAGGCCGCAGTGGCTGCCATACCGCCGCCGCGAGCTCGCCAGAGGTCGGCGCCGGCGAGTAGCGCCTGCAGAGATCCGTTCATCTCGCGGCCTGCTGGCCGGCACGGCGGCCGGTCGCTACTGCAGAAACTCGTTACGGTTACCGCGGCGCAGGACGCCGACGACGACACCCTCGATCATCATGGACTGCTCCTTGAGATCGACCCGAATCGGCTCGAAGTCGACGTTTTCCGGTAGCAGCCAGACGACCGAGCCCTCCTGCCGGTAGCGCTTGACGGTGACCTCATTCTCGAGGCGCGCCACGACGATCTGGCGGTTGCGGACCTCGGGTGTGCGGTGCACCGCCACCAGGTCGCCATCCATGATGCCGATGTTCTTCATCGACATGCCCTGCACCTTGAGCAGGTAGTGTGGACGGGGATTGAACAGCTTGGGGTCGACCTGGAAGCGACCTTCGATGTGCTCCTCGGACATGATCGGCCGACCCGCAGCGACCCGGCCGATCAGTGGCAGGCCCATCTGGTCGCGCATCGCGTCCTTGAGCTGGATCCCCCGCGAGGTGCCCGGCACCAGGTCGATGACCCCCTTGCGCTTGAGCGCTTTGAGGTGCTCTTCGGCCGCATTGGCGGACTTGAAGCCCAGGGCGGTGGCGATCTCAGCCCGGGTCGGCGGCATGCCGCACTCCTCGAGCTGGTCTCGGATGAAATCAAGGATCTGGCGTTGGCGTGGGGTCAGGTCGCTCATGGTGCTCCCCTGTATGGACATACAGATGACTGTGATTATATCCAGTTGTTTGGATCTGGCAACCCACCTCTGCCTGAAGGCCTGCCCACCCCCTCGGCCGAGCCGCTGACTGGCCGCCGGCGACAATACGTAACCCGCAGCGGCCAAAACGGACCCCCCGCCTGCCCCGCCACAGCCACAAGCGCTATTAAGCTCCGTTCATGTCGCAAGCCCGAGACACGAAACCCATTGGTGCGACGTAACGTAATCAGGTAAATTTGCGCTCCGTAGTGGCGCGTAGAACGCGTCCCCGCATAAGCCTTAGGGCTGCGGCGTGGTTTATTTCGTGATATCCAAGAAGACTGAGGAGTTTTTCATGAGCAAGATTCTCAAGGTTGGCGCTGCTGCGCTTTGCGTTGTTTTCATTGCCGGTTGCGCGGATCTGAAGCCGCTCCAGTCGCAGATTGATGATCTGAAGAGTCAGGTCAGCAAGCTGTCGGCCCAGCAGGACAGCGCCAAGGACAGTGCGAAGGCCGCCGCGGACAGCGCCGCCCGCGCCGCCCAGGCTGCCCAGACCGCTGCCCAGCAGGCGCAGAGCCGTGCTGACGCTGCCGCCTCCGCTGCCGCGGCGAGCCAGCAGTGCTGTGATGCGACGAACGAGAAGATCGATCGCATGTTCAAGAAGTCGGTCTCGAAGTAAGGCACCGACGAACCTCCACCGCGCACCGACCCCGGTCGGCGCGCGACGGTTCGAGAAAAGCCGCGGCTCTGCCGCGGCTTTTTCTTTGGCGTCTTGCGCCTGCTGCGACGTTGCCTGGATAGATACTGGCGGCGCCAATCGGCGGTATTTTCCGCCGCCCATTGCGGCGGGCAACGCCGGCCCGGCTGACGAGCTGGGCGTACCCTAGGGCTCCCGCTTCGATACGTAGGCCCCCCCTGCGATGGCTCCGGCAAGTACCGCCCGCCGAACCCGCCCCGCGCGCAGCACACCGCGGCCTGCCAGTCATGCCGCAACCCGTTCGCAGCCGCTACCTCGCCCGCTGCACCTCGAACTGCCGCGCCTGACAGAGCAGCTGACGAGCGCATACCGCGCCGCCATCCGCGCGGTGCGCCAGCGCGCCAGCCGCGGCGCGATCCATACCCTGCGAATCACGACGCGCCGCATCTACTCGCTGCTAACGCTGCTGCAGGCCGTCGATCCGCAACCCAAGAGCGCGCCGCTGGAGCGTTATCTGGAGGCGCCGTTCGATACCTGTGGTCAGCTGCGCGACCTGCAGGTCATGGCGCGGCGTGTGCGAACGATGGGGTTAGCGCCAACCGCAACCGCGCAGCTGCACCGGATCGTCGAACGCCTCAAACCCCGCGCCCAGGCGCGCGCGATGCGGGCGCTGACGAAGGCGCATCCCCGCCGCATCGAAAAGATGCTGCGAGCATGGGCGCTGAGCAGCGCCAGTCGTCTGCAGCCGCCCGCTGCGGAGGCGCTGGCGGTGCGCCGCATCGGACGCACGCTCGCCGCCGCGGCGCGCGAACTTTCCAGCGCCCAAGCGCACGCACGCAGCGGCCATGCAACGGCGATCCACCACGCCCGCATCGTGCTCAAGCAACGCCGGTACCTACTGGAACTGGTGGCGACGCTGGGCCTGCGCCACTCGAGCGTCGAACTGGCGCGACTGCGGCGACTTCAACAGCAGCTCGGCGAGCTGACCGACCAGCTGCTGATGCTGCGCATCCTCGAGCGCTACGCCCGCAAACATCCGCGCGCCGCCAGGCGCCTTGCGCCGTTACAGGCGCTGCTCGCCGCACAACCGCGACGCCGCGCTACCGTGGGTCACTGAAAACCGCCCGCTCTGCGCTCAGTGCTGCCCGCCGACAGTCGCCGCCGCACTATCGGCCACCGGCATCGGAATGCCCTGCGCCTGTTCGAACGCGTTCTCAGCGCGCTCCCAGGTCACTGGACCTGCGGGATGCACGCGCACGGCATTCGCGACCAGCCGCGCAAGCGACGTGCGATCGGGGGCAATCACGGCACTGTTGGTGGCCTCGAGCGGCGGATGCACCTCGACGTACAGGTGGCCATCGCTCCAACCAACCTTGTGCGGCTGGTTGACGAGTCGCACCGGCGTATCGACCGCCACCATCTTGAACAGCTCTTCGATGTGCTCGGGGTAGAGCCGCATGCAACCGTGCGTGACCTGCATGCCGATGCCGGCGGGCTTGTTGGTGCCGTGGATCAGGTAGGAGCCGCCCGGGATCGCGAGCCGCATCGCAAACAGTCCCATCGGGTTGTCGGGCCCGGCGGGGATCATCTTCGGCAGGATGTCGCCGTGCGCCGCGTGCTCCATGCGCACCGACTCCGGCGGGTACCAGGCCGGATCCTTGATCTTCTTCTCGATCTTCGTGAGGCCCAGCGGCGTCGACCAGTCCATCTTGCCGACGCTGACCGGGTAGCTGACGACCACGCGCGCCTCGCCGGGCTTCGCCGGCGGGTAGTAGTAGAGGCGATGTTCGGGCAGGTTCACGACGATGCCCTCGTGTGGGGCATCAGGCAGCACACGCCGCAGCGGCAGGCGCACGATCGTGCCCTCGCCCGGCAGCCAGGGGTCGACGCCGGGATTGGCGTTAACGATTTCCTCGTAGCCGAGCCCCTCGCGACGGGCGAGGTCGATCAGCGTGTCGTCGTGGGCCGCGCGCAACTCGGCGTACTCGCCAACCAGGTCGCTGTCGGCCGATAAAGCGTAGGTCGCTGCCCGCGCCGGCATGCCGGCTGCCGCGAGCGACGCCACGGCCAGCAGGAACAGCCACTGGCCGAGGAAACTGCGTTGACTCATGGCTGCACCGTCCCTGGAACGCCAGACGCTAGAAACGGACCAGCGCCGAGCCCCAGGTGAAGCCACCCCCGAATGCCTCGAGCATCAGCAACTGGCCGCGCTTGATGCGACCGTCGCGAACGGCCGTATCGAGGGCCAGCGGCACCGAGGCCGCCGAGGTGTTGCCATGATGGGTGACCGTGACGACGACCTGTTCCATCGGCATGTTGAGCTTGCGGGCGGCGGCCTGAATGATGCGCAGGTTCGCCTGATGGGGCACGAGCCAGTCGATCTCCGACTTGTCGACGCCGGCCTTCGCGAGCGTCTGATCGACCAGCTTGGAGAGCTTGTTGACCGCGACTTTGAACACTTCGCTGCCCTTCATCGTCAGCGCCGCCGGCGCGCCGGAGCGCAGCTTGTCAAAGCCACTGGAGACACCGTAGGGATAGCTGAGCAGGTCGCGGTACTGTCCGTCGGCCGCGATGATCGTCGTCAGGATGCCAGGCTCCTCCGACGGCTGCAGCACCACAGCACCGGCGCCATCGGCGAACAGCACGCAGGTCGTGCGGTCATTCCAGTCGATGATGCGGGTCAGCGCCTCAGCGCCGATCACGAGCGCGCACTTGGCCTCACCCAGACGGAGGTACTTGTCGGCGATCGACAGCGCCGACATGAAGCCGGCGCAGGCCGTCTCAACGGCCAGGGCAGGCGTGTCATGGATGCCAAGCGCTGCCTGCACGATCGTCGCGACGTTGGGGAAGATCACATCGGGGGTCGTCGTACCGACGATGATGAAGTCAATGTCCTCGGGACCCACGCCCGCCATCTCCATCGCGCGACGCGCGGCGATGGTCGCCATGGACGAGGTCGTCTCTTCGGGTGCGGACATGTGCCGCGACTCGATGCCGGTACGCGAGCGGATCCACTCGTCGGTGGTGTCTACGATCTTTTCGAGATCGGCGTTGGTGACGACCTTCTCCGGCAAGTAACTGCCGGTTCCGGCGATGCGTGAATACATGTTCAGCCTGCCTGTCGCTTGAGTTCTGCGCCGATCTGCGCGGGGACATCGTTACGGGCTTCGAGCACCGCGACGCGTACCGCCTGCGCAAACGCCATGGCATCGGCACCGCCATGGCTCTTGATGACCACCCCGGCGAGCCCGACCATGCTCGCACCATTGTAACGCCCCGGGTCGAGGCGTTTCTTCAATGCGCCGAGCGCGGCCCAGGCCAGCAGCGCCGACGCCCGCCGCCACGGATCGGCCGTGAACTCAGCGCGGATCGCCCCGCCCATCATGCGCGCGAGGCCCTCCATCGACTTCAGCGCGACGTTGCCGGTAAACCCATCGCTGACAACCACATCCACCGCACCGCCGCAGATGTCATTACCCTCGACGTAACCGACGTAATTCAGGCCGCTGGCCTGCAAGCGCTGGTGCGCCGCCTTGACCAACTCGTGGCCCTTGATCTCCTCGGCGCCGATATTCAGCAGGCCCACCCGCGGCCGCGCAGTCCCGGCAAGGTCGGTCGCGACGACCGAACCCATGACGGCGAACTGCAGCAACTGCTCGGCAGTGGCGCTGGTATTGGCGCCCAGATCGAGCATGAGGGTCTGGCCGTGTACCGACGGTATCGCACCGAGAATCGCCGGACGCTCGATCCCCTCGATCATGCCGAGCACGAAGTGCGCGCTGGCCATCAGGGCACCGGTGTTGCCGGCGCTGACGCAAGCGGCCGCATCACCGGCGGCAACCAGGTCCAGCGCGCGGCGCAGCGAGGAATCTTTCTTGCGGCGGATCGCCTCGCGCGGCGGCTCGCCCATGGCGACCACCTGCGTGGCTGCAACGATGCGCACGCGCTCGCGCAGCGCCGCGGGCAGGCCCACCAGCAACGGCGCTATCTGATCGGGAATGCCGACGAGTTGCAGCTCGAGCTCAGGCTCGGACCGCAAAACGGCAAGGGCCCCGGGCACACAGGCGCGGGGCCCCAGATCGCCGCTCATCGCGTCGACGGCGATCGAGACTCGGGACGACAAGCGACTCAAGGCCGCAAGCGCCAGCGGGTCCGTACCGACGCCGGTCTTATTCCTCGGTAGAGGCGACCGGCGTGTCGATCACCTTCTTGCCACGGTAGTAACCGTCGCGCGTCACGCGATGACGCAGGTGCGTCTCGCCGGACGTCGGATCGGTCGACAGCGCAGGCGCCGACAGGTGATCGTGCGAACGGTGCATGCCGCGCTTGGACGGTGTCTTGCGGCTTTTCTGAACGGGCATCGGTCTTTACTCCTCGGAATCAAAATTCGTAAATCAGCGCTTCAGCAAGTTGCGCAGGTCACCGAACGGGCGCTGCACCGGGCTCTTCGCCTCGGCTGCAGCCGTAGCCTCGACCCGGCTGGTCTCGGCCTCACGTTCAACCTGCCCTGCCGTCTGCAGCGCGCACTCCGCCAGCGTCGCGTGCATGGGCACAAGCGGCAACGCCAGCAACAACTCATCCTCGACGAGCTCCTCGAGCTGGATCCGGCCGAAGGGCGCCGTCACCGCGTCGTACTCGTCCGGCACCCGGGCCGCCGCGGCGTCCGTGGCCACCAGAGCCACGCGCACCGGCGACTCGATCGTAGCCTCGAACTCCGTCAGGCACCGCTGGCAGACGAGCCAAACGGTTGCCCTCACCTCACCCTCCAGCGCCGGGTAGGTTCCGCTATCGTGGAACCGGAAGCTGGCCGTCGCGCGACCCTCAGGCCGCGCCAAACTGCCCCGCAGACGCTCGAAACCTGCGACCTCATAGGTGCGGTCAAGCGCAGCCTGTTGGGCAGCGAGTTGCCCAACATCAAGCGGATCTTCGAGGGGCCTCGCCATAGGGGCGCGTATCATAGTGACCGCCCCGCCCCCTGTCAAAGCTAATTCATCTGCAACGCTTTGATTTGAAAGCGTTGCTGCACTGCCTGCCGGAACACGCCCGATGTCGCGCCCCAATCCGCCCCTGATCCTGGCCTCCACCTCCCGCTACCGCCGCGAACTGCTGGAACGCCTGCGGCTGCCGTTCAGCACCGAAAACCCCGCCGTCGACGAGAGCGGCGCGCCCGGCGAGGCACCTGCAGCCCTCGCCCGGCGGCTCGCCATGGCCAAGGCCACGGCGGTCGCCGCGCGCCATCCAGGCTGCGTCGTGATCGGCTCGGACCAGGTCGCCGCCTGTCACGGCGAGGCGCTGGGCAAGCCCGGCACGGACGCTCGCGCCTGTCAGCAACTGGCAGCCGCCAGCGGCAGCACAGTGAGCTTCCACACCGCGGTGGCGGTCATCCACGCCGACGGTCGCCGTCACGAACTGCACTGCGACCAGACGCTTGTCCGGTTCAGGCCGCTGACCGCGGCGGCGATCGCGCGCTACGTGGCCCTCGAGCAACCGCTCGACTGCGCCGGCAGCTTCAAGTCGGAAGGGCTGGGCATCGCCCTGTTCGAGGCCATCGAGACGTGCGATCCGACCGCGCTGATCGGGCTGCCGCTGGTGTGGCTGGCGGCGGCGTTGGCGCGCGCGGGACTCGATCCACTCGCCTAGTCGCCCTTACGCACCGCCGCAGCCTCGACCGCCCGGCGGTAGACCGTCGCAAGCTCATCCTCCGCTCCGACCCGAATCTGCAGGTCCTTGAGCAGCCCGTTCGCCAGGCCATAGCACCAGCCGTGCACCGCCAGCTGGCGGCCCTGGTTCCAGGCTTCCTGAACGACCGAGGTGTGGCAGACATTCGCCACCTGTTCGATGACGTTCAGCTCGCACAGCAGCCGGCCGCGGGAGCTGGCGTCAGCCAGCGGGCCGAGCAGCGCGTCGTGACGACGCATCACGTCCTGCACGTGCCGCAGCCAGTTGTCGATCAACCCCAGCGGTCGCTGCTCCAGGGCGGCGATCACGCCGCCGCAGCCATAGTGACCGACCACCATGATGTCGGTGATCTTGAGCACGTCGACCGCGTACTGGATCACCGACAGGCAATTCAGATCGGTGTGCACGACCACGTTGGCGACGTTGCGGTGGACAAACATCTCACCCGGCAACAGCCCGACGATTTCGTTGGCCGGCACCCGGCTGTCAGAACAGCCTATCCACAGGTACTGCGGCGACTGCTGGCGGGAGAGCTTGGAAAAGAAGTCCGGGTCGCGGGTGCTGATCGCCTTGGCCCAGGCGCGATTGTTCTCGAACAGGTGCGATAGCGTCTTCATCGGCGGCGCGACCTGACCTTCTTCTTTCTGGTTGCGTTCAGCTGGTCGATCACCGCTGCCAGATCTTCCGGCAGCGGCTGGCTGAAGAAATAGTTCTTGTGCGAGCCGGGCCACTCGAACGACAGCGTCTGCGCGTGCAGGAACAACCGATGCAGGCCCAGCGCCTGCATCTCGACGTTGAATTCGCGGTCACCGTACTTGTCGTCGCCCGCCACCGGATGGCTGGCGTGCGCGGCGTGGACACGGATCTGGTGCGTGCGGCCCGTGCCCAGATCCGCCTCGAGCAGCGAGGCGCGGGCGCCAAAGAAATCGACCGGCGTGAAGGTCGTGGTGGACTCCTTGCCGCTGGCCTGCACCCGGACGACCCGTTCGCCGGACTGGCGGGCCTCGGTGTCGAGCGGGGCATTGATGGTCTTCTTGCCCAGGTCCCACGACCCCTTCACCAGCGCCAGATAGCGCTTTTCGATCTGCCCGTCGCGCATCAGGCTGTGCAGGATGCGCAGCGCCGGACGGTTACGCGCCACCAGCAACAGGCCGCTGGTGTCGCGATCCAGCCGGTGGGCCAACTCCAGGGTCTCTCTGGGACGGGACGCCCGCAGCGCCTCGATCACGCCATGGCTCAGCCCGCTGCCGCCATGGACGGCCATTCCCGAGGGCTTGGCGATGACCAGCAGATTGTCGTCGGTGTGGATGATCGCCGCCTCGATCGCGTCGATCATGCTGGTAGAGGCCCGCCGCACGATCGGCGCGCCCTCCTCGACCGGCCGTACCGGCGGCAGGCGTATGTCGTCACCGCTGGCGACCCGCTGCTCAGGCTTGGCGCGCTTGCCGTTGACCCGCACCTCGCCCTTGCGCAGCAGGCGGTAAACGCGCGAGCGCGGAATACCCTTTAAGGCCCGCAGCAGCCAGTTATCGATGCGCTGGCCGTCGTCATCGACGGCCACCTTGACGTGAGTGGCCTTGGCGCCCGCGGTGGGGGGCGTTACGGGAGAATCGGGATTCGAGTCGTAAGACATTGATTTACCGGCATTGGTCTGGTAGCTTATCGTTCCGTCGGGCGCCTGACGCTAGGTAATGCGAAGCATTCCTAGGTCTTCGCCTCAGCGCGGTTCTCGCATCTCGAATCGTCCCCACCCTTGGGATCCTGCAAAGGCCCGGGTCAGGTCGGCGGAGTGCGTTGCGGTTCCGCATATTAGTTGGTCCGTCCTCCCCCGTCTCGGGTGATCGGATCATCGTTCGGCCGATGACTAGGATGCGCGGCTTTTTCGCCGCCCGCCACGAAGCCACCTGAAGGTGGGCGCGGTGTCTACCGGTCACGGGCTCATGAAGGAATGCAGGCAGGGTGCGCGCTCAGATCGGTCCTTAAAGAGACCCGGTGCGCGCCCGCGTTTAGAAGATGGCTCAAGACTCTCCATCGACGACCCGCTCTGTCATCGCATTGTTCGCGACGCTCACTCCCGTAGACAACTTCCAAGCATCGGCCCCCGCCTATACCCAAGTAGGGGCCCATGAAGAGAATGCTAATCAATGCAACGCAGCAGGAAGAGCTGCGCGTTGCCCTCGTTGACGGTCAAAAACTTTACGACCTGTCGATCGAGATACCGTCCAAAGAACAGAAGAAAGCCAACGTCTATAAGGGCCGGATCACCCGGGTCGAGCCCAGCCTAGAGGCCGCCTTCGTCGACTACGGCGCCGCGCGCCATGGCTTCCTGCCGCTCAAGGAAGTCTCCAAGGAAAACTTCCGTGCCCAGCCGCAGGGCGGCCGGATGAACATTCGCGAGCTGCTGACCGAAGGTCAGGAAATCGTCGTTCAGGTGGAGAAGGAAGAGCGTAGCAACAAGGGCGCCGCCCTGACCACGTTCATCAGCCTGGCCGGTCGCTTCCTCGTGCTGATGCCGAACAACCCCCGCGCCGGCGGCGTGTCGCGCCGCATCGAAGGCGAGGACCGCGACCTGACCCGCGAGGCGATGGAAGGCCTCGACATCCCCGAGGGCATGGGCGCCATCGTCCGCACCGCAGGCGTCGGTCGCTCGACCGAAGAGCTGCAGTGGGACATGGACAACCTGCGCACCAACTGGGAGGCCATCGAGGTCGCCTCGAAGGACCGTCATGCGCCGTTCCTGGTCTATCAGGAGAGCGACCCGGTTGCACGCAGCCTGCGCGACTACCTGTCCGACGACATCGGCGAGGTGCTGTGTGACGACGAGGCCGCCTACCAGCGCGGCCAGGACTACATGGCGCGCTTCATGCCGCCGGAGTCACAGCGCAAGCTGAAGCTGTACACGGACGATGTGCCGCTGTTCACCCGCTTCCAGATCGAAAGCCAGATCGAGTCGGCGTATTCGCACAAGGTCAACCTGCCCTCCGGCGGCAGCCTTGTGATCGACCACACCGAGGCGCTGGTCTCCATCGACATCAACTCCGCCCGTGCCACGCGTGGAAGCGACATCGAGACGACGGCGACCAACACCAACCTCGAGGCGGCGGAAGAGATCTCCCGCCAGCTGCGCATCCGCGACCTGGGTGGACTGATCGTCATCGACTTCATCGACATGGAGTCGACCAAGAACCAGCGCGCGGTTGAAGACCGCATGCGCGACTCGGTCAAGATGGACCGCGCCCGCATCCAGATCGGCAAGATCTCGCGCTTCGGCCTGCTCGAGATGTCACGTCAGCGCCTGCGTCCGTCGCTGGGCGAGTCGACCCACATCACCTGCCCGCGCTGCGTCGGGCTCGGCACGATCCGCAGCGTCGAGTCCCTCGCGCTGGCGATCCTGCGACTGATCGGCGAGGAGGCCCGCAAGGACCGCAGCTCGAAGGTCATCGCGCAGCTGCCGGTTGAGGTGGCGACGTTCCTGATCAACGAGAAGCGCGACTGGCTGCGTGAAGTCGAAGAGCGCAACCACGCCGAAGTCGTGCTGGTACCGAACCCGCACATGCAGACGCCTAACTACTCGCTGCGCCGCGTGCGCGACGACGAGATGGCCCTGGCCGAGAACTCGGTCAACAGCTATCAGATGGCGGAGCAGCCCGCGGTAGAGATCGCAACGCCTGCCGCGGAGCCTAAGAAAGCCGCCGAACCTGCGGCCGTGCAGCCGATCATGCCGTCGGCGCCCGCACCTGCGGCGAACCTCTGGTCGGCGACTGCCGAAACGGTGGTGGCGCCCGTCGTCGCTGCCGCCCCGGCCGGTCCGGTCTATCGCGAAGGGATTTTCCGCCGCATCTGGACCTGGCTGTTTGGATCTAGCAGCACGCCCGAGCCGCGCAATGCCGCCGCCAATCGCGAGCGCGACGAGCGTAACAACCGTGGCGGCCGCAGCAGCGGCGGCCAGCGCGACGAACAGCGCGGTGGCCAGCGTGGCCGCGATGGCGGACGCAGCGACGGCCGTGGTGGTCGTGGCGGCCGTGATCGCGGACGCAGTGGCGGACGCAGTGAGGGCGATCGCCCCCGCAACGACGCTGACCGCCCGCGTCCGGAAGCTGAGGCGCGCCGCCCCGAAGGCGATCGTCCCCGGCAGGAAGGCGACCGTCCCCGCCAGGAAGGCGATCGTCCGCGGCAGGACGGCGAGCGCGGCCGCTCAGATCGTGGCCGCTCAGAGCGCGGTGGCCGCGACGGCAACCGTGATGGCAACCGCGAGGGTAACCGCGACGGCGGTCGCGACGGCCAGCCACGCCAGGAGCGTCGTCCCGACGCGCCGCGTGACGAAAACAGGGCCCCTGCGCCCACACCGTCGACCGATACCGCGGCGGACACCAGTGGCGAGTCGCAGAACCGGCCGGAGGGCGCCGAGGGCGCCGCAGAAAGCAGGGCCTCGGGCGAGCGTCGTCGGCGGCGCGGTCGTCGTCGTGGTCGCGGCGGCAATCGCGAGGGCGGCACGCCGGGCAACGAGACGCGCAGCGGTGGCGATGAGCAACTCGGTTCGAACGTACCGGACATCGGCGAGTCGGGACGCTTCCCGGTCCTCGACGTCGAGGCCTACGAGCGCAGCCTGGGCGATGCTGCGCCTACAGCCGCGGCAGTGACCGAGGCGGTTGTCGAAGTGGCGCACGTAGCGGCACCGGCAGCTGTAGAGGCCGTGGCAGTGACGGCTCCCGAGCCGGCAACTGCGCCGGCAGCCTCGATGACCCAGCCGACGCGTGACTGGGTCACTGACACGCAGCCGATAGCGCAGGTCGTGGCGACCGCGCCTATCGTGACGAGCGCGATCGTTGAGGAAGAAGTCGTAGCACCGGTTGCCGCAGCTGAACCGGTGAAGGCAGAAGCCTCAGCACTGGTGGCCGCGGCGACGACACCGGTCGCCGCCGAAACGGCATCGACGGCACCAACGCCGCCGACTGGCTCGACGGCAGCCTAGGGCCTGCGGCTGCGCGCCACGCCGGCGCGCAGCGACTCCAGCAGGCCGCGCGATGCGGCTTCGGTCAGGTCCAGTACCTGTTCGAAGCCGCTCGCTTCCCCGTAGTAGGGATCCGGAACATTTTCAAATCCCGTATCCGGCGCGTACTCCATCAGGCGCTGCAGCCTCGCTGAATAACGGGCCGGCGCGATCGCCGCCGCATCCGCCATGTTCCGCGCATCCATCACCAGCACATAGTCGAAGCGCTCGAAATCCTCGGCGGTCAACAACCGCGCGCGCAAATCGTTCAAGTCAATGCCACGCTGCCGCGCCGCCGCCTGCGAACGCCGATCCGGTGGCGCACCTACGTGATAGTCGTGAGTACCGGCCGAATCGATCTCAATAGACAGGTCGCTCGCCTCTCGTCGCACCAAAGCGCGGAACACACCCTCGGCGGTGGGTGAACGACAGATATTTCCCATGCAGACGAACAGCACGGCGATGGGACGTGGGGGAATGGCCATGCGCCCTTATACCTTGCCGCTCAGCGGCCGCATATTCGGCGCAGCCCACGCAACGGGCCCAGTGACGCCACGACGACACGCCTGCCTGCGAGCGGATCCCCCGCCGGCGCCACCCGCCGAGAGTTCCATGAGAACATCTCGCGCCTTTCACCCTGGGAGTTCATCCATGTCCACACCAATCTTCGTGCACCGCAATGCCCGCGCCGTCCCCGAGGTCGATGCTCCCTGGCCGGGCACTGCGATCAGCGGCAACCCGCAGACCGTCACCATGAACGGCTATGCGTCTGAGGACGGCAAGAAGCTGATGGGGACATGGCAGTCGACACCGGGCGTCTGGCGGGTCGCCTATGACAGCTGGGAGTACTGCCACTTCCTCGAGGGCTATTCGATCATCACGCCAGATGGGGGCGAGGCGGTGCACCTGCGCGCGGGCGACATCTTCATCATCCCGCCGGGACTGAAGGGCACCTGGGAAGTGGTTGAAACCGTCC
>SESH01010194.1_pt1 | contig 19062 bp, 19 predicted proteins | sample 3171561 | NCBI WGS metagenome assembly SESH01 (sample SAMN10866947, study PRJNA518727) | freshwater metagenome | biome: subpolar coniferous forest; feature: holomictic lake; material: water; isolation source: holomictic Lake 442 2011 16.5 m and 2014 13 m | place: Canada: near Kenora, Ontario
GACTATCGCCCCCATCCCTTTAGCAGTCCCAATGGCTGCAAGACCTGCAACACCTGCCCCAATGACTAGTACTTTTGCGGGCGGTATTTTACCCGCTGCGGTGATTTGGCCGGTAAAAAAGCGTCCGAAATATTGTGCAGCTTCAATAATAGCTCGATAGCCGGCAATATTTGCCATGGAGCTTAAAGCATCCAGTTTTTGCGCTCGTGACATGCGAGGAACACTATCCATAGCCAATACGGTCACTTGGTTAGCGGCCAGTTTTTGCATTAAGTCTTCGTTTTGTGCCGGCCAGATAAAACTGATTAAACAAGTACCTGGCGCTAATAAATCCGTTTCTTCTATGTCGAGAATAAGATTACGCTCAGGCGCGCGAACTTTCATGATAATGTTTGATTGCTGCCAAAGTAGTTTGGTATCCGCTACAATCTCAACACCCACTGCTTTGTAAGCCTCGTCTGAAATATTGGCATCAAGGCCTGCGCCGCTTTCGATGCTTACGGAAAACCCCAGCTTCATAATTTGTGCGGCAGCTTCTGGTGTAGTCGCTACACGTTTTTCACCTTGGTGAATTTCTTTAGGTATACCTATCTTCATACAGTCTCCTGTGGGTGTGATTTAGGGCATAATAACGAACACTAGGTTTTGGTAATAGTTTAAAACCCAAGTTGCTGAGCATAGGTTATTAGGCGTTTAGTTTCAATAAAAAAGTAGTCTGTTTAATAGCTTATCTACTGAATAGCCGATTTACCTTTTTTTATAAAAGGATAAGTAAAGAAAATTTTATTATAACCTATTGATACATCTATTTAATTGTGGCGATGCTGAGTGTGAAACATATCAAGGAAGCAAATGTTTTTATCAAAAGATTTTATTGAAACAGCGGAAGGGCTGATTTTTGCGGTAGTTGCACAAGGTACAGAGCAGGGCAAAGCACTGTGTTTTTTACGCTATATAAAAACAGATGAGGGCTGGAAAAAAGTCGATACTGAGCAAGCAAATGCTTTTCTTAAGCAGCATCGTCCAGGATATTTGCATTATTCTTCATTTTTAGATGCGCAATTACATGCGGTGGCCATAGAAAGTATCGTTAAGCACCATCAGCCAAAACAACATTTGCAACAGCTGATGTTAAAAAATCAGAAAGATATAATTGAAGATGATTTCTTTCAGCTTTGTATTTTATTTAAACAACATGGATTAAATTTAAGGCAAATTGGCATTACTGGTTCTTTGTTGGTTGGCTTGCAAAAGCAAAGTTCGGATATTGATTTGGTTTGTTATGAAAGGGCCGTTTTTCATCAGTGCAGAGCCATTACCCAAGAACTTATAAAGCAAAGAAAGTTGCAAGAGTTAAGTAACAAGGATTGGCGTAAATCATATCAGCGTCGTTCCTGTGAATTAAGTTTTGCTGAATATGTTTGGCATGAGCGACGTAAAGCTAATAAAGCGGTCATTAACGGACGAAAATTTGATTTGAATTTCATTGATGCCTCTTTTCGATCTCAGGCGATAAATTATCAAAAGTGCGGAACGACGACCTTGCAATGTAAGGTTGTTGATGATGCTCATGCCTTTGATTATCCGGCCGAATTTAAAATAGATCATGAGCAATTCGATACTGTTGTTTGTTTTACCGCGACTTATACCGGTCAAGCTGTAAAAGGTGAAGTTATAGAGGTGTCAGGGGCGATAGAACAAACCATGCAAGGCCTTAAGCGAATTGTGGTAGGTTCTACTCGAGAGGCACAAGGCGAATATATTAAGGTTATTCGTGTTTAAATTTAATGATTTTTCTGCCGTTATTTTTGATATGGACGGTTTGGTATTGGATACTGAAGTAACCTATTTTGCCGCTTGGCAGCAGGCGGCAAAGAAAATGGGTTATGAGTTTTCTGATGTATTCTGTCAGTCATTTTCAGGATTGCACTATATGGATATAGAGCAAAAACTGATTACAGTTTGTGGTCCCGATTTTAATCTGCCGGCATTTAATCGGTTAAGCGGATTTTTTTGGCGTGAACATGTTTATGATCACGGCATAAATATTAAACAGGGATTTAAGCAATTATTGGAATTTATTGTTCAGCAACAAATGCCTTATTGCCTCGCCACGAATAGTCTTGCCACTAATGCTTATGAATGCCTTGAACTTGCTGGAATAAGAGAGGCTTTTTCAATCATCATTGCCCGTGATGATGTAGAGCACGGTAAGCCTTCCCCCGATATTTTTTTAAAGGCAGCTGAGCTATTAAATGTTCGAACCAACAAGTGCCTCGTATTGGAAGATTCCTATTCGGGAATAGAAGCGGCATCGAGGGCAGGCGCCTTCTCAATTTATGTGCCTTCGACAGAGCCTGTTGACCATTTAGCCTTGGAGCTTTGTGATGTAACGATGCCCGATTTGGTGCAAACACTCCTTATGTTTAAGGGGTAGCTCGTGAATGATTAGGTCGCATAGTGATTGTATTTTTTAGGATATATACCCAGTAACGTCGCCCCGCTTAGATTACTAATCAAGCAGTTAATCCTGTATAATCTTCATTTTTGTTCGGTAACAAAACACACTATCAGTGATACCTCAATACTCTAAAGTTTCAGTGATCGCCCCTGCCAGATTGCACATGGGTTTTTTTGATTTAAGTGGCTCATTAAATCGCCATTTTGGCAGTATCGGTGTCGCACTTAACGAGCATGCTATTCGAATATCACTAACTCTTGCAGAGCAACGAACTATTACAGGTCCTTCTTCACATCGTGCTGATAAGTGTCTGACAATGATGTGCCAAGCATTAAATGTTTCCGATAAGCTGGCTATTAATATTGAATCAGCTATTCCTGAGCATGTCGGACTGGGTTCGGGAACGCAAATGTCGCTGGCAATAGGCTCGGCACTTAATGCGTTTTATGGTTTAGGCCTTACGGTACGTGATATAGCTGCGTTGATGGATAGAGGTTTACGTTCGGGTATAGGTATCGGAGTATTTGAGCAAGGTGGGTTAGTGGTTGATGGTGGTCGTGGTGAAAAAACGATTACACCTCCGGTTCTGGTGCACTTGGATATACCTGACACTTGGCGATTTATCTTGGTTTTAGATCAGCGTGGGCAGGGTCTGCATGGTTTTCAGGAAATAGAGGCTTTTAAAGCACTACCGACTTTCCCAAGACTTGAAGCAGAGCGCTTATGTTACTTATTGTTAATGCAAGGTTTACCTGCCGTGGCCGAAAATAACATTGTTAAGTTTGGTGAGGTCATTAGCGAATTACAGCGTTCAGTTGGTGAACATTTTGCAGCGGCTCAGGGCGGTGTTTTTACCAGTCCTGAAGTCGCTGTTGCAATGGACTGGTTTGCCCTGCAAGGCGCTGTAGCAATTGGTCAAACGTCATGGGGACCAACTGGGTTCTGTGCGATTGATGGTGTTGCTTTAGCTGAAATGATGACACAAGAAGCCAGACGAAAGTTTGCCCATTTTGATAACTTGAGTTTTGTTACCGCAAGCGCACGCAATAGCGGTGGGGATGTTTTTGTTGTTTAGAGTTGGCATATGTATATGTTAGGCATCTTAATTTGGTCTGATTTACATATTGGCTCGATTGATCAATGACACCAAAATAAGGCAATAAAGATGAATGATCATGAAGATGTTCAAGATAATCTCTCTAATGTTATAAAATTGCTGGCCCGTCAAAAGTTGGTGGAAGACTTGGTGCATCGACAGGACATGCCTCGCCATGACTTGGTCGAAACGTTGGTGCAAAAACAAAACAGGGTAGAGTTTCAGCGGTTGTTAGATCAACTGGATTTTCAGTCTGTCGCCCGGATCTTGGAAGCGCTGCCCTCCGAAGACAGGCAAATCGTTTGGCAACTGATCAAGGATGAGCGAAAAGAGGATATCCGACGAGAGGTATTGGGTTTTGTTCGCGCGGAACTGGTTGTTGAGGCAAGGTCCCGGAGTCGGAGTACGATAATTCGAGTCTTTGATCTTCATGAAGGTCGCTTGCGGCAGATTCCTATAGAGTCTAATGAGGATCTGATCGGGGTTAAAACTATCTGGATCGATTTGGTTATGCCCGAAGACGAGCAATTTGCTTGGGCAAGTGAGGTCTTTGGTGTGGATTTACCCAATCCAAAGGAATTGACTGACCTAGAGACCAGTGCCCGTTTTTATGTGGAAGAGAATGGCGAAGTGCATTTGCGTTCGGATTTTCTGCTTGACCGGAAAGACGAGTCTCGCAACGTCGCGGTTGAGTTTATCCTAAGCAAGAACACGTTATTTTCGGTTCGGAACAGAGAGTTACCCGTGTTCCGCTTGCAACGGTTACGGGCAAGGGCAGAGTCCGGCTATGTGACGAGCGCCAAGGATGTTTTGCTGGATCTTTACGCTGCCGAGGTTGAATATTCAGCGAATGCGTTGGAAGATGTCTACGCCGAACTGGAAGATGTGGGCAGGCAAGTCTTTAAAGCTCAAATGACGGATGATGATGCAGCCAAGATTCTCTCGATTATTGCAGAAGAAGAGGATCTTAATGGACGTATTCGTCGTAACGTACTGGATACCCGTCGAGCCCTGTCCTTTTTGATGCGTGGCAAGTTCCTTTCGGAAACGCAACATACCGATGTCCGTGAAATTCTGCGCGATATTGAATCCCTGGATGGACATACTGTGTTTCTTTTTAACAAGATTAATTTTTTGATGGATGCTGCGATTGGTTTTATTAATGTTAATCAAAACAAGGATATAAAGCGCTTGACGATCATTAGTGTGGTTTTTATGCCACTTAATGTGCTGGCTGGTATTGGTGGTATGTCCGAATTTACTATGATGACAGAGGGCGTGCCTTGGTCAGTTGCCTACAGCATTTTTAGTATTGGTTTGGTCGTTATCGGCTTTATGACTTTTTTCGGCTTGCGGTTTTTCGAAAACCGTAAAGTAAAGAAAAATCCTGCAGCAAGTCGTCGGATATTGTGATTTGCGGCAATAATTAACCTTGCGCTACCGATCTGCAAGGTATTAGTCGGGTTTTATTGGTTACACAGGCGCGTCATGAATATCCCTGAATACGTTCTTATTATTGCCAGTTCAGCACGGCTATTGGCGCAAGCAGCAAAAAACGTTGGGTTAAAGCCTTTAGTAATCGATATTTTTGTTGATCGTGACACGCAACAATACGCTGAAGCTTTTAAGCAGGTTTCCTCACTTTCAGAAAAGCAGTTAATACCCGTTGTTGATTATTTTATTCAGCGCTACGGTGTTACGCATTTTATTTATGGCAGCGGCTTTGAATATTATCCTGAAAGTTTGCGCTATTTGGATAACAAGTTAATAGTGTTGGGTAATTCAATCGATACCTTTTTAAGGTTACAAGATAAATCAGATTTTTTTTCCAGTCTCGACAAGTTAAGTATTCCCTATCCAGAGGTGTGCTTTGTTCCGCCCAATAAGCAAGCAGTATGGTTGGTTAAGCCGATGCAAGGGCAGGGTGGTTTAGGCATACAGCGCTATAACCCAAAACATCAGGCTTACACTCACGTGTATTGGCAAAAATTTCAGGCGGGTAGGCAACATTCTGTGTTGTTCTTAGCGGATGGGAAAAATGCGCAAGTAATTGGCTTTAACACGCAATGGACTATTGACTTGGGTGAGGGGCAGGAATTTGTTTTTTCAGGGATTATAAACAGTTGTAACCTGTTGGATGAGCACAAAGAACGGATAACGGATTGGCTGGATAAATTGGTCTGCGAATTTAGGCTAAAAGGGATGAACTCGCTGGATTTTATTCAGGCGGACGAAATGGTTTTTGTTTTGGAAATTAATCCGCGACCATCGGCTAGCATGCAATTATATGATGCTGACTTAATAATCTGGCATATCAAGGCAAGTCAGGATCAATTAACTGATTATGCTCTATCAAATAAGGGTTACACAGGTTATCAAATTGTCTATGCGCAACAGGATGTAATGATATCGGATGCCTTTAAATGGCCTGATGGATGTATGGATTTACCGGAATTTGGCGTTACTTGTCGCACAGGGCAGCCTGTTTGCAGTATTATTGCCCACCAAAAGCAGGCGCATTTAGTCATAAATGAGCTAAAGATTAAACAACTTAACTTGATAAAAGGTTTTAACATCCATGGAATATAAAGCTAGCGTTAATAAATTAACCCAACCACTGGTAAAGCATCTGCTAGACAACGCTGATAAATTACGCGTCGGTATAGAAATCCTGGAAAATGGCTGTACCATTATTGATGCGGGCATCAAAGTACCGGGTGGCCTTGAGGCAGGACGTATTATTGCTGAAATTTGTCTGGGTGGTATGGGGACGGTCACTATTAACCACAGTTCCTATACCAATAACTGGCCTTTGTCAGTTAACGTTCATACCGGTAATCCGGTATTGGGCTGCTTGGGTAGTCAATATGCAGGTTGGAGTTTATCGCATGAGAAATATTACGCATTAGGTTCAGGCCCTGCACGTGCTATGGCTACCAAGCTAAGAGATGGTAAGCAAGAGCCTGTTGAAGAACTTTATAAAGAATTGGATTATTTGGATACAGCCGATGCTACCGTGTTGGTGATTGAGAATGATGCGGTTCCGCCGCTGGCTATTATTGAAAAAGTAGCGGCAGCCTGTAAGATTGATCCATCAAAACTGACTATTATTGTGACACCGACCAGTAGTCTTGCTGGCGGCGTTCAAGTCGTGGCACGCGTTTTGGAGGTGGCTATTCATAAAGCACATGCGTTGCATTTTCCTTTGGAAAATATTGTTGACGGTAGTGGAAGTGCGCCTGTGTGTCCTCCGCACCCCAACTTTGTTAAAGCAATGGGACGTACCAATGATGCGATTTTATTTGCCGGCCAAGTCCATTTGTTTGTTAAAGGCAGTGATGAAGCAGCAGAAAAATTAGCCAAGGAAATGCCTAGTTCAACCTCAAAAGATTATGGTAAACCCTTTGCAGAAATTTTTAAGCAATATGAATACGACTTTTTTAAAATTGATGCCATGTTGTTTAGTCCGGCCAGTGTGATTGTGACGGCGGTTGATTCGGGCAAGAGTTTCAGAGCCGGACAACTTGATAATGCTTTGTTAGACCAATCATTTGGAGTTTAAAGCACAAGATAATGCTTTATTACACGCTCAAGTTTTGTATTTCTGCACTGATCATTGTACTGATTTCGGAAATTGCCAAGCGGCATAGTGTTTTCGCTGCGTTAATGGCAGCTTTGCCACTGACTTCGTTGTTGGCAATGATTTGGATGCACTTTGATGGTGTAGAATCGACACAAATTGCCATGCTTTCAGGTCAAATTTTTTGGTTGGTATTGCCATCGCTGTTATTTTTTATACTTTTTCCGGTTTTGATTAAACAGGGTTTTGGTTTTTGGCTTAGTCTGGGGCTTTCGGTAACGGCAACAGTTACCGGTTATTTATTATTATTACCCTTGCTAAGGCGACTTGGAGTGCAGTTATAAACACGGGAAGTATCGCCATTTTTACCGATGATCCTGGGTGGCATGGCAAACAACTACGCCTTGCTTTTGGCAACTTAGGGTATAGCAGTGAATACATTTCATTAACGCAGTGTAGCTTTGCTATTCAAGCAGGTAAAAATCCAATTAGTATTCCCGGTTTTGAGTGCGATCTGCCAGACGCTGCTTTTGTAAGAGGTGTCCCGGGTGGTTCGTTGGAAGAAGTTATTTTATATCTTGATTTTCTTCATGCCTTAAAGATTATGAGTATTCCTGTTTATAACGATGGGCATGCAATAGAACGTAGTGTTGATAAAGGGATGACCAGTTTTTTACTGCACAATGCAGGCTTGCCTACACCATTGACCTGGGTGTTGCGTAATAGAGAGGATGCCTTAAGTATTGCAGAAAATGAATTAAAAAAAGGACATCTGTTGATTAGTAAGCCCTTGTTTGGATCACAGGGAGCTGGTATTCGACGCATTGAAAAAACAACTGATTTATTTTGGTTGACCAATAGCCGTGGGGTTTATTATTTGCAACGTTTTGTGCATTGTTCCGGCGAAGGCTTTTCCGATAAGCGCGTTTTTGTTGTTAATGGACAGGCAGTTGCTGCTATGCGCAGGCGAGGTAAATCTTGGTTAAATAATGTGGCGCGGGGTGCCAGTTGTGAACGCATTGATTTGAATGCTGAAATGGCTGCGTTAGCCGTAAAAGCGACAAGGGTCTTGGCAATGGATTATGCCGGTGTGGACATTATTCAAGATAAAGACGGTCATTACACCATTATTGAAGTAAACAGTATTCCTGCATGGAAAGGCTTGGAAAGTGTTTGTGATGTCAACATTGCACAAATTTTGGCAGATGATTTAATCAATCGTCACGTTAAAGCGCTATGATTTCTCCACAACAACTCAGTGAGCTTTATCAACAGGCTTGTGAAGTTGAGTTACAGGCATTCAAGCCCGGCAATGTCAGTGTTTACGCAGAGGGTCATGATATGACGGTTGCTGATTTCAGACTGAGCGCAGCAGTAAGTTCAGCGCCGCTCTGTAATCCGAATTATTCATTAGGCGAAAAAATATTTTATGCAGTAAAGGCAACACGTGAAGCTGTGTCCTGCAATACCAATTTAGGGATTATTTTGCTATGTGCGCCATTAGTTCAGGCAATCGCTATAAAAAATCCGGATTGCACGTTAAGACAAGCATTAAATCAGGTTTTGAACGCCACAACCTTGAAAGATGCCGAGTGGGTTTTTAAGGCTATTACATTAGCGTCGCCAGGTGGTTTAGGCAGTTCTGATGAACAAGACGTGACAGAAAAACCTTCAGTTAATCTGACTGAAGCCATGCGATTTGCCAGTACAAAGGATCGAATTGCCCTTCAATATATTACCGATTATCAAGATATTTTTGATTTTGCAATCCTGATATATTACAATGCCGCGAGTAAATGGGGTAATCAAGGTTGGGCTGCTGTATCTGTTTATTCAGGTTTATTCAGTCAATTTCCTGATAGTCACATAGAAAGAAAATACGGCAGTCAGTACACTGAAAAGATTGCAAGCACGATGTCTAATCTTTCCAATCAGTTATCTGCAATTGAAAATCCTGAGCATTGTCTGTCGTTACTTTACAGCATTGACCAAGAGCTTAAAGCCAAGGGTTTAAATCCTGGCACCATGGCTGACATGACCGTAGCAACAGTATTTACAGTATTTTTAGAAGATGTTATTAATTTAGCTCTTTGTAATAAAAATCTCCCGACTTAGGTTGTAGGGAGCGAATAAAAAGTCGATATTAGCTCGAATTTTTCATTTTTTCTTCATAAGGTATAATTAACATGGCAAAAATTAATAAAGTATTAATTGGTGAATCTTTAGTTGGCGAAGGCAACGAAATTGCACATATCGATTTGATGGTAGGACCACGTGGTTCAGCTGCTGAGTCTGCATTTGCAAACGCATTAACAAACAACAAAGACGGTTTTTCAACTTTGTTGGCTGTTGTTGCTCCTAACTTAATGGTTAAGCCTGCAACTATTTTATTCAATAAAGTAACAATCAAAGGTTCTAAACAAGCAGTTCAAATGTTTGGTCCTGCTCAACGTGCTGTTGCTATGGCAGTTGCTGATTGTGTTGAAGACGGCACAATCCCTGCTGATGAAGCTGATGATTTATTCATCTCTGTTGGTGTATTCATTCACTGGCAAGCTGAAGATGACGCGTTAATTGAAAAATTCAACTATCAAGCAACTAAAGAAGCTCTGAAACGCGCTATTGCCGGTTCACCTACTGCTGCTGAAGTTGTTGCTGCAAAATCAACTGCTAAACATCCGTTCGCAGTTAACAACGAAGGTTAATACCTTTACTTGATGCTTTAACGCATCTTGTATTAGTTGTTAAAAATACCTCGGCTTGCCGGGGTATTTTTTTGTCTAAATAGTTTCAATATCCACACGACTTATAGCGCCAGAATGTAATGCACTGGCAATAAGTGCTTGCTTTACTCCCAATCGTTTTATTGCATGTAAATCATCGACATTTCTTATGCCACCTGCAGCAATAAACAGCTTATCTGGATAGCGACTACAAAATTCGTTTAATTTGACCAAATCAGGCCCCTGATGACTGCCCACCCGACTTAAGGTCATAATGATAATGCTAGCAGGCCATAAATCCGGGCTAGAAAAAAGACTTTTTGCACCCAGTTCCCCAGACATCGAATAATCCAAAGAAAGAATAAAACGGTCACTAAAGGTTTTTAGTTCTAAAACAGTTTCATCGTTATAACATTCACTCCCTAATACCGGTAAATAATTATGGGGGTAGGTTTTAAGTCTTTGATAGCCTTTATCCACCCAAAATTGTATATGCGGGAAAAAAGTTAGCACTTCATTGATCAAGTTGTCATGGTTACATTGTTGAGTAATCGCATTTAAATCTGCTATATAAATTGTATTAAAAGTATAAAACTTCAGAAATGCCTCAATAACCTGATAAATGTCCGAAGATCGACACAATTTAGTATTAATGGGCTGGTATTGGTCACGCAAACCTTGTCGGGCATGAACTACAACACCGTCTTTTAAATCAATTACAGGAATTATTTTCATGGATAAAGTCGTTATCGCTGTTCCGGTGATAAAATGCGCTGATGAAAATTTTAGTATTTGAGTATATCACCGGCGGCGGCTTTAATAAGCAAGAACTACCCGAAGCGTTGAAGAATGAGGGGCGTTTGATGCTACAGGCGATACTTGATAACTTACGACTTCAAAGTGTTCATGATGATTTATCTATAAGCTTTATGTTGGATTATCGCATTAACGGTTTAATAAATACCGACGGATTTGAAACAGTCATCATCAATCCTGAACAAAATAGTCATGACGAATTCGTTAATTTAGTGAAACAGTGCGATGCGGTTTGGCCGATTGCTCCGGAGTTTGATGGTATTTTACAAACATTGTGTCAATCAGTTGAGGCTTTGGGTAAGACATTATTAACGTCGCCGGCAAGCGCAGTAGGGCTAACCGGTAATAAATTTAAAACTTACCGGCGCCTAAAACAATATCATATTGCTACTGTGCCTAGTCGGTTATTTGTTGGTGTAGATTGGAATACAAACAATGATGCACAAGCTTTAGTACAAGAGCTTGTCGAATTAGGTATTGCTAATGCAGCCATTAAGTCTGATCAATGGTTAGTAAAGTCAATTGATGGCGTAGGTTGTTCAGACAGTTATATATTGATAAGTCCGTACGATTTTGAGCAAATGTATTCAAGACAAGGCCACTATATTATTCAGCCGCATATTCAGGGTAAAAAAACCAGCTTGTCCTGTCTGTTTAAAGAAGGAACAGCTTGGTTGATATGTACTAATCTGCAGCAATTTAACATTATTAATCAGCAATATCAGTTGTCAGAACTCATTGTAAACTATGACCTTGATTTAAGTCGTTATCAGGATCTGGTTGCTAATATTGCACAGGCCTTCCCTGAATTATGGGGTTATGTGGGCGTTGATTTAATAGAGACACCAGCGCAAATACTTGTGCTGGAAATAAATCCAAGACTAACTACCTCATTTGTTGGGATTAACGCCGCTTTGGGAATTAATGTCGCTGAAAATGTTCTGCAATTAGTTAAAGGAGAGCCCATCTTAACCCCCTTTTGTAATCAAGCGATAACCATTCACGTGAAACAAAATGATTCAAACTAATATGATGGGTTGGGATATAGGGGGCGCCCATCTTAAAGCTGCAATTGTTAGTCAAAGTGGTGAGGTTATAGCAGTTTTTCAACAACCCTGCGCGTTATGGAAAGGGTTGGATCAATTACAGGTTGCGGCAACTCATATATTGCATGAGGCCGCCGCTTGGGAGTGTCGCCATGCGATAACCATGACAGGTGAGTTGGTTGATTTGTTTGTTGACCGTGACGATGGTGTTAAGCAAATCATCGCTACTGTAACGAAGTTATTTCCGCAAAAGCAGTGTTTGATATTTGCAGGGCTGACGGGATTTATTGAAGCTGAACAGGTTCAATCTAAACATTATCAAGCCATTGCTTCTGCAAATTGGTTGGCTAGTGCATCTTTCGCAGCGCAAAAACTGGGTGATGGATTATTTGTTGATATAGGTAGCACGACTACTGATATTCTGGCGCTAAAGAATGGAGAAGTGTTGGCGCAAGGGTACACTGATTATCAGCGATTAATCTCGCGGGAACTTGTCTATACCGGCATCGTCAGGACAGCAGTAATGGCGGTAGCTCAAACTGCAAGCGATCAAGATCATGAGATTGGTTTAATGGCAGAATATTTCGCTACAATGGCAGATGTTTATCGCGTTACCGGAGAACTCAATGAAGTGCACGACCAAACCGAAACAGCCGATGGCGCAGAAAAAACCGTCACTGCCAGCGCCAGACGATTATCACGAATGATAGGTAGTGATTTTTCCCCGGAAGAACTTTTCCGTTGGCAGCAATTTGCCGAGAATATTCGTGGACAACAATTACAAAAGATTAAAAGTGCTTGTGAGGACTGCATTCTAAGTCAAGCAATACTTAACATCAATCCAATAATAGGTGCTGGTGTGGGGCGATTTTTGGTGAAACAAATCGCGGAGTTATTAGGTTATCCTTACCTTGATTTTTCTGATTTATTTCCAACTTCAGCAAGTCAAGCAGGACTGGCAACGGCGGATTGCGCCCCCGCAGTTGCTTTGGCTTACTTGGCTAGAGAGTCCTAATTAATTATGTTTTTGCGATTTAATATTTTTCCAGATGAATAGACCTGTTAATCCAGATAAGCCGGTAAAGATTAAACCCAAACCTAAGGCTACTCTTGAGCAAAACCCACCAAAGCGTCCAAGAAAGCCAAGAGCAAAAAAAAAGATAATCCAGCCAGTTGTTCCTAATTTAAAGCATCGGTTACTTTGGAGTAGTCTTGAATTTTTAGGCTTGGCGATTTCTGCTGTTTTAGCCATTATGGTCATTTTGGGTTATTCCGCTGACTGGTTTTCAGGTACCCGATTTTTTACCAGCTTGTTACCGTTTGCAATCGGTGTGCTAGGGATGATTATTACGACGACCGGCTTATTAATTGGCTGGTGGAAGCTGCGAAAATGGTTGCAGGGCAAGTCATTATTTTTGTCTCCCGTTTTGGCTATTTGTCTTGCGGTGTTTATTGCCTGGTTTTCAATGCAAGATCAATTTGCCTTGGCAAGAGGACATTTTCGTACCTTGGTGGGCGGCAAATCAGAGGCTGGAAGAGTAACACTGGCGCATCAGGTTTATGCGGCTTATCGCCGATCCGATTCTGAGCAATTAAAAAAAATGCTTAACCGTGCAGAAGCTTACAACTCAGATATTAAAGACGCAGCAAAGGAATTTGATATAGATCCAAATCTTTTACAAGGTATCGCAGCAACGGAGTCTTCTTTTTTGCCACGTGATAGTGTTGACGGTGGCCATGGCTTGTTTCAAATTACCCAAGTGCCAAAAGAAATTATTGCTCAAGCTGGTAAGCGATTAGAGGAACATCAGCTTTTATTAAGTAACCCCAGGCATAATGCTTTTCTAGCAGCGGCCACATTAAAGTATTATTTGTCAGAGATGAATGATGATTTGTTTCTAGGTTTGTTAGCTTACAATATCGGCCCTGCCAACGGCGGGCTTAAATTTATTATGCAACAATACGGCGCGACTGATTTTGTGACCATACAACCCTACTTACAACTACTGCCGCGTGATTACCCTATTCGTGTTTTGTCCTATTCTTTGGCTTTTAGAATTTGGCAACAAGAAGGAAAGCTGCTTGCTTATGAAGAAGGAAAAAATGCCCAGCATATTCAGGGTATTGGAATACCTGGATTGTTGATGGATTTTTAAGTTTTTTTACTGATTTGTTGGGTTGCAAAAAGAGGCAACCCAACGTAAACAAGTGTATTTCTCTTTGCGGTTAATCGCCTTCAAATACCCCTATTATTTTTCTACCACTGAGACTCACCGGTTTCAGGGTCATACATTTCATGAACAATTTTATGGCGGTTGGCGATTAATTCTTCAATGCTGGGTGAGTTGCTCATGGCACGCGAGATAGCCAGTTTCATCGCTTCATAATTGGTGCGATATAAATCTTTACGATCCAACTCAGGGTTGGTGGCACATTCAGGAGCGATCCATAACATTGCAATAATACATAGATCATTTGCCTTATCGGCAGGAATAACACCGGCAATAACACTGTCAATAACCGCATCTGCAACAGCCGATTGTACCGGCCCACCAAATAACTCAATATAGGCGGAAGACTTCATAGTCACTTTAGGCACTATTATCGTCGCAGGGCGAACTTGTTGGTTACAGGCGCGGATAGCAAACATGCGGGTGTGACCTTCAGTCTGGCCCATCAAAGTTGCAAAGGCATTGCCGGCAGGGCCTTTAACGCTGCCAATTAGTATTTCAGGCATGGCATCAGTGCCTTGGCCTTCGCTGGAAAATACGGTCGCTTCACCGGTTCTAAACCAAATTGTATCTGACATTAAAAAAACCATAAATAAGTAATAAGATCAGGCATTTTATGATGGATGAATAGGGTGGGCAATAGATATATCAATTGCCAAAATAAGGTCAAGACAAAAAAGCAGGGATTTAGAGGTAGCAAGCTTATGATAAAATAGGCACTATTCATTGTCTATTAAGCTCAATCGAGTCACACTAAGCCTCATAAGAAAAGATCTCATCACACATATTTAAGAGGTGACTACTGATATTTTCTAATGCTTTACTTTTAAGTTTGGCTTTTTTATTTTCCGGAGAAAGAAATAAATGAACAAATATTGGATCAGTATGGTTTTTAGCCTACTCATGGTTTTTGCAAAAAGTGGCATAGCCGGTCAATTTACCATCCCCGTTCAATTGGATTATAGTCTCATAAAAAAAGCATTAATTACCCAGCTTTATAAAGGTGCAGGTAATACGGCAGAGCTTTGGAATGATAAGCATGGCTGTAGTTATTTAAAACTGTCCAATCCTGAAGTGAGCGGTCAAAGTGGACAAATTAAACTGGTTAATAATTTACAAGCCCGATTTGGAACGGGATTGGGAGGGCAATGTGTCACTCTTATTGAATGGGCGGGTGTTCTGGAAACCTTGCAGGAGCCCACCATCAATGCCACACAGACTGTGCTGAGTTTACCCATTACCAAAGTAACGGCTACGGATCCACAAGGCGGTTCAATCAGTAATAATAAAATACAGGACTTGATTAAGCGTTTTGCCGAACCCAAGTTATCAGCCGTTAAAATAGATTTAAATGAGTCAAGAGCTGATATTGAAAAAACAGTCACTGAATTTTTACCCAAAGAGAATGTGTCAGAAGTTAAGCAAATACTTAATACCTTAAAATTTACCGGTGCAGAAGCCAACGACAATGGCGTTGCCATCAAACTAGCCTTTAATGCGCCAGATAAATTAGTGGTTAAAAAGTCGGCAGCACCGTTAACGGATGCTGAACAAAAGCAATGGCAAGCCAGTTGGAAAGAATGGGATTCCTTTTTGACTAAGGCTATCAAACAGGCATCAGATGATGCTAAATCAGAAGAGTTGCGTGATGCCTTAATGGAAACGCTTCTGGAATCACGTAATGCTTTTCAGGCAGGATTAAAAGATCATGACGCTAATGGCGATGATCCGGTTCGCGTGTTTTTTACCAATACCTGGCAACGCCTCGCACCGCAGTTAAAAACATTGGCTAAACAATTGCCGGAAATTCAAGGTTTACGTTATATGACATTTATAGCAGCTACTGATGTGATTTATGAGCTTGAAAATATAGGCGCACCTTTTGGTCTGGACATATCATCGGATGGTTTACGCAAGTTAGCGCGTATTCTGATTGAAGGTAAACAGCAACATGCGGAAGCCCGAAAACCCTAAGTTATTTCCCAATAGCGTAAGGAATCCGGAAATAGCGACTGCAATTTGAATAGACTCTAATAATCCAAATATAAACGTTGGGACTAAACTTGTTCTCTTTATGATAAAAAAATCATTAGCTGATTGGTTTATCAACATCGCTACTGTCTTAAGACACTATCACAAAGAAGAGGTAAAGCCAGTGCTTTAGGGGGTGTTTTAGATGTCTCTGGATGCTTGGCTTCTTCAGTAAACCACCAAGCCAACTCTGCATCACAACCCGTACCTCGCGGCAGAGGTTCTTGTCCTTGGCAGTAGTGATTGCCTTTTGGACATTTAAGCCGAACATGAAAATGATCATCATGTTTCCACCAAGGGCGTATTTTTCTTAACCAATCATGTCCTGCATGACTTAAGCATAGTTCACGTTTAATACTGGGATTAACAAAAATCCGGTCGACTTCAGGTAGTTGAGCGGCTATTTCAAGTACTTTTACATTAGCCTTGGACCATTGTCTAAAATCAATCGAATCAGATTGTCCGGCAAGCACAGAAGGTGCATTCCAGTTCTCACGTTCACTAAATGTCAGTTTGCGACTAGCGGCTTCATTTGATAATAAAAACCAAATATCAACATCCAATCCGGATTGATGACTACGATGCCCACTTAAAGTCGGGCCGCCTCGGGGCTGACCTAAATCACCAATTAACAAAGATCCTAAATGTTGTCTGGCGGCAGTTTGCCCTAAGCTTTCAATATAGTGCTTTAAGTCTGGATGACCATAAACCCGATTTCTCGATAAGCGCATTACTTGATAACCCGTACCATTAATCGGCACAGAAACCGCTCCGCTGATACAGCCGGCATTATAAGTACCAATACTCTGAGCGCTAACAGAAAAAGTCGGCAATGACACGCGTGACCATTGTTCTGCGAGCGAGTTTGCAAGGCAATCGGAAAGTGCCCCAGATAATAATAGACCGGCAAAAAATAACGCTTTAATTTTTAACACCTTATCTCCAGTCATAAAACTTATGGTACAGCTTAAATATTACGGCTATTTTAAACGACAATTAGAATATATTTTAGCTTCAGCAGGATATAAGACCTATTGAGCGCTATTTTGTTTTTATCAAGTAGAATACAATTTAATAAGTTTTTCCACCAGCAAATGCAATGAACTTAATCCCTAATGAAATAGAATTTACCTTGCTTTATGATGGTCTATGCCTCATTTGTAGTAAACAAGTGAAATGGTTACATTCCCTAAATAAAAACGCGCGGCTTTGTTTTATAAATATTAATGATGTTGATTTTGATCCGGTTGATTACGGTAAAATACCTGATGAATTAATGCGAGAGAGTCACGACCTTTAACGGTTGGCGGGTATTAAAACCCTTGTGCTTTTCGCTATCTATTTACTCCCCACACAAGACACATGTTAAGACTATTTCATACCGCTGATTGGCATTTGGGCCATTGTTTACATGGCATATCCCGGCAACTGGAGCATCAGCGATTTTTGGACTGGTTGCTGTTGGAGTTGCAAAATAAACAGGCGGATGCGCTGATTGTTGCCGGTGATATTTTTGATTCAGCCAATCCGTCAGCCGCTGCCCAAACCCAATTGTATGAGTTTTTGGTTAAGGCCAGAACACAGCTACCTGCTTTGAATATTGTTTTGATTGGCGGCAATCATGATTCTGCCAGCCGATTAGATGCGCCGTCATCCCTTCTTAATGCTTTGGGTGTTACTGTTGTCGGTGGCTTGGTGCGTGAGGTCGGTGCTATTAATTGGGATAGATTGTTGGTGCCGCTGACCAATGCAACGGGCGATATTAAAGTCTGGTGCGGTGCCATGCCGTTTTTGCGTAATGCCGATTTACCTAATGAGCAGGACGACGAGCCGTTAATCTCCGGTGTTAAAGCACTTTATGCGCAATTGTTTGATGAGTTACAGTCCAAGGCAACGCAGGATGAAGCGCTGATTTTAACGGGACATTGTTACATGGTGAATGGCTGCGTGTCAGAACTGAGTGAGCGCAAAATACTGGGCGGTAATCAACATGCCTTGCCGGTTGAATTGTTTCCGGAAGACATTGCTTACGTGGCGTTAGGCCATTTGCATCTGGCGCAAACCGTCGGTGCCAATGAACATATTCGCTACAGCGGTTCGCCGATTCCGTTGTCTTTTGATGAAAGTCATTATCTGCATCAAGTACTGCAAGTGGATATTAAAAAAGGTCAGCCGGTGGAAACTTTTGTCCTTAAAATTCCCCGCAGTATTGATTTGTTAAGAATCCCTAACGGTAAGGATTTTGCCGGACTGTTGGACGTGCTTGAGCAATTGAAGCTGATGATTTTCGATGAAGACTTGCCGCCAGAGCAACGACCTTTTGTTGAATTAAGAATCAAACTCGAAAAGCCGGAGCCTGGTTTGCGTCAACAAGTTGAAGAGGTGATTTCCAAATTGCCCGTGCGTTTATTAAAAATATCCACCGCTTATAGTGGCGGCAGCAAAAGTCTGGCCGATGTGACAATGGAAGAAAGGCTGGAAGAGTTGCAACCGCTGGATGTGTTTCAGCGCTGTTATCAAAACAAGTTTGATCAGGAAACGCCGGAAAACATGAATACGTTATTTAATGAATTGTTGGAAAATCTCAGGGCAAAACAATAATGCGTATTTTAGCGATTAGAGGAAAAAACTTGGCCAGTCTTGCTGAACCTTTTGAGATTTTGTTAACTGAAGGCCCGCTGCAACAAGCCGGTTTGTTCGCGATTACCGGTGCTACCGGAGCCGGTAAAAGCACCATTCTGGATGCCTTGTGTCTGGCGCTTTATGACAAAATGCCGCGCTTGCCGGATGGTCACGGTTTTGCGGTGGGGCATAAAGATGAAGATGAAAACCTGCGCGTGACCAGTAATGATGTGCGCTCTATCTTGCGTCGTGGTACCAGCACCGCTTATGCTGAAGTCGATTTTATCGGCAAAGACAAACACCATTATCGTGCTCGCTGGGAAGTGAGCAAAGCCAGAGGTAAAGCGAGCGGCAGATTACAGGCGCAGGAAATAATATTAAGTAAAATTGATAGCGGTCAGCGGATTGGTCAGGGCAAAAAAAATACACTGGAAGCGATCAGTGAATTGATTGACC
>SESH01082812.1_pt1 | contig 19039 bp, 15 predicted proteins | sample 3171561 | NCBI WGS metagenome assembly SESH01 (sample SAMN10866947, study PRJNA518727) | freshwater metagenome | biome: subpolar coniferous forest; feature: holomictic lake; material: water; isolation source: holomictic Lake 442 2011 16.5 m and 2014 13 m | place: Canada: near Kenora, Ontario
CGGGATCTTCCACCCGTTTCTCGAAGACACGGGCGTGGCCCTGCGCGGCGTGGAGGCCGGTGGGCGCGGCCAGAAGCTCGGCGACCACGCTGCGCGATTTCTCTCGGCTCTGCCCGGCGTCCTCCAGGGCACCTACTCATATGTGCTCCAGGATGAAAACGGCCAGATCGCACTGACCCACTCGATCTCGGCGGGCCTCGACTACGCCAGCGTCGGCCCCGAACACGCCTGGCTCCACGACACCGGGCGGGCCGTCTACACCTTCGCCGACGACACGGAGGCTCTCGCCGCCTTCGAGATCCTCTCGCGCAACGAGGGGATCATCCCGGCCCTGGAGAGCGCCCACGCCATCGCCGAGGTGATCAAGCTCGCCCCGACCATGCGCCCCGACCAGATCATCCTGGTGAACCTGTCCGGGCGCGGCGACAAGGATATCTTCACGGCGGCCGAGGCGCTGGGGATGGAGATCTAGCTTAGCCCACAGATGCACAAGAACCGCTTCTACATCATCAATAGCCCGCGCAAACAGCTTACCGAAGAGCCGGCGGGTTACGGATTCCGCAGGCCGCTGCGTTACCTCTCGCTCTTCAGTGGCGCGATGGGGCTTGACCTCGGGCTGGAGGCGGCGGGGTTCACCCCCGTCCTTAGCCTCGATAGCGACGCATGGGCCTGCGCAACGATCCAGGCAAATAGGCCGGGATTACCCGTCATCAAGGGCGATATTCGCGATTGGGATGGGGCAAAGCTCTGTCAGCATGCTGGTATTGCGCCTGGGGATCTGGTCTGCGTGGTCGGCGGGCCGCCCTGCCCCTCGTTCAGCACCGCTGGGCGGCGGCAGAGCTTCAATGACCTGCGCGGAGAGGTAATGTTCGACTTCCTGCGGATCATTGATGAGCTGCGACCGCCATTCTTTGTGATGGAAAATGTGCGCGGGATCTTATCGGCAGCGATAAAGCACCGCCCACTTGAGCAGCGCACGAACGGCCACTCCCCGCTGAGCAACGAGGAGCGCCAGGGCTCGGTGCTGTCGAGTCTGCGGCAGCGCTTCGCCGCTATGGGTTACACTGTGACGGTCGAACTGGTAAACTCGGCGAACTACGGCGTGCCCCAGCCTTTTACCTGCGCATCATTCGGGTGATGCAGGATCGACCAACCTTTCACAAGGTCGGGTTTGATTGCGCCTGGGCGGCGGCGGTGAATCGCTTCACTGCCGCATTTATAGCCGATTTCTGCCACCCCGACGGGATCATCAACTGGGAGGCGCTGGTGAAGTTCAATAGCGGAACACGCGAATGAAAACCTGTCTCATCCTCAACCCGTGGGCCGGGCGCGGCGCGGCCGGGCAGCGTCGGCCCGAGCTTGAGGCTGCGTTGCGTGCCGCCGGGGTGGATTTTGACATGGTGGAGACCCACGCCCGTGGCGGAGCCACGGAGTTGACCTACCAGGCCATGGAGCGCGGCTACGGCTGCGTGGCGGCGGTGGGCGGCGATGGCACGATCAACGAGGTGGTGAACGGGCTGCTGGGCGGGCGCGAGCAATCTGGCCGCGAGGCGGTCCTCGGGATTGTCCCCCTCGGCACCGGTAGTGACTTTGTGAAGGCACTCGATGGCGTCGAGCCGAATGACTTGGCCGGGGCCGCGCGGCGCCTGGCAACCGGGCGCATCCGCTCGGTCGATGTCGGCATGATCACCGTCGAGTCGCCGGCCGGCGCGGAGCGCCGCCACTTCATCAACGGCCTCGGCATGGGCATCGACGCCCAAGTGGCGGTGGAGAGCCTGAAGCTGACCGGCCTGAAGGGCTTCGCGGTCTACCTCATGGCGATCATCCGCGCCCTGGCTACGTACAAGGCCAACGTGATGACGGTGCGCTTTGACGGCAACGAGGTGCGCCGCCGCCTGCTCTTCGCTAGTGTCGCCAGCGGGCGCAGCCAGGGCGGCGGATTCCTAATGACCCCCGAGGCGCTGATCGACGACGGACTGCTCGACCTGTGCATCGTCGAGAAGCTGCGCCTCGATCAGATCATCCGCCACCTGCCCAAGCTGATGGAGGGCAGCCACACGAAGCTCCGCGAGGTGACGATGGGCCGCGCCCGGCATGTCGAGGTCACCTGCCAGAGCGGCATCCCGGTAGCCACTGACGGTGAGGTCGTGGCTACCGCCGCCACCCGTGTCTGCGTTGATGTGCTGCCCGGCGCGGTGCGGCTGGTGGTGTGACCTCGCCGATAGCCGAATGCCGCTAGCCTGACGCCATCGGCTATAATGGTGGCCTATTCGTGAGTCTTATCTAAGGTGTGACTGGTATGACCAGACGGAATTGGTGGTCGCGCCCACCCGCGCCGACGGGGCGGGTGCCCGCCAAGTGGCGACGTGGATGTCTCATCTCCAGCCTCGTTATCGTTGTGCTGACACTGATCGCGGGGGCTGTGCTTGGGCTGCGCCCGGATCTGGCGGCCCAGGGTGCTGATATGCTGCGGGCGGTCGCCGGGGATGAGGTGGTGGCTAGGCTTGAGGACACCGTGTTTGCCGTCAGGGATTGGGCGCAGCAGCAGGCGTATCAACTCGGCATGATCCACGCCTCTGCGCCGTGGGACTCGGGCACCCCCGCCGTTGCGCGGGCTGCGACACCTCGCCCGACCGCCCCGCCCGCCTCCGCCACCCCTACGCCGCACGGAACGCCCGCGCTCGCTCGGCCAAATCCGACGGCAACGGTAGCGCCACCAACCCCCACGCCCACCGAGTGGCAGCCGGATCCGCTGCCTGATGTGGGGACGATGGACGGCGCCGGGCAGTGGTCGGCCTACCTGACGGATCCCGCCGGACATGTGGTTGCCTACCGAACCTTCGTGCAGCCCGACCCCAAACGCCCGTATGTCTACGCCGCCGTCGTCGCGATGAACCTTCGGGCAATGCAGGTACACTTTGTACTCGGCACCGAGGAGCCGATCTCGAAGGTCAAGATCGCACGCAAAGGTAAGATACCGGAAGCTGACCTTCAGGGCGGCCAGTTACTGGCCGCCTTCAACGGCGGATTTAAGGCCCGCCACGGGCACTTTGGGGCGATGATCGACGGGGTGACGGTGCTGCCGCCGATTGACGGGCTCGGCACCATCGCGCTGTATCAGGGCGGGCAGATTCGGATCGGAGCCTGGGGCCGCGATATTATGGACTCGCCGGGCATGGTAGCCTGGCGCCAGAACGGCCCGCTGCTAATCGACGACGGGGCGATCAACCCGCACACGAAGGATCAAACCTCCCGAGACTGGGGAATTATCCTCAATGGCGTCACCGCCGTCGAGCGCTCCGGGGTCGGCATCAGCGCCGATGGGTCGGTGCTGTACTATGTGGCCGGCGACTCGCTGATCCTGCCACGGCTGGCGGACACCTTCGCGATGATCCACGCCGAAAGCGCGATTCAGCTCGATATTAACTCGATCTATGTGCGCTTTGACGCCTTTCAGGCGACGCCCTCCGGGCTGACCTCGTCTCCGCTGCTCGATGCGATGAAGGGCGAGCGACAGCGCTACCTGCACCCCTGGAACCGTGACTTCTTCTACCTGACGGCTGCGGGCGATGCCGCCGCCGGCCCGCCGTAGGGGTGAATCATCGCCGCCGGATGCGCTGGATATCACGATACAGCATGCGGCGCTGCGTCACCCCGATCGGATTTGCCTGCGCCGCCAACCTCTGCTATACTTCACAAACAAATGTGTTCATCTGAGGAGTTCCCTGCTATGTCTATGCGACTGCTCTATCTCGATCCGGCCCAGCTTGAGATTGACCCGGACGGGGTGCGTGAAGATCCGGGGGATGTCGCCGGCCTGGCGGCGACGATCGCCGAGCGCGGGCTGCTCCAGCCGCTCGGCGTGGTGGACTCGGGCGGCGGGCGCTACCGGGTGGTCTACGGCGGGCGGCGGCGGGCGGCGGCGGTGCAACTCGGTCTGGAGCGCGTGCCCTGCATCGTACTCGACACCGACGACCCAGACCTGCTGCTGCGCCAGCTGATCGAGAATGTGCAGCGCCAGGATCTCAACGATGTCGAGCAGGCCCGGGCCTACGCCCGGCTGCGCGCCCAGATCGTCGCGGAGCGTGGCAAGCTCCCCGAGAGTGACCTCGACGATGTCGTCGGCGAGGCCGTGGGCCTGAGCGGCCGCACCGTGCGGCGCTATCTGGGCCTGCTCGACCTGCCCGACGATGTTCAGCAGATGATCCGCCGGGGCGAGCTGAACGTCACCCAGGCCCAGCACCTGCGCCGCGTGCCCAGCCCGAAGACGCAGCGCGAGCTGGCCAAGTTCGCCGTGGACGAGGGTATCTCGGCCGCCGAGCTGAGCAAGCTGGTAGCCTACTTCGCCGCCAACCCAAACCTGACCTTGGAGACGGCGCTGCAGGCTCTGGAGCAGGGTGAGCAGCTACGCACCAAGCCATCTGGCCCCGAACTCAGCCTCGCCGGTGGCCCCATGGGCCGAACCAGCGTCTCCTCGGTGGATCAGGGGGACAGCGACGCCGGCCTGTGGGATGATCAGGACGAGGGTGGGGACGAGGATCGTGGATTCCTGAAGGTTGAGGACGAGACGGTCGAGAACCAGCCCAAGAACAAGGCCCGCGTCTTCCGCATCCGCTCCCTCGACCAGATGGTCGATGAAACCGACCGCATCTCGCGGGCCTACGCCGAGGGCGACCTGGTGAAATGGGTGAAGTCGGACGAGGGGGCACCCTTTAAGCTCCGCCTGCTGCTCAAGCAGTTGGAGAGCCTCGCCCGTGGCCTACGCGACCTGGCCAGCCAGCACGGCTGGGAGCCGGAGTAAGGGTGTAGCAGCGCAACACGGGTGCGCCTTTAGTTCGATCCCTCGAAGAGCTGGATCAGGTCGGTGATCGTCTGGTCGCGGGGCTGGTCGTCACTGCCCAGGCAGTTCTGGGCGTAGCAGCGCAACACCTGGCCGTTGACGCTGGCTAGGGCCGATTTCACCGCCGTCACCTGGGTCACGATCTCGCGGCAGTCGCGCCCCTCCTCGACCATGCGCTGGATGCCGCGCACCTGGCCCTCGATCCGCCGCAGACGCAGCAGCACGTCGTCGCGGCGGGCCACCGAGAGCGGACGAACTTGATCGGACATAAGAGCCTCCCGGTAACAGGGGCGTGTGATCAGAGCAGGGCGCTCTCGAATGCCTCGCGGTACGCGCCCTCGGTGCGCGAGCCGATCAGCCGCTTGAACTCCTTGCCGTCCTTAAAGATGATCAAGGTCGGGATGCCCTGGATGCCCAACTGCCCGGCCCAGCGCGGGTCCTCATCGGTGTTCACCTTCGCGATGGTGAGCTTGCCCTCATAGTCGCCAGCGAGCTTGTCCAGGGTCGGCGCAATCGTCCGGCACGGCCCACACCACGGCGCCCAGAAATCGACGACCACGGGCGTCTTGGACTGTAGCACCTTCAGCTCGAACTCGTTGTCTGTGACCACCACGGGCTTCGCCATAACAAACCTCCTCGGGGCGGTGTCCGCCTCGGTACGCTTCTTCATACCTGGGGGGGGTATTCCCTAGAGCTGTATTATATCCATGAGGAACACCTTGTCAACCCCGACCCAGCCCTTTTCCTCGGCGAATTGTTCCTCGCCAGATCTGCCGTTCCGGTACAGAGATATTCTCTCAGGCGTACACACCTCTTCTCTTGCAACGCTGGCAGATACTGTTATGCTCAGGGCACAGTGGTAATCTGTGTCTCTATATTCCGCACGGGGAAGCTCGGAGGGGCACTATCCCTTCGAGAAGACCCTTTACTCGCACTATCAAACTCAGTTTGATAGGCGAGCATTGAGGAGGATCGATATGTCAACACAGACAGTGTCGTCGCTCACGTTGCTCGTGCCACTTGACGGCTCGCCCTTGGCCGAGCAGGCACTACCCTTCGTTCGTACACTGGCCGCGCTGGTGCCGACCAAGGTTCACCTGCTACGGGTGATCGCACCGGCGCTGGTGCGCGCGGTAGCGAGCCACGAGGCGGTGATGCTGGCCGTCGCTGGCGACACCCTTGGCGATCAGGACGAGCAGATCGATACGATGCGCGAGACGCTTCAGGCCGAGGCTGAGGGCTACCTGGAGCGCGAGGCGGCCACGCTCGTCACGCAGGTGCAGGAGGTTCAGCGTGAGGTAGCGTTCGGCCTGCCCGCCGAGCAGATCGTGGCCGCCGCCGCACGCCTGGGCGACGGCATGATCGTCATGGCCACCCACGGCAAGGGCGGGTTGCTGCGCTGGGCCTTGGGCAGCGTGACCACCCGCGTACTCCATCTTACCGCCCGCCCCGTCCTGCTGGTTCGCGGCACCAACCTCAGCCAGGAGGAGGCACCGGTGCCGTCGCTACGGCGGATTATGGTCGCGCTCGACGGCTCGCTTGAGGCCGAGCGTGCCCTGCCTCTGGCTGCCGGGCTTGCGCATGCGGCCAACGCCGACATGCTCCTGGCCCAGGTGATCGACCCGGTCAGCGCGCCGATCTCCGTGCTCGCCGCCGACGATGCCACCGCCCGGCTACGCGAACTGGCCTTCCACTACCTCGACCACATCGCCGGAGAGATCACCGGCGATGTCGGTCGCTCGGTCACCACGACGGTGCCGGTCGGCCACGTGGCCGAAGAGATTGTCGAGGAGGCCGCCCGCAAACACATCGACCTGATCGTACTCGGGCGCCATGGCCTGAGCGGGGCTCAGCCCTCATTCCTTGGCGGGACGGCCCAGAAGGTTTCGCAGGCCAGCTCCGTGCCGCTGCTCGTCGCCGGGTAGCCTACGCTGACATCTCGGCGGGAGTGTGGGGGTGGCCAGGCCGCCCCCACACTTTTTTTGTGGTGGCCCCAAAGATATTCCATCACCATCTTTCAGAAGCCGTGTTACTATAGTGTCGCAGCTGATAATCAGATCCTACGGATCTGCCCTGGCGTGGTGTACTACGTTTTGCTCATCACCAGCGTGATCACCGACCGCCGACCACCAACCGCCGACGAATCACTGATCAACGACGATCAGAGTTTTGCTGTTCGTCGTTCGTCGCTTGCTGTCCGTCGTTCGTCGTTTGTTGTCCGTCGTTCGTCGTTCGTCCAAGACGAAGAGAGTGAGAAGAGCCGATGAGTACCTTTCAAGACCTGCACGTGGGAACAGACGGAGTGGTGAGCCTGAGCGTTGCCCAGCGTGGGCACCAACTCCTCGACACGCCCATGCTCAACAAGGGCAGTGCCTTCAGCGAGGAGGAGCGCCGGGATCTGGGCCTGCTCGGCCTGCTGCCGCCCCACGTCGCCACCATGGATGAGCAGCTAACCCGCACCTACGAAAACTATCGCCAGAAGACCAGCGACCTTGAGCGCTACGTGTTCCTGACCAGCCTCCAGGATCGCAACGAGGTCCTCTTCTATCGGCTGCTTCAGCTCCACACCGTCGAGATGATGCCGATTGTCTACACCCCGATTGTCGGGGCGGCCTCGCAGCACTACAGCCACATCTACCGCCGCCCGCGCGGACTCTACATCCCCTACCCCGACGCCGACAAGATCGAGGAGATGCTGCGCAACACGCCCTTCCCCGAGGTGCGCGTGATTGTCGTCACCGACGGCGAGCGCATCCTCGGCCTAGGCGACCTGGGCATCGGTGGGATGGGCATTCCGATCGGCAAGCTCTCGCTCTACACCCTCTGCGCCGGCATCCACCCCGCCACCACCCTGCCGATCACCCTCGACGTGGGCACCAACAACCGCGAACTCCTGGACGACCCGCTCTACCTGGGCTGGCGTCACGAGCGCGTGCGCGGTGCCGCCTACGACGCCTTCATCGAGCAGTTTGTTGTCGCGGTGACGCGGGTCTTCCCCGATGTGATCTTGCAGTGGGAAGACTTCGCCAAGCAGAATGCCGCCACCCTGCTCGACCGCTACCGCAACCGGCTTTGCACCTTCAACGATGACATTCAGGGCACCGGAGCCGTCACCGTCTCCGGCCTGCTGGCCGCCACCGATGTGGCCGGCCTGCCCCTGCACCAGCAGCGCATCGTCATGCTCGGTGCCGGCTCATCCGTCCACGGCATCTGCGACCAGATCGTGGTCGCCATGTGTGACGAGGGTGCCACGCCCGCCGAGGCTCGGGCCATGATCTGGCTGGTTGACAGCCGTGGGCTGGTTCACTCCGGGCGCACCGACCTGGGCGACGAGCCCTTTAAGGTGGCCTACGCCCAGCCCGCCAGTTGCACCGATGGCTGGCATCGGACAGAGTCCGGCCCCGTCACCCTCGCCGAGATCGTCCACAACGTGCGCCCGGGCATCCTGATCGGCGCGGCCGCGCAGCCCGGTGCCTTCAGCGAGGCGCTCGTCCGCGACATGGCCAGCCACGTCGAGCGGCCGATCATCTTCCCGATCTCTAACCCCACATCCAAGAGCGAGGCGGTTCCCGCCGACCTGCTGGCCTGGACCGACGGGCGCGCCCTGGTCGCTACCGGCAGCCCCTACGCCCCGGTACCCTTTGGCGATAAGCTCGTTACGATTGGCCAGTGCAATAACGTCTTCATCTTCCCCGGCGTGGGCCTGGGCGTGCTGGCCTCGGGCGCGCGCCGCATTACCGACGGCATGTTCGTGGCCGCCGCCCGCGCGCTCAGCGAGCTGTCGCCCGCCCGCGAGGATCCAGCTGCCTCGCTCTATCCGGCCCTCGAAAACGTGCGCTACGCCGCGCGCCAGGTGGCGCTGGCGGTCGGCCTCGAAGCCCAGCACGCCGGTGTGGCCGAGCTGTGTACCGCTGTGGAGCTGTCCCACCGCGTCGATCAGCTTATGTGGGAGCCGCGCTACGCCCAGATCCGCCGGGCCTAAGGCACATTTCCCCAGGGCTGATGCAAAGTCGCTGGGGCTGCGTCCCAGACCTAGCTTTTTGTTGGTTTTTGGCGGCTTCGCCGCCAAAAACCAACAAAAAAAGATCGTTCGGGGGTGGCTTTGCCACCTCCAAACCCCCGCCGGAGGCGACGTTGCAACCGCCCTGCACATTTCCTCAACACAACGCGGGTTTTTAGGGCGGCAGCGCTACATTCAATTAGCGCCGATCACGCAGGCCGTAGGGCCGGGCCTCGTTGTCGAAGCCGAGGGCGTCGGAGACGATGTAGAGTGGCCGCCCCTTGACCTCGTCGTAGATCCGACCGACGTATTCGCCGATGATGCCGATTGAGACCAGCTGCACCGCGCCGAGGAAGAGTACCATCGCCAGGGTGCTGGCCTGCCCGTAGAAGGCCGAGTCGGTCGGGTTCCCGGTGTAAAGCAGGCGCATGACCACCACGGCGAACAGAAAGGTCAGGCTGATCGCGGCGGTGATGAAGCCCAGGTAGGTGGCCAGTTGGAGCGGCAGGTAGCTAAAGCTGGTGATCCCGTCCATGGCAAACTTGAGCATCTTGCGCAGCGGGTATTTGGTATCGCCGGCCTTGCGGGCGTGACGCAGGTAGGGCACGCCGGCCTGCTTGAATCCCACCCACACCGATAGCCCGCGCATGAAGCGGTGGTGTTCACGGATGCGCGCCAGCGAGTCCACCACTTTGCGATCCATCAGCCGGAAGTCGCCGGTGTCCAACGGGATATTCACGCTGGTGATCTTGATGATCAGGCGATAGAACAGGGCCGCCGTCATGGTCTTAAACCAGGTCTCGCCCTCGCGCTCGGCGCGTACCGCGTAGACCACCTCGTAGCCCTCGCGCCACTTGGCGATCAGCTCGGGGATGACCTCGGGCGGATCCTGCAGGTCCGAGTCGATCACCACCACCGCGCAGCCCTGGGCGTAGTCTGTGCCGGCGGTAATCGCCAACTGGTGGCCGAAGTTCTTGGAGAAGTAGACCACCTTGACTCGCGGGTCGCGCCGGTTGATCTCGCGCATGAGTTCAGGCGAACGGTCACGGCTACCGTCGTTTATCAGCACGATCTCGAAGGGTTCGCCCAGCGCCTCTAGCGCGGCGCTTGTCCGCTGACAGAACTCCTCGATCAGATGCTCCTCGTTATACACCGGTGCAACCACCGAGAAGGTGGGGCGTTCGTGGGTCATATATCCTCACGGTATCCTTGATGGGTCGGCGATGTCGCCGCCCGATAGGATACCAGATCTCAGCTCATCTGCTCCCAGTTCGGGCCAGTCTCGACATCTACGCCTAAAGGCACCTGCTGCTCCACGCCGTCCGCGTCGGCCCACTTCAGCGCGTAGGCGTGTTCCATCACCCTGCGCACAAGATCTTTGGCCTGATCCAGCTCGGCGTCGGGAGCCTCAAGGATCAGCTCGTCGTGAACCTGGAGCAGCAGCCGCGTGCGCAGGCCGTGTTCCTCCAGTGCGCGCAACATATTCACCATAGCGATCTTCATGATGTCGGCAGCGGTGCCCTGGATGGGCGCGTTGACCGCCTCGCGCTCGGCGGCCGCCCGTCGCGGCCCCTTGGTCTGCAGGTCGCGCATCTCGCGGCGTCGCCCAAAAATGGTTGAGACATAGCCGTTGGCCTGCCCCGACTCGATTGTCTCGCTGATGTAGGTGCGGATGCCGGGGAAGCGAGCGAACAGGCCGTCGATCAGCGCATGCGCGTCTGTCCGGCTCAGCTCAGTGCGCTGGGCCAGGCCGAAGGCGCTCATCCCGTAGATGACGCCAAATACGACGCTCTTCGCGATCCGGCGCTGGCCCGTGTCCACCTGCGCAATCGGCACGCCGAAGAGTTGCGCCGCCGTGGCTGCGTGGATATCCTGGCCCTCCTGGAAGGCCCGCACCAGGCTCTGATCCCTGGTGATGTAGGCCAGGACGCGCAGCTCGATCTGCGAGTAGTCGGCGGCGATGAAGGTGTGTCCCGGCGCGGCCACAAACCCGCGCCGGATCTCGCGGCCCTCCTGGGTTCGCACGGGTATGTTCTGTAAGCTTGGCTCAGACGAACTCAACCGCCCGGTGGCCGCGCCCACCTGGTTGTAGGTCGTGTGAACCCGCCCGGTCTGCGGGTTGACTAGGCCGGGCAGGGCGTCCACGTAGGTACTCTTGAGCTTGGAGAGCTGGCGATACTCCAAGATACGCTCGCAAATCCCGCTGGTGTCCGCAGCGCGCAGGCGCTCCAGGGTATCGGCGGTGATCGAGTACTTTTTGGTCTTCGCCGTACGGTCAACACCCTCGGTGGGCAGGCAGATCTTGCCGAAGAGGATGTCGCTGATCTGGTCGCTGGAGTTGATGTTGAACGGCCCCCCGGCGATCTGGTAGATCTCGTGTTCGATCTCGCCAATGCGTGTACCGAACTTGACGCCTAGCTGCTCGATGTAGGGCTTGTCAAGGCCGATCCCGGCCTGCTCCATCGTCACCAGCACATCTACCAGGGGCAGTTCCAGGCGTCGAAAGAGGCTGGCGAGGCGCGGGTTGGCGTCCAGCTGCGGCTCCAGGGCACCCACGAGGCGCAAGGTCATGTCGGCATCGGCAGCGGCGTAGGGTGTCGCCAAAGGTATTGGCACCTTGTCAAAGCTGATCTGCTTGCTGGCCTTGCCGATCAGATTCTCAATCGGGGTCATTGTGTCGGGGAGCTGGAGTTCGTAGAAGGCCAGATCCTTCAGGCCGACGCGCTTGCCGAGCAGGGCGGCCACGATCATCGTGTCGAAGGCTAGGCCGCGCACGCGGATCCCCGCGCCTAGCAGCATCTCGATGTCGAACTTGGCGTTGTGGGCGTATTTGGCCTTAGCCGGGTTCTCAAAGAAGGGTTTGAGCGCCGCGATCACCTGCGCGGCGGGCAACTGCGGCCCCTCGGCGTGGCCACAGGGCACATAGACCGCGCTGCCGGGCGCGATGGCGATCGAGATTCCGCAGAGGGCGCTCTGGAAGGGGCGCAGGCCGGTGGTCTCGGTGTCGAAGGCGAAGCCGGGGGCAGCCTCCAGCGCACGCACCAGGGCGGCCAGCTCGTGGTCGGTCGTGACGGCGCGGTAATCACCGAGGGCGGGCGCGGACGGGACATCGGCGACGAGGAGTGGCACCTCGCCGAAAAGCGAGAGCTGCGTGGTCTCGGAGGTAGAGACGGCCTGCCGGGCCGTCTCTCCGTCGGTACCGGGCAAGACGGCATGCTGGGCCGTCTCTCCGTCGGTACCGGGCAAGACGGCCCGCTGGGCCGTCTCTCCGTCGGTACCGGGCAAGACGGCCCACCGGGCCGTCTCTCCGTCGGTACCGGGCAGCTTCTTCAGCAAGCCCGAGCTGGCACCGAACTCCAACTCCTGGAACAGCCGGATCACGGCGGCCCGGTCATACTCGTGGACGGCGGCGTCGGCGAGGATCAGCCGCACCGGCACATCGCAGACGATGGTGGCCAGCTTCTTGCTAAATACCGCCGCCTCGCGCTGGCCATCGAGCAGCTTCTGGTAGCGATTCGGGGCATCGGCGAGGTGGTCGTAGAGGTTTTCCACGCTGCCAAACTGATTGAGCAAGGTGATCGCCCCAGCCTCGCCGATGCCCCGCACGCCGGGGATATTGTCGGACGTATCGCCCTTGAGGCCGCGCAGGTCGGCCAACTGGCTAGGAGCGAGACCCTTGTAGCGCTCGCGAACCTTCGCTTCGTCGTAGATCGTGGTGGTCGTTTTCTGGCCGTAGGGATTGGCCAAGATCACCCGCACGTGCGCGTCTACCAGCTGAAGCGAGTCTGTATCGCCGGTGAGGATGAGCGTCTCGACATCCTCGGCGCTGGCCTGGCGGGCCAGGGTGCCGATCACATCGTCAGCCTCATAGCCGTCGGCGGTGTAGATCGGCATGTTCAGGGCGCGGCAAAACTCCTGGATGCGCGCCATCTGCGAGTGAAATTCCTCGGGCGTCTCGGCGCGACCGGCCTTGTACTCGGCGTACATATCGTCGCGGAAGGTGCGCCCAACGTCGAACGAGATGGCGACGTACTCGGGGCGCTGCGCCTGGATCGTGGTGAGCAGGATCTGGGCGAAGCCAAAAACCGCGTAGGTCGGCTCGCCACGCGAGGAGCGCAAGCCGGAGACCTTCAGGGCGTGGAAGGCGCGGAAGGCCAGGGCGTGGCCGTCGATCAGCGCGAGGCGCTTGCGTTGGGACATAGCGGGACTCTCCCCCGTAGCAAAAGCGTGCTAAATAACATTATACCATCCCGCCTCGGCCTGTGGTATGCCGAGGGTTTGGATCGTGGATGACACGAAACGGGGCGAACTTCGTGTTCGCGAAGTTCGCCCCATTTCGTGTCATCCGCGATCCAAACCCCGCCCGCGATCCAGACCCCCGCCTTCGCCTTGCAGGTAGCGGTACAGCGCCGCGCCGACCTTGGCCGGGTCGTAGCGCATCGTGTCCTGCTTGTTCCAGAGCTGGCGGGCCGTGCCAGGAGCCTCGCTGTAGTCGGCCAGCAGGGGCTGCGCGCCGAGGGCCGCGATCTGGGCGATCTCGGTGTCGTCGGGAGCGAGTACCTGCAGGCCATCGGCGGCCAGACGCTCAACCAGATCACTCGGCAGGTTCGGGCTGCGGTTGATAATGGCCGCGTCGAGGTGCCCTGGCCCGAGCAGTTCGTCCAGGCGGGCCACATGATCGTAAGCCCCCATGCGCTCGGTCTGCCCGGACTGGGTGGTGGAGTTGCAGACGTAGACCACCCGCGCCCTTGTCGAGCGCAGCGCCTCGACCACGCCGCCAAACTGGAGGGTGGCCAGGATCGAGGTGAAGAAGCTGCCCGGCCCGATCGTCACCAGGTCGGCGTCGAGGATGGCCTCAATCGCTGGCGGGTAGGCGGGGGCGGGCGGGTCGAGGAAGAGCCGCCGGATGGGCGGCTGGCCCAGGGCGCGCACTTGCACCTCGCCGCGCACCGTGGAGCCATCGGCCAGCTCGGCGCAGAGCTGCACGTCGGCGGTGGAGACGGGCAGCACCGGGACGGCGCTGCCCGCCAGCTCGGCGACGGTGGACACCGCCCCAGCGAAGTCGCCGCTGAGCTGAGCGAGGGCCGCGAGCAGCAGGTTGCCGAAGGCCATGCCGTCGAGGGCAGGGTGCGCGGGGGCGTGAAAGCGCTGCTCCAGCAGGCGCGGCCAGAGCGCATCGCGGTCGGTCGCCAGGGCTGCGATGGTGGCGCGCAGATCGCCGGGGGCGGGGATGTGGCCCACCGCCCGCGCCACCCCTGTGCTGCGGCCAGTGTCCGTCACCGCGACAACCGCCGTGCGCCGGGCGAAGTAGGGTGCTGCGCCGAGCAGCACCTGGGACGCGCCGCCGCCGCCGCCGATGGCCACCAATGTTGACGGCTGAATGTTGAATGTTGAATGGATCATACGATCCGTCCGATCAGCTTACGCAGCTCCATCGCCCAGAGTACCGTGCTGCCGACGGCGATACACACCAGCCAGTCGCTCAGAGACAGCGAGGTTGTGCGGAATGCCTGCTGGAGCACCGGCACATACACCACCGCTATCTGGAGCGCCACCGAGAGCAGCACCGCCAGCCAGAGCCAGCGGTTCGCGCCCAGCTTGTGGAAGGCGCTGCGCCGCTCGAAGCGGGCGTTAAAGACGTTGAAGAGCTGGAAGAAGACCAGGGTGGTGAAGGCCAGGGTCTGCGCGTAGTGCGCCGATCCTTGCCCGCCAGGCAGCAGCCCGCCGGGCAGCGCCCAGTCCATCACGCCGAGGGTGCCGACGCCCATCACCGTGCCGATCAGCACGATGTCGCGCCAGTCCCGCCCGCTGATCACATTGCTGCGCGGGTCGCGCGGGGGTCTGGTCATCACATCGTGGTCGGCGGGCTCGACGCCGAGCGCCAGGGCCGGGGCCGAGTCAGTCAGCAGATTCACCCAGAGGATCTGGGTGGCCAGGAGCGGCACCACCACCGCCGAGCCAGCCTCGGGCACGAGGCCGATCAGCTTGGCCAGCACCACCCCGAAAAACATGGTAAAAACCTCGCCGATGTTCGACGAGAGCAAGTAGCGCAGGAACTTCTGGATGTTGGCGAAGATCGAGCGGCCCTCCTCGACGGCGGCGACAATCGAGGCGAAGTTGTCGTCGGTGAGGATCATGTCGGCCGCGCCCTTGCTCACGTCGGTGCCGGTGATGCCCATGGCCACGCCGATGTCGGCCGCCTTGAGGGCCGGGGCGTCGTTCACGCCATCGCCGGTCATGGCGGCGATCTCGCCGTTGGCCTTGAGCGCGCGCACAATGCGCAGCTTGTGTTCGGGGGCCACCCGCGCGAATACGCTGTGCGCGCCCACCGCCGCGCGCAAGGCCGCTTCGTCCATCTGCTCGATCTCGGCCCCGCGCACCGCCAGCGCCCCCGGCGCGGCGATGCCTAGCTCGGCGGCGATGGCCGCCGCCGTGGTCGGGTGGTCGCCGGTAATCATGATCGGGCGCACCCCGGCCAGCTTGGCCTCTTCCACCGCGCGGCGGGCCTCGGGGCGGGGCGGGTCGATCATCCCCAGCACACCGAGAAAGACCAACTGCTGCTCGAACGCCTCGCCCTGGATTGTAGATTGACTGCTGGCCGCAGCATCTGCAACCGGCAATCCAAAATCGGCCATCGGCAGCGTGCGGTAGGCCACGCCGAGGGTGCGCAGCGCCTCGCCCGCCAGGGACTCGACATCGGCCAGGATGGCCGCACGGCGGGCATCGGTCATAGGCCGCACCGCATTGCCGGCCTGCTCGAAGTCGCAGCGCGTGAGCATCATATCCGGGGCACCCTTGGCAAAGACCAACACCCGCTCGCCGCGCTCGGCGTCGGTGTGGGTGGTGCTCATCAGCTTGCGCTCGGAGCTGAAGGGCACCTCGCCCACGCGCGGGAAGCGCTCGCTCAGGGCGGCGTCGGTCAGCCCGGCCTTGCGCGCGGCCACCAGGATGGCACCCTCGGTCGGGTCGCCCTGAATGATCCAGCGCCCGTCCTTGCGCACCAACCCGGCGTTATTGGCGAGGTTGGCGGCGCGCAGGGTCTTCTGCACCTCGCTACGCAGGGCCGGGTCGGCCAGGGGTGCGCCGTCGAGCAGCACCTCGCCCTCGGGGGCGTAGCCGATCCCGCTTAGGCCCACGCGGCCACCGGCGGTGATCACCGCCCGCACCGTCATCTCGTTCTTGGTCAGGGTGCCGGTCTTATCCGAGCAGATCACCGTGGTCGAGCCGAGCGTCTCCACCGCCGAGAGCTTGCGCACGATCACGTTGCGCCGGGCCATGCGCTGCATGCCCAGCGAGAGCACAATGGTGGTGATTGCGGTCAGACCCTCGGGCACCGCCGCCACGGCCAGGGAAACGCCGAGCAGCAGCACATCCACCAGTTCGCCGAGATCGCGCACGTGGTTGATCAGCACGATGGTGGCGCTCATGACTACGGCGATGATGATCACCACGACGCCGAGCAGCTTGCCGACCCGGTCGAGCTCCTTCTGGAGCGGGGTCGAGTCGCTCTGAGTCTCCTGGAGCGAGCCAGCGATCTTGCCAATCTCGCTGGCCGGGCCGGTGGCTGTGACCAGGGCGCGGCCGCGACCGGAGGCCACGGCGGTACCGCCAAAAACCATGTTCAGCCGGTCGCCGATGCTGGCCGGGCCGAGCATGGCGGCGCTATCTTTGGAGACGGGGCTGCTCTCGCCGGTGAGGGTTGACTCGGCCACGCGCATAGCGATTGACTCGATCACCCGGCCGTCGGCGGGCAAGGTGTCACCCTCCTCGATCAGCAGGATGTCGCCGGGCACAACCTCGGCGGTGGGGATCAGCTGCTGGACGCCGTCGCGCAGGACACGGGCGCTGGGCGAGGCCATGGCCTGAAGGGCGGCCACGGCCTGCTCGGCGCGGTTCTCCTGTACAAAGCCGAGCATACCATTGAGCAGGACAATCGCCAGGATGGTGATTGTCTCAAAGGGCAGCGGCTCATCGCGCTCGATCAGCCAGGCCACAAACGAGATCAGCGTGGCGACCAGCAGCAGCCCGGTGAGCGGGTCGCGGAACTGGGCAAGGAATCGCCGCCAGGCGGGGGTAGGCGGCGGGGCGGGTAGTTCGTTGCGCCCGTGGCGAGCCAGCCGCTCGGCGGCGACGGCGGCGCTCAACCCGCAGGCTGGGCTGACGCCGAGGTCGGCCAGGAGATCATGCACCTCGCGGGTGTAGGGTGGCGAGGCCGTGCTGGTACTCGGCATATGTGGCTCCATAGGTTGATTTTTGGCCGATTGACAGCTGGCGAAACCGACGTAGAATAAATAAACCGACCGACGGTTTATTATTCTGTTCGAGGGGGGCACCCATGGCGCGCACCGTCAACGAACACGAGTACGCCGTCAAGCGTGCGGAGATCCTCGCCGCCACCTGGCGGCTGATGTGCCGCAAGGGCTACGACCAGATCACGATCAAGGACATCCTCGACGAGTTAAAGATCTCGAAGGGAGCCTTCTACCACTACTTCGACTCAAAGCAAGATCTGCTTGAGGCGCTGCTGAATCGCCTGGAGCAAGAGCACGCACAGATCTTCGCCCTCATTGTACACGAACCCGATCTACCGACGATCAGCCGACTTCAGCGCTACTTCGACCACATCAGCCGCTGGAAGGTCGCGCAGAAGGCCAACCTGCTCTCGCTGCTGCGCAGTTGGTACGCCGACGAGAACGCCGTCGTGCGGCTGCGGGCGCAGACCACGCTGCTCACGCACATCGGCCCGCTGCTCGGCGAACTGATCGCGCAGGGGGTGGCCGAGGGCGAACTGACGACGGACTTCCCTGACCTGGCCGGCACGATTGTTATCTCGATGCTGGTGGGACTGGGCGACGCCTTCGCCAGAATGCTGCTGACGCCCACGCCGCAGCCGGACGCCCTCCCGGTCGCCGAGCGCATGGTCGCGGCCTATAACGACGCGCTGGAGCGCGTGCTGGGCGCGCGGCCCGGCTCCCTACAGCTGATCGACGCGGCGACAACCCGCACGTGGTTTGAGGCGGGAGGTGTTGTATGATTCAATCCATCACCCTGGCCTGGCGCAACATGTGGCGCAACTGGCGGCGCACGGTGATCGCCCTGGTGGCGATCATCCTCGGCGTGATCTTGCTGCTTTTCTTCGACGGCCTAATCACCGGCTCCGACCAGGCAATCTTTGGCAACGCGGTACGCTTCTACGGAGGCAACCTGCAGATCCACGCGCCGGGCTTCCGCGTGAAGGCCGCACACTACCCGCTGCTGCCCCTGGCGAACACCGACACGGTCATCCAAACCGTCAAGGCCCAGCCGAATGTGCTGGCCGCCTCCGAGCGGATCAACACCGCCGGGATCGTCAGCAACCACGGCAACACCTTGCGCGTCGCCATCACCGCGATCAACCCGGCGGTCGAGGCACCCCTGAGCCTCCAGGCCGAGAATATCGCCCAGGGCCGCTACCTGCGCCCCGAGGATCGCGACGTGATCGTGATCGGCAAGGGTATGGCCGACCTGCTGCAGGTGCAGGTGGGCGACCGGGTGAACCTGATCGGTCGCCGCAAAAACGAGTCGATGCGACAGCACACCATGACCATCGTCGGCATCTACAATCTGGGCATGCCCGAGATCGAGAAGGGCATCGTCTATATGACCTTCGCCGACGCGCAGACGCTCTACAATCTGCGCGACCAGGCCACCGAGGCCGTGATCTTCCTGCAAAAGGTCGGCGGCGAAGATCGCCTGATGCGTGCGCTCCAGAGCGACCTGCCCAGCTACGAGGTGGACACCTGGCAGACCCTGCGCCCCGAGATCAGCCAGACGATGCAGACCAAGCTGGCCGTCACCACCTTCTTCGGAGTCGTCATCCTGCTGATCGCCGCCATCGGCATCCTCAACCTGATGTTGATGGCCTCATTCGAGCGCACCCGCGAGATGAGGGTCGTCACCTTACGCAGATGCTGATGATGATCGGCTGCCTAGACAAGCCCGACGCGGGCGCGGTGAGGATCAAGGGCCAGGACGTGACTCGCCTCAGCGCGAACCAGCGCGCCGATCTGCGGCGCACCAGCATCGGCTTCGTGTTTCAGTTCTTCGCCCTGGTGCCGGTGCTCACCGCCTACGAGAACGTGGAACTGCCGCTGCTGCTCAGCGGGGTGAGGCCGACCGAGCGGCGTGAACGGGTAATGGGCTTGCTGCGCGCCGTCGGC
>SESH01044000.1_pt1 | contig 19035 bp, 16 predicted proteins | sample 3171561 | NCBI WGS metagenome assembly SESH01 (sample SAMN10866947, study PRJNA518727) | freshwater metagenome | biome: subpolar coniferous forest; feature: holomictic lake; material: water; isolation source: holomictic Lake 442 2011 16.5 m and 2014 13 m | place: Canada: near Kenora, Ontario
CAAGCAGTTTTCCAATCCAGCAGCAGTCGCCCGTTCTGCGCGGCAAGCATCGGTCGAGTGCGGACAGGGCGCCTAGGAAAACAGTGGCACCAACTTCACTTGTGCGCCTCCATGAATGCCCGAAGCAAGGCGTTCATTCTCGATTGATAACCCGCCCCTTGCGACTTGAACCAGTCGATGACGTCTGAATCGATACGGAGCGACAGTAGTGCCTTCCTTGGGACGGGCTTCAGTCCCTTGCGGGCCACAGTGCGGGCGAACATCTGTGGTGTCCACTCCGGCGCATCGCCATCCCTCACCATGCTCGCGTCAGTCGTTCGCCGGACGCGGGGCAGGTCGGTCTGTGATTTGCGAGAAGTAGAAGCGCGCTTCATGTTTCGTGGCCTTGCGTATGGAAATGATGCGGATGTTATCGTCTCGCTCCGAATGCGCAACCGACACGACTTGATCGTCAAGCAGTCCCAGCGTCAAGAAGCGACGCTCACCGTAGGATTCCCGATCGTCCTCTGCCGTGAGCGTGAAGCCGCGGAAGATCTTCTGTGCGTCGCGAAAATCGATGCCGTGCTTGCGCAGATTTGTCAGTCGCTTCGCTTCGTCCCATGCGAACATAAGACATTGTAGCTACAATAAGTAGCTACTACAATTCGGACCAAATCTCCTTGCCGCGGACTATCCTGAGCAACGGTCGACGGTAGGCTTCCGGTAGACGTAGCCGCCGATCTAAGGTCGCGGTTTTCTGCAGGATTAGTTGGGCCTTGGGCGCAGCCCGCCACTAACCTCGCGATCTCCCGTTGGAACCTGCAGCGAACCTTCGACTACGCCTTCTCCCCCACCGCTAAGTCCGCGGGTCTAAAGGGAACTCCGCAGCCCCCGATCCCGCAGTACCCGTTCGGATTCCTCGCGAGGTACTGCTGGTGATAGTGCGCCCTAGGGCCGGAATTGCCACGAAATCCCCGCATTTACCACCTCCGTATACCTCGTCCGGTCGACTTTCGGTAGACATTGCCGTCGATCCGCCGGTAGACCAACCCTCAGTCCAATCGAAGCGATGACCGAGTTTGACCCGTTGGGGACGGCCACGAACGGCAGGTTTCGGGCACTCCAAAGCACGGGCAGGTGTTAGAAATCTAATGACCCTCGGCTCGCATCTCACGTGAGGTGACCGGCCGGTAGCCGCTGCGCGAATACTCCTTACCATGCTTCACAACGAGAACAACTGTGCGCAGATTCGCAATGTCGCTGAGGGGGTTGGCACCTAACACTACGAAGTTCGATACTCGACCTTCTGCGAGAATTCCGGCAACGTCTTGTTCGCCAATCGTTAGAGCACCGTTTAAGGTTGCGGATCGCAGGGCATCGGCCGTGCTCATACCAGCGTCGTTTACGAGTCGCTCAATCTCGATCAGAAGGGCGCTGTTAGTGTCGTTCCAATCGAAATCGTCGTCGGTACCCGCTGAGATTCTTATGCCGTGGCGGTAAGCTTCGCCGGCGAGCAACGGCGCTAGCGAAGATGGCCACAGCGGCACAGGACTGCGGAATCCTACGTCTAGCGTCGCATCCAGGATGACGCCGCGATCCTTCATCTTTGTCAAAACTGAGTTTACGGCAGGCGTCATCTGCCAATGGCGTAGGTCGGTGTGTACTGCCGCCTGAAAAGTGTCGGGAAAAGGCGTGATGGACTCAAAGGCAAGGAAGTCAGCGTGACTCATCACGTCAACTCCGGCGTCGGCGACGTCGCTGGGTCGAGCCGGAAAGGTCGCAGCATGTGCCCAGACGAGAAGTTTCTGCCGATGCGCCTCGGCAGTGATCGCAGCGACCACGGTAGCGGGCAGGTCGGCGTAGAGCTTGATTCCCGTAGCCCCGGTCCCCTTGGCCTCCGCAACTGCCTGACGTAAATCCGTGGTCGCCGTAATGCCACGCATCCACGGCGCTGTTCCCGGCTTCAGTCCGAGTGAAGCGTCCTGGCTCCTGGGGTCGGCAAAAAACGATTCGCCCGCCATCAACGCCGCAAAGTAGATGTCCGGCGAAATGATCTCGTCCCGAGCAGCTTCCCGCTTGAGTTCAGCAATCAGACGAATGTCACCCGCCATGTCACGCACCATGGTAACGCCGCTATAGAGCTCACGGCGGAGGTATGCGCGAGCTTCGTGCGGAGCTGCGCGCGTGGCGATATGAACGTGGGAATTGACCAATCCGGGAATTATGTACCGACCATTGAGGTGCACCTTGCGCGCACCTGAGGGGATCGCCACGGCGCTCGCCGCACCGACTGCCGAGATCGTGTCTCCGCGAACCAAGATTGTGAATTTAGGGTCGAAGCGAGTGCCGGACGGATCAAGTACGGATGCTCCAATATATGCGGTGACCAGATTCGGTGAATTGGCGGCATACGCAGTTGGGCGGGGCAAAGGCATCACACTGCCCAGTATTCCGAACAGGACAACGATGAATGGTCGGGAGGCCAATGTGTTTCTATTCAGCATGCTAAACCCCGTCAGTTCATGCGACGCCGCTTCTCAGTAGTGCGAGGCACTGTACCGCAGGCAATGAATGGCGGCCTTCTCGCTGCGCGATCTTCTGACTGGACTTTCGAATGAAGTGCAACGCGTAGACAGCGTCCGGGCGCGTCGCGAGGAAGATCGTCCGAAACGCGCCGGATGCGTCCCGCACGCGGATTTCTCTGACCCAGGGCCCAACCGATGGCATTACCATCGCGGAACCAACCAGCACAACGTGCTTTCTTCCCCGAGGACTTTCCTAGGTCCAGGACACCGGCAGACTTCCGGTAGACGTCGACGGCAAAATCGGCTGCCGTTTTCCCGCACAAATGCGTGGATGTTTGACGTGGCCATCTGCTAACCATCTGGTATCACGACCGATCCCTCTGGGAACCGGCGCTTAGGCCTTCTCCCCCACCTGTAACTCCGCGAGTTTGAACGGAACTCCGCAGCCCCCTATCCCGCAGTACCCATTGGGATTCTTCGCCAGGTACTGCTGGTGATATTCCTCGGCGTAGTAGAACTCTGGTGCCATTCGGATCTCAGTAGTGATCGCTCCATGACCGGCCGCACGCAACGCCGTGCCGTAAGTCTCGGCCGACTGCCGCGCAAGCTGCAACTGCCGCTCAGAGGTGCAGTAGATGACTGATCGGTACTGGCTACCTACGTCGTTTCCCTGGCGCATGCCCTGCGTAGGGTCGTGCGACTCCCAGAACACTCGCAACAACTCCTCGAAGGAAATCTGCGCCGGATCGAATACCACGAGCACGACCTCGCTATGCGCCGTGCGCCCGGTGCAGACCTCCTCGTAGGTGGCGTTCGGGGTATATCCCCCCGCATAACCGACAGCAGTCGAATAGACGCCGGGGGTTTGCCAGAGGCGCCGCTCGGCACCCCAGAAACAACCCAGCCCGAGCGTCACAACCTGCAGCGACTCGTCGAATGGCTGAACAATCCGATTGCCGTTAACGAAATGCCGCGGCGGCACGCGCATCGCAATGCTCCGTCCGGGCAGGGCGTCCTCGCTCGACGGCATGGTGGTCTTGCGGCTTTGGAAAAGACTCATGGCAATCTCCGTGGCGAATAGGGGATTCTAGCGCTGGCGCGACGAACCTGAGCACGCAAGACCGGGTTATCGTGTCGGCAGGCGTTAGGGAGTATTTCAACGATGATTTCGGGCATCGAGTGCGTGACGCTTGGGGTGGCTGACCTGGACGGGGCGCTGAACCTGTACCGGGATGTCTGCGGCTTTCGCGTCGAGTCCGACACCCGGGCACCGGTGAGCCTGCTGTCGGTATGGGGCCTCGCCCCTTACGCCAATGTGCGCCTGGTCGAGCTGTCCTGCGACGGCTACGCCTTTGGGCGACTGCGACTGGCCGGTTTTTCCGGCGGACAGGCGCCGATCACGCGCCGCGACCACGGCCCAGACGCGACCGATCGCACCACCGACGTAGGCCCGAAGGCCCTCGACCTGTACGTCGCGCCGCCGCTGGAACGGACGATCGAGATCCTGGCCGCAGCCGGCTGCCCACTGCGCGCCGGCCCCATCCGCTTCATTGTCCGGGACGCCGACTCCGAGGAGGCCATGCTGACCGGCCCGGGCTCGGTACCCCTGCTGCTGATGGTGGGGCACCGCCACCCGATCCGGGCACAACGGGCGGTTCCTGCCGCAGGGCGAACCAGCGAAATCGCGACCGTCTCGGTGATCGTGGCCGATCTGGCGGCGACCCGTCGCTTCTACGTCGATGGACTGGGATTGCGCGGCGTGGACATCGACGACGAGCTGCAAGGTGCCGAGCGGCAACGCGTCTGCCACCTGTTCGGCGTGGCGGAGGATACACGTGTGTCGCTGGTCCTATTCCGCGACCCGGCCCAGCCCAGCGGCAAGGTCCTCGGCGTGCACTTTCACGACCGCACGACGGCGGCGCTGGCCAATGCCATGCGCCCGGGCAACATCGGCATCAACCTGTTCAGCACACGCTGCGCGCACCTGGAAGCACTGCGCGATCGCTTGCAGGGCAATGGTATCGAGGAGCACCTGCCCATCGCCCACGTGGCGCTTGGCGACGGCATGCCGGCGCGAGTGATGCTCGCCCGAGGGCCGAACGGCGAGCTGTTCGAGTTCGTCGAACGCTGAGCGCGCGCGACCCCGAGTCAGGGCTTGTGCGGCGCAGCCGGGTCGACGGGGGCAGGCGCCGTGTAAGGATCGAAGTCGGCCTTGGACGCACCCTGCGGCGCCCCCGCCCGATCGTCCTGCGCGCGCAACTTGGCACGTCCCAGCTCGAATTTCTCTTGGGCGGTGACCGCCTTCGCGGAGTCTTGCCGCGCCCCGTTTCGGTCGACTGCCGCCCGGGCGTTGGCACATTCCTGATCGGTGGCGGCCTTGCCGGGATCGGCCTGACACCGGTCCAGAACCGCCTGCAACTGGAGCGGATCCTCGAGCAGGTCGGCAACCGAGCGGATCGGCACCTTCGGCGCCGAACACCCAACCACCGCCATTGCCAGAAGCACGGTCGTGAGTAGTCTCATGGTCCTTATCCTGTGTGGCGCTGTATTGGACGAATTCTCGCCCCGCGCGTTCCTTAAGCTAACGCGCGAACAGCCGGATTGGTACGTGACGCCGGTCACGGTTCGGCGATCTACCAAGCGATTTTTGGTAATGCCATCACGGCCAATACGCTTCCCAGCGCCCAGCCAATCCGCTACCTTCGGCGCAGCTTTTGGAGCCTCTCCGATGACCATCGCGAACGAACACAACTTGCACCGCGACCCGGCTTCTCCGGTCTGCCCCTTCGGCATTCGCGCCCAGCTGCGCCGGGGCGATCCGCTGAGCCTTCTGCTGGGCAAGGACTGGCAAAAAGTGCATTGGTACGGCACCGCCGAGGAGCGTGACGCCGCACTGGCCGACATGGGCCGCCGGCACGAGTACTCCCGTACCGGCGACGAGCCGGCGATGGCATTCCAGAAGGTCGAGCGCCTCGCCGAGAGCCGCGGGCGCTAGGACGTCCTGTCCAGCACGACGCCAAAAACTGGGCCGCAGCTCCTTGTGCTAGCGCAACTGTCGCAGCGGGGTCAGCGCGTCCCTGCGCTTCCGTAGTCACAATGGATGACCGGTAATCGGCCGCCCTGCCCCAACGCCGCCGTGGCGGCGCGTGGCGCCTAGACCAGAGCGAGCGAGCCGGCCGCGATCACGGCGCCGATCACGCCGCCGGCGAGCACGTCAGTGGGATAGTGCAGACCCAGGATCACTCGCGAGGCGGCCACCAGCGCGGCGAACGGGATCAAGAGCCAACCAAGCACCGGGAAGTGCGCAGTGGCGAGCACGGTGAAGCTGACCGCGTGCAGCGTGTGACCGGAAGGGAAGCTGTAACGGTCGAGCGGCACGCTCGCTGCACGTATGCCGGCGAAGGTAACGAACGGACGCTCGCGCACTAAGCGGTGCTTGAGAAACTTGTATATCGCAAGTCCCAGCGCGCCGGTGCCTGCCATCGCGACCGCGGGCAACAACGCTCGTTGACCGAAGATCACCGGCAGCAACAGCATGAGCAGGTACCAGAACACGCCATCACCGAGCCGACTGACAACACGGAAGAAATCGCGTACGGCGGCACGATGGCAGCCACGATTTAGGCGCAGGCACATCCGCTCCTCGACCGCATCGACCCGTTCAAACAGGCGTGCACTGCGCGTTGCCAGCATCTGGGCAGCTCCGACCGAGTCCAGAAATGCCCGGTATGTGCCTGACTTTAAAGACCCAGTGCTGCCAACAGATGAAGCTCGCGTGACGCTTAAGTGACGGTCCGGGCGGGCAGCGGCCGAGGGCGCCAACTGGCGAGCAGCAAGGCGCTGGCGACGACGCTGACGCTGGACAACGCCATTGCCGCCCCCGCGACCACCGGGGTCAGCACGCCGAAGGCGGCCAGCGGCACGCCGGCCAGGTTGTAAACGCTGGCGAAAAAGAGGTTCAGGCGGATGCGCCGCCGGGTGCGGCGTGCAATGTCCAAGGCACCAACGACGGCCCAGGGGTCGGAGCGCACCAGCACGATGCCAGCCGCAGCGATCGCAACGTCGGCCCCGCCACCCATCGCGATGCCCAGGTCCGCTGCCGCAAGCGCCGGCGCATCGTTCACGCCATCTCCGACCATCGCAACACCGCCGTCGCGACGCAGCTCGCCGATCAAGCGCAGCTTGTCCTCGGGCAGCACGCCGGCGTGGACGTGTTCGATCCCGACCGCGTGCGCAAGGCTCATGGCGCTCTGCGCGTGGTCCCCGGTCAGCAGCACGCTGTGGATACCGGCCAAACGCAGTGCCTCGATCGTCGCCGGCGCGCTGGCGCGACAGGTATCCGCGAAACTGAACGCCGCCAGCAATCGCGGCGCCGCGCCTACTTCAGCCAGCATCGCGACCGTTCGGCCAGCACGCGCCTGAGCTTCGATCCATCCGTCCGCCGACAGCGCGATGCCATGACCGACCACAAACCGCTCACTACCGAGAACCAATCGGCGGTCAGCGACCTGCCCGGCCACGCCCAACCCTGGCGTCGCGAGGAGGCAGGTAGCCGGTTGCACCGTATGCGCCACCGTAGCGACGAGCGCCCGCGCCAGCACGTGGCCACTGCCCTGCTGCAACGCTGCGGCAAGATCCAGCGCCTCGTCCTGCGCCATGTCGTAGGCATGAATGCCCACCAGACGGGGCTGCCCTTCGGTCAAGGTACCTGTCTTGTCGAATGCGACCGTTCGGATCGCCGCCGCCTGCTCGAGAGCCGCAGCGTCACGAATCAGGATGCCGGCACGAGCCGCCGCACCGGTGCCCGCAACCAGCGCCGCCGGCGTCGCAAGGCCCAGCGCACAGGGGCAGGCGATGACCAGCACCGCAACCGCCCGCAGCACCGCAACCTCGACGCCAGCTCCCAGCGCCCACCAGGTGGCGGCGGTGAGCAACGCGAGCACGACAACCACCGGCACGAACCACTCCGCCACCCGATCGACGAGCCGCTGGATGGGCGCCTTCGACGCCTGCGCGTGTTCGACCAGCCGCGCGATCTTTTCCAGTGTGCCGTCGGCCGCCGCCAGCCGAGTGCGCACGCGCACCAGACCCGAACCGTTCAGCGAGCCGCCGATGACCCGCGACCCGGGGCCCGCCGCGATAGGCAAACTCTCGCCAGTGACCAGCGACTCATCGACCTCGGTGAAGCCGTCCACAACCTCGCCATCGACCGGCATGCGCTCGCCGGGCCGCACGACGATCAGGTCCCCCGACGCAACCGTGGCGAGGGGCACCTCGATCTCGCCGTGCTCGCGCCAGAGTCGCGCGCGCTCCGGCGCCAGCGCGCGCAACGCCCGCAGGGCCTGCGCCGTACCCCGCCGGGCACGGGTTTCAAGCCACTTACCGAGCAGCACGAGCGTGATCACGACCGCCGAGGCCTCGAAGTACAGGTGCGACACCACCGCGCCGCGCGCGCTCAGCAGCATCCACACGGAGAGTCCGTAGGCGGCACTGGTGCCGATGGCGACCAGCAGGTCCATATTGCCGGCCCGGGCAGCCAGCGCGCGCAGGCCGGAGCGATAGAAGCGCGCCCCGAGCCAGAACTGCACGGGCGTCGCGAGTGCCAGTTGCACGATGCCAGGCAACAGCAGGTGCCGGCCGACCACCGCAGCGAGCATAGGCAGCAGCAGCGGCAGGGACAGCAGCACCGCCGCCGCCAGATGCCACAGGTCGGCGCGGTCAGCCTCGCTACGGCGAGCCAGGGCGGCGGCATCTGGCGCCCCGGCTGCTACCACCCGGGCGTCATAGCCGGTCCGGTCGATGGCCGCCAGCAGCGCCGTGATCGTGGCGGCCTCCCCGGCGGGATCGGACGCCTCCATCGCAACCGTCGCCCGTTCCGTCGCCAGGTTGACGCTGGCCGACACGACCCCCGGCACGGTACGCAGCGCGCGCTCGACCCGCGCGACGCAGGCCGCGCACGTCATCCCGCCGATTTCCAGGCGGTGCTCCGCTGCTACACTAGGAACCATATGAACTTCCACATCCAAGCGATGACCTGCGGAGGCTGCGCGCGAGCCGTGACCGCCGCCATACGGGCCATCGACCCGGCGGCCGAGGTGCAGGCAGACCCGCCAAGCCACTCGGTCGAGGTCCGCAGCGAACGGCCCGAAGCGGAGGTGCGCGCAGCCCTGGTCGCGGCGGGGTTCCCGCCCAGCTGACCGGCCCTACGCTGGCCGATAGACGCAACCGGCGTCAAGGGCGCCCTGGCGCCGGCCCAGGCTGCGGTTTTCCACGATCGGCCGCCGCCCCCCCCCAAGCTCAGGCAAGCCGGACCCCTGTGATAAAATCGCCCCTCTTTAATGCGCGTGACGTCCACGTCCGCATTCTCTAGGGAGCAGAACCCGATGGCGACAGTGAAGTACACCCCCCCGGTCGGTGGCGAACGGATCACGATTGCGAATGGCAAGCTGACCGTCCCCGACCAGCCGATCATCCCGTTCATCGAGGGGGACGGCACGGGTGCGGATATCTGGCGAGCCAGCGTGCGGGTATTCGACGCCGCGGTTGCCAAAGCCTACGGCGGCAGCCGCAAGATCCACTGGCTCGAGGTCTATGCCGGCGAGAAGTCCAACAAGCTGCTAAGCACCTGGTTGCCCGACGAAACCGTCGCTGCATGCCGCGAGTACCTCGTCTCCATCAAGGGCCCGCTGACGACCCCCATTGGGGGCGGCATCCGCTCGCTGAACGTAGCGCTGCGCCAGCTGCTCGACCTGTATGTCTGCCTGCGCCCGGTACGCTGGTTCAAGGGCGTACCTTCGCCGGTGAAGCACCCGGAAAAGGTCGACATGGTGATCTTCCGTGAGAACACCGAGGACATCTACGCCGGCATCGAGTTTGAATCGGGCACCGCGGACTGCAAGAAGTTCATGGAGCTGTTTCAGCAGGCGTTCCCGAAGCAGTACAGCAAGATCCGCTTCCCCGACACCTCGGGCATCGGCATCAAGGCCGTGTCCAAGGACGGCACCGAGCGCCTGTTCCGCTCGGCCGTCGAGTACGCGATCGTCAACAAGCGCAAGACTGTGACGATCGTGCACAAGGGCAACATCATGAAGTACACGGAGGGCGCGTTCCGTAACTGGTGCTACGCCCTCGCCGAGCGCGAGTTCCCGGGCCAGACTTATGGCTGGGAACAGTGGGAACGCACCAAGGCAGACAAGGGCGAGAAGGCCGCCAACATCGAGATGGACGAGGCCAAGAAGGCCGGCAAGGTCATCATCAAGGATGCGATCGCCGACATCACGCTGCAGCAGGTCCTGACCCGTCCGGAGGAGTTCGACGTCATTGCGACGATGAACCTGAACGGTGACTACCTGTCTGACGCCCTCGCCGCACAGGTCGGCGGCATCGGCATCGCCCCGGGCGGCAACGTTAACTACATGACCGGCCACGCGGTGTTCGAGGCGACCCACGGCACGGCGCCGAAGTACGCCAACCTGGACAAGGTGAACCCGGGCTCGGTGATCCTGTCGGGCGAGATGATGCTCCGTTACATGGGCTGGACCGAGGCTGCCGACGCGCTCATCGTGGCCATGGACCGTGCAATCGGCGCCAAGGCTGTGACATACGACTTTGCACGCCAGATGGAAGGCGCGCGGGAAGTGAAGTGCAGCGAGTTCGCTGACGAACTGATCAAGCACCTGTAGGTCGGCCGTGGCGCTGAGCCAAACGGCCACGGCACTGGCGCGTGAATGCGCGGCGGATGCGTCGAACGCTTTCGAGCGTTACAACGCTGAATTCCGCGCGATCACGCGCCGCGCGCCGGCGCGTTTCGAGGAGTGCGACTGGCAAGGCAGCCAGCGCGACGCCCTGGAGCGAATCGAGCTGTATGGCCGCTACGTCGACAGCGCCGTAGCATCACTGCGTCACCGACTCAGCTCCGAGTCGACCGACCGGAGCCTATGGTCGAGGATCAAGGACGAGTTCGCCTCCCTGATCCAGGCGATGCCGGACGCCGAGTTCCGCAAGACGTTCTACAACTCCCTGACCCGGACCTTCTTCGGGACGGTTGGCGTTTCCCCGGAGATCGAGTTCGTTGCACTGGACCTGGATCCGCTGGCCAGGCTCGCCGACTACGACTTCCTGACTACCTACCCAAACCGCGGCTCACTGGGCCTGCTGCTTGAGGAGATCCTGACCTCGTTTCGCTGCAAGGCCCCGTGGCGCGACTTCGACCGCAGCGTGTACCACGTCGCCGACGAGATTCAACGCTGTCAGGCCGAGCATACAACTCCGGTTGTCAGCATCGAGATGATCCGGCCGGCGTTCTATCAGATGACACGCGCCTACCTCGTCGGGCGTATCGTCGGTGGGGATTGGCAGGCGCCGCTGGTCATCGTGCTGAAGAACACCGAGCGCGGGATGCTCGTAGACGCAGTGATGACCGCGGATGCCGACGTATCGGTGCTGTTCAGCTTCACCCGCTCATATTTCCATGTCGACCTGGAACGGGTCGGCAAGGCGCTACTGTTCCTCAAGCAGCTGATGCCGCACAAGCCTGTCAGCGAGCTTTTTACCGTTCTCGGCCGCGCCAAGCAGGGCAAGACAGAACGCTATCGTGAGCTGTTCCGCCACCTGCAGACGGCGAACGACCAGTTCATGCTCGCCCCGGGCGAGCGCGGTCTGGTCATGGTCGTGTTCACGCTGCCGTCGTTTGATGTCGTATTCAAGCTGATCCGTGACAAGTTCCCGGCCCAGAAGAACATAGTCCGTCAGGACGTGCTGACCAAGTACGAGTTCGTCTTCAAGCACGATCGCGCCGGGCGGCTTGTCGACGCGCAGGAATTCAAACGCCTGCGCTTCCCGCGACGGCTGTTCGACGCCGCGCTGCTGGAGGAGCTGCTGACCGAGACCAGGGACTCGGTGCACGAGGACGGCGACGACCTGATCATCGATCACTGTTACATCGAGCGGCGCATGGAGCCTCTCAACCTGTACCTGCGCGAAGCCAGCCACGAGGACGCCACCCTCGCGGTACTTGAATACGGCCAGGCGATTCGCGACCTCGCCTATACCAACATCTTCGCCGGCGACCTGCTGCTGAAGAATTTCGGCGTGACCCGCAACCGGCGCGTGATCTTCTACGACTACGACGAGCTGTGTCTGGTCACCGACTGTCGTTTCCGAGAGCTGCCGTCGGCGGAGTCTGACGAGGACGAGATGCGGGCAGAAACGTGGTACTACGTCGCTGACAATGACGTCTTCCCGCAGACCTTCATCAACTTCCTCGGCTTCAACGACGAACTAAACGAGATCTTCCTGAAGGCGCACGGCGAAGTCCTCACTGCTGACTGGTGGCGTGGCATCCAGCAGCGCCACCGCCAGAGCGAGATCTTCGAGGTCCTGCCTTACGCGATCCATCGCGTGCAGGTCGCCAGCAGCCTCTGAGCCCCTCCCGGCTGGAGCCGGTCAGCTGCCGAAAGCGGCAGCGAGAGCGGAGTCCAGATCTGCGATCAGATCCTCAGGATCTTCCACGCCGATCGAAAGTCTGGCGGTCGTCGCGGTGATGCCGGACGCCACCCGCTGCTGCTCTGTCAGGTCGCGCGGCTGCTGCAGCTGCGGCGGCACAATCAGTGATTCAGTAGAGCCAAGGCTCGCGGCAATCGCAAAAAGCTGCAGTGAATCTGCAAATGTACGGCTTTGCTCAGCGGTGCCACGCAGGTCAACACTGACCACCGTTCCAAAGTCGCTCATCTGCCGACTGGCAAGCGCGTGGCCAACATCCGCCGCCAGCCCGGGATAACGGACTCGCTCCACATTGGGGTGAACGGCAAGGTGCTCCGCCACGATAGCCGCGGAGGCGCACTGGGCGGTGCGCCGCAAGTGATAGGTTTTCAATCCACGCTGAATCAGATACGCCGCGTGGGGATCCAGCGTCGGACCCAGCGCGATCGCCTGGCCGCGCACCTGACCCACCAGCGCCGCGTTGCCAATGACCGCACCCCCCATCACATCGCCGTGGCCGGACGCGTACTTGGTCAGGCTGTGGACGTACAGGTCAACATCGAACTGGCCATGGGACTCAAGCCCCGCGAAGGTGTTGTCCAGCGCCGTCAACGCGCCGTAGCGCCTGGCAACGTCCGTCAGGAACTGGATATCGGCGATCTTCAGCACCGGGTTGGTCGGCGACTCGAACCAGACCAACCGGGTCGGCGTAGTCGCCAAAACCCGCTCGATGCCCGCGTGATCCTCGATCGACAGCAAGGTGTGCCTCACCCCAAACCGCGCCAGCGTACGCGCGAGCAAGCCGCGCGTCGGGCCGTAGGTCTCCACGAAGGCAAGCACATGGTCGCCCTGCGAAAGCAGGGCCAGCAGCGTAACCGCAACGGCGGCAAGCCCCGAGCCGACGACAACGCAATCCGACTTTCCTTGCAGGTCGCTGAGCGTCCGCTCCAGCGTCCGCACGGTCGGATTCCCCACGCGACTGTAGTGGTATCCATCTGCCGATCCCGCCCAGGCGCGCTCGGTTTCGGCCAGGTCCTGGAACTCAAACTTCACGCTCTGGTAGATCGGCGCGACCAGCGGTGTGTTGCCGGGCGTCGGGCTCTCCACCATCGGGTGATTCACGCGGGTACGCGGCTTCATCGATCATTCCTTGCAAACTGCAAAGCGGCTATTCAAGCACGGCGACGGCACCTTGCGTGCGGCCGTTGGCAAACTACAGGCGAACCAGACGCTCCGCGGCCGCGACCAGCGTCGCGTCCTGCTTGGCGAAGCACAGCCGCACCAACCGCTCGCCAGCGGGCGCTCGCTCGCAAAATGGCGACACCGGGATCGTCGCGACACCGATCGTGCGTATCAGCTGCAGGGCAAACTCGGCGTCTGGCAGGTCGGAGATGGCCGAGTAATCGACCAGCTGGAAGTAAGTCGCCCGCGCCGGCACCAGCACGAGCCTTGAGGGCACCAGCAGATCGATCAGGCGGTCTCGCTTGGCCGAATAGAAGGCCGACAGTTCGTCCTCCCACTCCGGATGCTCGGTCATGAAGTCGGCGATCGCATGCTGCAGGGGCGTCGCGATCGCGAACGTAACAAACTGATGGACCTTGCGCAGCTCCACGGTAAGCGCGGCCGGCGCAACGCAGTAGCCAATTTTCCAGCCGGTTGCGTGGTAGGTCTTGCCGAAAGAAGAGGCGACGATGCTACGACTGGCAAGCTCCGGGTGAGCGTTGAGACTCACGTGCCGGGCTCCGTCGAAGACCATGTGCTCATAGACCTCGTCGGCGAGCACGTAGGCCGCGGTATCGCGCAGCACCTCGGCCAGCCGATCAAGGTCGGCGACCGACAGGCACGCGCCGCTAGGGTTGTGCGGAGTGTTGACGATCACGAGGCGCGTACGCGGGGTGATGGCGTCCGCGAAGCGCTGCCAATCGATCGCGAAGCCCGGCCGCGACAACGGCACCCGCCGCACGACGCCACCGCACAGCTCGACGATCGGCTCGTAGCTGTCGTAGGCGGGCTCAAACAGGACGACTTCATCGCCGGGGTGAACCAGCGCCTGAATCGACGAGGCCAGTGCCTCGGTTCCGCCACAGGTAACGGTGATCTCAGTATCGGCACAGGCCTTGCGACCATAGTGACGTGCCACCTTGGCGGCAATCGCCTGGCGCAGCGGCAGAATGCCCGCCATCGGGGCGTACTGGTTGTGGCCCGACCGCAGGTGCAGAGCGACGAGCTCACACAAGCGCTCTGGCGGCTCGAAATCTGGAAAGCCCTGGCCGGTGTTAACAGCGCCAAGTTCCGCTGCGAGCTGCGACATGACCGTGAAGATGGTCGTGCCGACCCGTGGCAGCCGCGTCACCGGAGGGGGAGTGAACACTCGCATTAGTCCCGCGCGCTTTCAGACGCGTACAGCGCCGCACCGACCACACCGGCCGCATGACGCAGCCCCGCAGGTACGATCCTGGCCTGCGACCGCAGCAGCCCCCCAAACTCCTCAAAGCGCTCGCTGACACCGCCGCCGATGATGAACAGATCGGGACAGAACAGCGCGTGATAACGCGCCAGCACCAAGTTCACCCGCTCACACCAGGCCGGCCAGTCCAAACCTTGCACCGTGCGCACGCGGCCACTGGCGAGATGCTCGGCTTGCTGGCCATCGATCATCAGATGGCCAAGCTCGGTGTTGGGCCAGAGCCGCCCGTCGACGAACAGCGCACTGCCTATGCCAGTCCCAAAGGTCAGCATCATCACTGCGCCGCGTTCACCGCGCCCCGCCCCAACGCGCATCTCCGCCACTCCCGCGGCGTCCGCATCGTTAACCACGTAACCAGGTCGACCGGCAGCGGCCGCCAGCAGCGCCGCGGCGTCCGCCCCGATCCAGGCGGGAACGACATTGGAGGCCGTGCGCGTGACGCCGTGACTGACCACTGCAGGAAATGCAAGCCCGACAGGACCCGTGCACTGCGGAAAGTGCGCCACTAGCGAGGCAAGCGCTGCCGCGGTCTCGGCAAGCGGCGCGCCAGCCGGGGTTGGCACGGCGTGGATGTCGCCGACCAGCCGCACGCTCGATGCATCCACCACCCCTGCCTTGATCGACGACCCGCCCAGGTCTATGCCGAGAATCAGGCTCATCCTGTAGCCCCTTGCGCGGCCTGGGAGTCCCGCATGCGACGACGGTCACGCCGCATCATGTAAGTGCCGGCGACAACGACCGCGAGCGAGACGATCAACACCAGGATGGTCGCCAGCGCGTTGATATCCGGACTGACGCCGAGCCGGACCTTCGAGAAAACAAGCTGCGGAAGCGTGGTCGACCCGGGGCCAGAGACGAAGCTCGTGATCACGATGTCGTCCCAGGAGAGGATGAACGCGAGCACCCACGCCGATGCGATGGCAGAGGCAATCAGCGGCAGCGTGATCACAGCGAACACCTTCCACGGGCGCGCACCAAGATCCATGGCCGCCTCCTCGAGCGAACGGTCGACCGTCGCGAGCCGCGCCTGAATCACCACGATGGCGTAGGCCATCGAGAAGGTCATATGCGCAATCGTGATAGTGGTCGCACCACGGCCACTCGGCCAGCCAATTCCCTGCTCGAGCGCGACGAACAGCAGCAACAACGACAGACCGGTAATAACTTCCGGAAGCACCATCGGTGCGGTGGTCAGCAACCCAAACATGGCCCGGCCACGGAACTTGCGGTAGCGCTGGAGCGCGAACGCGGCCAGCGTACCGAGGATCACGGCGCCAGTAGCGTTGACCGAGGCGATCCTGAAGCTGAGCTTTGCCGCATCCATGATCTGGCTGTTGTGGAACAACTCCACGTACCAGGCAAGCGTGGGGGAATTGGCCGAATCCCAGACCGTCACAAGGCGTGACGCGTTAAAGGAGTAGATCACCATCGCGATGATCGGCAGGTAGAGAAACGCAAAGCCGAAGACCAGCATCGTCAGCACGAAGAAAGAACGCCTGTCGTTCATCAGGCCTCTCCTTCCTGCGCCTGCACGCGCTGCAGCAGCAGCACGAAGCCCGACAGAATCACCAGCAGCACGATCGCAAGCGCACTCGCAACGGGCCAGTCACGGTTGCCGAAGAACTCGTCCCATACGACGCGGCCGATCATCAGCGTATCGGGCCCGCCCAGTAGCGCGGGGATCACGTATTCGCCTACCGCCGGAATAAAAACCAACAGACAGCCGGCAAAAATGCCCTCCTTGGTCAGCGGCAGCGTGATCATGAAGAATGCCTTGGCCGGTCGGCAGCCGAGGTCAGCCGCAGCTTCGAGCAACGTCAGGTCGAGCTTCTCAATCGCCGAGTAAAGCGGCAGCACCATGAACGGCAGGTACGAATAGACCATGCCCAGATAAACGGCGAAATCCGTCTGCAGCAGCTGCACCGGTTCGTGAATGATCCCCAGCTGCATAAGCAAAGCGTTGATGGGGCCGCTGCGGCCCAACAGGCCCATCCAGGCATACACGCGCAACAGGAAAGAGGTGAAGAATGGCAGCACGACCAGCAAAAACAGAATGTTGCGCCAGGTGCCAGGCGCGCGCGCGATGCCGTACGCCATCGGGTAACCGATCAGCAGGGCGAACAGAGTCGAGACACCCGCCACCTGCAGCGAGTTCACGAACGCCGCCAGGTACAACTCATCGCCGAACACGAAAGTGAAGTTCGAAAAGTGCAGGCGCAACTGCAAAACGTGGTCTGCAGTCCAGACCATCACCGGCTCCACCGGCGGCATCGACAACTGAATGTTCGAGAACGCGATCTTCAGGACGATCAGGAACGGGACGAGGAAGAACACGGCAAGCCATGCGTACGGCAGGGCAATTACGGCCCGACGGCCGAGCGCGCCGCGGATCGCCGCAAACCGCCCAGCCAGGCGGGTGCCGGCAGGGGCCGATACGCTCACCGCGTCACCACCACCGGTGAGGAGGAGTGCCAGTGCAGCCATACCCTCTCATCGGGCTCGAGCCGCTCCTCGTGGCGGAACACGTTTGGCGCGGTGACTCGCAGCAAAAAGCCTGTCGGCAGCCTCACCAGGTAGCGCGTAGCGTTGCCCAGATAAGCAATGCCGGCGATCACGCCCTGCAGCACGTTGTCCGTCTGCTCCGGCCGCTCGCGACTGAGCTGGATCTTTTCCGGGCGGATCGCCACCGACACTGGCGCGTCGGGCGGCGAACTCACGCCGTGATCAACGTAGACGATCGCGCCGAGCTGCGCACATTCGATGCGAACATGGTCCGGCTCGTCCTCGATCAGACGGCCCTCGACCATGTTCACAGATCCGATGAAATCAGCAACGAATCGCGAATTTGGAAATTCGTAGATATCCGCAGGTGTGCCTACTTGCAAGATTTCTCCGGCGCGCATCACGCCAATGCGCGAAGCGAGCGTCATTGCCTCCTCCTGATCGTGGGTCACGATCACGAATGTGACGCCGAGTTTCTCCTGCAGATTCACCAGCTCGAACTGCGTGTGTTCGCGCAGCTTCTTGTCGAGCGCACCGAGCGGCTCGTCGAGCAGCAATAGCTTTGGCCGCTTGACCAGCGCGCGCGCGAGTGCAACACGCTGGCGCTGCCCACCGGAAAGCTGGTGCGGCTTGCGCTTCTCGTAGCCATTTAACTGGACGAGCGAAAGCATCTCCTGCACACGCGACTCGATTTCACCGCGCGCCGTGCCATCCTGCTTGAGACCAAAAGCGACGTTCTGCGCCACGGTCATGTGCGGAAACAGCGCGTACGACTGGAACATCATGTTGACCGGCCGCTCATACGGCGGGACCTGCGTGACATCCACACCGTCGATGAAGATCGCGCCATCAGTCGGCGTTTCAAAGCCAGCGAGCATTCGCAGCAACGTGGTCTTGCCACAGCCGGAGCCGCCGAGCAGACAAAAGATTTCTCCCCGCTGAATCTCGAGAGACACCTGCCGCACCGCAACGAAGTCACCGAATCGCTTGGTCAGCCGCTCGATGCGCACATACGGCGCAGCGCCTTTCTGGCCGGTCTCGACTCCGGCCCCAACAACTGCATTCATCTAGGAAATCCTCTAGCGGCCAGTCCGCACGCGCGTCCACGCGCGATTGGCAAGCCTGGCGTAGGCGAGCGATTCGGCGCGATGTGGCTTCAACCGCTCGATGACCTCAGGCGGAGGGAAGATGATCGGGTCCCCAAGCAGCTCGGGGCCCAGCAGTTTTTCGGCCGCGAGGTTCGCGGCCGGAAACTTGCGAAACTTGGTGAACTCGGCGGAAATGTCGGCGCGCAACAGAAAGTTGATGAACTTATGTGCATTGCCCGGGTGCGGGGCGTCGGCCGGTATCGCCAGCATGTCGAACGACCGCAGCACGCCCTCCTTAGGGACGGCAAACGCGATCTTGACGCCTTTGCCCGCATCACGGGCCCGGTCGCGGGCCTGCATGACGTCGCCACTCCAGCCAATGGCTACGCAGGATTCGCCATTGGCAAGATCGTTGATGTACTGGGAGCTGTGAAAATAACGGATGAACGGCCGCACCTTCCTCAGCATCGCCTCGACCGCAAGCAGATCCTCCGGCCTCTCGGAAGAAGGGTCGAGGCCAAGGAAGATCCGGCTCGAGACGAAGACCTCGCCTTCCTGATCGAGCAGCGTGAAGCCACAACCTTTTAGCTTGGCGGCGTAAACAGGGTCGAATACCAGCTTCCAGCTATCTATGGCCATGTCGCCGAGCGCCTTGCGCACCTTATCGACGTTGTAGCCAATGCCGGTGAGAACGCCTGCATACGGCAGCCCGAATCGGTTGCCCGGATCACCGGCCTCGAGCTGGCGCAACACAGCGGGATCGAGGTTGGCGATGTTCGGCAGCTTTGACTTGTCCAGCTGCAGCAGGATTCCCTGCTTCGCCTGTCGCTCCAGAAAATAGTCGGTGGGAACGACGACATCGTAGCCGGTACGACCGGTGAGCAGCTTGGTTTCAAGCACCTCGTTGCTGTCGAAGACGTCGTAATTGACCTTGATGCCGGTCTCGCTCTCAAACTTTGCCAGCGTATCCGGTGCGATGTAGTCGGACCAGTTG
>SESH01063539.1_pt1 | contig 19009 bp, 16 predicted proteins | sample 3171561 | NCBI WGS metagenome assembly SESH01 (sample SAMN10866947, study PRJNA518727) | freshwater metagenome | biome: subpolar coniferous forest; feature: holomictic lake; material: water; isolation source: holomictic Lake 442 2011 16.5 m and 2014 13 m | place: Canada: near Kenora, Ontario
TCTTAGTTGACGCAACGGGGGCCGGGAGGGCATCCTGTTCTTTTTGGATTTGCCGATTATTCCGCCACGTGCTACACGCATAGCCATGTGTCGCTCCACCGGGTTAAGGATGCAGGAAGCATAATGCTGCAGCTGGAAAGAACAGTCTCTTTTGCTCTTCTGGCAATGGCGCTGCTTAGCTCGGCATGCGACAGTAGGGAGCTTCACACAGGTATCAACCGGGAGCAAACAGACATGGACTCATCAAACGTTCAGGGCAAAGCCAGGGCCCCAATATCAAGTCATATCGTGGTAAGGGCCGCAACCCCGCCGGTGATAGACGCCGACTGGGACAAACCCTTCTGGAAGCAAACAATACCGGTTCAGCTCGACGAATTCATGGGCCCCAGGCCCGACCACATGCCCAAAACCCAGGCCAAGGTGGCGTATGATGACTCGGCGCTCTATGTGATCTTCCGCGTCGAGGACAGGTTCGTCCGATCTGTGATGACCAACAACCAGTCACCGGTCTGCACGGACAGTTGCGCCGAGTTCTTCTTTTCACCCGCCCCTGCGCTCCCTAACGACTACTTCAATCTCGAGCTGAATTGCGGCGGCGCCATGTACTTTGCCTACAACAACGGCAACGGAGAGACAAAGATGTCCAATGCGGACATGGCTGCACTCACCGTTGCGCACTCCATGCCGGCCGTTGTCGACCCCGAAGTCACCACTCCAGTGACATGGACAATTGAGTACCGGCTGCCGCTTCACATTCTCACGAAATACTGCCCCATAGTCCAGCCCGCGCCCGGAGTCGCCTGGCGTGCGAATTTCTACAAGTGCGCGGACAAAACCTCGCACCCGCACTGGCTGACCTGGGCGCGCGTGGAAAACCCGTATCCACGTTTCCACCTGCCTGCCTTCTTCGGCAGGCTGGAGTTTGAGTAGCTCGAGAGACATGCATGTTGCCGCAAGGGACCATATCCGCAATCGTCAGGACACTCGCCTACAGCAGCCTCGGCGGCGCCTACGCAGCAGGGACCGGGACCGGAGAGATGACCAGGGCTATGGTCGTGGGCGGAGTGTCCGCCGACTACATAACTTGGGCAATACGGACACTCATGCAATTGCCGGGTAGCCTGCCCGGGGGCGGCTACGAGGCGTTTGTCAACGCGTTGTTCGGTTGGTTCGTGTTCCGGCACATAGTCATTGATACGCACCTTGCTGACGAGCCGCTGGTCGTCGCTTTCATTGCTTTCATGCTGGTTCTAAGCATGAAGCTGTTCTATTACGCCTACGTCTACTTCAGGGATGAGGAGTCGGGATGGTAGATTCCAGGCACTCCACATGAAACACGATGTGGAGCACTGGCTGGCCGCCTCACTCAACCGCTTGAAACGCTGTTCCTGCGGCGGCCGATTGCGACACCAGGCGGAAAATCAGACGTGGTCGCCGGCTTTGTCGATGATGATAGTGCTGTGGGGCACAGTCGAATCGTCGGGCTGAGGATAGTCGAGAGTATAGTGGAGCCCCCTGCTCTCCTTGCGGGTCAGCGCCGACCGAATGATCAGTTCGGCAACATCAGCAATGTTTCGCAATTCAAGGATGTCGGCCGTGACGAGGTAGTCCCAATAGTACTCTCGAATTTCACCCCTGAGATTACGAATCCGCCGCAGCGCCCTTTCCAGCCGCTTGTCAGTGCGGACCACACCCACATAGTCCCACATGCAGGTCCGCACTTCGTTCCAGTTGTGCTCCACTACAATGGCTTCATCGCTGGGCACCGCATCACCGTATTCCCACTGAGGAATCGCCTCGGTCGGCGGGGCCTTCCCGGCACAAGCCTTGAGCCTCTCAGCCATGTTGTACGAACATACAAGCGCCTCCAGCAGCGAGTTGCTGGCCAGCCTGTTTGCACCGTGCAATCCTGTGCTTGCCACCTCGCCGCAGGCGAAAAGCCCCGGCAAAGCCGTGGCACCGTCGATGCCGGCATCGACTCCGCCGCAGAAATAGTGCGCCGACGGAACCACCGGCACAAGGTCTTTGGCCATATCCACGCCGAACGAGAGGCATGTTGAGTATATGTTCGGGAACCGCTTCTGCAGGAATTCACGCGACTTGCTGCGGATATCCAGGTAGACGCAGGGGGCCCCCGTGGTCTTCATCTCGTTGTCTATCGCCCGCGCAACAATGTCCCTGGGCGCAAGTGAACCGCGACTGTCGTAGCGGCCCATGAACTGCCGGCCTTCCTTGTCAACAAGCACAGCACCCTCGCCCCTCACGGCCTCGCTTACCAGGAAGGACCTGGCCTCCGGATGGTAGAAGCACGTCGGATGGAACTGGATGAACTCCATGTCGCGAATGGGAACCCCGGCCCTCCAGGCAACCGCAACGCCGTCACCAGTGGCAATGTCAGGGTTCGTTGTGTAGAGGTAGACCTTGCCGCCGCCACCCGTCGCAAGGATCGTGTTTGAGGCACGCACGGCAATGATCTGCCCGGATGTCCTCTCCAGGAAATACGCCCCGATGCAACGGTTCTCTCCCGCAATGCCCAACCACCCGGTGCAGATAAGATCTATCAGCACGTGGTGCTCGAGCAGCCCGATCCCTGGTTCGGCAAGCAGGCGCTGGAGCAGTACCGATTCGATCTCCCGGCCGGTCATGTCCCCTACGTGCAGGACCCTCCTGCGCGAATGCCCGCCCTCCCGCCCAAGGTCATACCCTGATCCATTGCCCGCGTCCTCCGTAAACGCCAGTCCGAGCCGCTCGATCTCGGCTATCCGCTCCGGGCCGCCGCTGACAACCGCCCTGACAACCGCCTCATCACACAGGCCCGCACCGGCATTGATAGTATCCTGGACGTGCTCCTCAAAACTGTCCTCCGATGCCATCACGCATGCTATGCCGCCCTGGGCATAGTTGGTGTTGCTGTCGGCGCGGTTCTTCTTGGTGACAATCAGCACACGGCCGGTCTTGCACAGGTGCAGGGCCGACATCAACCCGGCTATCCCGCTTCCAACAACCAGGTAGTCGGTGTCTATAACCTTCATCGCTAACCCCAGTGCAGGCTGTCCCTTATGACCTGCGTATGATCGTCCTCAACCGCTCCTTCTGAGTGGAAGGCTATGTTGACAAGTACGCCCGAACATAGCAATGCGACAACGAGGTTCGAGCCGCCGGCGCTGATGAATGGGAGCGGCAAGCCCTTGGTGGGCAGGCAACCGGTGACTACCCCGATGTTTATCGCTGCCTGCACAGTGATCATCACCGTGATTCCAAGCCCCAACAGTCTCCCGAACGTGTCAGAAGCCCTCAGGCTGATGACTGTCCCGCATATGAAGAACACCACGAACAGGACGAGAATGGCGAGTGTGGCCGCAATGCCCAATTCCTCCCCGATGATCGGGAAGATGAAGTCCGTCCGCGCCTCTGGCAGGTAACCGCATTTCTGCAGGCTCCTGCCCAATCCGGACCCGCTGCCACCGCCAAGCACAAGGGCGTTCAGCGACTGCCTAAGCTGGTAACCCTCCTGCAGGTACTGGGCCGGATTGAGAAACGCAAAGAACCGGCGCGTCCTCTCCTCGTTGTGAAGGATCGCAAGGAGAAACATGACAGCGCCAGTTGAACTCACCACGAACAGATGCAGTATCCTTGTGCCGCCAAGTAGCATGATGGTCATCCCGACGACCGCAATCAGGAGCGTTGTCCCGTAGTCCGGCTCGCCCATGACGAGCAGAAGCACCACGCCCAGGATTCCAACAGGTATGAGCAGGCCATCGCGGAGGGATGTGGCGCGTCGCCCCGCGTGTGTCATCCATGACGCCAGCGCAACGATAACGGCGAACTTCGAGAACTCCGACGGCTGCCCCCTGAAACCGAGAAGCTGTACCCAACGCCTCGCGCCGTTGACTTTACAGCCCACGTGGGGCACAAAAACCGCCAATAGTCCTATGACTCCTATCACGAGCAGCGGCACGGCAAGCTTCCGCCACCAGTGGTAGTCAATCAGCACCGCAGACGCCACGCCGGCACAAATGGCAACAGCCAGCCAGATAAGCTGCTTTTGAAGAAAATCGGGGGGAGCCGTCTGCCTGCCCGCGTCGGCACTCCCGGCGCTGGCAAGCATGACTACACCGATCGCCACCAGAATGAGAATGGCGACCACCAGAATCGTGGGAGCCCTCCACATCAAGAAATACTCCTCAACGGAAAGGCCCCCTGTCGGCAAGGCGGATGTCGCACAGGAACGTCAATTCACCTGCGGTATCTTCAGTGTGAGCGGAGGCTGAATTTCCCGACTGGTCAGATTGTTGAAGCTCATGAGCTTCTCGACGGAAACCCCGTACTTGTAGGCAATGTCCTGAATGGTTTCGCCGGCTACGACATCGTGAGTGAATCCAGCTGCATCTGCCCCTGGCACGGCGGCGGGCGCTGTGGCACCGGGCTCCTCAACGGCAGCGGCTGGCGTGGATGGCACCGAAGCGGAAGGCTCAGTAGCGGCAGCAGGAACAACAGCAGGCTCGGCTAGAACAGGGGCCGCCGCATCTGCCGCGGGGGCCACCGCTGCCTGGGCCTTCTCCTTCGCCGGGACCACGAGTTTCTGGCCGACACGCACCTTGTCGCTCGACAGCTCGTTCTTGGCCATCAGATCCTTGGTCGTCGTTCCGAATCTGGCGGCGATCTTCGACAGGCAGTCATTCTTTGCGACCGTGTAGACCTGCATACCCTCGCCTGCAACAACAGCCTTCTGCGTCGACTTCTGCACAACAGCCTTGGCCTTGGCGCCGGCGGGGAGCAGCAGTGTCTGCCCGACCTTGATCTTGTTGGGGTTGGTAATGTTGTTGATCTTGGCAAGCTCCTTGGCGCTCACACCATGCCGCACTGCGATGGAGGAGAGCATATCACCACGCTTGATGACGTACTTCTGGAGGTCACCTGCGGGAGCAGCCGGCTTGACTGCGGCCAGATCACCAGGCATCGGCACCACGCGGGGCGGTGTGAGAACCGGCTCCTCGGGCGGCATGACGGCGCGGGGCGTTGACTCAGACGGCGGCAGTTGCTCAGGGCCGGCCACACTGGCGGTTCTTCCGCATCCGCCCATCAGCACAACAGAACCGATCACGACGCAATGAACACCCAGTATCATACCGCCTACCACTGCCGTCTTCATCCTCATCTCTCCTTATTCGTCCTTTGATAGGGACTTGACTAGTTCTGAGAAACGCTCGCCTCTTTCCTCAAAGTTCCTGAATTGATCAAAACTGGTGCAGCCTGGCGCAAGCAGAATCGTCTCACCGGGCCTGGCATCTCGCCACGCTGCCCCGACCGCTTCCGCCAAGTTGTCGCAAAGCTTGCAATGTACAGTATCCTGCCAGGCTGACGCCAGCACAAACTTAGCTTCGCCGATAAGGTATACCATCACTGCCCTGGATGCCAATATTCCTTTGACTGACGCGAAGTCGGTCTCCTTTGGCCTGCCTCCGGCTATGAGCCGCACTGGTCTCTTGCAGACCCTGAGAGCCGCAGACAGGGCGGCAATGTTCGTCGCCTTCGAGTTGTCCACAAATTCAACTCCACCAATGTCGGCAACCTTCTGCATCCTGTGCGGCAGCTGTTCGAAATCCCTCGCCGCCGCCGCCACATGCCCGGCCTCGAAACCGCACGCCTGCACCGCGGCGACCGTTGCTGCGGCCGTCAGGCCAAGGATCTCGTTGTCAAGGAACGTACCCTTGAACGACACCTCGCCAAAGCCACCGCCCGGTCCGCCGCGGTCACGGCAAATGACTTTCCCATCAACATAAGCGTAATCTGCCTCACCGGCGCCACCGAACGTCGACCATCTCCGGAGCGACGGTGATATGCCGCCGATCTTCTCGCGCAGGTCCACCGGAACCACTCCTGTGCCGTCGCCCCCCATGTTCCTGAGAATGCCGGCCTTCAGGCCAAGATAGACGTCCATGCTCCCGTGGCGGTCGAGGTGGTTGGGGAGAACATTCAGCACCACCCCGACGTCGGGACGGAACTGCGAAATCCTTTCGAGCTGGAACGAGCTAACCTCCAGCACGAGCCAGTCCGGCTTCTGCCGCTCCGTCGCAACTCTTGACACCGGGAGCCCGTAGTTCCCGGCTACAACGGTACTGGCGCCGGCTCGCGCCAGGGCCTCGCTGCAGAGCTTTGCCATCGTGCTCTTGCCGTTTGATCCGGTAATCGCCAGAGTCTTGGAGCCACACCGCCGCCAGCCGAGCTCAAGCTCGGATATCACCTCGGTACCACGGGCTTCAACACCCCTCACCCAGTCGGAGTCGGCCGGAATTCCAGGGCTCAGTACACACACAGAAAACGCACCATCAGGCACCGTTTTCCTGCCGAGAAACACCTTCGCACCGGCGCTCTCCAGCTCTGCGGCTATCTCGCGAAGATCCGGCTTGTCGGCGGCGTCAACCGCGGTGACCTGAGTCCCCTCCCCGATCAGGAGCTTCGCTGCCGCCACCCCGCTGGACCCGAGCCCCAGCACCAAGGCGCGACCATACGGACTGTTGCCTGCGCCGTTCCGCTTTTGCTCTGGCCTTGCGGCCGGTCTTGTATGTTCCGTATTCAGAATATGCGCCCTCGACATCTGGCTGTCCCGAACCGTTCCCCGTTACTCCGCGCCCGCGCCGGCCGCCTCCATCACCTGATCTTCAGGATAAGAATACCCACCAGCGCCAGGATGATCGATACGATCCAGAACCTCACTGTGATCTGTGTTTCGCTCCAGCCCTTCTTCTCAAAATGGTGGTGGATCGGCGTCATCGCAAATACGCGTTTCCCGGTCAACTTGAAGGATGTCACCTGAATAATCACACTGAGCGCCTCGATCACGAACACACCACCCACGACAATCAGCACAAGCTCCTGCTTGATCAATATCGCGACCATGGCGATTGCGCCGCCCAGAGCCAGGCTGCCGGTGTCACCCATGAACACCTTGGCTGGATGACAGTTGTACCAGAGAAACCCGAGACACGCCCCGAGCATACATCCGCAGAACACCGCCAGTTCGCCGGCGCCCGGCACATAAGGAATCAGGAGGTAGTCGGACAACATGACGTGGCCCGCTGCGTACGCCATCAGAAGGTAGGATAGTGCCACCGACCCGCTGCAACCTATCGCCAACCCGTCAAGTCCGTCTGTGAGGTTCACCGCATTGCTCGAGCCAACTATGATGAGCGCCAGGAAGACAAACGCCATTAGGTAGCCCATGTCGGGGATAACCGGGTACTTGCAGAACGGCACCATAAGCTTCAGGGTATTGTCTCTGGTCTCCGGGAGACAGACCAGTACGGCAAACACCGTGGCAGCCCACAGGATTTCAAGCAGCAGCTTGCGCCGCGCGGTGAGTCCCTTGGACTCCTGCCTTGCGATCTTCGCATAGTCATCCCAGAACCCCACGGCAGCCATGAAGCAGAGAGTCGCCAGAACCAGGAACACGTACCTATTGCCCGGAACAGCCCACAACAACGTTGAAACCATTATCGACACCACAATCAGTATGCCACCCATGGTCGGCGTGCCTTCCTTGTGGCCGTGGGCCGGACCGTTCTGCTTCCTCACGACCTGCCTGGCCTTGAACTTGACCAGTTGGCGTATTACCCACGGTCCCAGCAACACGCTCAGCAGGAACGCCGTCCCGGCGCCGCAGAAGGCCCGCACTGTTATGTAGTTGAGCACCCGAAACGGCGAGAAATGCACTTTCACGTCATCCGGCAGGGTCTGCCAGAGTTCATACAGCCAATAGAACATACTGATTCCTCACTTCCTCAAGATGCATTCCACGCGATCCCTTCAACAGCACAGCGTCGTTCTCCGTGGCCCGTTCAAACAACGCCATGGCCGCTGCCGCATTATCACTGCAAAGCACTATCCGCCCGTCAATCAGTCCCGCTTTCCGGGCACCTTCTGCAATCCACGAGCCGTGCGCGCCAACCGCAATAAGACCAGCCCAGTCGCCGGCGCCTATCCGGCCGCCGAGTTGCTCGTGCAGGTCGCGGTCGGCGACTCCCAGCTCCAGCATTCCTCCCAGCACAAGCCATTTCCGTCCGGCAACCTTCATGCTGCCGAACGCCTCGAGTGCCGCGCTCATGCTGACCGGACTGGCGTTATACGCATCATTGATTATCGTGACGCCGCGGATCTTCTCGCGCGCCCACCTCATCGGCAGCGGAATGTACCCTTCGATCCCGAGCCTGATATCTTCCCATCGCATCCCGTGCCCCCGCCCGACTGCGATTGCAAATAGCGCATTGCAGATGTTGTGGTCGCCGGGAACAGGCGGGCGGAAGCGGAACACTTCGCCGCTGGCCTTCTCGCGCACCGCTACTTCATCAGAGCCCGAGCTACTACCCTCAACAAAGAGATCCGCGTCACCGCGGATGGAGACATCCACAACCCGGCAACCAGCGGCCGCCCTCAACACCCCGTGGAACGCGCCGTCACGGCACAGCACGGCGGTTCCATCCGCCGGCAGGGCTTTCAGCAGCGTGCTCTTCTCGACCGCGATCGCATCCACTGACCCGAAGAATTCAAGATGGGCCGGCCCGACGTTTGTGAGCAGCCCCCACCGCGGACTGATCATGGCGCATAGCGGCGCGAGCTCGCCGGGATGGTTGGTTCCAACCTCGAACACGCCGATCCTGGTGCCGCGTTCCATGGACAACAGGCTCAGCGGCACCCCGATGTCGTTGTTGAAATTGCCGAGTGTCCTGGCAACCGGGCCCAGTGCAGACAGGACTGCAGCGGTCATCTCCTTGACCGTCGTCTTGCCGGCGCTGCCTGTCACGCCTACAACCTCAACTCCGATGTCACGCCTGTAGCCCGCCGCAATGTTCTGGAGAGCTGCGAGAGTGTCCGGAACCCGAAGCAGACAGCGGCCCTGAACCGCGGTTCCGGCGCGATAGTCGTTACCAACGAGCGCACCGGCCGCTCCCTTGCCAAAGGCCTCCTCCACAAAGTTGTGGCCGTCGTGAACCTTTCCGGCAATGGCGACGTAAAGTTCGCCGGGTCTGATAGTCCGGGTGTTGGTGGAAACGCCGCTCAGGCTTGCCGGACAAACCGGATCCCACCTGCCGCCACTCCATTTCGCCAGCTCTTCTCCTGAAAACGATGGCATTAGAAGACCGAAATCCCTCTGCGGTCGCCCGGGTATCGCGCCGCTGGTTCTAACAATGAGAACGACGAGCCGCCTCCGCTCAGCCTGCTCCAGTAAACCGGCGAACAACCTGCCTGTCGTCGAACGGCACGACTGTGTCGGCAAACTCCTGGAAACTCTCGTGCCCTTTGCCGGCAATAAGCACAACGTCCCCGGCTTTCGCGAGCTCTACGGCCCGCTTTATCGCCTGTTCGCGATCCACTTGCACCTCGAAATTATCGTGCCCGGCAAATCCACTCTTGATCTGGGCAATGATCTGGGCGGGATCTTCGCGCCTCGGATTGTCGGTGGTCAGGATCGAGAAGGAAGCCAGCCGCGCCGCAACTGCGCCCATCTCAGCGCGCTTCTCCACGTCCCGGTTGCCGCCGCACCCGAACACCAGGATCACACGGTTTATGCCGGTCTCCCGCAGCGCCCGGAGCACGTTTTCGAGCGCATCGCCGGTATGAGCGTAGTCGACGATGACCCGGAAGTTCCTGCCGGTGGGCACTTCCTCGATCCTGCCCGGGGCGGCGCGGAACTTGCCCAGCACCTCAGCGATGCGTGAGGGCTTGATCCCGAGTGCACCGCAGACGCCTGCGGCGGCAAGCGCATTGCTGACATTGAACCTGCCCAGAAGCCCCATCCTGACATCGTCCACGTTGCCCCAGGGCGTGCGGAGATTGAACCTGCTCTCGCTGGGACCAAGCCGTACATTCTCGGCGCGCACCTCGCCGGACTGCTCACAACCGTAGCCGACCATCGTCACGTCGAGCCCCGGCATCTCCATCAGCCTCCTGCCCCACGGGTCGTCCACATTGACAATACCCACCGCCTCACTGTTGCGATAGCCGAGGTCCCTGAACAGGATGGACTTGGCCGCGAAGTATTCCTCCATCGTCTTGTGGAAATCCAGATGCTCATGCGTCAGGTTTGTGAACACCGCGGCGTCAAATGCCACACCCCATACACGCCCCTGCACAAGGGAATGTGACGAGACTTCCATGACCGCACTCTTGCAGCCCATGGCCACCATCTCAGCGAGCATCGAGTGCAGGTCGGATGACTCCGGGGTCGTCCTGGAGGCCGGAATGGTCCTGGATCCCATTTCGTAACACACGGTACCGAGAAGCCCCGGACTCCTGTCGTCCGCCCGCAGGATATCTCGAACCATGAACGCAATGGTGGTCTTGCCGTTAGTGCCGGTAATACCCACCATCTGCAGCTTCGCAGAGGGATCGTTATGGAACGAGGACGCTATCTCAGCAAAACCGCGGCGTGCGTTCTTGACCTTGATGCAGGTCACGTCGACAAGCTGGAGATCATCCGGCTCAGAAACCACCGCCGCCGCGCCGCGGCCGATGGCTTCGCCAATGAAGTTCCTGCCGTCGCGACTGGCGCCGGGCAATGCGGCAAACAGATAGCCGGCCTGCACCTTGCGGGAGTCATAGGCCAACCCGGTTATCTCGCGATTCAACGGGCCTGCGACAGTGAGATAGTCGACAGTCCTCAGTATTTTCTCAAGCTTCATGGCCACCTCACAACCTCCCGGAACCGGCCCGCATGGTACTCGCAACACCGGATGTCGCCGGCCTCGTCGGGACAATATCGAGATAACTCACAGTCTTCTCCGCAATCTCGCTGAATGCCGGGGCGGCAACCAGTCCGCCCACGTGGTACGGTTGCGGCCCGTCAACCACGACGATAATTCCTATCTCCGGCCTTTCCGCCGGAAGGAAGCCAACAAATGACGCCACGTAGTCGGTCGTGGAATAGCCGCCCGGAATCGGCTTCTGGGCTGTCCCGGTCTTGCCCGCAACATCGTAACCGTCCACCCTGGCTCTTGTACCTGTGCCGCCATCCTCCGTCACACGCGCGAGAAGCGCACTCATCAGCTTCGCCGTCTCGGGCTTGATCGGAGCACCCATGCTCGTGGGGCGCTGCTCGAACAGCATGGAGCCGTCACGACCGACCACTTTCTTGACCACATATGGCCGCATACGTACGCCTCCGTTCGCGATTGTACAGTAGGCGCCAAGCATCTGCAAGGCGGTAACCGCCACCCCCTGGCCTATTGCAATTCGTGAGCAGCTGAGTTTCGACCATTCCTTGACGGGATGAAAAATTCCGCGCTCCTCGCCCGGCAGGTCGATTCCGGTTCTGCCGCCGATCCCGAACGCCGTAAGATAGGCCTCCAGCCTCTTCTCTCCAAGCATGAGAGCAAGCTTCGCCGAACCGATGTTGCTGGATTTCTTTATCACATCCGAGACTGTGAGCGAACCGTAGGCGTGTGTGTCACGAAGCAGCCTCCCCGCGTGCAGCCATGACCCGTTCTCACAGAAGACTACATCGGAAGCCTTGACAAGCCCCTCGTTGAGGACGCCAGACAGGGCCAGGGCCTTCATTGTCGACCCGGGCTCGTAAACTGCACCAAATGCCCTGTTGATTCGCTGGTTCGTCGTCGCCGTCTCGAATTCGTTAACATTGAAGGCCGGCCGGCTGGCCATCGCCAGTATCTCGCCAGTTTCCACAGACTGGATGATTGCCCATGCGCCGCGCGGCCTGTGCTTCGCCATCGCACGGTCAAGGGCGCTCTCAACAAAGAACTGGAGATGCTGGTCTATTGTAAGGTATATGTCCGCCCCGTCCTCAGGCGCGGCGCTCTCAACACGGCGGTCATAGATCTCGTTCCGGCCGACGTCGAGTTGTATCTCAACCTGCCCGCTCTTCCCGCGCAGGTAGCCGTTCATTGCCTGTTCAACACCACCGCACGCGCCGGTGCCGCCTCCACCGGAAAAGCCTATCACATGGCACATGAATGAATTCTGGGGGTATTGCCTCACGGCAACGTCGGAAAAATAGATTCCCTGAACGCCGGCGGTTTTGACTCGATTAACCGTCTCTTCCGGAACATGCCGCTTCAGCCTCTCGAAGTGACGCCTGGGTTTGTTCAACCGCTCCTCAAGCTCTGACCTGGCCATCTGAAGAATCGGCGCCAGCTTGGCCGCGGCGGCTTTCACGTGTCCGTTGGTGACAATGCGGCGGGAATCGGCAATCACATCCTTCATCGCAACATCAAGAGCCAGCACATTGTCCCTGCCCTTGCGATCGTAGATGCGCCCGCGGCTGCCGGCAATCTGCTTCTCCTGGTTCCGCGTCTTTACGAGCTGCTCACGGAAGAGTTCCGGGCTGCCAAGCTGGAGTTGGACAAGCCGGTAGGCCAGCCCCATCCAGACAACCAGCAGGATTACCACTACCGCGAGAAGCCTGCGTCGTTTGCCTTTTTCAATCATTCCCCCGGATCCTTCCGGCCTGCGCATACAACGTGCGCTGTGCCCGGCTGGCAGGCTCAAACGCCTCTATCACATCCGTGGCCGTCAGGCGGACAACCTGCTGCTCGGCCGGCCAGGTCATCGGCAGGTGCCAGCGGCGAATCGCCTTGTCCAGTTCGCCAGGGGCCTTCATGCTCGTCCAACGCACCTCCTCGTTGCGACATCTCCGGCTGAGCTCTACTATCTCGGCGTCCAGGGCCTTCAATTCCTTGCCCAGTCTCTTGCATCCGCCGTCAACCGACAGGTATACAAGACACAGCGCCGGGATCAGCACTATGAGTGCGGTCAGGCCGACGGGAATGACCCCCTTTGCCGATACGTTCTTTCTCTTGTTCTGCAGCCTCATGCACCCCCCGATTCAATCAATCTCTTTGCCGCCCTGAGCTTCGCACTGCGTGCCCTGGGATTGGATTCAATTTCTTCACTCGATGCCACCACGGGCTTCCGCGTCAGCAATTCCACCAGCGGCGGCTTGAACGAAAATGACCTGCCACCCTCTTCCAGCGATCGAAAGCTGCCGGCATGCTCCCTGAAGCAGGTCTTCACGAGCCTGTCCTCAAGACTGTGGAACGATATGACCGCCATCCTTCCGCCCGGCGCAAGCAGCCCCAACCCGCCCTCCAGCGCCTTTGCAAGCGCATCAAGCTCGCCGTTCACGGCAATCCTGAGAGCCTGGAACGTCAGCGTGGCCGGGTGTATCCTGCCGTGCCTTCCGCCCACCGCCTGGCTTACCGTCTCAGCCAGCCGCAGCGTGGTCTCAATCCGCCCGCGCTCCCTCTCCTGCACAATCGCACGCGCAACCCGCCCGGCCGCACGTTCCTCGCCGAAATCACGGAGTATTCTTTTCAACTCCACCTCCGGCAGGTCGTTCACAAGATCCGCCGCTGTCGGGCCGCTGCTGCGATCCATCCGCGCATCCAGCGGGCCGTCTGCCGCGAAACTGAACCCTCTCTCGGGAGTTTTCAACTGGTCCGACGACACCCCCACGTCAAGCAGGATACCGTCAACTTCACCCAGCCCGTTATCCCGCGCAATCACCGCAATGTCGGCGAAGTTTCCCTTCACAAGCCTGCATCCGTCCGCCCACCCCGCAAGCCGCTCCCTCGACCGCCCCAGCGCCTCATCGTCCCGGTCAATCCCAAGCAGCAGGCCGGTTCCTCCGAGAGCATCCAGTATCCGCGCGGCATGCCCGCCGCTCCCGAGCGTACCGTCGATGTATGTACCACCCCTCCTGACCGGCAGCAGTTCGGCAACCTCCCGCTCAAGTACCGGTTTGTGAATACATTCCATTCGGTCTACTGCCGCACACTGGACACTTCCAAGCCGCCCTAGAACCCGACGTGCCTTACCGCATCAACCACGTTCGTGTCGTCGAGCACACCGGACTTCTTGAGGTTCTCAGGATCCCAGACTTCAAAAAACCTGAAGTTGCCCACCAGCGTCGCCGTCCCCTTGATGCCCGCATGCTCAAGCAACTCATCCTTGATCCTGATCCGACCCTGCGAGTCCCAGTCCACAAGGTCCGACCGCGACGCAAGCACGCGCGCGAACTGGCGCGCTTTCCGGTCAACGATCGAGTGATGGCCGACGCTCTCAAGACGACGTTGCATCTCACGGCCCGAGAACACACAAAGACATCGCTCGTCAACATCCGGAAGAACGTAAAAACTCGGCCTGCCCTCGACGCGATCGCGCCAGGCAGACGGGATCGTCAGACGCCTTTTAGGATCCAAAGCGTGGACGTAGGTGCCTACAAAAACACCCTCCTCGCCTTCCTGTTTTTTTGTCTCTATGGTGCCATCTGACATTTCGACCCTCAGCTTGCCACTTTGATACACTTTGACCCACCGGATGTAAAGTGGAAAAGATGCACTTTCTTTTCGTTGGTTTACACCCTGGCTGAGGCCGGATTTGCAGCCATTTTCAGGGGTTTGCGTGGTTTTTGCGGGTGGAAGCTGAAGTGGCGTCGGCAGGGGCTCTGGATTTCATGCCGTCAACCCATCCTCTTCCCCCACTCTTGCCCCACCTTTGCACACCGCCGTCGCAGGAAAACTGCCGCACTCGACTGGCCCGGCCACCACACATTTTCACGGTCACCGCCACGCAGAGCGGGCCAAAACGAACGCGGGCATTGCACAACTGCCGTGCAATGCCCGCTCAGTCACCTTAACAAGTTCTTCCGCCCCTGCCTTACCTGCCTAGACTGGCCGCAATGTCCTGCGCCGGCGTCGTGACCGGCGCGATGCTGAACTTCTCGACAAGGACCTTCAACACAGCGGGCGTCACGAACGCCGGCAGGGTGGGTCCTAGCTTGATGTTCTTGATTCCGAGATGAAGGAGAGTGAGCAGGATGCACACCGCCTTCTGCTCATACCACGACAGCACCAGCGAGAGCGGCAGGCTGTTGACGTCGGTGTTGAACGCCTCGGCAAGAGCGCCGGCAATTTTGATTGCCGAGTACGCGTCGTTGCATTGACCGCAGTCCAGCAGTCGCGGAATCCCGCCGATATCGCCGAACTCGAGTTTGTTGAACCTGTACTTCCCGCACGCCAGCGTCAGGATCACACAGTCCTTCGGCACCGCCTGCGCGAATTCCGTGTAATAGTTGCGGCCGGATTTCGCCCCGTCGCACCCGCCAACGAGAAAGAAGTGCTTGATTGCACCGCCTTTCACAGCGGCGATGACCTTGTCAGCGACACCAAGCACGGCGTTGTGCCCGAAGCCAACGAGTATTGTCTTGTCTGTGCCGTCGGCGCTGAAACCCGGTCCATCAAGGGCCGCCCGGATGACCGGGGCAAAGTTGCGGTCGGCAATATGGACCACACCTGGCCACGCGACGAGCCCGCTGGTGAAGATCCGCGCCTGATAGGTGGCGTGCGGCTTCTGGATGCAGTTCGTCGTCATCAGGATCGCACCTGGAAACGCGTCGAATTCCTTCTGCTGGTCCTGCCACGCCCCGCCGTAGTTGCCTGCGAGATGCTTGTACTTCTTGAGTCCGGGATACCCGTGCGCCGGAAGCATTTCGCCGTGCGTATACACGTTGACGCCCTTCCCCTCCGTCTGCTTGAGCAGCTCTTCCAGATCCTTCAGGTCATGGCCGGAGACGAGGATGGCCTTGCCCTTGAGCGGCTCGATCCTGACTTTTGTCGGAACCGGATTCCCGTATGCCCCTGTGTTCGCTGCATCGAGCATCGCCATGACCTTGAGATTCACTTCCCCGCACCTGAGAGCAAGGGCGGTCAACTCCGCCGCGGTCGGGTTCTCCTTCGCCAGGTAGTCGAGCGCCTCGTGGATGAATGCGTAGACGGAGTCGTCCTCCCGGCCGAGGGCAAGGGCGTGATCCGCATACGCCGCCATGCCCTTGAGTCCGTACATGACGAGTTCCTGCAGACCCGTCGCGTCTGCGCCCAGCGCCGACTGCCTGCCCTGAATTCCGACTTCCTCACCAGCCGCAATCAGGCCGCTGCGATCCGGCGCCGGCCTCCAGCATGCCGGGCCAGACAGTTTCTCTGGTATGTTGCCGGCCAGCTTCACCGCCGCCAGGTATGCTTCAGACGCCCGATCCTTGACCTTGCCTGCCTTCTGGAGCAGTTTCTCAAGCCGGCCAGCGTCAAAGTTGACGTTCGTGACCGTCGTGAACAGCGCCTCGACAACAAACACGTCAATATCCCTGTCGCGCGCACCGAGCTTCCTCGCCCGGTGGGCGTACATTGATATTCCCTTCGCGGAGTGGACCAGCAGATCCTGCAACGCTGCGACCTCCGGATCCTTCCCGCAAACCCCGAACCTTGTGCACCCCGTTCCCTTCGCCGTCTGCTCACACTGATAACAGAACATGACTTGCCTCCCTTTGTTTCGACCAACTGAATACCTCTGACTGGGGCGCACTATGGCACGAGTGCCAACTGCATTCCTTGACTCGGATCAAGAATGAAAAAGTCGACGGGACTGGAGATCAGAAGACTTGCAACAGACATCCACCGGCAACAATCCGCCGCCAGCCGTTACAGGCCCGGCCCTTCATCCGGGCCCGTTCAGATTTGCGGCGGAAAGCCTCACGCTTCACGCTTCACGCTTCTGCTACCGTCCTCGAGGATGACTCTCAGATAGTTCCGCACCGTCTCCGGCCTCTGCGGATAATCACAGTCGGAGCAGTCCCATATTTTCCCCTTCGGGAGGGCATCGTTGAAGAACCACTTGCCTCTTGGATTCGTAATCCCACACCCGCCCTCCTCGCGTTCACGCTGGTATTCGGGGCAGTAGCAGAACAGACAGTTCAACTCATCTTCAGGAAGCTGATGGCACAACCGCGAGCCGGGCTTGTTGCACGGGCAGCCGTCGGGCATGATTTTCTTGAAATTGATGAAATTAGTTGCCTGAACGATACGCTCAATATGCGCTTCAATGGCCAGGCGCGCTTTCTGTTCCACAGTCGTAGTCCTGTTTGCAACGGCACCCGGCGGCGGCGCCACTTGTCCGTCATCTGTGGCCGGTTATGCCGGCTTCATGCTGGCCTGACGACCTGGACACACACGCCACCATCCTGCGCTTCCGACTGGCACCCCCGGCAGGGCTCGAACCTGCGACCACCGGATTAGAAATCCGATTATTATTACCTGTTTATAGGTCTACATGCTGATATCTGTGGCTTATTGTGGTTCGAGTTGACAGACCCACCCACCTTTCTGTACTATTCCAGACAGAACAGAAAGGGAGAGTACATCAGGAGGGCGGGAATGAAAACAAAGATCGCGAACGGAAAGCACAAGCGAGCCCCAAAGGGCTCAGGCCGGATATACAAGCGAGGTGCCGACGGTAAAGAGTATCCGGCAGACTCGCCGGTCAATGCACCATATTGGATTGCTTACACTGTGCCGAATGCAACGGGCGGACCTGGTCAACGCATTCGCAAGCCTCTCCGGGATGCCGACGGCAATGCGATCACCGACCGCAAGACGGCTGAGGCCGAACGGCGGCGGGAACTGGCACCCTACCAGACCGGCAACAAGGCCGACACCCTCAAGGCTATTGTGGGGCGATTGGCGGCCGCTCAGGGCGATCACGCTCAGGCTGTAGAAGATGCAAACCCGCCATTGAGGATTCAAGACGCATGGGATAGCTTCATTCAGAAGTACGATCTGAGAGACAAAGGCGGCAATCGTACGCTTGAAGGGTACGACTGCCACTGGAAGCGGTTCGTTACGTGGTTGGCAACGGCTCACCCCGGCGTGCAATACCTTCGCGATGTAACGGAATCAATCGGTGTTGAGTACGCTTCTGACTTGTCGGCCTCCGGACTCAGCGCAAACTCATTCAATAAGCACGTTGTTCTTCTCTGCAAGATGTTTGCCGTACACGCCAAGGCGGCGCGTCTCACCTCTAATCCGTTCGAAAAAGAAAACATTGAACGGCGAACACTCCGAACCCACAGCAAGCGCGAACTTACCATCGAGGAATTGACTACCATTCTCGGAACCGCAACTGGCGATCTTGGCTTGCTCCTCCTCCTCGGGGCGGCGACCGGCCTCCGCCTTGGGGATTGCTGCACCCTGACATGGGGCGAAGTTGACCTTGTGCGCGGTGTCATCCGGCGCATTCCGAATAAGACGGTGCGAAAGGGCAAGCCGGTTGTGTTGGGAATTCCTCCCATGCTACATGACAAACTTCTGGCAAGGGCTCCAAAGGCGCGGACAGGATACGTCCTGCCAGCAATGGCGGAGAAGTACCTCCATGATGTGCCAAGCGTTACAAACCCCATCAAGGCGCACATCCTGAATTGTGGGATTGACGTACACGCACCAGGCACCGGCAGCAGGATCAAGCGCGATGCTGACGGCAAACCAGAGCGGCACCCGGAGACTGGCCGCGTGGTTGTCGAAGATACCGGCAAGCCAGCTCTTGTCGATGTTGGCTTTCACTCACTCCGCCACACGTGGGTATCATTGCACGCAGCTCGGGGCACACCTCAAGCAATCATTCAAGCCAGTGTGGGGCACTCGAACCCCGCAATGACGGCGCACTATACACACGTTGACGAAGACACGGCGCGGGATGTTGCGTTGGCATTGCCGGCATTCTCAGGCGATGCGAAGCCAGCACGGGAAGCACTGCCAGCGTGGGCGCGGAAGCTGGTTGAATCGCTCACGCCGAAGAATCTTCGAACCGTTAAGGCCGAATTACTGAAAGGGTGAAACATGGTCACAAAGCGCTACAAGTTGACAGCCGTTCACAAGTCCGACATCGCTCAAGTGTTTAAGAGGCACCAGGTCTCTATCAATGCGACCTATGATCTGAACTGGCTCTATGCTCGAATCGAGGCTGCGTGGACAGAGTGGGAGTCCCAGAAGGAGGAGCGCGAACAACACAGAATTGGAAGACAAGACATGTGTAGCGAGATCAAGCGTTTACGCCTCGCTCTGAAGTTGCTCAACAAGTCAACGCGTCAGGTGCTCATATGTTGTTCACTTGCAACCGAGATTTACAAACAACTTGAGATGAAAGGGGCGATCACCAAGCTGCTGGTAGAGAC
>SESH01057172.1_pt1 | contig 19001 bp, 14 predicted proteins | sample 3171561 | NCBI WGS metagenome assembly SESH01 (sample SAMN10866947, study PRJNA518727) | freshwater metagenome | biome: subpolar coniferous forest; feature: holomictic lake; material: water; isolation source: holomictic Lake 442 2011 16.5 m and 2014 13 m | place: Canada: near Kenora, Ontario
TCAACCAATGACAAGCCAAGGCGAGGATGAACAGGCGGAGTCGAGCGGGCTGATCGGGCTGCTCACGGCGGCGTGTCGGCATATCGCTCTGCTGGCGGCCATGATCGCAACCTGCGGCAGCCTCTTCTTCAGCGAAGTGCTGCACTGGCCGCCCTGCCAACTCTGCTGGTACCAGCGCATCCTGATGTACCCGCTGACTGTGATTCTGACCATGGGCATTCTGCGGCGCGACCGTGGGCTGCATTGGTATGCCCTGCCGCTGTCGCTGGCCGGCATGGGCGTGTCGTTCTACCACTACCTTGAGGTGATGAAGCTGATCTCGCCGCCCCCCTGTAGCGGCGCGGTGCCCTGTAGCATAGACTACCTCACCTCGATCTTGACCGGCCCACTCAGCTTTATCAAGATCCCCTTCCTGGCCCTGGTGGCCTTCACGATCATCAGCGTCATGCTGGGCAACTTCGCCGTTGCCGGCGACGAGGCGCTGCCGAACCCTGGGGGCGGGCAGGCCGCAGCGCGCGGGTGGGCGCTCGGGGTCGTCGCCGTGACGGCGGTGGTCTTCCTCGGCCTCGGCGCAATGATCTAGGACTGCAATATCAAGCGCATGGGGGTGCATGCGTGACGTGGTGATCCTATCGGCCACCGAAACAACGAGCGCTGAGGGACATGAACAAACCTGCCACGTATCTCCGGGACGCGGTACGCATTGCCGCCCTGGCCCTGGCGCTGCTGGGCGTCACCGTTGCCCACGCCCAGCCCCTCGCCATGGACGGCTACCTGCGGCTGCTGCGCGAGGCCCACGCCGCCGCCGAGCGGCGCGACATGATCGGGCTGGAGCAGGTGGCCCCCGCCCTGGTCGCCGTCCGCAGCGTAGCCATGCCCGACGGCGGCAGCGCCCCGGCAGATAACCGCTGGCTGGCGGCGGCGCTGGACACGCCCCGCCCCGACCTGCCGACGATCACCGCGCGCCTTGGCGCACTGATCGACGCCCTCGCCTACCCATCCGGCCCGCCCGCCGCCGATGCCGAGGATCGGCTGCGGGATATCCTCGCGCGACCGCCCTTCCGCCAGGCCGATACACCCCGCGCCCTAGGCTGGATCGAACAACTGCTCCAGTGGCTGATCGACATGCTTGACCGGACGTTCGCGCCGGTGAATCGGGCGGCGGCGCAGGGCGGGGGCGGGATGGCCTGGATCTTGGCCGCCATCGGCCTGCTGATTGTCGGCGTCGTGCTGGCGGTGTGGCTGCGCGGCCTGCGCCGCGCCCTGGCCCCGTCGGCCCGCCGGCCCACCAGCGGCCCCGAGGCGTCGCTGAGCGCAGGCGAGGCGGCCCAGCACGCGGGCGAACTGGCCCGCGCGGGCGACTACCGCCGCGCCGCGCGCATGCTCTACCTGTCGTCGCTGCTCTGGCTTGATGAGAACCGCCTGCTGCGCTATGACCGCTCGCTGACCAACCGCGAGTACCTGGATCGCCTGGGCGGAAACCCCGCTCTGCGCGAGCGCCTGCGCCCGGTGGTCGAGACCTTCGACCGCGTCTGGTACGGCGATGGCGGGCTGGACGCCGCAGGCTTCGCCGCCTACGAGATCCAAGTGGCCGCCCTGCGGGAGAGTCAAGGGAGGGACACCCTCCCTTGAAATACATCCTCCGCCGCGACATCCTGATCGTCATGGGACTCTTCCTGGCCATGGCTATATTCCTGGCCCTGGTGCCCGCCGACGGCGGCGCGGATCACAGCGCCACGTCCCACGCCAGCGGGCCGGGCGGCGCGCTGGCGCTCTACCGCTGGCTGGGCGATCTGGGCTACCGGGCAGAGCGCCTGGAGTACCGTGACTTCGCTCTTGACGCGGACGCCGACCTGCTGGTTGTCCTGGCGCCCTCGGTAAGCTACACCCCAGCGGAGGCCGCTGCGGTGCTGCGCTGGGTAGAAGCTGGCGGCACCCTGATCTTCGCCGACGACCGGCGCTTTGGCGGGGGATCGGCCCTGCTGCGCGCGGCGGGGGCCACCGCTATGGCCGCGCCCGCTGGCCCCATCCCGCGCGCGGCCCTGGCCCAGCCGGTCGCGCCCGCCGACATGATCACGGCCCAGACCAGCGTGGTGCTGGGGGGACTCCCCGCCGACGCGGCAGCGATCATCGGGGCGGCCGACGGGCCGCTGCTGGCGGGCATGCAGCGCGGCAAAGGCTACATCTACCTGAGCGCGGCCCTGCGTCCCTTCACCAACGTCGGCCTGGCCGACGCGGGCAGCCCGGCCCTGGTGCTGGGCCTGCTGCGCCGCGCGCCCGTCGGCGGGCGGCTGATCTTCGACGAATACCACCACGGGTTTATCCGCGAGCCATCGCTGGGCGGGCTGCTGCTCAGCGGCCCCTGGGGCTGGGCCGGGATCTACGCCGCCCTGGTGGGTGCTGCCTACGTGGTACTGAGCGGCCAGCGCTTCGGGCGAGCGGTGCCCCTGCGCGAGGAGACGACCCGCCGCAGTAGCGCCGAGTACCTGGAGAGCATGGCCGGCCTGCTGCGCCGTGGGCGCAAGAGCGGCTACATCCTGGCCCACTACCACACGGCACTCAAACGCCGCCTGGCCCGGCCCCACGGGATCAGCCCGACACTCGACGATGACGCCTTTGTGATCGCCCTGGCCGCCGCCCGCCCGCTCGACGCCGCCGCCCTGCGCGCCATCCTGGCCCGTATGCGCCAGCGCGTGGTGAGCGAGGCCGAGTTGCTAAGAATCATCGCCGAGGGCGACCGACTACGATAAGACCGCAGCCGCACCGCGCTGCTGCGCCCTCACCACGCGACACGCTATGCACGACACCCTTCAGCCCACCCTCGATCTGCTCGACGATGGCCTACGCCTCTACCGGCGCGAGTTCCCGCGCTTCGCGTTGATCGTGGCCCTCGGCGCGGTGCCGGCAATCATCCTGGCCATGCTGATCATCCGCCGCCCCAATATGCTCGGCTCGGGCGGCGGGATTCTGGCCCTGCTCCTCAGCGCGCTGATCAGCCTGCCCCTGGGCGTCTACCTGATGGGCGCGATCAGCCGGGCGACGGCGACGGCCCTGCGCGGCGAGCCGGTCGCGCTGCGCGCCGCCCTGGCGATCGGGCCGCTGCGCCTGATCGGCATGGGCTGCTACGGCGGCGTCTTTCTCTTCGTCGCCAACATGGCGGTCTCGATTCTGAGCATGGTCTGCTTCTGCCCGCTCTCGATGGCGATGGGCGGGGCCATGGGCGGCATAGCGGGGACGACAAGCGGTAGCGGCACGGCCAGCGCGGCATTGGCCGGCATGCTCAATGTGATCGCAGCGGTGACCTTCGTACTGCTCTACGGGTTCAGCCTGGTGCTGAGCGGGGCCACCTACAGCAGCCTGATCTTCAGCCTGCAACCCTTCGTCCAGGGCAACCTACGCCTGGGCGCGGCTATACAGCGCAGCCTGGATATGACCTTCTACCGCTTCGGGGCCAACCTGCTGGTCTACCTCTGCGCCAGCCTGATCTTCGGCGTCCTAGCCATTGGGAGTACCCTGGCCATCGGCGTCCTCGTACCGCTACCGCTGTTCTTTCTGCTCGGTGCCGAGTCGTCGATCGCCCAGGGGATCAGCGCGGCGGCCATGCTCGTCGGCCTGACCCTGGCGCTCCCGCCGCTGCCGATTTGGATGGCCCTGCTCTACCTGCGCCGCTCGGCCGAGCGTGACGGCGACGACCTGGCGGTGCGGATCGCCGCGTTTGCCGGATCGGAGCGCATAGGCTAGGCGGATCAGCTTGTATCGTTCGCGCCCATAGGGTAGAGTTGACGAAATTGCACAGGTGTGCTATCTTGCCACATTATGACCATTCGCCTCAGGCATGGTTCAGTCCAGCGTTAGACAAGGTTTCAGGTGCCAGGTTTCAGCTTGACCGTCCTGCGATGCGGCGAGGATGCGATGACGCGCTCCTATCGCCTCAGCGCGTCATTGTCTCGTCGCTGAACTGGCTTCAGCCAGGCTTATCCGGCGAAAGCCATTTGTTCAGCCTTGTCCGAAATCAGCTGACACGGGATTGGGCAGGTGGGATTGAGGGCGGGATCGAACGTGGCTGGCGTATCGAGTGATGTCCTCCCCTGACTTCGCTAGGAGGCGACCGAATGCAGATCACGGTGGTGAAAGTGGGCGGGAATGAGCTGGACGATCCAGCCTTCCTGGATGGGCTGAGCGCGGCGGTGACAGGCTTCGACGGGCCGCTGGTGCTCGTCCACGGCGGCGGCAAGGAAATCAGCGCCGCCCTAAGCCACTACGGCATCCCCAACGAGTTTGTCGGCGGGCTGCGCGTCACCTCGCCGGAGGCCATGGCGATCATGCAGATGGTCGTCTGCGGGACGATCAACATGCGGGTGGTGGGCCGGCTGGTGGCCGACGGCACCCGCGCGATCGGCCTGAGCGGGGTGGATCTGGCGTTGCTGGGCTGCGTGCCGCAGCGACCGGGCGGCGTCGACCTTGGGCGAGTTGGTATGATCACTCGCGTGGATGCCGACGCGATCCGGGCCATGATCGGCCTGGGCTGGCTGCCGGTCTTCGCGCCGGTGGCTCGCGGCGACGGCGACGGCCTGAGCTATAACGTGAACGCCGACCAGATGGCCCAGGCCATCGCCGGGGCCTTCGCCGGGGCCGAGTTGCTCTTTGTGAGCAACGTGCCGGGGGTGATCGTCGGCGGGCAGGTGGCCGCACAGCTTGGCCGGGCCGATGTGGCGGCGGCGATTGCGTCGGGCGAGATCAGCGGCGGCATGGTGCCGAAGGTGCAGGCCGCCCTGGACGCCCTCGCCGCCGGGGCCGCCTCGGCGCGAATCACCAACTTGGCCGGGTTCAGCGGCGGCGGCACGCGTATTGTGTAAGAAGCGGGGTTGCGGGCGCGTGAAACACTCCCGCAAGCCCGCTTCTTAACCGTGATAATAAACGATGAGCGACGATGGCGACATCTTCCGCAGCCTGGAACCTTGGCAGCGCGCCGAGGTCGAGCTGCAGATTACCTACAACAGCTACCCCAACGGGCAGATCTTCCACGCGCCGAACGAGGTTGGCAAGCAACTCTTTGTGCTGAGGTCAGGCCGGGTGCGCGTCTATAAGCTCTCGCCCGAGGGCCGCGCCCTGACGCTGATGTTGCTGGATCCACCGACGATCTTTGGCGAGATGACCCTGGTGGGCCAGTGGGTTCACGACACCTGCGCCGAGGGGATGATCGAATGTGTGATCGGGGTGATCGCACGCGACGCGCTGCGTGAAATCCTTACGCGCCACCCTCAGGTGACCTTGGCCTTTATGGATTTGATGGGCCAGCGACTGCGGGCGATGGAGAATAAGCTCGCCGACATCGCCTTTAAGAGCGTGCCCCAGCGCCTCGCCAGCGTCCTGCTGAGCCTCTCCGGTGCCGTCCCAGGACAGACCGCCGGCACCAGCCCGCCGAGCGCGGTGCGCTACACCCACCAGCAACTCGCCGAGATGATCGGCTCCTACCGCGAGACGGTCACCAAGGCAATCGGCGAGTTCCGCGAAGCGGGGATGATCCGCATCGCGGACGAGGCGATCTCGCTGACGGATCTGACCCAACTCCAGCGGCTGGCGAATAGCTAACGCGAGCGTTGTCTTTTTCCTACAACGCGCGCATCAGATCGGCGAAGAGCCGCTCATAGGCGATAGCCGTCTGCTCGGTGCTGAACTTCAGCGCCACCTCGGCCTGCGGGCGCACATAGCGGCTGCGGTCGCCGAGGATGGCCAGGATGGCCGTAGCGAGGGCGGCACTGTCGCCGATAGGTACCACCTGGCCCATGCCAGTCTGAAGCACGGGCTGGCGCACGCCGGGCAGGGCGCTGGCGATCGAGGGCGTGCCGCAGAGCATCGCCTCAACCTGGACGAGGCCGAAGGTCTCGGTGGAGTTGAGCGAGGGCACGACGATCATGTCGAGGTTGGGGAAGAAGGCGGCCATATCGGACGGCCCGAGCGTACCCAGGAAGGTCCAGTGGTCGCGGAAGCGTGCAAAGAGCGGGGCGAGGTGGCGGGCATATGCCTCCTCACCGAGGACGTTCTCGTAGGGGCCAGCAAAGAGTACACGGGCGTTCGGGTAGACGTCGAGGATGCGCGGCAGGGCGTGGAGCAAGATCTCAACGCCCTTCTCGGCGGCGAGGCGAGCGGCCATGCCGATCACCGGGCCGTGGATGTTCCAGCGCTCGCGAAAGCCAGCGATATCGGCGGCGCTGGCGGGGGCCACCTCGACCGGCGGCGGGATGACGACAATCTTGTCACGGAAGCGCCGCAGGAAGGGCGAGTGGTCGGCGAAATCTTGGGTGTAGGCGACAACACGGGTGGCGAGGGCTCCCGCCGAGATATTGGCCGCATCAACGACATGGTTGGCCACCCGGTTCATCAGGCCGGGGGGAAGCTGGAGATCGCTGTGGTAGGTGAGAACCACCGGCTGGCGCAGCAGACGACCGCGCAGGGCCAGGCCGGGCGCGTCGAACTGCGGTAGGTGCAGGCTCATGGCGTCGTGCTGGAGGGCAAGCACAGTGGCGAGCAGGCCGAAGGTGGGCATGATCACGCCCTTGGAGACGCGGGCGGCCACCGGGGCGCGCACAACCCGCACACCGTCCACGACCTCGTGGCGCGGCAGGCTGGGGTCGTACTGCGAGGTGAGGACGGTGACACTATGGCCTCGGCGAGCCAGGGCGGCCGCGAGGCGCTGCACGTAGATCGTCAGCCCGCTAGTATAGGGGCGGTAATAGGTCAAGGCGCAGAGAATTCGCATACGATAGGGTTTCAGATTTCAGGTTTCAGGTCAGGCGCACACAAACGCCGAAGGGCGAGGGACGATCCCACAGATGATCTGCGGATCCCCCGCCCTTCGGCGTGAGATGGAGGCGACGGCCGGAATCGGACCGGCGAATGGCGGTTTTGCAGACCGCTGCATTACCACTTTGCTACGTCGCCCCAGTGCGGCGCATTGTAGCACAGCGCCGCAGGGCGCGCAAGCCGGGGAGTCACCGCCGCAGGACGGTTGCCCCGTCGCCTCCGGCGGGGGGGTTAGGAGTAGCAAAGCCACCCCCGAACGGTCTTTTTTGGTTGATGTTTGGCAGCGAAGCCGCCAAAAATCCACAAAAAGCGCGGTCTGGGGCGCAACCTCAGCGGCTTTGCAACCGCCCTGCGATAGACGTGATACTAAGTTGGATCGCGAAGGTCGCGAAGCCGGGCGAAGGACGCGAAGCTTTGCAACCGCCCTGCGATAGACGTGATACTAAGAGCGAGAGGATCGGCGAAATCACCCCTAGCTGAAGCGTGGTTATACGCCTACAATGACTCTTAAGATCTCCCGCTTGGGAGATCGCACTCATACCCGGAGGGACGCGCTATGCAGAACATCACGGGGGATGCGGTCTACGACTACGTGATCGCCGGATCAGGATTCGGCGGGAGCATCTCCGCCATGCGCCTGGCCGAGAAGGGCTACCGCGTACTCATACTCGAGCGCGGGCGGCGCTTCAGCGAGCAAGACTACGCGAAGACCAACTGGAATATCTGGAGGTTCCTCTGGCTACCGGCGGCGCGCTGCTTCGGGATCTTGCAGATCATCCCCTTCCGCGACGTGGTCGTGCTGCGCGGCTCGGGCGTGGGCGGCGGGAGCCTGGGCTACGCCAACGTGATGATGGTACCCAGCGATGAGATGTTCGCCGCGCCGGCCTGGCACCACCTCGCCGACTGGAAGGCGCTGCTGGCCCCGCACTACGCGACGGCCAAGCGCATGCTGGGCGTAACGACCAACCCGCGCCAATGGCCGGCTGACGCGGTGCTGCGCGAGATCGCCGACGAACTAGGACAGGGCGACACCGCAAAGCCGACCGATGTCGGGATCTTCTTTGGCGAGTCGGGCGTCACCGTACCCGACCCATATTTCGGCGGGGCCGGGCCGGCCCGCACGGGCTGCACCCACTGCGGCGGCTGCATGGTGGGCTGTCAGCACAACGCGAAGAACACCCTGCCAAAAAACTACCTCTACTTCGCCGAGAAACTCGGGGCGGAGGTGCGGCCCGACGCGGAGGTGCGCGACATCCGCCCGCTGCCCGTCGGTCAGGCCGACGGTGCCCGCTACGAGGTGCGCTACCGTCGGCCAAGCGCGCTGCTCCCCGAGCGCCCCCACACCGTGCGCGCCCGCAACGTGATCATCTCAGGCGGGACAACCGGCAGCCTGCGGCTGCTCTTCCGCTGCCGCGACATCACCCGCTCGCTGCCACGGATTTCGACGCGCCTAGGCGACATCGTACGCACCAACAGCGAGTCGCTGCTGGGCATCATCAGCCGCAGCCGAAAGACGGACTACTCTGAGGGGATCGCGATCACCTCGATCTTCTACGCCGACCCGGTGACGACCGTGGAGCCAGTGCGCTACCCGGCGGGTTCCGACCTGATCCGCTTCCTCGGCGGCCCGCTGATCGACTCGGGAAACATCCCGACCCGCCTGCTGCAATCGGCACGCGACCTGTGGCATCGCCCGCTCGACTTCCTGCGCACCCACATCGTACCGGGTTGGGCAGAGCGCACCACGATCATGCTGGTGATGCAGACCGAGGACAACCAGATGCGTATCCGCCTGGGTCGCCACCTGCTCACGCTCGGGCGGCGCGGCATCGTCAGCCAAGCCGACCCCGACCACCCCATCCCGGCCAAGATCCCAATCGGCCACCACATCACGAAGCGGTTCGCGGCGAAGACGAACGGCATCCCCTCGGCCAGCATCAACGAGTCGCTGTTCAACATCCCAATGACCGCCCACATCCTGGGCGGCTGCCCGTTCGGGTCGAGCTCCGCCGAGGGCGTGGTCGATCTGGACTGCCAGGTTCACAACTACCCCGGCCTCTACGTGGTGGACGGGGCAATCGTACCGGCCAACCCCGGCGTGAATCCGAGCCTGACCATCGCCGCCCTCGCCGAGTACGCGATGAGCCGTGTGGCACCGAAGCCCGGGGCCACGATTCACACAGCGCTATAGGGCCATCCGCAAGGACGCCGCCACGTGGCGCGGCAGCGTCCTTACGGATGGCCCTATAGCGCACACAGGCGGCGTACTACCGCGCGGCGGCATCAGCCGGATCGAGGATCGCATCGATTAGGCCATACTCAATCGCCTGCTGGGCGGTGAGGTAAGCGTCACGACTAAAATCCTCCTCGATGCGCTCGACCGTCTGCCCAGAGTGTTCCGCCATAATCTCGCGGAGCATCCGCTGGAGGCGGAGCATCTCATTCACCGCGATCTGGACATCGGGGGCGTAGCCTTCGGCACCGCCGCCAGCCGGGTGCGAGTGGATCGTAGAATGTGGCAGGGAGAATCGCTTGCCCTTGGCGCCGCCGCAGAGCAGCACAGTGGCCATACTCGCGGCCCGACCAAGGCAGACGGTGGCGACATCGGGGGTAATCAACTGCATCGTATCGTAGATCGCTAGACCGGCGCGCACCACGCCGCCGGGGCTATTGATATAGAGCCAGATATCGCGCTCAGGATCCTGGTGCTGAAGCACGAGGAGCTGGGCGATCACCACCGAGGCCATATCATCATCAATCGACGCGCCGATCATGATCACGCGCTCCTGGAGCAGGCGCGAGAAGATATCCCAGCTACGCTCGCCACGGGCGGTGCGCTCAATAATCGTCGGGACGGGAACGGACGGCATACGGCCCCCTGTGTCTGATCGGCGGTACCCCAAGGGGAGTATAGCACACCTGCTTTGACGCTGCCGATCTCCTCGGCTATAATGCCATCAGGGGCCGGTAGCTCAGCGGTAGAGCACCTGACTTTTAATCAGAGGGTCGAGGGTTCGATCCCCTCCCGGCTCACCAAGGGTTTTACAGCATCAGGACGCCTTAGCGCACGACACTCGCGCTAAGGCGTCCGGCCATTTTCGGCCCACATACTGCCAAGCTTACTGCCAAACGCCAGACAGAAATCTCGTCTCCACCGCATTGTAAAGCGTTTACCGCCCCTCCCGCGCCGCATTGTCTGTCAGCGTGTCCCGCTGTGTGCCCGCGTCCGCCGGATTGGCGGCTCGACTCGCGCGAGGGCACCGGGCTTATGGATGCGTGTCGCCCGCCTCGGGATCGCTCGCATCGGTCGGTGGTTCCGGCGACACCTGGTCGTCCGACGGCACCGCCGGTTGCTGCCCCTCCGCCGTATCCTCAGAATCAGCCGGTGCTGGCGGCTCGTCGGGAGCCTCGGGCTCCAGCTGTGGCTTGCCAAACATGTCAGCCACCTTCGTTGTGGCCTCACGCTGGGTCTCGGGGAGCACATGGCCGTAGGTGTTCATCGTCAGGCTGATCTGGCTGTGGCCCAGGATCTCCATCACGACGCGCGGGTGGACGCCCTGCGCAATCAGAAATGTCGCGCACGAGTGCCGCAGGTCGTGGAAGCGGGTCGTCTCCGGCAGCCCGGCCCGCTTCAGCGCGATCTTGAAGTGGCGGTGCAGGTTGCGCGGCTCCAGCGGCGTCCCGCGATCCGAGGGGAAGACCAGGTCGTGCTCCTGCCACCCCTCGCCCAGCTCCTGCCGCTCCACGTCCTGCCGCCGCCGATGATCCGTGAGCAGCTGCACCAGCACCGGCGGGAGCAGCAGCGCGCGTGCGCCCGCCTTGGTCTTGGGCGGTGAGCGCTCGAGCTTCCCCTGCACGCGCTGGATGGTGCCAGACACGCGCAGCGTCTGCTGCGTAAGATCGATGTCCGCCCAGCGTAGGCCGAGCACCTCGCCGCGGCGCAGGCCGAGCGAGAGCGCAATGCGGTAGAGCGCCTCAAGCCGGTGGCCCGCGACAGCCGCAAGCAGCTGGTGGGCCTGCGCCTCCGTCAGCGGCGTGATCGCGCGGGGCGTGCTCCTGGGCCGGTCGGTCGCCAGGACAACGTTGCGCGTGACGAGATCCCACTTCACGGCGCGGTTGAGGGCCTGCTGAAGCACGCCACGGGCGTACTGGGTGGTTCGCGCGCCGCTGGCAGCGGCGAGGTCGTTGATCATCCCCTGCACGTGGATGGCAGTAAGCTTCGCCATCTGATGATGGCCCAGACGAGGCGTGAGATGCAGCCGGATCGTATCGGCGTAGCTGCTATAGGTGCGCGGGCGCCGATGGGGCTTGATCACCTGCTCCAGCCAGCGGTCAAGGAAATCACCCACCGTCAGGCGTTCCGGATCGATGTTCAGCCCTTGCTGCTGCTGGACGAGCAACTGCTTGAGTTTTTCGGCGACCTCCTTGCGGGTCTTGCCGTAGACAAACTTGCGTTTCCGCTTGCCGCTGATGATGCCGAGGTCGATCATCGCGCACCAAGAGCCGTCGGCCCGCTGGTAGATGCTGCCCTCACCGGCGCCGCGCCGTCGCTTGCTCATCACTGCCTCCGTGGCCTGGGCACGCGGGTCGTGCGATACCCAGGTACAATGCGTCGCATATACTCGATTACGTGTATTGCTATGCGCGACTCGCCCAGTAGCACCTCGCCGACCGCCTGGGCGTGCTGATCGCTTCGCTAGGCGCTGGGTTGCGCTGCTGGGGGTGGGGTCGTCTGTTGCGCGACCCACGCGCGCAGGGCGGCGACCGGGATCCGCCGGGCCGCCCCGCGTCGCACCGAGGGCAGCTCGCCGGCGTCCATCATCTCGTAGATGGTTGATCGGCTGAGGCTAAGGATGCGGGCGGCCTCCTCGACCCGCACCAGCAGCGGCTCAACCGCCGGCTCCAGCTTCAGCTGCGCACGTTCCTGTTGCTCACGCATGGCGGTCCTCCTCACGATGCTGCCGGTGTCTCGCTGCGTGGTGCGTGACCGCACCATCGGGTATGGACAGCATATATGGAGATGGAATGCCTGCGAAGGGGACAAAAAGGGGGTCAAAAGCGGGGACGTAGCGGACACATCGCTAGCTTGTGAAACCCAACCCGCGCTCACGCAGGCTGACATACCGACCCCCACCTAAAATAAGGTGGTCGAGACAGTCACAATCGAGGAGCTTGCCGGCCTCGACGATCTGCCGGGTGACCAGGATATCCTCGGGCGAGGGGGTCGGATCCGCCCCAGGATGATTATGGGCCACAATGATGCTGGTCGCGTTGAGGCGCAAGGCATCCTTGAAGACTTCGCCGACGCGGATCTGGGCGGTGTTCACCGAGCCGCGATAGACCTTTGCCACTTTCAGGAGCCGATTCTTGGTGTCAAGGGCCGCGACCCAGAGTTCCTCTTGGTCGAGCGCCAACATCTCGACCATGAACAGTGTGGCCACATCGGCGGGCGACCGCACCTGGAAGCGATCCTCGTAGCCAGCGACGGCGAGACGACGCCCGATCTCCAGCGCGGCCTTGAGGCTCGCCGCCTTGTGGGCCGTGCCGATACTGGCCGTAACCGTGTGGATGTCGGCGCGGAGCAGGCCGCCCCAGCCGTGGCAGTCGCGCAGGCTCTGCGCACAGATGGCCAGGTCGTGCTGGCCGGAGACGAGGGCGAGCAGCTCGGCGTCGCTGAGCGCTTCGGGGCCGTGCCGGGCGATCCGATAGGCTGGTTGGGCGTGGAGGGGCAGCTCGCGGATGCGCATCAGCGGCCTCCCTCGTTCATGGCATCGACGATCTTCACGACGCGCAGGGCCAGGACGAGGCGATGGCCCTGGCGGATGAGGTGCGCCACCCGCGCGGCGACCGAAGGGTTGCTGAGGACGAGGTCGGCGTACTGCTGCTCCAGATGCTGGTGTGAGCGCTGCCCGCCGCGCTGGCCGTAGCCGGCTGCGCTCTCGGGGGTGAACCGTGCCATTGCGGTGCCCTTTCCGCTGATTGCGAATCCTGGGCACACTGAACCAGCCGCAGGGCGGCTGGTAGGCACTGGGGCGGAGCCACCCATCCCTGGGGCGTCCTCAGAACAGCGGCAACTGGCTGAACGCCTCACCGTGGGAGGGCGTTGGCACAACCGGGCGGCGTCGCATGGCGGGCAGCGACGGGGCTGGCAGCACTGGGATAGCCGTCGGCTCGGCTGGTGGCGCGGCGGGTCGTAGAGCGGTGGCCTGCTCAGCCTGGGCAGCCATCCAGGCGATCGACGCTGGCGCGGGTGGGATGATGACAGGCGGCTCGTCGCTTCCGTCACAGGTGCGATCCTCCTGGGCGAGGGCCAGGAGGATCTCGGCGAGGGTGGTGTCGTCCGGCGCTGGTTGTACCTCTGGTGTCGCTTCTGCCGGCAAGCGCTCGCCGCTGGCCTGCTCCTCAGCGGCGGCGAAGGCGGCGGCGATCACGCGTAGCTCGCTAGCCGCCGTGTCGTAGCGTTCCTGCCCGTCCCACAGCTCTAGTCGGGTCAGCTCGCGGTCAATGGTCGCAATGCGCTCCTGGGCCTGGGTGATGCGTCCCTGCACTCGTTCGTGGATGGCGGGGATCTCGCCCACGAGATGGCTGACGCTCTGCCAGAGGCCGCTGTCGGTGGTGGCGGTGATGGCGTCGAGGGTGGCACCATCAGGCAGGGCCAGGCTGAGATCGGCGGCGAAGGTGGCGTGGGCCTGGACAACCAGGTCGAGGCCCCGGTAGCGCGCGACCACCCCGCGCAGCCGCTGGCGCTGGAACGCCGCCGTGCTCTGGTAGTCGTGTACGAGCTTTCGCACCGCCGCGCCGGCCTCCGCCCGCACGGTGAAGGGCTGGAAGGCATCGCTGCCCACGGCCGTCTGCACGGCGACGCTGAACGGCTCGTGCGGGTGGGCGGCGGTGAGCGCCTGGGCCTGTGACCACTGGCCCCGCCGCCGCTCGGCCCGGCGGATCTCATCCTCAACTTGGCCGCGCTCGATTCTCAGGTTGCGTCGGGTGTCCAGCCAGACCGCGCGCACCCGCTCCAGCCGGGCCACCTCGGCATCCAGCTGCACCTTGCGCACTACCTGGGGGTTGCCGCTGGCGATGGCCTTGATCTCGGCGGCGGAGAGCACCACCTCGGAGGTGTCCTCGACCGTGCGCGCGGTGATCTCGCCGGCCAGCGCCTGCTCGATGAAGCGGGCCTTTGACTCGATGGTTTGCCACATGTAGGAGTCGAAGGAGCCTTCGGTGATATACGACAGCACGTAGACCTCGGGCCACTGGTTGCCCTGGCGCAGGATGCGCCCGTGGCGCTGCTCCAGGTCGCCTGGTCGCCAGGGGCAGTCCAGGTTGTGCAGGGCGATCAGGCGGCGCTGCACGTTCATCCCGGTGCTCATCTTGCCGGTGGAGCCGATCAGCACGCGCACCCGACCGTCGTTCATCGCGGCGAAGAGCGCGTCGCGCTGGGCCTTGGTGGCCGCGTCGTGGATGAAGGCGATCTGGTCATGTGGGATGCCCTGAGCCACCAGCCCGTCGCGAATCTCGTAGTAGACGAAGTTGGCCAGCCAGCGCTCCTCGACCGTCTCAACCTCGGGGGCGCCCTCGGCGGCGTCACCCTCCAGCTGGCTGGCGGTCAGACGGGTCGGTGGGTCATCGCCGCCTGGCCCGTGACCCTTCGGCGTGGCCAGGTCGCAGAAGACCAACTGGGTGGCCTGCTGAGCGTCGAAGACCCGGTAGAGGTGGGCGACGTTCACCACCAGGGCGGCGATCTTGCTCTGGCGGGGCCGAGGCGCTTTCGGCACCACCAGGCGGATATCCAGTGCGGCCTTGCGCCCATCGCCCACCACCCGAAGCATGTTATCGACCGTCGGATCGACCCGCCCGCTGCGCACGGCGTCGGCGCGAGCAGCCAGCGACTGGACGTAGCGCCGCAGCGCCGTCGCGGGCGGGATGACCACCGGGATGACCTTGCCCGTGACCAGGGTCGGCTCGGGCAGGCCCATCTGGGCCTTGGTGCGCACATTGAGCACCTGCCGCCACATCGCCGACAGCTCTGGCAGGTTCACGAAGGTGGCCAGCCGGGTGTTCATGCGGAAGCCCGCCCCGTCGGGCTTCAGCTCGAAGGCCATCTTCGGCTGGGCGTAGAGTGAGACCCACTCGTCGAAGTGGTGGATGCCCACCGCCTCCAGCTGGTGTTCCTGGAGGTAGAGCTGCATCACGTAGGCCTCGCCGATCGTGTTCATGATCGGCGTCGCGGTGAGGAAGGCGACCTTCCTGCGCCGCCGCAGCAGATCCCAGGTCTTGATGCGCATGTCCAGCGCCCGCTGGCTGTGGGCCGAGGGCAGGCCGGCGATGTTGGTCAGTCGAGTGGGCACGGATAAATTTTTATAGGCCTGGGCCTCATCGACAATGAGCATATCGATACCCAATTCCTCCCAGGTGATCGTGCGGGCGCTGTCGCGGGCGATGGCGTCGGCCATCGTCTGGAGGCGCTGCTCCAGCCGGGTCACGGTGCGCTCGATCTGCTTGAGCGAGCGCTTCTCGTCGCCGGTCGCGGCGGTGGCCCGCAGCTCCTCCAGGTAGGCGCGCAGGCGGTCGGTCTCCTTGTCGCGGAAGTCGCTGACCAGCCGGGCGCTGAGCGGCAGCAACGTGAAGCTGGTGTGGGCGATCACCACCAGATCCCAGTCGCCCGTGGCGATGCGGCTGAGCACCACGCCACGCCGCTGCTTCTCGAAGTCCTCGGGGGCCATCGCCAGAACGTTGATGCCGGGGTAGAGTCGGCGGGCCTCGCTGGCCCACTGGCCGACCAGGCTGTTCGGCACGACCGCCAGCGCCTTGGTGCAGAGCCCGAGCCGCCGGGCCTCGACCGCAGCCGCAATCGCGGTAAAGGTCTTGCCGCCGCCGACCGCGAAGCCAAGCAGGGTGCTGGGCGACTGGAGGATCTGCCAGACCGCGCCCTTCTGGTAATCGGCCAGGTCGTCGTCGCGCAGCAGGCTGGTGTTGATGCCGGGGAAGGAGAGGTGCTCGCCGTCGTAGCGGCGCATGCGCACGCTATTGAAGCGCTGGTTGTAGATCGCGCAGAGCCGCTCGGTGCGCGCGGTGTCCTCCCACAGCCACTGGGCAAACGCCTGGGCGATGGCCTGCTGCTTCTCCTGGGCGGCGACCGTCTCAGCGGGGTTGAGCACGCGCCGCTCGCGGTCGCCGACGGTGATCACGTCGTAGACCGTGATCGGTACGCCGCGCAGCGATGCCTGGAGGATGACGATAGCGTCGGCGCGCGGGGTGCCCCAGCGGGTGGTGGCCTCGACCGCGAAGGCGCCGCTGTGGCCGGGGTCGGTGAGCAGCCACTCGCCCAGCGCGCTGCGGTAGGTCGCCTCGCCGGCCCAGGCGGGCAGGAGCGTGCGGATGAAGGCGGAGACCACCTCGCCGGGGAGCCAGAAGGCGTTCAGGTTGACGATCAGGTCGCGCGGGCCGAGCGGCTCCGGCTGGACGGCCTCCAGCGCGGCGACATTGCGGGCGAACGCGGGGTCGCGCTCCGCCCAGGCGCGGGCGTCCTGGAGCTTGGCGCGCACATCCCCGCTCAGGTAGATGTCGGCCAGCTCATACTGGCTGGTGCCGGGGATGCGGTAGACCCGCTCGCCCAAAGCCTCCAGTACGGTGGACGGAGTCTGTCCAGCCAGGACGGCGATGCAGGGAATGTCGAGACTCCCACGCTCGTCGAGGCAGCGCAGCAGGGCCTCGGTGGGCGACAGGGTGCCGGGCAGGGCGGGCTGGTGCGGGCGCAGGGTGCGCTCGCGGAAAATGCGCTCCTGATCAGCAATCCAGCGCCCGCTCGGCGTGCGACGCGGGTTGCACTCCAGGGCGAGCAGGAACTGCAGCTCGGGCAGGTCGCCGAACAGCCGCTGGTTGCGCGGGTCGTGGATGACGCCGTACTGCAGCACGAAGGACGCGTAGACCCGATTCAGCTCGGCCCGCGCCGCATCGACGCCCGGCTCGTCGTTCAGCTCGGCGCGGATGAGCGCCTTGGCGGCGTTGTAGATCGCGGCCAGGCCAGCGGCGCGCTCCTGGGCCACACCGCCGACCACCGGGATGGAGATCTGGGCCGCCCGGCGCTCGTGCAGTGGTGGCAGGGCGACATGATCATCGGCAGTGGCCAGGTCGTCAGGCGCATAGGACGTGACGATCGCCGATGGTAGGAGCGCAACAAGCCGGGCGTCGAGCGCCGCGGCCAGATCGCTGGTCGGCGGGGCCACCTGGAGCCAGAGGCTCTGGTCATTGACGACAACCAGCGGCTGGCCGATGACGCGCTGAGGGTCGTCGCGCCAGCACTGGTTGACCGCCACACGGGCTGCGGCCAGCGCCTCGGGGTCCTTGATCTCACGGGTGTAGCGCGAGCCGAACGTCATCGCGCGCGGGTCGGCCGTGTGCGGGTAGTCGGCCTCCGCGAGATCGAGCCAGCGGGGTGATTCGACCTGAGGCTGGGCCTTCTTCTGGAGGATGAGCAGGTCGGTGGCGCTGGCCGAGCCGCTCATGCGCCGGAAGACCCCGTTGGGCAGGCGGAACGCGCCCAGCAGCGTGGCCTGCTCGGCCAGGAAGCTGCGCACCGCCTTCGCCTGCTTATCCAGTGTGCCCCAGCTGGTCAGGAAGACCACCAGGCCGCCGGGGCGGACGAGGCGCAACGCCTTGGCGAAGAAGTAGTCGTGGATCGTGCTCCTCAGCGCGGCGGGCACGGTCGGGTCGTGGACGGCCAGCTCGCCGAAGGGCACGTTGGAGATCGCCAGGTCGAAGCCGTTGCTCGGCAGCTCGACCGTCTCAAAGCCGACCCCGCCGTGCAGGGTGAGGTCGGGGTGGATGTGGCCCAGGATGCGGCTGGTCACCGGGTCAAGCTCGACGGCGGTGATCGCCGCGCGGGCGCGCAGCTCGGGCGGCATCGCCGAGACAAAGTGGCCGACGCCAGCGGCGGGCTCGATGATCCGGGGGCGCTCCAGGTCGCTCAGGCCGAGCCGCAGCACCGCCTGCCAGATGGTGTGGATCAGGTCGAGCGGCGTGTAGAAGGCAGTGAGCGCGGCCTGGCGCAGGCGGCGCGCGTCGGCGACGGAGAGGAAGGCGGCGTAGGTGTCGTACAGGACGTAGCGCCCGGCCCCATGGTCGTAGCAGAACAGCCGGTTGAGCAGGGCCGACTCGCCAAAGGCGCTGTAGTGGGCGAGGGCCAGCCGCTCGTCGTCCCTGGCCGAGCGCCCCTGGGCTTCCAGATCGTGGACGAGCTGAAGGGCGGCGAGGTTCTTCGCAAAGCGGTCGCCCGCGCCGGTGAAGCTCAGGGCGTCGGGGGCCAGGTGGAAGAGTCCGGTAGACGCAGATGGTGACACAGCACAGCTCCTTCGCATAGGAGGAAACCTGCCGTGCCGGCATCACGCCGTTTGGCGTGATATGCTCCGGTAGCGGATCGGGGCTTACCCACCGGGCGCGCTGGCCGCCCGCCGGGCGACCTGCTCTTCCGTGAGCGTGCTCGGGCGCAGGGCGGGCTCGGCGAAGCCCGCGCCAGCGCAGACGGGGCAGGCGCGGCGGCGATGCCCGCCACAGTCGGGGCAGCGCGGGTCGCCGCGCTGACGCGCCATACGGATGCGCTCGCGCAGGATGGCGGCTCGTTCGGCGGGCGTGGCGTGCTCCCAGATCCAATCCAGGAACTCCCCGTGCAACTCCTCCTCGCTTGGTGCCCCATCCCAAGCCATTGGGTCATCGTGACGAAGCATGGACAATCCTCCTGGTCAGGGTGAATCGGTCACCGAATCTTCGGCGGCGTAGCTCCGCAGTAGCGGGTCAGCGCGCAGCGTGGCTATAGCCCCGGCGATCACCTGCCGCACCCGCTCGCGGGTCAGCCCCTCGACCGCGCCGATCTCCTCCAGCGTGACCTTCTCGCCGCTGTCGAAGCCGAAGTACGCCCGCAGGAAGCGCCGCTCTCGCTCGTTGAGCAGGCGGGCCATCGTTGCCGCGACATCGTGGCGGAGGGATGCGTCGAGCGCGGTCGCCGCCGGGTCGAAGCGTTGATCCGGGAGAATGTCGCCGAGTTCGCTTCCCTCGTCGTCGGCGTGGAGCCGGGCGTTGAGCGAGCGAGTCTCCTGGCCGACCAGTTCCAGCTGGGCGACCCGCGCCACCGACCAGCCCAGGTGGGCGGCTAGTTCTTCCGGGGCAGGCTCGCGGCCGAGCTGCTGGGCGAGCTGATTCTG
>SESH01063695.1_pt1 | contig 18970 bp, 11 predicted proteins | sample 3171561 | NCBI WGS metagenome assembly SESH01 (sample SAMN10866947, study PRJNA518727) | freshwater metagenome | biome: subpolar coniferous forest; feature: holomictic lake; material: water; isolation source: holomictic Lake 442 2011 16.5 m and 2014 13 m | place: Canada: near Kenora, Ontario
CACCGTGACGGCGATCGTGCCACAGGTGGTGGGGATCGCGCAGGGCATCTACATCCTGTGCATCTTCGTGTCGGCGGCGCTGGGCTTTGACCGCGAGACCTTTGGGTTCGCAGGCCTGTCGCTCACCGGCCTGCAGCTGACCATGCTGGTGGTGGGGGCGGTCATGATCCTCTACAGCGTGATCGGGGGCCTGTGGGCGGCGGTGCTGTCGGACGCGATCCAGGGTGTGATCATCCTGGTGATGTCGGCGCTGATCTTCCCCATCTCGATGGCCTACCTGGGCAACGGGCACGGCTTTGGCGCGGGGGTGCGGCGGATGCTGCACGAGCTGCCGCGCGACTACCTGGTGCCGAGCGGGCAGCCGGTGGAGTTCTGGTTCTTCTCGGCCTTCGTGATCAGCGGCCTGCTCGGCTACAACGTGGCCTGGCATTTCGCCCAGCGCTACAACAGCGTGCCCAGCGAGCGGGACGCGAAGCGGATGGCCCTGCTGGGGGCGGTGCTCTCGGTGGTGGGGCCCATGCTGTGGGTGCTGCCGGTGATGGGGGCCAAGCTGATCTTCCCGGACATGGCGGCCCTGTGGCCCAACTTGAAGGCGCCGGAGGAGGCCTCATTTGTCAGCCTGGCCATGCTGCTGCTGCCGCACGGCATGATCGGGTTCGTGGTGGCTGCGATCCTGTCGGCGACGTTCGGCCAGGCCAACGACGCGTTCAACTGGCTGTCGGCGGCGGTGACTAAGGACGTGTATGTGCCGCTGCGGCAGCGGGCCGGGCTGCCGCCGGCGTCGGACCGGCACCAGATGCGGATGGCGCAGGTGACGATGTTCGTCATCGGCGTGAGCGGGGTCTCGCTGGCCTTCGTGATCTCGAAGCTGGGCGGCGCGTTTGATTTCGCCCTCAAGTATTACTCGATCGTCGGCCCGGGCTTCATGATGCCGGTGGCCCTCGGCCTGATTTATCGCAAGACCCCGTGGTGGTCGGGCATCGCCTCGTGCTCCGCGGGTTTTGTTTTGATCTTCGTCCTGCTCGGGCTGAACGCCTGGCCCGAGCATGCCTATGCGCGGAATGTCTACAGCGCCGTGATCGGCTCCTCGACGGTGTTTGTGATCTCCGCGTTTTTCTGGCGGCCCGACGACCCCAAGAGCGCCAGTGCGATCCGCCTGGACCAGGACCTGCGGACACCGGTGGGGGAGGACCCCCGCCCGGGCGGTCACGGGTCCATGCAGGTGTACGCCGTGATCGGCAATCTCAGCATCCTGCTCGGCCTGGTCCTGCTGGCCTGCTGGTTTGTGCCGTCGCGTCCGATCGCGCCGTCCAGCATCAATGTCATTGGCGGACTCATCCTGCTCGGCATCGGCTTCGTGCTCCGCTGGGTCGCACGGCGCCCGGACGGGGAAGGGGCGGCAGCGCCGCCCCCCGCGCGCTGACCCGGCGCCCGGTCACTCCGCCAGCTGCGCCTGCAGCCACCGGCCGAGTTCGGCGGCGGAGAGCTGGGCGGGGCGCGGGAGCACGCGCCAGTGGACGACGTTGCTCATGGTCTCGCCGACGGCGGGCGTGGCGAGTCCCCCCAGCGTCTCCAGCTCGATGTAGTCGGGACCGAAGAACAGCTGCAGCGAAACGTGCTCGGCGTAGTCGCCGTCGGGGAAGGGGGTCACCTGGTGGACGATGATCTGGCGCTCGTAGACGGCGGCGATCCAGCCGCCGCGGGTGCCGATCAGGTAGGGGCCGGTTGGCGAGGGGGCGCCGCGCACGAGGCCGTGCGCGGGGTCGGCCTGCACGGCCTGGCCGGGGTCTAGCGCCGGGCGCAGGTTGACGAACGGGCCCGCCCCGGGCGCGGGGCGGCTCTCCAGCCAGCACCACTGGGGGCGCGGCAGCTGGCAGACGGTCCAGAGCTGGAGCCGCTGGCGGCCGGCGGTCTCGCGGATGAAGCGGTTGCGGATCACGACTCCGGGGCGCCCCGGATCAAGCGTGAGCTCGCGCTCGGCGCGGATGCCCACCCAGGGGCTCACGGTGCTGCGCATCCGCAGGCGGTCCGGCGCCGCGGCGGTGACGGTCCACGCCCCGTCCAGCGCCTCGTCGGGCGGGAAACGGCGGCCCGTGACGGCCTGCCAGTCGAGCTGCGGGCCCCACCAGAGCTTCTCGCCCCCGTAGTTGACCCAGCCGCCGAGGCGCGGGGAGGCGAGGGGCTGGGGATTCACCCAGAGCAGGTTGGGCTGGCCGGGGAGGCTGAGCCCGAGAATGAGGCCGTGTGCGGGATCGACCCGGACCGCGAGGTGGGCGTTGGCCAGGATGACGGATTCCGGGGCGGCGCGAGCGGAACCGAGGATGAATCCCGTGCAGGCGAGCAGGCAGCGGAGCAGGAGGAGTCGCATGGGGTGACGGCGCGGACGGCGGCAGGGAAGCGGGGGTCCGGCGCGGCGGCAAGCCACTAAGTAACCGAAAGGTTGCTTGCGTGGAGCGCGGCACCGCGGCCATGCTCCCGCATCCGCCGCGGTCCGGCTGATGACCACCCCATGAAATCCCTCCCGTCTGGTTCTGCTCCCGTCTCCCTGCCCCCGGCTGGCGCCAGCCGGCTGAGCCGCCGTGAGTTTGTCACGGGCGCCGCGCTGCTGGCCGCCGGGGTGCCGGCGCTCGCGCAGCTGCCGTCCCTTTCCATGCCTGCCTCCCTCCCCTCCGTGGTTCCGCCCCCCACCGCCGCCCGCCGGTCCGGGCTGCTGTTCGACGTCGCCGACCTCCCGCGCATCCGCGCCAACCTGCGCGACGCGCGGTTTTCCGGACTCTGGCGCGAGATGTCCACCATGGACCAGGCCACCGACACGAGCGTGGCGGCGGAAACGGCCTTCCTTGAGCGGGAGATGCGGTACACCAACCACGGTAGCCACATGGTGCGGGCGCGGGCGGCCCTGGAGCGGGCGGCGTTCAAGTACGTGACGACGGGGGAGGCGGACCAGCTGGGGCTGGCGCGGCTCGCGCTCCGCCGGATCTGCGATTTTCCCAAGTGGGACTATTTCCTCGAAAATGGCCGGCACGTGATCGGGCTGCAGCGGGCGCCCGAGGCCTCGATCGCGGTGGCCTGCGCGCTGGACTGGCTGGGGCCGGTGCTGACTCCGGCGGAAGTGGCCCGGGCGGAACAGTGCCTAGCCGACAAGGGGGCCGCGGCCTGCTACCGGACGCTCTACGGCATGAAGTATCCGGACCGCGTCCGCGGCTGGACGAACGACCCGGAGGACGAGTTCCCCTTCAAGCCGGATCTCAGCCGCTGGCCGCTGATCCTGAACTCGACCAATCTCAAGACGGTGCCGATCGCGGGACTGGGCATCGCGGCGTGCTGGCTGCATGGACGGCACCCGGAGGCGCCGCGCTGGCTGGCCCTGGCGCGGTCGAGCGCGCGGGCGTTCGTCGAGATGTTCCAGCCTGACGGGAGCTACGACGAGGGCCCGATGTACTGGAGCTACACGGCCTCGCACCTGGCCTTCTTTGCGGAGGTCATGTATCGCACGCTGGGGGTGGACGACCGGGCGCTGCTGAACTACCCGGGCACGATGCGTTACGCGCTCGCGATGAGCATGCCGACGGCGGGGGCGCCGATTGTGCCGCCCGAATCGCAGCGCCGGCCGGCGCAGCCGTATGCGGTGCTCGAACCGGCGCACGACATCGTGAACTTCGGCGACTCGGGCGTGAACCTGGACATGAGCCTGGCGCCGTGGGTCGCGCGCGTGCACCGGGATCCCCAGTCCCAATACCTCGCCCAGCACGTGGGCGTCATGAAGTCCCACTGGGGCGCGATCTGGTACGATCCCTCGCTCCCGGCGAAGGCCCCCGGTCCGGACCAGCTCGACGTGCGGCTCGACAACGACTGGGTGGTGTCGCGCACCGGCTGGGCGCCGGCGGACGGCGTGCTGGCCTTCCGCAGCGGCGGGCCGGGCAACCACGAGCACGCGGACCGCAACAGCCTCATATTCAAAGTGTATGGCGAGCGACTCCTCAACGACCCGCTGCGGGCCGGCTATGCGCCCAAGAATCCGCGGTGGCTGCTGCGGCAGACCTGCGCGCACAATGCGGTGTTGGTGGACGGCCAAGGCCACCAGTATCACGACGGCCACGAAGGCACGAACGCCTCCTGGGCCTGGGCCCGGCTCACCGCGTTCCAGACCGGTCCGGGCTGGCTGGCGCTGACCAGCGACGCCACCGAGGCCTATGCGCTGGTGCAGCCCGCGATCCAGCGCGTGCGCCGCACGGCGGTTTATCTCAAGCCCGACGTGCTGGTGCTGCTCGACCAAGTCAGCCTGACCGGCGCGGCCAAGCTCGTGCAGCTGCGCTTCCAGGTTTTCAACGATGACGCGCTGGGTCAGGTGACCTCCGGGGCGGGGAGTTTTGTCATCACGCGCCCGGGGGCGACGCTGGCGGCGTCCGTGGTGGCGGTCGGCGCGTGCACGGTGCGGACCGGGCAGCTCGACCTGCCGGTGGCGGATGGCGTGTTCCCCTATGCGGAGATCGAGTCGGCGGCGTCCAACGAGCACGAGGTGCTCACGCTGGCCACCGCGCAGCCGAAGGGCACCGCGCCGGGCCGGCTGACGGCGGAGCGCGAAGGCGCCGACTGGCGAATCCGGGGCACCCACCAAGGCCGGCGACTGGACGTGCGGATCACGCCGGGCGGCGTGGTGGTCGCCTGAGGGCTCCTGCGATAAAGTAACCGTAGGAAGTGCTCGTCATTTTACGTCGTGGACCGGGCACGTGGGCCGGACCCCACCCGACCCATGCCCACCCCAGCGGAGCGACCACGAGATAGAGCATCTGCTGGCGGAGGCGGTTGTGAGGGGCAGCTGAAGTAATTCGTACCCACGCCGGCAAAATTTGCCTACCTGGAGGGAGTTCCTGCGCTAAGGGTGTCGCACCCCACCGTCGGGGGCTGCTTTGGGCGGCGGAGGTGAGGAAGTGCCTGCCGTGGAGTAACCAAACAAATACTAATGCCAAAATATTTTGCAGGGTTTTGACCGGTTGTTCCGCCTACTACTACGCGCAGGTATTGCTACAGCACCAGCAACTGCGCTCTCCCCAAAGTATGCATACCCCAGCATTCGCGGTCCGGTGCGGTTCGTGGCAGTCACGAAGCTGCGTCGCTTTGGGCTGCAATCCATCGGGCTGTTGCCCGTTTGGGATGATGCAAATGGAGTCCTTTCAGTGAGCCGAACAAAACCAGTAACCATGCCTACTAAGAAAACAATCCTACCCACGGCACTACGCCAGGCGCTACTCAGCGGCCTGTTCATCATCACCGCCAACGTTCAGGCCCAGACGACTTCACCAGGTGCACCCGTCCAGGCGGCCAACTCGAGCGATACCGCGGTGGACAAGGAGGAGGTCGTCCGCCTCAGCCCCTTCGAAGTACGAAGCGGAACCAACCAAGGCTACATTGCCTCCGATACCATGAGCGGATCGCGCGTGGCCTCGAAGATCTTCGACGTACCCGCCTCGGTCAGCGTCATCACCCGCGACCTCTTGGACGACATGGGTGCGGTCGATCCGTGGGGAGCACTCTCCCGCTCGGCGCCCGGTGTCACAACCTATGGCTCGCCCGGCGTGTTTTCAGGAGCCAGCATCCGTGGTTTCCGCGCGCAGTTCTGGGCGGTTGATGGTGCCACCTCGGCTTCCGTCGGCCCGATCAGCAACTTCAACCTCGACGGCCTGGAGATTATCAAGGGCCCGTCGGCCCTCCTCTACGGCCCGTTTGGCGCGTACGGCGGCTACGTCAACATGATGCCGAAGTGGGCGCGGCGCAATCCGGTCAACAAGGTCGAACTCTCATTCGGCACGGATTCGTTCTACTCGGGCATGGTCGACGTCGGCTATGAGATGCTGAAGAACAAGCAACTCCAGTTCCGCCTCGTGCTTGGCAGCCTCGACATGGATCGCCCGGGCTTCAAGGGAGACTTCACCAAATCGAAGGTGTTTGCTCCGTCGCTGACGTACGACATCAGCCCAAAGGTGAAGCTTAAGACCCGCGCGGAATACAACCTGCGCAACTATCGCAATAGCACGGTTCCGCTTGACGCCAGTGGGCGTCCGATCCGGAGCCTGATCGCCAACAACTACTTCCCGGGCACGCACAGCGAGGATCAGGAGTTCTCGACGCAGACGGTGCTGACCGGCCAACTGTCGGACGAGTGGAGCTTCAAGTTCCAGTTCGTGACCGAAGTCGATCACCCGAAGTCTTGGGGCGGCGGTTTCACGGGCCGCACGACGCTCGTGACGCCGACCGACGACAAGGTGACGATCTTCGCGTCGCATGGCGACTACATGTTCAAGCAGTGGACGCTGGATACGTCCGTCTCGTGGGATGCCGTGGATTTTGCCCCTGGCCTGAGCAATCATCTGGTCACGGCGTTCACCATGAATAACTGGACGAACGTGTATCGCTGGAACGCCAACACCTCGATGGCGGGTCTGTACCCGGAGTACCAGCAGTCGCCGTGGCTGCTTTCCTTCAGCATCCTGAATCCCCCGGCGCCCGGCGGCCTGCTCAGCACGGCCTCGGCCACCACCCAGAACAATCTCTACCAGCCCTATAATACCCAATGGCTCGGTGGCGTGATGGGGACGGACACGTTCGAAATGTTCGACGGCAAGGTGAAGCTGAACCTGGGCACGCGGTTCAACTATGACGAACGCTATTTCCACAGCACGACGCAGGCCGTGAAGAATGCTGGGTTCACCGGCAATCCCGGTCCGGCGAAGGTCAACACGATCTTTCTGTGGCGGTATGGCGCGGTCTATCAGCCCACCAAGAACGTGAGCCTGTACTGCGGTCACGACGAGGGCTACCTAGCGGTCGGTGCCATCTTCAAGTACGATGGCTCGACGCTGTTGCCGGAATCGGGCACGAACGAGGAAGTCGGCGTCAAGATCGACAATCTCCATGCCCTCGGCGGGAATTTCTTCGGTTCGATGGCGTACTTCCAACTCGCGGTGGACAACAAGTGGCGCGGCGATCCGGATCCGGCGCACGCGGGCTTCTTCATCCAGGACGGCCACCAAGAGAACAACGGTTGGGACGCCCAACTGGGCTACACCAGCGACGACAAGAAAATCTCCGCGATCTTCGGTTACTTCAAGGCGGATGGGCCGACCACGATCACCGGCACGCGGGCGAGCTTTGTCCCGAGAGAAACGCTCAACCTGTGGCTGCGGTATAACGTCACCCCGACCGTGGCGTTCGGCGGTGGCTATCACCACATTGGCGATTCGATCGACGGCACGGCGAAGCTCACTTCCCCGGCTTTCGGTTCTTTCGACATGTTTGCTGAATACCGGCAGAAGCTCTCCGGCAAGCAGCAGATCGTCTACCGCCTCGGCATGACGAACATGCAGGATGGACTGAATGCGACGTTCCTGAGCGGCGCGCTTGCGGTCCAGCAGGAAGACGGTCGCCAGACCAAGCTGACCGCATCGTACATTTGGTAATCTAGTTTACGGTTAGCAGGCAGGCGCGGGGATCTTCGGATCCCCGCGCTTTTTTGTGTCTGGACGGTGCTTCCCGGCCGGTCAGTCGTCGCGCACTGCGCAGCGCTGTCCGTAGCGGGGCTATCCGCGATGGATCGCTTCATCGTCACCAGCGCGCCGTGCGCACCGGCAAGTTTGAAGCCCCTCTCGGCTTGTGGCCGCACACTCAGGCGAGCCAAGGTGCCTGACGAGGCTGGTGGAGACAGATCTGCGCATGGGCTATGCTATCTGATACCAATCACTAGCAGAACTAGTGCAGGGATTTTTGCTGTTGTTACGCCTTCAAGTAGCGGCAATAGTTGCTTCATGCAGCTGTGTTCTGGGTCAGTGGTTTGCCCCGTGGGGGCGAACAGGGTCCGACGATGTCCATCGTTCATTCGAGCACACGCGGGCGTCTGGTTATTTTTTGCGATCGGGCTCGTATGTTTTCCGGATCGAGTCACGGCAACTACCCAGGCGTTGACGACTTTCGACCTCCCAGCCGAGCCGGCTGATGTGTCGCTGAAGCGCTTCTCCGGGCAGTCGGGCGTCGATGTGATCTTCGCGACGCGAATCGCTGCGGGCGTGACGACCAATGCGGTCAAGGGTGAGTACACCGCGACGGAGGCGATCTCGCGGTTGCTGTCGAACACGGGCCTCGTTTCGGTGTATGACAAGAGTAACGGGGCCCTGATTGTGAGCCGCGCCAGTCCGGCGCCGGAACGGCCGAGGGACGTGAAGCCCCCGGCACCGCCGGGCGCGATCCGTTCTACATTCGTCGCGCTAGGCCCCACGCCGTTAGCCCATCCGGCTGACGCCGAACCGGACAAGAGTGAAACCGTCAAACTCAGTCCGTTTGAAGTGCGGAGCGGGATCAACGAAGGTTACATTGCGTCCGAAACGCTGAGCGGATCACGGGTGGCCTCAAAGGTTTTTGACGTGCCCGCCACGGTCAGCGTCATCACCCGCGACCTGATGGACGACATGGGCGCCGTCGATCCGTGGCAGGTCTTGTCGAAGGCCGTCCCGGCGGTGACGACGTACGGTTCCCCGAGCGTATTTTCTGGGGCTTCGATTCGCGGGTTTCGGGCGCAGTTTTGGGCCGTCGACGGGGCGACCTCGGCGAGTGTGGGACCGATGAGCAACTTCAACCTGGATGGGATGGAGGTCATCAAGGGACCCTCGGCGCTGCTCTATGGCCCGTTTGGCGCGTACGGTGGCTACATCAACCTGATGCCGAAGTGGGCCCATCGGAATCCGATCAACAAGGTGGAGGTTTCACTTGGCACGGACTCGTTCTATTCCGGCCTGGTCGATGTTGGCTATGAGTTCCTGAAAGACCGCCGACTGCAGGTGCGTCTGGTGCTCGGCGACCTCGCTTACCAGCGCGCGGGCTTCAGCGGGGATTACACTAAGTCATTGGTGTTCGCCCCGTCGCTCACGTATGACATCAATACGAAGGTCAAGCTGAAGACCCGGGCGGAATTCAACCTGCGCAACTACCGCAATAGCACGGTCCCGCTTGACGACAGAGGACGTCCCATCCGGAGCCTGATCGCCAACAACTACTTTCCCGGCACTCACAGCGAGGACCAGGAGTTCTCGACGCAAACCGTGTTGACGGGCCAACTGTCGGAAGAGTGGAGTTTTAAGTTTCAGTTCGTGACCGAAGTTGATCACCCGAAGTCCTGGGGCGGTAACTTTACCAGTCGCTCGACGCTGCCTGCTCCCGGCAACGATTCCGCAACGATTTATGCGGCCCACGGCGATTACATGTTCAAGCAGTGGACCCTGGACATGTCTGTGTCGTGGGATGCCGTGGAGTTCGCTCCGGGCCTGAGCAACCATCTGGTGACCGCGTTCACCGTGAATAACTGGACCAACCAATATCGGTGGAACGCCAGCACGGCGCAGGCGGGCCTGTATCCGGAATACCAGCAGCCACCCTGGACCACTTTCAGCGTCTTGCATCCCCCGCCGCCCGGCGGGGTGCTCAGCACCGCCTCGGCCACCACCCAGAACAGTCTCTACCAACCTTACAACACGCAATGGCTGGGTGGGGTGATGGGGACCGACACGCTCGAACTGCTGGACGGTAAACTAAAGCTGAACTTGGGGACCCGTTACAATTACGATGAGCGTTATTTCTGGAGCCAGACGCGGAGTCTCAAAGACAGCCCGTTTGCGGGAAATCCCAGTACGTCGAAGGTCAACACGGTCTACGTCTGGCGCTATGGCGCGGTCTTTCAGTTCACTAAGAATGCGGGGATGTACGTGGGGCACGACGAGGGCTACCTCGCGGTCGGCGCGATCTTCAAGTACGACGGCTCGACGTTGCTGCCGGAGTCGGGCAAGAACGACGAAATTGGAGTCAAGATCGACAACCTCCACGCCATGGGCGGCAACTTCTATGGTTCCATGGCTTATTTCCAACTGGCGGTGGATAACAAGTGGCGCGTGGATCCCGATCCCCTGCACGCCGGCTTTTACACCCAGGACGGCCACCAGGAGAACAACGGCTGGGACGCCCAACTTGGTTATACCAGTGACGACAAGAAGATCTCAGGCCTCATCGGCTACTTCTCGGCGAATGGCCCGTCGACCATCACCGGCGCGCGGGCGAGCTTTGTCCCGAAGCAGACTTTCAACTTCTGGATGCGCTACAACGTCACCCCGGCTTTTGCGGTGGGTGGCGGTTACAAGCGCCAGGGTGACTCGATCGACGGCACGGCGAGACTCACATGCCCGGCCTTCGACTCCTTCGACGGGTTTGCGGAGTACCGGCAGAGTCTCTCCGGTCGCCGGAGGATCGTCTATCGCCTAGGCATGACGAACATTTCGGACGGCTTGAACATGTACTTCTTGAGCAGTTCGGTCAGTGCGATGCTAGAGGACGGTCGCCAGACGAAGCTGACCGCCACGTACATCTGGTAGGATTTCGGCAGTTTTCGCGCGCGGGGGATCTTCGGATCTCCGGCCTATTTGTCGGGATTTAATCCGGGGGAAACGCGCGGCCCGAGCCGCCTGCGGCGTCGCCCGGCCTGTCCGGACCCTCCATCGCCAGACGAACGATCACCCCGTCGGGGCAGGCGGGATGGGGGAGGCTTTCCAAGGTATCTCCCCTTGTCAGCCGCGAGGAAGTCTGCCACAGGTTTCCGGTGACAGGGCAGCCTGTTCTCGCCGTGCCTCCCTCACCCAAATCGATTGATAGCAGCGAGGAACAGTCCCGCTGGTTTTCAGACGAGGTGCAGCCCCACGCCGCCGCGGTGCGGGCCTACCTGAAGAACTCGTTTCCGACGGAACGCGACGTGGATGACATCGTGCAGGAGTCCCTGCTGCGGATCTGGCGGACGCGACTGCTGCAGCCGGTGCGCTCGGCCAAGGCCCTGCTGTTCCAAATCGCCCGCCACACGGCGATCGACCTGCGGCGACGCAGCAAGGTTTCCCCGGTCCACACAGTAAGGGATTTGGAAGGTCTGCACGCCATAGAAGATGGCGCGGATACGATTGGCGTGCTCAGCCGTCAGGAGAAGATCCTGCTGCTGGCCCAGGCCATCGATGCCCTGCCGGTCCGGTGCCGTGAAATCGTCATTCTTCGCAAACTTAAGAACATGCCGCAGAAGGAAGTAGCCGCTTTGCTCGGGCTATCTGAGAAAACTGTTGAGGCCCATCTCTCCCGCGGCATAAAGCGCTGCGGGTCATTTCTGCGCAAACGCGGCATGGAGGACTCCTTTTCGGATGAAACACGCTGAATCCAGCCAATCCCACGAATCCCCGGAGGCCTCGGCCGCCGGGTGGTCGGTGCTGGACTGGCCGCGGCGCGCGGGGACGGTAGACGGTGTTTTGTCGGAATTAAAGGTCCGGGAGCATCGGCGGCGGCGCCGCCGGACTGGCCTGCTGGCCTTTGCCGCGGGGGCGTTCGTGGGGGTCGGACTCCTGTGGCGCTGGCAGCAGACACCGGCGCCCTCGAACAACTCCGTGATGTCATTGGTGGTGGTGGCTGCCGCCCATCAGACCCTGCCGGATGGATCCACCGTCGACTTGAAGGACGGCGCCCAGATCGAGGTCACCTTCACCCCGGAGGTCCGCGCGGTGACGCTCCGCCGCGGCATGGCCCGCTTTCAGGTCGCGAAGAACCCGCACCGCCCCTTCGTGGTCACAGCCGACGACGTTTCGGTCCGCGCGGTGGGCACGGCGTTTTGCGTCGACCTGGGCGCCAAGTCCGTCGAAGTGATCGTCACCGAAGGCCGCGTTTCCGTCGCGCAGTCAACCCCCGCCGCGGCCGCGCCGGCCGGCGCCCCGGCTCCCGCGTTGGTCGGTGCCGGTGAGCATGTGGTGGTGGCCCCGTTCACCGGGACCAGCCAACCCCCGGCCCTGACGGTGGCCCCGCTGGCCGCGCAGGAATTGACCCATAAGCTGACCTGGCTCAATCCCCGCCTTGAATTCACCGGAACCCCGCTGGAAATGGTCGTGATGACCTTCAACCAGCACAATCGCCGGCAACTGGTGCTGGAGAGCCCGGAACTGCGCAACCTGCAGCTGAGCGGAATCCTGCGGTCGGACAATATCCCGGCTTTGCTGCACATGCTCGAAACCAATTTTCGCATCCAGATCGAGCAACGGGGGAACGACGAGATCCTGCTGCGCAAGGCGCCGTAGTTCGACGCTCTGCCCGGTCCGGCCGGGGGCCACGGCTGGCACGCTCCGCGAGGTCGGGCCGCGTCCCGGCCGATCAGGTGCTCCGGTTGGCGTAGCCGAAATACATCAGCACGCCGCCGATGGTCGCGGTGCTGCCCGCGATCAGCAGGATCTTGCCACTGTGGCCGGCGCTGCTGGCGGGCAGGAGCAGCAGGAGGATGGCGGCCCCCATGACGAGACCGAAGAGGCCGACGATCCGCATCTGGCGACCGTCGTTGCCCTGCCCAATTTCGGTGGCGAAATTCACCGGACGGTTGCGCCGGGAAAAGTACTCCGCCTCCCGGGCGTCGACCGCCGGATCGTCCCGCCGACAGGCGAGGCGGGCGCCGAGAAAGGCCAGGGTGCCGGCGGCATACACCGAAAACATCTGCTGGTGATAATACCAGGGGGCGGTGCCGAGCAGCTTCGGGACCAGGGCAATGCTGAAGGAGACCACGAGGCCGACGATGATGGAAACGGGGGCGGCCCAGAGGGGGACGCGCCGCACGAACATGCCCCACATCATGGGCACCGTCACGGGGGCCAGCACGAGGGCGACGAGATTGACCATGAGGTTGAACACGCCGCCGGTGCCGAGCCGTTCCATGACCAGCGCGCAGGTGATGATGGTGAGGGCGCAGAGGAGGTTGACCACGCGCGCCAGGATCAGGCGGGCCCGCCCTTCCCAGGGGGTGAGGCGGAATACCCGGCACAGCGCCGGATAGATGTTCTGGGTGATCAGGCTGGCGAGGTTGGTCAGGCCCGAGTCGAGCGTGCTCATGGTCGAGGCGCACATGCCGACGAGGACCAGCGCCACGAGCCCGGAGGGCAGCAGGTACATCGCGATCGCGGCATAGGAGCCTTCGGTGGGATTCCGCAGCGGCATGGCCGCCACTTCGGCCGGGATCAGCAGGCGGGCGGTCATCGGCGGAATGAAGAAAATGAACATGCCCACCAGCAGGGCCGCGGCCGCCAGCAGGCTGGCCCGGCGCGCCTCGCGGCCGTCCTTCACGGCCAGGAACTTGCCGGCGGTCGTGAAGTTGTTCGTGGCGATGATCTGGGTGCAGTAATACGCGGTGATGAACCCCCACGTGAAGTAGCCGGCGGTGATGTTGTTCAGCCCCGCCACCGTCTCGTACGACTTGACGGGCGCGAAGGCGGTCTGCAGCCCGGCGGCGCTGATGTGTTGGAGCAGCCCGCTGATGCCGCCAAGCCGGACCAGGCAGACCACCGCCACCGCGATGGTGATCGGCAGCAGGACCAGCCCCTTGATGAAGTCGGCCGCCAGCACCGCCCAGGCGCCGCTCATGGCGGTGTAGAAGAGGACGACCACGCCCAGCACCACGATCGCCACCCGGACATCGAGGCCCAGCAGGGAGGTGGTGAAGATCGCGAGGGAGTAGAGGTGAATGCCGCCGAACAGCGGCGCGGTGCAGGACTGCAGGTAGGCGTAGAACTGTTCCATGCCCGGGCCGAAGCGCAGCCGGATCACGTCGGCGGCGGTGACCATGCGCGTCTGGCGGAACCAGACGGACGGCCCCATCGCCATGAGCAGGTAGCCGATGACCCCGGAGCCATACAGGAGGACGAGGCTCCAGCCGGCCTGGTAGGCCATGCCGGCCGCCCCGGTGAAGGTCATCGCGCTGAAGCCGCCCATGAACACGCTGCCTCCCACCAGCCACCACGTGGCCTGACCGCCGGCGCGGAAATAATCGCTGGTGTCGCGGCTGAAGCGCCGGAAGACCAGGCCCACCCCCACGAGCACGAGGAGGTAGCCGGCGATCACCGCGTAGACGGTGGTGCGGTCGGTGATCTGGAGCAGGGCGAGGAGGGGGAGGCGGTCGACCGGTAGGAGGAGGGGCACGGGGCGGAGGATTGCGATTTGGTGCGGGTTGGCGAAATCATTCCATTGTCCCGGCCTGGCCGGGGCGTCGCGGCGGGCCGGCGGGACGCAACTGGGGGTCTCGTTCCACGGGATGGCCTCAGTCCCCGGCGTTGAAGGCGCGCACGGCCTCCAGCATGGCGAGGATGTTGGGCAGCGGCGTGCGGGCCTGGATGTTGTGGATCGAGTTGAAGACGAAGCCGCCGTCCGGGCTGAAGCGGCGCAGGCGCTCCCGCACCTCGGCGCGGACTTGGTCCGGCGTGCCGAAGGGCAGGGTGTGCTGGGTGTCGACGCCGCCGCCCCAGAACACGAGGTCGCGGCCGTAGGCCTGCTTGAGGTGCCGCGGATCCATCCCGGTGGCCGAGCACTGCACCGGATTGATGATGTCAAAGCCGGCCCGGATCAGGCTGGGCAGCAGCGGGTCAATCGCCCCGCAGGAATGCTTGATGGTTTTCCACGTCGTATGGCGGTGCACCCAGTCGTTGAGCCGGCGATAGTGGGGGAGGTAGAGCTCATCAAACGTCTGCACCGAGCAGAACTGGGAGGCCTGGGTGCCGAAGTCGGTGCCGCAGACGAACAGCACGTCAATGACGTCGCCCATGATGGCGTGAAAGCGGACGAGGTTCTGCAGGGCGATTTCGTATTGGCGCTCGAAGACGGCGTGCACGTAGTCGCGCCGGTCCACGATGGCCATGTACCACTCGCTGACGTCGCGGATCCCCTTCGGGTGGCGCAGGGAGATGCCCGGCACCCGTGCGATGTCGCCCAGACCGGTCCCGCCCATGTTGCCCACGACCAGCCGCGGGCAGTGGCGCAGCGCCTGGGCCCGCTCGGTCCAGTAGGCCACGTCCAGGTCGCTCAGGAGCCCGTATTCCTCCAGGTTGTCGGCGGGATTGAGTTTCGCCTCGTCGATGGGCGGCTGCCGGATGATGGCATCGAAGAAGTAGCTGGAGGCCGGCATGTGGCCGCTGGGTGGCACGGTGAGGTCGCCGCCGGGAAAAATGCGGATGTCGCCGTTGGGATCGGTCCGGGTCTGGAAGCCCGCGGGCACCAGCACCACCTGCCCCCAGGGGCAGCGCCATTCCCGCCAGGCACCCTCGGTCGTGAAGCCGAACGCCGTGCCGCGCGGCAGCACCCCCACGGTGTCGATCCCCATCGCCTCCCGCAGGTCGTCGGTGACCTCGCCCAGCATCTGATAAAACTCGAACACCCGGACGGGCCCGGCCGGCAGGCCGTAGTGGCGCCGGAGGGCTTCCACGACGCTGACATGGAGGCCGGTGACGGATGTGCTGCCGAAATCCACCGGCACACGGCCGGCGCGATGGGCGAGGGACTGGCGGACGACATCCTTGGAGTTCATGAGTCGGTGGTCGCCCGCGGGTCGGATGGCCGGCGGGGCTCAGCCCGAGCGGGGGCCCTCCTGCAGCAGGGACAATACCTGGGGCACGGTCTGGGCCCAGTCAGGCGGGATCTCCTCGCTGATCATCAGGCAGAAACGTCGTGGCCCGGCGTCCTTGACCAGCCCCCGGATCAGGGGACCGAGGCCCTTGCCCCCGTCGCGAAACCAATCCAGCGAGGGGTGACACCACAGCATCCGGTCGGGCCAGAGCCGCCGGGCCTCGGCGACGGTCAGGTCGCCCTCGGGGGGGGGCGTGAGTGAATCGATGCCGTCGAAGTCCAGTTGGGCCACCTGATCGGCGATGACGCGGAGCTGCCCGTCGTAATGCACCTGCAGCTGCTTCCCGGCGGCCTGCAGGATGGAGAGGATTTTTGAGTACAGCGGGACGAGGTGGCGGCGGTAGCGGTCCGGCCCCAGCGTCTGGATGGAAAGATTTTCCCAGAGCTTGATCTGGCGGGCGGGCGTGCGGACCGCCTGGCGGAATTCCTCCAGCTTCAGCTCGTTCATGAACTCCAGCAGTTCCATCATGGGCGGCAGCTCGTCGGCCAGATCGACCGACCACCGCTCCAGGCCGACCCAGTCGACCTGCAGGACCATCAGCGGGGTGCGCCCCAGGCCCATGCCGGCGATGTTGCCCAAGGTCACGCCATTGTCGCCCACCTGCCGTTCCGCGGCGAGGAACGCCGTGTCGTCGGCCGTGATCTTCACCCCCTCCCAGGCCCGGCGCATGATCCGGTAGTCCTCGGGCGTCTTGATGAAATGCTCCTGGCGCCAATCGCCCAGGTACCACTGGTGCAGCTCGCCCCGGTCGGTGATCCAGCGCACGTCGCGCCGGGTCTGGCCGTTCACCTGGCGGGTCGTCTCAACGATCTGCAGGTTCGGATGCTCGTGCCGGAGCACGTCGGCGTGGCTGATTTGGCCCAGCCCCAGCGCGAACAGCCGCGGCCAGTCCACGTGGGGCCGCGTCGTCACGAAGCCGTCGTAAACCGCATAGACCGGGTGCGTCACCGGTCGGCCGGCGATCGCCGCTTCCAGCCGGGACCGGTTGGTGGTGGAGGGGGCCTCCGTCATGCGTTGAGCGTGGTCGCGTGTGGTTGAGTCCAGCGGTGAAGACAAAATTCGGTGGTCGGACGACTGCGGGCGGGGGCCGCAGAAATTTCCGCACCGGGCAGTTACTCGATCGTGGAGCATTTCCCGGACATTGCACCCTTGAATTTGGCCGGCGGCCGGAAATCCTGACTCGCCGGCGACCGGTTTTCAGGATGAATAGAGGCCGCTGGATTTCGCCTGCAGGGGTTGGGAAATCACCATGGGACTGGAATTAAAAGAACTGCACCGCCGGTATTGGGGCCGCGAGCCCGCCGATCGGTTGCTCATCGGCGAATCCCGCGAAGGCACCTTTTTTCTGCAGCCCTTCCTGGATCTGGGAATCAAGGCCGGGCCGCTCTCGCTGGCGGACGTGCCGGAGCCGGAGGCCTTCATCGAAACCTACTTCCGCCGGATGCTCCGCGGGGCGGCGCTCGATGGTGATTTGTACTGGGTGCTGAAGCCCCCCCGCGCCCTGCCGTGGATGGAGGCGATCATCGGCTGCGGGGTCCACGTCTCCACCACTTCGCTGTCCATGACCGCGACGCCGCCCGACGTGGTGCCCGATCTGGACCGCCTCGACCTGGCGACGAACGGCTGGCTGCGCCTGATGACGGCCTTCACCCGTAATCTCGCCCAGCACTTCGGCGACGAGTATCCGGCGGGGCACACGCTCCTGCGCGGCCCCTCGGACATGCTGGCGGCGCTGCTGGGCCTGTCATTCTACACCGAGTTGTACGATCATCCCGAGGCGGTGAAGCGGTTGGCGCGGCAGTGCACCGACATCTGGATCCAGGTGCTGCGCACCCAGTACCGCCATATCCCGGCGTACCAAGGTGGCCAGGTCGCAGGCACCATGGGGGTGTGGGCTCCGGGCGCGGTGGCGGTCTACCAGGAGGATGCCGCCGGGTTCATCTCGGAAAGCATGTATCGCGAGGTCTTCTGGGACTGTGACCGCGCGATTGCGGAGGCCTTTCCCTATTCCCTGCTGCACCTGCACTCGGCCTCCCTGCGCATGCTTCCGGCCGTGCTGGAGATCCCGAGCCTGACCGCCGTGAATGTGGTCGTGGATCCACTGGGTCCGACCTTGGTCGAGCTCTTGCCTGATCTGCAGCGCATACAGGCGGCGGGCAAGGCGCTGCACCTGCACGGGGACTTATCGGCGGGAGATGTCCAACGCGTGCGGACCGACCTGTCGCCGGATGGACTGTGCCTTTCGCTCGTGCGGGACCGATAACCCGGCCCGTTGTCACAACCTCCAGCCCAGTCATCACTTAATTCAGCAAGATATGCAGGGTTTAGCGGCCCTCCCTCGCCATGGTAGGGAGGAGCCGGCCGGTGCCAGCATCGGAGAAACCATTTCACCCACACATTTTGACCGCGGGGCTGCCAGCCCAGACCCGCTTCGCCCACGCTCATCCACCCATGGCCCCCGCCGCCAACTACACCGCCTCGCAGGAGGTCGTCGAGGGAGAGGAGGTGGTGCGACTGGGCGATGCCGCCCGCGGGGCCGAAGTCTCCATTGCCCGCACCATCGGCAATAACGCGTACGCCATGAAGGTGCAGGGCCGGAGCATCCTCCGGACCCCGCCGAACCTCGGTCAGCTGCGGCAGCAGCCGGTGTTCTTCGGCATCCCCTTCATGGGCCCGTGGGCCAACCGGCTGGAGCAGGACGCCTATCAGGTCAACGGCCGGCGCTACCTGCTGGATCCCCGCCTGGGCAATTTCCTGCGCGACGGCAACGGCCTGCCCATCCACGGCCTGCTGACTTGCTCGCCGGACTGGGAACTCGTCTCGCTCGAGGCCGATGACGTTTCCGCGCGGTCGGTCTGTCGCCTGGAGTTCGGAAGGCATCCGGCGCTGATGGCGCAATTTCCCTTCGCGCACACGCTCGTCATGACCCACCGCCTCCAGCAGGGCGTGCTGGAAGTGGAGACCCAGCTGGAGAATCAGGCCGCCGAGTGGCTGCCCGTCTCGCTGGGCTATCACCCTTACTTCCAGCTGCCCGAATCTCCCCGGGACTCCTGGAGGGTCCGTCTCGCCGGCGGAGACGAAATCCTCCTGTCGGAAAAGTATCTGCCCACGGGTGAAACCCGGCCGCTGCAGCTGCCGGACTCCGTCCTGCTCGCCGGACTGCCGTCCAGCCACGTGCTTTGCAATCTGCAGCGCGGCGCGGACGGAGGCGCCGAGTTCTGGGTCGAGGGTGGGGAAGGGCGGATCACGATGATCCAGGGCCCCAACTACCCGGTCGACGTGGTCTACGCCCCGCCGAACCAGCGCTATGTGTGCTTCGAGCCGATGGCGGCGACGATCAACGCGCTGAATCCGCTGCCGCACGGCCGCCGGCCCGAGCTGCCGGGCGTCCCCCCGGGCGGGAGGTGGCGGGGAAGCTTTTGGATCCAGTATGCACCCAGTTAACCCCACCCCCACGAACCCATGAGCATTGCAGAA
>SESH01006052.1_pt1 | contig 18940 bp, 21 predicted proteins | sample 3171561 | NCBI WGS metagenome assembly SESH01 (sample SAMN10866947, study PRJNA518727) | freshwater metagenome | biome: subpolar coniferous forest; feature: holomictic lake; material: water; isolation source: holomictic Lake 442 2011 16.5 m and 2014 13 m | place: Canada: near Kenora, Ontario
AGGTGGAATTTGTAAGCTCCGCGAACTCCGGGACGAAGAAGATCTTCAATGTTACTTTGGCAGCGGGTCAGCAGAACTACACGTTTGACATTTCGGGGTTTGGGACAGTGGCGTTGATTGATTTCGTCTCAGACGAGGTGGGAGTGACGGCTTACACGGTGGAGACGAAGGGATTGAGCTATATCCCTGCTCAGACCGGTACGGCTTACATTGATGCGAATTTGACTCTTTTGACGGCTTCCAGCCCAGCCTTGAGTTCGGGCACGGGCCCCGTCTCAACAGATGCCGTCATGAGACTGACTCAGAATTCAACGAATGAGTTCGAATACGAATACGATCTTTCCTCCAATGCGAGTGGTTTTGCTTTCACCGCGATCACTCTCGGTGTCCCTGCTTTTACGCAATATGTTTTTGCGGCGAAGGGGAGTGATGGGGAGCGGGTCAAGGTTGAGATCACGGATACCAATGACAATACCAGCGCTGTCTTGTTCTTGCTGAGTTCCTCGTTGCAGAATTTTACAGTGAATGCCTCGGCGCAGATCAAAAAGATCGTTTTTGTCCAGGACCGTAATATCGGATCTTCCTTGCTGAACGATTTTGTAAAGATCCAGACCAAAGGTATCCCTTATACGCCCAGCGCATTGCCTGCAATCCGGAATACGTTGACCACTCAAGGGCTGAATTATTTTCAAACAGGAGCAGGTCTTGATACCTTAACCCATTTACCTTATGACCATGTCACCGGGGGTGTCGCCGGGAAATATACCCAGCCCACTTTGATCGGATTTTATTTGCAGATCTTGGGGGATGTGGTGATGGGTAAGATCAATAATGGCATGTCGCAGGCCGAAGCTCTCGCCGAGATCAATGCGGTGATGACGAATCTGCGGAACATCCAACTGTCCAGCTTAGGCTGGAACGGGCTTTTACCATGGCTCGATCTTCCTGCCAGTGGTTCGCCCACAGCGTGCAAGGATGCGGACGGCCATATCAATATTGGAGTGGGCGATAATGCCAATCTGTCTCAAAGCATCGCTGTAATGATCGGGGCTTTGGAAAGCGCCGGATTTGGCGGGAACGCGGCCGTCACTACGGCGGAGGCTTTTCTCACGACTCAAGAGGTTGGCTATGCGGCTTTTGTGGATAGCTCCACGGGCCTTTTGCGTGGTTCTTACGATATCACCGGCCATCTCGTTAATGGAACCATGGTTCATTTTTCAGATTATATCGACCGGGTCGGGAATGAATTCCGCGGGGCCGTTGCTTTTCTGGCGGTAAGGTACGCAAGCGTCCCGGACTCTGTTTGGGGGAATAATTTCGAAATTGTGACTAACTCGAATTATGTGGACCGGAATGGACAGACGATCGTGAACCTTGCTCCCTGGGACGGGGCGGCATTTCAGATCTTCTGGCCGTCACTCCGAAACAATGAACGCGATTTTATCGGTTTCCGGAATGCCCTCTATAATCAGTTGGTGACCCAGCTGGATTACGCTTATCAGAATCGCATCCCTGGCATTCTTTCGGCCAGCGTGATCCCCGGGGGCGGCTATTCCGGGGCTATCGGTATCCCTCAGATGTCGGAAGCGAACATGGACGCAGGTGCCATCAACACGATCCTGGGAGATGTCGGGTCGACCTATGCGCTTGCCAGTGCCATGAATATTGATCCTTATGCGGTTCTGGGTTGGCTAGAATCGATCGATATGTTGTCGGGCATGAACACCGACCTTCTTTACGGGCTTTTTGATGCCGCGAGGTCCTCCAGTGAGGTTGCTCAGAGTTTCATCGGGATCGATGTGGCATCGACGGTGCTGGGGCTTTCGGGGAACGGTGCTGCCGATTTTACGACTTACCTCAGGAACCGGAGTTTGGAATCGAGTTACAACGCCTTGTATGACCAGAAAAGCCGGTTGATGACGAGTATCACCCGGGCGACCACGTCGATGGCTATTGTCCCGGAATTCCCGGATCGTTCGCTATCGGTTTTCAGCAATATCGCGTCTGAAGGAACGATCGGTAATTTTGGTGTGACGACCACGCCGGTTTATGGTGTCCAACTTTCCTATAATGCTCTGGCGGGAGTGGACAGCGGGCATTTCTGGAAATTGAATCAGAATTATAATGCTCAGGCGAACCAGCTGATCCTTCAGTACTCCGCGGTGGATTCTCCTCAGCGGGTGCGTCTTGAACTCAAGAATGGTTCGGGTGTCTTGGTTTATCAAACGACGGCAGTCCTTCAGCAAGGGGCGGAGTTTGCACGGCTTGTGATCGATCTTCCGAATCAAGCGGTTCTCGCCAATGTCCAAGAGATCGATCTGGTGGTAGATCCTCTGGAAGGTGGCGATGCGACGGGGAATTTCACGGTCCATGCGATCAACTTCCAGCATTTGTCTTCGGCACCCGTGGTTGCTTTTACCGCGGAGCCAGGCACGCCAGCGGTTACGGTTCTGCCTGCCAATAATGCTTCGGTCATCGGCGTCGCGGAACTCGTGAATTCTTCACCCAGCAGCACGCTGCAACACACGGCGGGGACGAATACCTTTCAGCTCCATTATGATCTGACTGCCACGAATGCCTTCGCGGGCATTGTGCTGAATTTTGATCCCAGTAAGAACGGCAGCAGCATCAATCTCTCTGCGGTTCCGAATCTGATTTTCGGGATCAATTCGACCTTAGGCGTGGCCAAGAGTGTGAAGATCGAAATTGAGGATGCTCGGGGGAATACCTACAGCTCTGCGAATGTGGACGTGGTGGCCGCGAGTTATTATAAGTTCCTTACGTCTCTGGCGTCCGGGAAGGTCGATCTCAACCATGTTAAGTCCATCAAATTCAGTGTGGACCAGTATTCCGTTGCAAGTGGCACTTCAGGCGATCTGCAGTTAGTCGTCGGCGGCTTGTCCTAGCCTCCTATTTTCTTTTCAATAAAGGTTGCTAGGGCTAGTCCAGTTAACCTTTGAGTTTTTGATGGAGAATTGGGCTTGTAATAGATTGCGACGAAATTAGGGAATTGGATTTGTAATAATCCCGATCCGGGGTTAGAATCTGCCAAGTGTTTACTTCCAAGCACAGGGCATCTTTAAATGGAAATGGAAAAAGATCCTAATCTTCTCGATTTAGTCGAATCCCTGACGAGCAGTCAGTCATCGCCCCAGCCTGCGGTCCGCAGGGACTTTGCAACCCCAACACGGAGGTCTCCCATGAATAATCCGATTTCAGGTCTTATCTTCTTCGCACTTCTCATCGTGGGTTTTCTTGTAGGAGCGCCTATTTTTATGGCGAACCAAGGTCTAGGGGCCTTCCTCGGCATGGTCTGGTTCTTTGCCTCCATGGTGGTCGCCTCAGGCGTTCAGATGGCCGCGCAATGGGAAAAAGGCGTGGTGTTCCAGCTCGGGAAATACAGCCGAATTGCGGGCCCGGGACTCTTCTTCATCATTCCGGTCATTGAAGAAGTGCGGAAGCTCGATATGCGCGTTCTGACCATGGACATTCCCTCCCAGCAGGTTATTACCAAAGACAATGTTCCCGTGAAGATCAATGGCGTGATCTTTTTTAAGGTCGATGATCCTGCCAATGCGATCATCAAAGTTCAGGATTACCGCTATGCGATCTCACAATATTCTCAGACCTCGCTTCGGGATGTGATCGGGCAGATGACGCTCGATCAGCTTCTCACCGAGCGTGAAGAGATCGGTAAGAAGATCGAGGCCAATGTGGAAAAAGATACGGAAGCGTGGGGACTTGAAGTGACCGGCATCCGGATCCAGGATATTGATATGCCGGAAGAGCTCAAGAAAATGATGTCCCGTCAGGCCTCGGCCGAGCGGGAAAAGCGGGCGACCATCACCAAAGCGGAAGGCGATCGCGATGCCTCGGCGAATCTTGCCCTGGCGGCCAAGATCATGGCGGAAAGTCCAGGAGCCATGCAGCTCAGGACCCTTCAAACGATCGATGGCCTGGGGCCCACGGCTTCGAATACAGTGGTGCTTGCGGTGCCGATCAACATCATGGACGTTTTGGATCAGACCAGCTCGATCCTAAAAGCCAAAATTAACAAGACGGCCTAAGGGATCTTTTTTGGCAAAAAAAAGCCCCAACTGTGAGTTCGAGAATCCCGCTTTATCTAGCAATCTTATAAAATAAAAAAGCTTATTGCTCGTCAGGCGAAACCCTCTAGGCTGTGGCTGTTTTGCTCACGCTGAGGCTTTATTTTTTGAGAGAAACGGTCACGGAACCTCCGGCTCCAGTGCCTTCCTCATTGTCAAAGAAATAAGTTATAATGCCCTTCAATCTAAAGATACCTTTCGCTAGGGCTTCTGTCAAGGTGCGTAAGTCGAATGTAATGAACGACTTATGAAAACAGCTTTTGACAAAAAAAGTGGTTGTTGTTAACATGGCGCTATATAGTTTTTTTGAACGGGAGATGTTATGAAGTCACTGAGTACGACCGAAGAGATCATCCAGGATATTCGCGAAGGTCGCATGGTCATCATGACCGATGATGAGACCCGCGAGAACGAAGGGGATATTGTTTTTGCCGCGTCCAAGACGACTCCTGAGCTGGTTAATTTCATGATGAAATTCGCGAGGGGACTGATCTGCGTTCCTATGACAGCCGATCGCATTCTGGCCTTGGGGCTGGATCAGATGAATCCCAATCCCGAAGATCCTATGAAAACGGCGTTCACAGTTTCGGTGGATGCGAAAACCGGTGTGACGACCGGGATATCGGCTTTTGACCGTAATCGCACGATCGAGCTTTTATCGGATCTGAAAACCAAACGCGAAGATCTTGTAATTCCCGGCCATATTTTCCCGCTGAAAGCCAAGCAAGGTGGTGTGTTACGTCGTGCCGGTCATACCGAAGCGGCAGTGGACCTCGCGCAGGCCGCCGGACTTCCTCCAGCTGCTGTGATCTGCGAGATCGTCAATGACGACGGCAAGATGGCGCGCCTCTCCGATCTGCTTGAATTTGCTAAAATCCATAATCTTAGGATCGGAACCATACGTGATTTGATTGCCTATCGCACGCAGAAGGACAAGCTCGTCAAAAAGGTCAGCGAGGCCCAGCTCCCGACGAAGTTCGGAACATGGACCATCCGGATCTATGAGTCGCTTCTCGACGGAGCGGAACATGTTGCGCTGATCCAGGGAGAGATCGGTGATAAGCCGGCGCTCGTGCGCGTGCACTCGGAATGTTTTACGGGAGAAGTCTTAAGCTCCCTGCGTTGTGATTGCCAGGAACAGCTCATTACGGCTATGAAAATGATCCAACAAGAAGGGGCCGGTGTGATCCTTTATATGCGTCAGGAAGGTCGGGGGATCGGCCTTGCGAATAAGATCAAAGCTTATGAACTTCAGGATAAGCATGGATTGGATACCGTGCAGGCGAACGAGGCGCTCGGTTTTAAGCCGGATCTCCGGGATTACGGGATCGGGGCTCAGATCCTGCATGACCTCGGACTTTCCAAACTTCGCCTCATGACGAATAATCCGCGCAAGATCGTAGGGCTGGAAGGTTACGGTCTTCAGGTGGTGGAGCGCCTTCCTATCATCATGCCGCCGAATCCTGTGAGCGCAAAATATATGCAAACGAAGAAAGATAAACTCGGGCACATTTTAGAGACGGACCCCAACCCATGACGACTTATCACGGAAAGATCATCGCTGGGAACAAGAAGTTCGGGATCGTTGTTTCCCGGTTCAATGACTATATCACCGGACGTTTGCTTGACGGGGCTTTAAGAATGCTCCAGAAAGCCGGCGTGCCAGAAAAAAGCATCAAGATTGTCTGGGTCCCCGGAGGGCTTGAAGTTCCGTTTTTTTGCAAAAAACTGAAGACCCAAAAACATTGTGATGTTGTCATTGCTCTCAGCTGCGTCATCCGCGGAGGGACTTACCATTTTGAATGTGTGTCAAACGAACTCACGCGTGGGATCGATCAGGTAGCGCTTGAGACCGGGACTCCGATCGCAACCGGTGTGATCACGGTGGATAATCTGGAGCAGGCGATCGACCGGGCCGGTTTGAAGCACGGCAATAAAGGCGAGCAAGCCGCCTTGGCGGCGCTTGAGATCGCGAGCCTCGACGAGCAATTATCGGTAAGAGCAAAAAGTTCCAAAGTCCTCAAAAGAAAGAAATAACTTTTAAATAGCAGGAAAGACCCAAAGGAAAAAAGATGCATCGCAAAAGAACCCAAGCTCGTGAATGCGCCCTTCAGATCCTTTATCAGTACGAAATGAATCCGGAACCCATGCCGGAGATCTTAAAAAAATTCTGGTCCCAGCAGGATGAGACGTATCCTGAGGATGTCCGGAGTTTTGCGGAGAAGCTCGCTCTCGGGACCGTGGAACATCAAGCGGAGATCGATAAAGTCGTTGAGCGCCACGCAGACAACTGGGAACTCTCACGGATGGCCATGATCGACCGCAACATCATGCGGTTTGCGACGTATGAACTCCTTTACTTGGCGGATGTTCCGCCCAAAGTGACCCTGAATGAAGCTGTGAACCTGGCGAAGAAATTTTCCCAGGAAGAATCCGGAAAATTCGTCAACGGCGTCCTCGATAAGATCAACCACACCGAAAAGCCCATCCACCCCAAGGACCATGACCCTTCCGCCGCATGAAGTTTGGATGAAGCGAGCGCTCGCTCTGGCAGAGAAGGGACGCTTTAACGTCAGTCCCAATCCCATGGTGGGCGCTTGTGTTGTTTCCAAGGGAAAGCTTGTGGGTTCCGGTTATCATGAAAAGTTCGGTGGGCCGCATGCCGAGCCGAATGCGCTGACCCAGGCCGGGAAAAAGGCCCGAGGTGCCACGCTATATGTGACCTTGGAACCTTGTGCGACTTGGCAGAAAACCCCGCCTTGTGCTCCCCTCATCAAAGAAAAAGGGATCAAGCAGGTTGTGATCGGTTGTCTCGATCCTAATCCTATGAACCGCGGTAGGGGGGTTCGTTTTCTGCGCCAGCAGGGAATTGCCGTCACGGTGGGTGTTCTGGAAGAGGAAATTCGCAAGCAGAATGAAGGGTTTTTTACAACAATGACCGAGAACCGTCCGTTTGTAACGCTTAAGATGGCGCAGACCTTGGATGGGAAGATCGCGACGAGGGAAGGCCTTTCCCGTTGGATCTCTTCGCCGCCTTCGCGCGAATTCGTTCATCGCCTTCGGGCAAAGCATGACGCCGTGCTCGTGGGAAAGAACACGTTCTATCAGGATGATCCGCGGCTCACGGTCCCGCAAGGTTCCCGCTCGCTCGCGAGAGGGAAACCGTGGAAGGTCGTGATGATCTCCGCGCAGGGATGGTCCCCGAAAGCGCGCATCTTTAAAGACGACCGGCTTACGATCCTTGTATTCCCTGAAAAAAGTCTTAAGGCGATCGTAAAAAAAACAGAGACTCAAAAGGGAACGCTGATGCTTTTGCCTGTGAAGGAAAGGCGCGGCCGGATCGAAGTTCGCGAGCTTCTAAAAAAACTCGCGTCATTGGGCGTGAACAAACTTCTGGTTGAGGGAGGCGGCGAACTGGCCTGGTCTTTTCTGGAGGCGGGATGCGTGGATCGCGCTTTTTGGATCCTTGCGCCGAAGGTGTTTGGCGGTCGTAATGCCAAGACTTCCGTGGAAGGTCTCGGCGTTAAAATTCCGGATCACGCATTCTCATTCAAGACAGCAAAAGTGACGCGCTCAGGGGAAGACTGGATTTTCGAAGGAAAATTTTGTAAAAAATAAAGTAAGGAGCTTGCCCCATTAGAGATTTGTGGGGATGTTCCTTGTCCGTATCATTCAAGGAATAGTAAGAGCTTGGATTTTTAAGAAGTAATTGACAGTCAACGGAAACGCTTTTCAAAAAGTGTTTCCTATCTCTAACGGGGTGAATATGTTTACAGGCATTATTGAAAATCAGGGCACGGTTATTAAAAAAGAGGAGCGGGGTGGCCAGGTCCGCTTCGGGTTCCGGTTCCAAAAAAAAGAAAAAGGCTTAAAGGTTGGCGATAGCATCATGACCGACGGTGTTTGTCTGACGGCCGTGCGTGTTAACCCGAGTTGTTTCGAAGTGGACGTGGTACGCCAGACCTTGAATGCGACGACTCTGGGAGCGTTGGTGCTTGGCGGGCGAGTCAACCTTGAGAAGTCTCTGAAGATCGGAGACGGGCTCGGCGGTCACTTTGTGACGGGGCACATTGATGGCCGGGGCACGATCGTCAAGATCGAGAGGCGAAAGAAGAATACGACCTTGTTTCTGAAAGCCTCCAAGGATATAATCGCACTTCTTGCGGACAAAGGATCTGTCGCTTGCGACGGGATCAGTTTGACGGTGCAGAAGGTCCGGGGTTCGGTGTTCCAGATTGCGGTGATCCCGCACACGCTTAAAGTCACGACGCTTGGCGTGAAGCGCGTGGGTTCCGAGGTCAATCTCGAGGTCGATATTGTTGCGCGCTATCTTCAAATGTGTTTTAAAAATGAAAAGTCCCGGAAGACATTTTCGTCTCGCACGATCCTCCGGGAGCTCCTCCAGCAGGGGATTGAGTGGAAAAAAGATTTGAACTGAACGCATCCTCCGAGGTTCTTTCGCCTTTCCGAAAAGAACTGCGTCATATCCTGACTCAGGCGGGATGGGAAAAGAAGACCACCGAGGAGATCCTTTTGGCGGTCGATGAGGCTTTGACGAATATTATCCGGCATGCTTATCAGGGCAAGCCGGGTAAAATGACGATTTCCGTTGTTGCGACGGACGATAAGATTGAGATCGTTCTGGAGGATTTAGGCCAGAAGTTCGATCCGACCCAAGTGCCTCCGCCGGAACTTCCGCGTCATAAACCGGGTGGACTTGGAGTTCATTTTATCAGGACGATCATGGATCAGATGATCTATGACGATCAGGGGTTGGCAGGGAACCGGCTTCGTTTGATCAAGCACAAGAAGAAAATTTGAAAAAGGAAGGTGGCCTATGAAAGTACTATTGACGAGTCAGGGAGACATACAGGTTCTTGAGCTTTCCGGGGAATTGGATTATCATTCCTCGCCCGATCTTCGTGAAAAGTTGACGGAATTGACCGCGAAACAGGCTCCCAAGATCCTTGTGAATCTTGCCGGCGTGGATTATATGGATAGCTCCGGCATCGCGACCTTTGTCGAAGCCTTCCAGAAGTCCAAACGTTATCAAGGCCGTCTTATCCTTGCGGCGCTCACTCCCACGGTTCGGGGCGTTTTTGAGATCGCCAAGCTTGACAGCATTTTTGAGATTGCTGCTACCGTCGCTGAGGCGGTGGATAGTCTAGGCGCTAAAATCTGAGCGGACATTAAAGGAATATTCTTCTATGAAAGAACTCGCAGGAAGTATCGGGCAATCATTGCTTTTTGTTTTGGCCGGCGTGGCCCGATTGTGGGAGCTTGGTGCTGCAGTTGCTAGCTACACGTTCCTATCTTTTTTTAAGAAGAAGGTGATCCCGCGCGAAACTCTTTTCCACCAGATGGTCCTCATCGGCATCGATTCCACGGCGATCGTTTCACTTGTTGGCGCTTCGGTCGGAACGGTGCTTGCTCTGCAAGCGGCTTATTCCTTGAAGACCTTTGGGGCTCTTATGTACACGGGCAGTCTTGTGTGCGTCGCGATGGCCCGAGAACTTGGGCCTTTGATCGCTTCGATCGTGATCTCAGGTCGTATTGGCGCGCGAATGGCCGCAGAGATCGGGACCATGATGGTTCAGGAAGAAGTGGATGCCCTGACCACTATGGGCATTAATCCGATTCGGTATCTTGTCGTGCCGCGTGTTCTTGCGCTGGCTCTGATGCTCCCGTGCCTAACGGTCATTGTGGATGTGATGGGCATGCTTGGTGGCTGGGCGATCGGTGTGACGGGTCTTGGGATCAATTCCACTCTTTATATTGCCAAGAGCGTTGATGCTCTTTGCCTCAAAGATATCTATACCGGGCTTCTTAAGAGTTTTATCTTCAGCATTCTTATTGCGCTTGTGAGCTGTCATCAGGGACTTTCTGTTTCCGGCGGTGCGGATGCGGTCGGAAAGGCCACAACGCAGGCGGTCGTTATCTCGATCGTGCTGATCATTGTGGTGGACTGTTTGGCGACGGCGGTTATTTACTACGCCTTGCCCACGTGAGGAATTTATGAGCGAATCCGAACAAACCGTTATTGAAGTCAAAGACCTCGTCAAGCGTTTCGGGGATCTCACGGTGTTGGACGGTATTAATGTCACGATCCCTCGAGGAAAGATCACGGTCATCATGGGCGGGTCAGGGTGCGGTAAGACAACCCTTCTGCGGCATCTGATCGCCTTGCATCAACCGACCTCCGGCGATATCTTTGTGGACGGCAAAAACATCGTGGGACTCTCGGAAAAGGACATGAACGATGTGCGGCGAAAATTTGGCATGCTCTTTCAGGGCTCAGCGCTTTTCAATTCTATGACCGTTGGAGAGAACGTCGCGGTTCCGCTTAAAGAGCACACGGAACTTTCTCCCGAGATCATCCGCATCATTGTCCGGGTGAAACTGGAGCTTGTGGGACTGACGGGTTTTGAAGATTTTATGCCCTATCAGATCTCGGGTGGGATGAAAAAACGTGTAGCCCTTGCTCGCGCGATCGCGCTGGATCCGAAGATCGTATTCTATGACGAACCCGGTGCGGGCCTCGATCCGATCACCGCGAGCATGATCGACCGTCTGATCCTGGACCTCAGCAAAAAGCTTAATATTACTTCGGTCGTGGTGTCGCATGAAATGAAAAGTGCGTTCCGGATCGCGGATGAGATCATCATACTTCATAAAGGCAAGGTGCTGCAGGTGGGCACGGCCGATGAAGTCAAGAATTCGAAAGATTCATATGTCCAGCAGTTCATTCATGGAGAGTCCGAAGGTGTTATTCCGTTCAAACAAACTAGCGAAGCTTATTTAAAAGGGCTTCTTTCCACCTAGAAATGATCCTGATACCAGGATAGGCTCTAGGAAATCGTTCCCCGAGGAGGAAAAAATGGATTCATCAAATGCTTATTCATCATCCGAGATCAAATCCGGATTTTTTGTGCTGGTCACCATCGCGCTGCTTTTGGTGCTCACGTTCGTGGTGGGGGGCTACTTCAAAAAAGGGGCCAATGAATGGAAGGTGCAGTTCGGCTACCTCAGCGGCTTGAGCGATAGCGCGCCGGTTTATTACGCGGGTCGCGAAGTCGGCAAGGTGGATGGTATTCAGATCCTTCCTGGGGATGTGAGGCCGGTGCTGGTGACGATCAAGGTTTCCAAGGATGCCTATGTCCGTAAGGACAGCGTGGCTTACATCGATACGCTCGGGATGATGGGAGAAAAATTCATCGAGATCTCCATCGGCACAAAAGATGCTCCTCCTATGGAGGTCGGTACCGTGATCGAAGGGATCGACCCGATCGCAATGCACGTCTTGATCCGTAAGATGAACCTCTTGGCGGACGAAGTGGCCAAAATGACCGAAAGCTTGAACCCGCTCTTGAAGACCGTGAACGATTTGGTCGGGGGCAACAAAGAAGAGATCTCTAAGACCCTTGGAAATCTCAATGAGGTTTCTGCCAACTTGCGGGACATGACCTCGGACCTGAAATTGCGTCCGTGGCGTCTGATCCGGAAAGGGTAACGGAGGATTTTTTATGCGCTTTAAAATATCGATCTTGCTCATCGTCTTGACAGTGCTTCCGGCGACTTTCGCATTATCCGCCGAAGAGGCGACCGTTGGCGATTATATGTACGGCATCGGGACCAAGTTTGGCCGCGGTCTTGAGAACGTGGTAACCAGTCTTGCCGAAATTCCGTGTACGATCCGTGCGGACATGAAGGAACGAGGAGGTACCGGATTTTTGCCGGGCTTGGGCATGGGGAGTGTTTATATGTTGCGTCGGATGTATGTCGGAATATGCGAAGTTGGATGTTTTTTTATCCCGATGGAACGGACGATCCCTCGGGTTTGTCACGAAACGAAACCTGCGGTGGCTTAAAGCTATTTACCGCATGTTCCCACGGATTTGCCGCATCCCTTTTGAAGGATTGCACCTTGACGGTGGCGTGCGAGTCTTCTTATAATAGCTCGCTTATCTAAACGAAGGAGAAGTAATGACTACCAATGAAAGAGTGACTCCGCCTAAGGATCCCGAGGCTCAGGACGCACAGTTTTTTGCGGCGATCGGCTATCTGAGTTTTCTTTGTTTTGTGCCGCTTGTGCTGAAGAAGGGGAACAATTTCGCGCTTTTTCACGGGAAGCAGGCCCTTGTGCTTTTTATCTTCGAATTGGCCGCGGCGATTTTGAAGGTCGTCCCCTGGATGGGAGACTTGCTCTTTACGGTATCGTTTGTGGTTTTCGGGATTGTTTCTCTTATCGGGATCGTAAAGGTTCTGATGGGGGAGCGGTGGGAGATTCCGGTGGTCCATGAGATTGCCGAACGGATCACGTTCTAGGACGAACAGAGATTTAGCGCCGTTTTCTTTTTTTTACGGGTTAACGATACGGTGCTGCGAGCTCATGAAAGCAATAGTGACGCAGTGTTAGGCCTCATCACGCAGCATCCTTTTCTTTTCCAGTACCGCATGACATTTTAATCTTAAAGGTATGCGGTACGGTACTGCGAACCCTTTGAATCAATAGTAACGCAGTGCAAATCAGAGACCTTCAGGGGTTGGCATGCTTACAGGCACTAAAAAAGTTCAACTCGTCGGACAGGACTGGTTCGTAGTCCTTAATCCCCTCAAGAGTGAGCTGGAGCGTAACAAAATCGCTCGTGAGATCGCCAATGCTTTTCGCCTCCCCGTGGACGAAGCGCTTGATCTCGTCCAGAACACTCCCATCATCCTCATGGATAACCTTCTTTATGCGACGGCCCTTCAGGTGAAGCAATATTTCCGGAGCTCTCAGACGGATATCGTGGTCAGTAACGACAGTTTTCTGAAGCGACGGTGTTACCGGACGGTATGGCCCACGCCGCCAAGTCTTGCCTTTCTTCATCAAGTGGGAACTCCCACTGCGCTTTCTCAAAAAAATGAGACCGAAAAGCTGGATCACGGGGAGGCGATCCAGGAGATCCGCTCCTGGGTGCAGAGCGAAGGGGGGGCTTCGGAGCAAGGTGATACGCGGGGTCCTGCAAAGAATAGTATGGGGAATCAAAATAACCGCCATTTTCGGAGCATTCTTGAGGAAGAGCGTGAAAAACTTTTGAAGGAGAGTGTGGGGCTGAAAGAGAGCGGAAGCCAGCTCCGAAAGGCGCTTGAAAAAGCGCAGGCCGATGCCTCGGAAAAGGAAAGAGCCCTCCAGGCAAGCGAGGCCGGAAAAAAACAGAAAGAAAAAGAGGCCCAGGAGCTTCAGGCTTTGGTGAGTCACGCGGAGGAGAAGTACGAGCTTCTTCGTGAAGAGTTTCGCCAGACCCGCCAGTATTTCGAAGGAAAACTGGGTGCCGAAGATCATAAGGCTGAAGAATGGCTGAAGCAGATCGAAGAGCGTGACCTAACTCATAAAGAATTGCTGCAAGAAAAACAAGCCCTCCTCAAAAGTTTTCATGCCGTAAAAAACGATTTCCAGCGAGCCAAGGACGAGCAGGAGCAAGCCCGTCGTGAGTGGGAGAGCCAGGCCGCTCAGTTCCGGAGAGAGCTTGAAAATCAAAAGACCCTGGCGGAAGGCCTTCACGCGAAGATCAAGAATCTCGAAGAGGGCAAAAAGATCGTCCAGTCGAGTGAGACCCGCTTGACCCAGGAATTGGATCTCCAGACCCAACAGGCCAAGCGATGGGAGCAGAGATCTTCCGAGTTTGAAAAAGAGATCCGACAGCTGCGGAGTTCTTTCGAGGATCAACAGAAGTCCTGGCAGGTGCGTCTCGCACAACTCGAGGCCCGGGAGATGGATCTTGAAAATGCCCGGAAGCAGATCCGTCAGCTTCATTCCGAGCTGGATCAGCGTGAGACGGTGCAGAAGAAGGCGCAGCTCCATGAACAACTCGTGACCAAAGAGGCGCGCCTGAAACAGGTGGTGAAGCAACAGGAGAAGATCGAATCCGAGATCCGTGAGCGCGAGGAGGATATGCGCAAACTCCTGGCGGAACAGGAAACGATTGAGCGCGAAGTGATCGAAGCCAAGCAGGCCCAACGACATTTGGGCGAGAAAACAAAACAGGAGATCCCTGTTTTGGAACAACGCAAACCCGCGAGTGTTCCTACTCCTTCTGAATTCCACAAGTCCCACAAGCATCCCGAGGCCATTGATGATTGAAATGGTCTTAAGCAAGATCAAGGTCGATGAGAATCGGCATGAGCAGCTCGTGGTCTTCCGGGAAAAAGACGGAAATCGGTTTCTTCCCGTCGTGATTGGCTTGCCGGAAATCCATGCCATCAAGTTGAAGTTAGGGAACGTCAAGCCTCCGCGGCCGATGACTCATGATCTGATGCTCAAGATCGTTCAGGAACTAGGGGGCAAACTCCAGCGGGTCGTGATCGACAAACTCGAGAATAATACGTTCCATGCCAAGCTGCATATTCTCAAGGAAGATGGACAAGAGGTGGTGATCGATTCCCGACCTTCCGATAGTGTGGCCATCGCTTTACGCGCCCAAGTCCCTGTTTTTGTTGAAGACGAGATATTAAAAACAGCGAGCGTTTACGAGATCTAGTGTATGGATAAAAAGATCTATGATGTGATGATCATTGGCGGTGGGGGAGCGGGTCTGACCGCGGCTCTCTACAACTCGCGAGCCAATCTTTCCACGATCCTTTTCGAAAAGCTCGTTGTGGGAGGGCAGATCGCCTCGACCGATCTGGTGGAGAATTATCCCGGTTTCACGGACGGTGTCTTGGGGCCAGAGATCGCTCAGAAAATGGAAGCGCAAGCCGTACGCTATGGCGCAGAAATTGTTTACGAAGAAGTAAAAAGCCTTTCGCGAAAGGGAGATCTTTTTGAGGCGGTCGGCACAGAGTCGCACTATACCGCTCGAACGGTTATTCTCGCGATGGGCGCCTCATTTCGCACCCTAGGGATTCCTAACGAGAAAGAGCTTACGGGCAAAGGTGTCTCATATTGCGCGACCTGTGACGGGGCTTTTTTTAAAGGTAAGAAGGTGATTGCGGTTGGGGGAGGAGATTCCGCTCTTCAGGAGGGTATTTTTCTGACGCGGTTCGCCGAGCAGGTGACAATCGTTCACCGTCGCGACAAATTGCGCGCAAGCCCTATCCTGCAGGAACGCGCTAAAATGAATCCCAAGATAAGCTTTATTTGGGATACGGTTGTTGATAAAATTGAAGGCGAAAAGAAAGTGGAAGCCGTTCTTTTGAAGCATGTGAAGACCGGTGAGATCCAGAAGGTGCCGGTTGCTGGTGTTTTCGTTTTTATCGGGCACGATCCCAATAGCTCTATCGCGAAGGGTTTTGTCGCGCTTGATGAAAAGGGGTATGTGGTGACCGATGCCTCGTTAGCCGCTTCTGTCCCCGGGGTTTTTGCGGCCGGGGAAGTGCGAAAGGGAGCCGTGCGGCAATTGGTTTCGGCTTGTGGCGAAGGTTGCGCGGCGGCTTTGGCGGCTCAAGCTTTTTTAGACGATCATCGATAGAACGAACGTTTTTATCCATTTTTTATTGGGAGGGAGTAGTCATGAGCTTTGAAAAAGAATTCGAACAGAACATGAAGCAACTGATGCAACTTCTTAAAAAGATCATGGGCCAGTATCCTGTGGATGGGAAAAGTCCCGCCGAGATGATGAAATATTTAAAAGATTTGAAAGATAAAAGCCCTGACGTGAATATTTTCTTTCTCAACATGGCGCCTCTCTCTCCGGAAGAATTTGATGAGATCGGCGAGATGTTCGAAGAGGGGGCTATGAGCGAGCACCTTCGTTCTGGGGAGCTTAAGTGTGAACTGAACGATGACGATCAGCTTTTCCTTAAACAGCACGGCATTCGTTTCTAGGTTATTTATTATGAGTCTGCGTAAAAAAATATTTGTCTCTTTTTTTCTTCTGCTGTGTTTCTTTCCCTCAGGGCTTCATGCGGCAACAGGTTTTGACTATTCTGCTTGGGATGCCTTTCTCAAAAAAAATGTTAATGAAAAGGGCGAGGTGGATTATCAGTCGATTTCCAAGGACCCCAAGGAATTAAACGATTGTTTGGCGCTTTTGCTGGCGGCGGAGCCGAAGATCGTTTCCTGGCCAAGGGAAGAGGCTCTGGCGTATTGGCTTAATGCGTATCATGTTGCTTTGATTAAGATGGTGGTTGAAAATTATCCTGTGACTACCGTCCAGAAGATCCCGAGTTTTTGGGATATTGCGTCAAACGGTTTTAAACTCAGTTTGAACGATATCCGGGCATCGAATCTGATCGGGGTGTATCATGACGAAAAGATCCATCTGGCGCTTTCTGTTGCCGCCAAAGATGGTCCGAAGTTGATGCGTGAGGCATTCACGGGCCCTAAGGTGGAAGGACAGCTTTTTCTTTTAACGAGACAATTTGTAACAGATCCGGCCAACGTAGATATAACCCCGGGCCGGAAAAAAATACGGATCTCGAAGATCTTCAAGTGGTATGGAAACGATTTCAAGCTGGATTTCGGGAACCCCGAACCTCGCGGCAAGTTTTCTGAGAGTGATAACGCCGTCCTTTCTTTTTTTGCGTATTATCTCGAAGATGAGGCTAAGGAAGAGTATCTCCAGGACGCAAAATACAAGATCCAATATCCCGCCTTTGATTGGTCGCTGAACGATTGGAAAAAGAGAGCCACCTAGAGCGGGGCTGTTTTTTTTTGCGCGCCTTTCAAAAAAACGCCTAACCTCATTTATTTCAATAGGTTGCGGCTTTTTAAAAAGCATTGACAGTCCTAATGAATTCTCATAAGATATGCGCTCTCTTACAGTCAAAGGAGTCATTCCGATGGAAAAATATGCAATCGTTGAGACGGGGTCTAAGCAGTATTGGGTGGCACCCCAGCAGGTGATCGAAGTTGAGTTGCTGGAAATCGCCGAAGGCCAAAAAGAGGTTATTTTGGATCAGGTGATGCTCGTTCAGGATGGTGGACAAGTGAAGGTCGGGACCCCGGTGATCGTGGGAGCCAAGATCATTTGCGAAAATCTCGGGGAGTTTCGAGGCCCCAAGCTGGTCCATTACCGGATGCGCCGTCGTAAGTCCTCCCGGAAGAAACAGGGACATCGGCAGGATCTGCTTCGCTTGCGTGTCAAAGAGATCAAAGTTAGCTAATACCGTTCTCCATTATTAATTTTTATGGGTTAACGGTATAGCACTGCGAACCCTTAAAATCAACAGTAACGCAGTGCTAATCAGCATTTTTAAAGGAAAACATGGCACATACAAAAAGTCAGGGAAGTACAACTAACGGAAGAGACTCCAATTCCAAACGCTTGGGCGTCAAAGTCTATGGCGGACAAAAGATCAAAGCGGGTAGTATTATCGTCCGTCAACGTGGGACGCGGTATCATCCCGGGAATTTTGTCGGGCTTGGCACCGATTACACTCTTTTCGCGAAGCGAGCTGGGATCGTGGAGTTCCGGGCGAACCGATCTGTCCATATCATTCCGAGTTAATTCAGTTCCAATCAAGTTCGAAAAGGCTAAAGAGCTCCCTTGAGCTTTTTGGCCTTTTCTATTTTTAAGGGGCCTCGATCCTGACTTTATTATGTCTTTCGTCATGGTCGTCAGGACAGCGCTGATTTTTATTTTTTTTAAAGTGTAATCAAGGCAGCCCCAATCTCAGCTTTGCTTCGATCGATTGGAATTGGGACTGCCCCCATTTCAGAAATGATTTTTTTTCAATTGAAAGGTGTTGGGACTATGCTGGTAGATAAGATACATCTGAAAATTAAGGGTGGGCGCGGTGGCAAGGGCTGTGAAAGCTTTAATCACCGAAAGGACCACAAGAAAGTGCCCAACGGCGCCGACGGTGGTGATGGCGGGAGCGTGATCTTTCGCTCTTCCCATAACGCCCCGGGACTCGATCGTCTTCGGTTGAAGCAGCATTTGGACGCCCAGTCAGGCGAACACGGTAGCAGTGATAATAAACGTGGAAGCAAAGGGGAAGATCTCATCGTGTTGGTTCCGCTCGGGACATCCATCTTCCGTCGAGAGAACCATCTCCCCATCCGGGATCTTTATCTGGAGGGGGACGAAGTGATCGTGGCGCGCGGGGGCCGGGGTGGTTCAGGAAATATCGGTGACAAAACGGCGACTTCCGGAGAAGAAGGTGATGCGCTTGAGATCGATGTGGAATTCCGCATCATGGCGGATGTTTTCCTCGTGGGGCTCCCGAGCTCCGGTAAATCCTCGCTGCTTCACCATTTGACGCGTGCCCCCGTGGAAGGAAAGGATTATCCTTTTGCGACCCGAAGTCCGATACTGGGCGTTCATGGGTATGACGACTATAAACAGATCAATTTCTGCGAGCTCCCGTCCATTTTTGAAGGCTCGACAGACGGGCGGGGACTTGGGACCGATTTTTTAAGACACTTGGCTCGTGCGAAACTCATCGTGTTCATGATCGACGCGACCTTGAAGTTCTCCCACACCGCCATCGAAGGGTTGACCACCCTCCAGAGAATCGCTTATGAACAGGATGCCGCTTTTAAGCAGATCCCGAGTGTGGTGGTGGTCAATAAGATCGATCTGGGACACGACATAGAGAAAATCCAGGAAGAACTTAAAGCTTCGGGACAGATCCATTTTTTAATTTCGGTGAAAACCGGAGAAGGGGTAGACTCTCTTATGAAATTCATCCATGAGAGGATCGAAAACGAGGGCCATGTCTGATCGTATCCGCCACGCCCAAAAGATCGTTATCAAGATCGGGACAAGCATACTCAAAACCCGTGGGGAAAGTTTTTCCCATAAAGAGCATGCTCGTGTCTGCCAAGAGATCTATTCGCTTATCAAAAAAGGCCGCCGGCCAGTCCTGGTGAGCTCTGGCGCGATCGCGCTTGGGATGAAAAGTTGCGG
>SESH01077575.1_pt1 | contig 18898 bp, 14 predicted proteins | sample 3171561 | NCBI WGS metagenome assembly SESH01 (sample SAMN10866947, study PRJNA518727) | freshwater metagenome | biome: subpolar coniferous forest; feature: holomictic lake; material: water; isolation source: holomictic Lake 442 2011 16.5 m and 2014 13 m | place: Canada: near Kenora, Ontario
CAGCCATGCCGGCGAAGGTCATCCCTTCGTGCTGGTCGAGGGCCAGCTCGATGCGCTGCGCTGCTGGAGCGTCGGGTTGCAGACCGCCATCGCCCCCCAGGGCACCTCGATCACGGAGGGCCAGCTGGCGCTGCTGCGCCGCTATCATCCCCAGGTGGAATGCTTCTTCGACAGCGACAGCGCCGGCCAGAAAGCCGCGCTGCGCTTCCTGCCCCTGGCCCTCAAGGCGGGGCTGGAGGTGCGCTTCCTCATGCTGGCCGGCGCCGAGAAGCTGGATCCGGATCTGCTCTTCCTCGAGCGCGGCCTTGCGGCCTACGACGCCGTCAAGCAGAGCTCGCTCTCCGCCATGGCCTTTGCCTGCCGCTCGCTGCTGCCCGAGGCCGCGACGGCGCCGGCGGAACAGAAGTCGCGGGCGGCCACCGCCCTCTACGAGATCATCGCCCAGACCGATTCGGATGTGACCCGCATGAGTTTCCTGAGCGAGATCGCGCTGCACCTCCGCGTGCCGCTCAGTTCGCTGGAGCGCGACCTCCGCCTGTTCCTGGCCCGGCCCAGCGGCGCCCGCTTCGCCAATCCCAACGCCCTCCCCGCTCCCGGGACGCCGCCCGCCGACATCCACGGCAAGTCCACCGAGGCCCATCTGCTGTTTCTCTGCCTGCACCACGAATCACTGCTCCAAGTCCTGGCCAGCCTGTTGCCCCCCGAGTGGATCGACTCGTCCCACACCGCCGGGTTGCTGCTGGACCGCATCCTGGGCGAGACAACCCACAACGGCTGGAGCGGGCGCGAACAGCTCGACCAACTGCTTGAGACAGAAGAGGAAAAGTCGCTCGTGGCCTCCCTCCTGTTCGAGGCGGCGGGCGATGATGATTTGGCCAAGATCGCCAACGAGGGCCTGCGGGCTTTGCAGCGCCGTTTTCTCGAGCCCCGGCTGCGGCAAATAGAACTTGAAATAGCCTCGAAAGGGACGAATGGTGACCCTGACCTAATTTCCCTGTTGAAACAGCGCGCCGAAATCACCCGCCAGCTCCAACATCCGCCTCAGCTCTCGCTAGAAAGCTGACGTCGACGTCAACGCCCGCTGATCGACTGTAACCTGCCTAAGGAGCTATTATTTACGTTATGCCGAGCCATTCCAAGCACGCCAAGCCCACGACCAAGTCCGCCCACGAAAAGGCGCCTGCGAAAGCGCATGCCCCCGAGCCCAAGGAGAAGGCTCCGGACAAGCATCAGGCGGTCCCCGCCAAGCATCACGAAGCCGCCAAGCCCGCCCCGGCCGCCGCCCCCGGCAAGCATCCCGAGCCGACCAAGAACAGCGCCCCCCTCGCCGCCACCGCCGACGCCGCCAAGGAATTCAAGGAGAAGGCGCTCGAGAATCTGTCCAGCGACCTGAACGAGAAGATCCGCTACCTCATCCGCCTCTCGAAGGAGCAGGGCTACCTGACCTACGCGGACATCAACGAGGCGCTGCCGGAGTCCGTCGACAATCCGGAGGACATTGAGAACGTCATTTCCATTCTGCAGAACCTGGAGATCGACATTCTCGATCCGGGTGAGGTGGACAACTACAAGCAGCGGCAGGAAGAGGCCGAGGAGGAGGAATCGCGCACGTCGAACAACGACATCCTCGACGACCCGGTCCGCATGTACCTCAAGCAGATGGGCCAGGTCCCGCTGCTGACCCGCGAGCAGGAAGTGGAGATTTCCAAGCGCATCGAGACCGCCGAGATCAACGCCCTCGCCGCCCTCTTCGCCCTCGGGCCGGTCGGCAAGCACCTCGCCGACCTCGGCGAGAAGCTCCTGCTCCGCACCGAGCGCTTCGACCGCCTGGTCATCGACAAGAAGATCGAGAGCCGCGACGTCTACTTCAAGAACCTCCAGAAGCTGGTCGAGATCACCCGCAGCAACGACGCGATCGCCACCGAGGCGTGGCATGACTCGCTCAAGGCCCGGGACGAGAAGGCGCGCAAGAACGCGATGACCCGCTTCAAGAAGCGCGACAACGTCCTCCGCGCCAGCTACGTCAAATATTTCTTCAAGCTGAAGGTGTACGAGGACTTCCTCCTCGAGCTGCGCCCGAAGATCCACGAGGTCGAGAAGTGCTTCCACGACCTGCACCGCGCCAAGCATCCGAAGTCCAAGAAGGATGCCGCAATCGATGTGCGCGCCGTCAACCACCGGCTCAAGCATTTCGAGGCCGAGATGCGCATCACGCCGCAGAACCTGATGGACACGCTGAAGACCGCGCGCGGCTTCATCCGCGAGGCCCACCAGGCCAAGACCGAGATGGTGGAGGCCAACCTGCGCCTCGTCATCTCGATCGCCAAGAAGTACACCAACCGCGGCCTCTCCTTCCTCGACCTCATCCAGGAGGGCAACATGGGCCTGATGAAGGCCGTCGAAAAATTCGAATACCGCCGCGGCTACAAGTTCTCCACCTACGCCACGTGGTGGATCCGCCAGGCCATCACCCGCTCCATCGCCGACCAGGCCCGCACCATCCGCATCCCGGTCCACATGATCGAGACGCTGAACAAGGTCATGCAGGTCCAGAAGCAGCTCCTGCAGGAATTCGGCCATGAGCCGACGCCCGAGGAGGTCGCCGAGGAGATGAACCTGCCCGTCGAGCGCGTGCAGCAGATCATGAAGATGGCGCAGCAGCCCATCTCGCTCCAGTCGCCGGTCGGCGACGGCGACGACACCAGCTTCGGCGATTTCATCGAGGACAAGTCGGCGGACAATCCCTACGACATGACCGCCTTCTCGCTCCTGCGCGAAAAGATCATGGACGTGCTCGACTCCCTCACCGAGCGCGAGCGCCGCGTGCTGACGCTGCGTTTCGGCCTGGTCGACGGTTACAGCCGCACGCTCGAGGAGGTCGGCAAGCAGTTCAAGGTCACCCGCGAGCGCATCCGGCAGATCGAGGCCAAGGCGCTTCGCAAGATGCGCCACCCGACGCGCATCCGCCAGCTGCACGGCTTCTTTGACGCCGAGCAGATCGACAATCCGCAGAATCTGCTCAAGAAGCCCCCGGCGATCCCGCCGCAGTTCATCAAGCAGGGCGGCCCGCTCGGCAAGCTGCTGTTCCCGCAAAGCTGAGGCCGCTTTCGGCCTTTACGTTCCCTCCCCCAAAATCTACCAATCATCCACCATGTCATTCGCACCCATCACCCTCGCCGGCATCTTCGGTCTCGGCGGCCCGGAACTGATGATCATTCTGGTCATCATCCTTCTCCTGTTCGGCGGCGCCAAGCTGCCGGCCCTCGCCAAGGGCCTCGGCCAGTCCGTCAAGGAATTCAAGAAGGCGTCGAAGGAAGCGACGGAGGACGACAAGGAAGAGAAGAAGTCCGACGTGAGCCAGAAGCCGGGCAACAACTGAGCCGGCCCGCCAGCTTAGTATTTCTCAGGCGCATCCCAACCGGATGCGCCTTTTTTGCGGTAACCGATACCGATTATACCAACGCCCTCTGCTTTTAGACTTTTGTCATCGCGAGGTGCGCGCAGCGCGCCGTGGCGATCCAGTCGTTCGACTGGCTTACGGCTATGAGCGAAGACGGAAAGATGGATTGCTTCGTCGTCCCTCGACTGACTCGGGACCTTGAGCTGGTCGAAACGGCTGCGCTCCTCGCAATGACAGTCCAAATTCTAAGGGACGTTGGTATTACTCGCAGGGACCGTCTGGTGGATACCCGGCGGTTCAAGCCCATCCCCGCTCCACGCCTCTACTCCATCCCCGCCTTGAACAGGGCGATCTGGTCCGCACTGCCCATCACGAGGAGTTCGTCCCCCGCGAATATTTTTTCGTCGCCACGCGGGTTCAGGATCCGCTGGCCGGGCCGGTTGATGCCGGACACCTGGACACCCACCTTGCGGCCCAGGGCCAGCTCGCCCAAGGTTTGGCCGGCATGGCTGCTCCCCGCCGGCACGGACACCACCTCCATGCGCACGTCCTCCAGGCCGGAGGGCGGCAGGACACCCGACACCTTGATCAGAACCCGCTTGGCCGCCGCCGTCTGCGCCGGCTCACCCAACAGCAGCACGCGGTCCCGAGGATAGAGGGCAAAGCCCGCCGGGGGATTTTCCACGAGCACCCCCTGCCGCTCCACTCCGGCCACGGTGCAGCCAATCTTCGAACGCAACTCCAGCTCCCCCAGCGTCCGGCCCCGGACATCCGCCAGATCGGGCAGGACACATTCCGACAGGGTCAGGTTCCAGTCGGCGTGAGGCATTAGCCAAGCCGGGGCGCTTCCCCCGGCCGGTTGGGCCAGCCGCTCCTGAAACTCCACTTCCAGGACGCTGTGCCAATAGATCAGTTTGCGCCGGAAAAATGCGATCACGAGCGTGACGACGCCCATGACCAGCAGCGGCACCCAGCGCGCCCCGCTCGCGAAGGGAAAAAACGCACTCAGCCAGAGGAACAGGCCGAGCCCGCCAAACACCTTGAGCGCCAGCTCCAGCATCGGGGCAAACCGCACGCCTTGGGCCGAGTTGCCGGCAAAGACCACCTCCGCGACAAGCATCGCCAGCGCGGAAAGGTTCCGCCAGACTGCGACCAGCGGGGGCAGAATAATCAGGCATATGCCGCTCCAATAGATGACCTGCGGGCCGCGGGGAAAAAGCCAATTCGCGGGGACCACCTCCAGCAGCAGCCCGAGCATCGGTCCCGAGAACGCCAGCACCCCGGTGATGAGCAGCAGGCCCAGCCCGATCTGCACCAGCCGCGGCCGGCTCAGCTGCCAGATCAAGTTGCGCCGGCTGCGCTCCCGCAGGCGCTCCAGCCAGCCCCGGTAGAATTGGAGCCAGGCCGAAAGCCAGCGGGGCTCGCGCCTCTCACACCAGCCCGCCAGGCCGGCCGAACGCCGGGCAATCAGCGGCGCGGCAAACGTCGTGAGCAAGGCGGCCCCCACCGCGACCACCTGGAAGCTTTTGGGCAGCACGCCGCCGGCGATGCCCAGCTGCGCAATGATGAAGGTGAATTCGCCCACGGGGACAACCAGCAGCCCCACCCGCACCGCCTCGCGCAGCGGCGAGCCGGTCACCAGCAGGCCGGTGGCACAGGCCACGGAGCGGCCGGTGAGCGCCAGTAGTGTGACCAGGAGCACGAGCCGCCATGAATCCAGGAGGGCGTGCAGCTCGATCATCATGCCAATCGCCACGAAGAAGACCGCGCTGAACACGTCGCGCAGCCCTTCGAAGGTCCGGTCGACTTGCGTCCGCTGGGGCGTGTCCGCCACGATTGCTCCGAGCAGAAAGGCGCCCAGCGCAAGGGAGAACCCGGCCTTGTGCGCGGCGGTGGCCAGAATGAACAGGAGTCCGGCCTGCACCAGGGTCGGCAGCTCCGCCCCGCCTGTCAGGCTGAGCTTCTTCAGCAGCCACGGCAGCAACAGGACCCCGCCGATCGCCACCAGCACCACAAACGCCGTCAGCAGCAGCAGGGTCTTGCCCAAGGGAGCCGAGTGGGCCGTGACGCCGGCGAGACTGGCGTAGGAACTGAGGCCGGTGAGCAGCAACACCGCGATGACATCCTCCACGACGAACACGCCCATGGCCATCTGGCCGACCTTCTCGTGCGTCGCGCCGATGTCGGCCAGCACCTTGCTGATCACCGCCGAGCTGGAGATCATCAGCATGGCCGCCAGAAAAACCGTCTCGGTCGCGCCCAGCCCCATCAGCCCCGCCGAGGTCCGGGTAAAGGTGTAGATCAACCCGGCCTCGATCATCGTCGCCAGCACGAGCGCCACCCCGAGCTTCCGCAGTTTTCGCAAGCTCAGCTTCATGCCGATGGAAAACATCAAAAAAACGAGGCCGACCTGGGACAGCGTGTCGATGCGTTCGATGTCGGAAACAAGGGCCACCGGCAGGTTGTAGGGCCCGATGAGCATGCCGGCCGTCAGGTAGCCGACAATGACCGACAGGCCCACCCGGTGGCAGGCCCAGCCGACCAGCCCGGCGACAAGCATGACCACCGCAAGATCCTGGATGAAATCGATACCGTGCATGGCGTTGCCAGTAACTAACACGCCACATCCTTTCCCAGCGTCAAGCCCGCACCCCAGCCTGCAACCTGCCCGGCCAACCGGGCCAGGGGCCACCCTAACCTGTTTTAGCCAACGAGTTTGCTTTTGACAATTTCGCCGCTGGACCGCTTGTATTCCTCAACCCCCCGCCACCGCACCAATGTTCAACCAACTGCTGGGACTTTTTTCCAACGACATCGGCATCGATCTGGGTACGGCCAACACCCTCGTCTATGTAAAGGACAAGGGCATTGTCCTCCGCGAACCCAGCGTGGTCGCGGTGCACACCACCTCCCGCAAGGTGCTCGCCGTCGGGGACGAGGCCAAGAAGATGCTCGGGCGCACCCCGGGCAACATCACGGCCATCCGCCCGATGAAAGACGGCGTCATCGCCGACTTTGACATCACCGAGGCGATGCTCCGTTACTTCATCAAGAAGGTGCACAATAATTCCAAGGTCGTATCGCCCCGCGTCGTCGTCGCCATCCCGAGCGGCATCACCGAGGTCGAGAAGCGGGCGGTGAAGGAATCCGCCACGCACGCCGGCGCCCGCGAGGTGATCACCATCCTCGAGCCCATGGCCGCGGCCCTCGGGGTCGGCCTGCCCGTCGATGAGCCCGCGGCCAACATGATCTGCGACATCGGCGGCGGCACCACCGAGATCGCCATCATCTCCCTGTCGGGCATCGTGTTTTCCAAGTCCATCCGCGTGGCGGGCGATGAGTTCGACGCCGCCATCATCAACTACATGAAGCGGGCCTACAACCTGCTCATCGGCGAGCGCACGGCGGAAGAGATCAAGGTGACCATCGGCTCCGCCTATCCCCTCGCGACCGAGCTCGCGATGGAGGTCAAGGGCCGCGACTCCGTCGCCGGCCTGCCCAAGACGATCCACATCACTTCCCAGGAAATCCGCGAGGCCATGGCCGACACGGTCGGCGCCATCGTCGAGGCCGTGCGCGCCGCCCTGGAGCGCTGCCCGCCCGAGCTCTCCGCCGATCTGGTCGACCGCGGTTTCGTCATGGCCGGCGGCGGCTCGCTGATCCGGGGCATCGACAAGCTCCTCTCCGAGAAAACCGGCCTGCCGGTGACCGTGTCCGACGATCCCCTCTCCGCCGTGGCCAACGGCACGGGCGTTTTCCTGAACAACATCGACGAACTCTACCGGACCGTCGCTGACTTCTGAGCGTAGGCGCGTCGCACGTCGATGCCCGTTCCCTTCCACACCCCGCCCTGCGGGCACCCCTCTCCAGAGGGGACCACCGGCAACGCCAACCAGGGATGGGGTCCCCTCTGGAGAGGGGTGGCGCAAAGCGCCGGGGTGTGTTGGGCGCTGACGAAAGCCGGAACGCTGTACGTTCGCCCAAATCAGCCATTCTAACCGGATAAACTCCCGCCCGCCGTGCTTCCGCAACGCTTCGATCAGGCCCGACCTTTCGCCACGCTGGGTGTCATCTTGCTGGTGTGGCTGTTCGTGCCCCTCGTCCTCAAGACATTTGCGCGCGCCACCTTTTTCGAGATCCAGGCCCCGCTGCTCGTGGCGGATTCGTTTGTGGAGGATCTCGACACCTTCTGGGCCAACCGGCTGCACTCGAAGGATGAGCTGCTCAAGGCCGGCAAGCAGGTGTCCGGCCTGATCGCCGAGTACGCCTTCAGCACCCAGCGCAACAAGGAGCTGGAGGCCGAAATCCTGCGGCTCGAGAACCTGCTCAACCTGCCCTCCATGCCCGCCTTCCGCTACGAGGCGGCGCGGGTGGCGCAACGCGATTTCTCCGGCTGGTGGCAGCGCATGGTCATTCGCAAGGGCACAAATTACGGCATCACCGTGGGCGCCCCGGTCGTGTTCTCCGGCGGCGTCGTCGGCCGCGTCACCGAGGTCCATCGCTACACCGCCATTGTCGACCTGATCACCAGCCCGACCTTTCGCCTCGCCGCCAGCGTGACGGGCGACAACCGGCCGGTCAGCTACCAGGGCGGGCTGAATGATTCCTTCAAGTCCCCGCGGGGCACGGTGGAATTCGTGCCGCTGGAGTTCACCGCGGCCCGCAACGCCACCCGGCACCTGGTGACCTCCGGGCTCGGCGGGGTGTTTCCGCCCGGCTTGTCGATCGGCGAAATCACCAACCTCGATCTCAGTCCCGATGGCCTGTTCAAGTCCGGCGAGGTGTCGCTCGACGAGCGCATCGGCTCCCTCACGGAGGTCACCGTGCTCGTGCCGCTGAATCCGGAGGAATGAAGATGCCCGCGCATACCGGTTTGTCATTGCGAGGCGTCCCGCCTCACGGGACGTCGAAGCAATCCAGCACTTCGACGGGCTCAGTCTCCCGAGCAGGGTCGAGGGACTGGATCGCCAGGGCCCGCTGCGCGTTCCTCGCGATGACTCAACGGAGTTGCTCCCGCCATGCGTAAATCCGATCCCCGCTGGCTGATCGTCTTCCTCGCCAATCTGCTGCTGTGGTGGCTCGTCGGGCTGGCCAACAACTTCCTGGCCGACCATGCGGTCCACCTGTACGTCGGCGGCCTCTTCACGGTATACGCCGCGCTGCGGCTGGACCGGCGGCACGGCCTGATCGCCACCGGGTTCACCGGCCTGCTGCTCGACGCCGGCACGCCCGTGCCCTTCGGCACCCACTTGCTGCTGCTGGGCCTCATCCACGCCACGCTCCTGTCCGGCCGCCAGCGGTTTCCCCGCGAAGGTTCGGTCTTCGGCATTGTGGTCGCGCAACTGGCCAATCTTTTTCTCTTCATCGCCCTCTCCTTTCTGCTTGTCGGCGCCAATCCGCGCCCGGGCGAAGCCTGGCTGCGCATCTTTGGTGACCTCCTCGCCTCCCAGCTGTTCATCTTGCTCCTCGCGCCGTGGTTTCTCGCCCTGCAGGCCCGCACGATGGAACTCGTGCGCATCCATCCCGAAACCGGAAAACGGGTGCAGATTTAGCACCCGCAAAATCCAAAGTCCAAGTCCCAAACTACAAAGATGCCCGGCGCGGAATCATCAGTGCCCTTAGATTTTCCTTCCTCCGTTTCTTCCGGTTTGGCTTTTGGACCTTGGCGTTTGTGATTTCCAGCGCATGAGCCGCCTCATTGAAACCCACTCCGCCCGCAATCCGCGCCTGTTGCTTTTCCACGGCGCCATTGCGGCGATGGTGCTCCTGCTGGGCTGCGGCCTCGTCTACCGGCAGCTGATCCGGACCACGCTCTACAACGAGCGCGAGCGCCTGCAGAGCCTGCGCCGGATTGTCGTGCCCGGGCCGCGGGGCAATTTGTACGACCGCGACGGCCAGATGCTGGTGGGCAACCGCCCGCGTTTCTCCGTGGTCCTCAACCTGGCGGAATTGCGCGGGGAGTTCCGCGCCGAATACCGCAAGATCGAGAAAAACTACGCCAGCGCGGAACCCCGGGACCGGCCGAATGACGACCAGCTCTCCCGCATTGCACGCGCCACCGTGGCCCAGCGCTACCTGGACAAGATCAATGCCCTCATCGGCCGCCGCGAGGCGGTCCGCACCGCCGAGCTCAACCGCCACTTCACCCAGTCGCTCCTGCTGCCGTACGTCCTTCTGAATGACCTGGCCCCGGAGGAATATGCGCGGCTCATCGAGCGCCTGCCCGTCAGCTCCCCGCTGCAGGTCTACACCTCCAGCACCCGCTCCTATCCCTTCCGCTCCGTCGCCGCCCACACGCTGGGCTACACCGGGGTCAACAACGACCCGGAGGTGGAGGACTTCGAGGGCGAGGACCTGCTGACCTTCAAGATGAAGGGCTCCGTCGGCCGGGCGGGCCTGGAGAAAATCTTTGATGAGCAGCTGCAGGGCGAGACCGGCGGGGCCATCTACCTGGTCGACCCGGCGGGCTACAAGGTCACCCAGCCCGTCGACAAGCGCCTGCAGCAACGCCGGCCCGTGCAGGGGCACAACCTCATCACAAGCCTCGACAGCGAGCTGCAGCTAGCGGCGGAGAACGCCATGGAGGACAAGGTCGGGGCGGTCGTGGCCCTCGACGTCAAGACCGGCGAGGTGCTCGTGATGGCCTCCAAGCCCGACTACGACCTGGCCACGCGCATCCCCAACCTCACGCCGGACCAGGACGTCGAAAAATCCGGCGTCTGGCTGAACCGGGCCACGCAGGGCCAGTATCCCCCGGGCTCGACCTTCAAGGTCATCACCTCCACCGCCGGCCTCCGGAGCGGCGCCATCGAGCGGGGCACCTCCCGGATCGTCTGCCCCGGCTATTACATGGTGGGCAACCGCCGTTTTCCCTGTGACGCGAAGTACGGCCACGGCGAGGTCGACCTCATCAAGGCGATCACGGTCTCGTGCAACGTGTTTTTCTACAAGTTCGGCCTCGATACGGGCCCCGACCTGATCGCGACAGAAGCCCACCGGTTCGGGTTCGACCACAAGACCGGCATCGAGCTGCCCTACGAATTCAGCAGCCCGCATGTGGCCAGTCCCGCCTGGAAACTGGCCAACCTCAAGGAGCGCTGGGTGCCGGGCGACACGGCGAACACCGCAATCGGCCAGGGCGACACCCTCGTGACGCCGCTGCAGGTCGCCTGCATGATGGCTTCATTTGCGCGCGGGGAGACCGAGACCAAGCCGACGCTGCTCCATGATCCCAACCGGCCGGCGCAGCACACCGAGCCCATCGGCCTGTCCCCGGCGGACTACAACGGCATCCTCCAGGGGCTGGAACAGTGCTATGAGTTCGGCACGGCCAAACTCGCCAAGGTGGAAGGGCTGCGCGCCGCCGCCAAGACCGGCACGGCGCAGAAGGGCCGCATCGATCTGGCCTGGATGATCGCCTTTGCCCCGATCGAAAATCCCCGCATTGCCATCGCCGTGGTGATGGAGGGCACCGAGCCCGATGTCGGCTACCATGGCGGCACCTACGCCGCCCCCATCGTCAAGGCCATCCTCGAGACCTGGAAGGAGAAGAGCGAGCGCCAGCCCGCGCCGCCGCCGGTGAATTTCAAGGTGCAGTAAAAATCGGATTTTACATCGGGCCGGGCGGCGGCCCGATTTGGGTAGGGCGCGGACTCCGCTCCGCGCCGATCACCCATGCCGCTGCCACATCGCGCCAAGCTGGAACACACCTACCCAAGCTGGGTTAAAGGCTGCCCGCTTTATTTCGTCACGGTCTGCGCGGCTGAACGCGGTAAAAACCGCTTCTGCACGCCCGAGATTGCCGATGCGATCTTCAAGGCGACCGCAATTTATCAGGAGAAGCAGCGGTGGCATGTTCAACTGCTTCTGCTGATGCCTGACCATCTCCACGCATTGATCAGTTTCCCCCCGGCGCAACCCATGGATACGGTCGTGAGATCATGGAAACACTTCCTGGCGAAGCAGCATGGCATCCACTGGCAGCGAGATTTCTTCGATCATCGGATCAGGCAGCACGAAAGCCATGAGGAGAAAACCACCTACATTCGAAACAATCCGGTACGCGCTGGCTTGGTGACGAAATCCGAGGACTGGACCTACGTCTGGGAGCCAGACAGGTAGGGCGGTGAGTCCCTTCACCGCCGGCGCGGCGCGGAACGGAGTCCGCGCCCTACCCTCTACCCTTCCCCGCCCGCCTCGCCTGCTTGAACACCCCCCGCGCCTCCGGCCAGGATTCCCGGCGGCCGTAACGCAGGCGCTGCAGGTCGGCGATGACCTGCCGCTCCACCGGCACATGGCGCAAGCGCGTCAGCCAGACCCCGGCGGTCCGCCGCACCGGGTCGAATTGATTCGGCCGGCGCCAGCCTTGCCAGTGGCGCCAGGCCCAGACCCCCGATCGGGCCAGCGCGAACAGGAGGGCCAGCGTTGCCACCAGCAGCCCGGCGGATTTGCCGAGGCGCGCCAGGTTCCACGGCCGGAAGAGCCAGGTTTTGAACCGCTGGGTAAACGCCTCGAAGCGGGCGCGCATCACGGTGCCGGTGTCGGTGGTGAAAGACTTCACCTGCTCGATCATCTGGACCTGCGTCCGCGAGTCGAAATTCACGATGCGCCGGTACCACAGCACGCGCAGGCTGTCGATGCGCGCCGACCAGCTGCTGTCCTCGTCGCGCTGGATGCTGGCGCCCGCGTTCTGGGCGACGCCGGCGACGGCCCCCGGGGTCGGGTCCATGCGCAGCCAGAAATTCTTCCCGTCGTAGATCTCGGCCCAGGCATGGGCATCGGAATTCCTCACCATGAAATAGTTTTCAAACCCGTTGAGCACGCCGCCATGAAAGCCGGCCACCACCCGGGCGGGATAACCCGCCGCCCGCGCCAGCACGGTGAAGCCCGCCGCGAAATACTCGCAGAAGCCGGGCTCGTTCGAATCCAGCCAGCGCACGATGTCATCCCGGCCCGCCCCGGGCGGCAGCTTGACCGAGAGGGCGTAGGCATGGCGCTGCTGCAGCCAGGCGATGGCCCGCCGCCCGAATTCGTCCGGGGCCAGCACCGCCCCGCCGGTGATTTCCTGCACCACCCGGCGCAGCACGGCCTCGTTCAGCTCGCCGGCGGGACCGCGCAGGTTGTCCAGCGGATCCGAACGGTCGGTCTCCGCTCTTCTCGCGGGATTCTCCCGGACCTCCTTCAGCCGCTGGGCAAAGCGCCCGTCCGAAATGGTCGGGGACAGCTCGACGTCCTCCAGTTGAAACGCCGTCATGTTCATCGGCTCGACCCGCATCGCGGCGAGGCGATGTCCCGTGCTGGTTTGCAGCGGCATCATGTCCCGCAGGCGCAGCATGCCATAGCGGCCCGGCAGGGGCAGGAACCGGCTGACCCCGGGCTCCACGTAGAAAGTCCAGATCCCGCCCACGGAATTGACGATCCGGCCCCGCGTGCGGTCGGCGAGCCGCTGCACCACGGTCTGGCTGCGCAGCAGCTCGCGCTTCAGGCCGGCGGAGACGCGAAAGCCTTCCCGGTTGTATTCATCAAGGACCACGAGCCGCCAATAGGGCGACTCCTTGACGCCGGAGGTGTCGGTCAGGTCCACGCGCATCGCCACGCCCTCGTCGCGGATCAGCTCGCTGACATCGCCGAACTTGACGGTGTCGGTGAACCCCGTGCGGCTTTTCCGCGTGATGTACTTGTCGAGAAAGAAACCCGAGGCGATCTCGAAGCGGGGAATGACGACGAAGAGCACTGCGGAGAATCCCACCACCAGCGTGAACAGCGCCCCCACGAAGCCCAGCAGGCGCCAATCCACCACCGCCCGCAGCCGCCCGAAGAATTTGCGCCACGAGCCGCGGGCCCAGACCGGGGCGTGGCTCATCTCCTCGTAGGTCAGGGCCAGCTTGGTGTTTTCCGTCAGGTCGATCAGGGTGACAACAAAGAGATACCCCAGGGCGCAGGCCGTGAAGAGCAGCAGCAGGAAGGCAAAGCCCAGCGAGACCGTGAGCACGCCGGCGACCACGATCAAAAACAGTCCCAGCACGATCAGCTGCAGGTCCTCGCGTTTGCGCCGGTAGGAGGCCGCCCGGTAGAGCACGAGCAAAATGGCCAGCCGGATCAGGGCCGGCAGCGTGTCGGTACTGAAGTACAGGTCGGCCAGCAGCACGGCGATGATCGCCGGCACCGCCAGCCGCCAGACAATCGGCGGCACCCGGGCCGGCAATTGCGGCCAGATCAGCGTGACCAGAATGACCGCCCCCGCCACCCCGACCAGGCTCAGGGCCTCCACATCGAGGAAAAATACCGTCCACAGCGACACCAGGGAGAGGGCGCCCCCGAGCAGCCACTTCAGCCGGCGGAGCTCGTCGAGGTTAAGCTGAGGCAACCGGTTGGCCGTCGACATAGGCGATGACGCCCCGTGCGCCCGAGGGCGCAAAGGTGATGTGGTTTTTGGTGAAACTCACTGTGGGACGGGTGCCCTCACCCGTCGCTGCTGCATCCCCGCGGGGTGGGGGCACCCCGCCTACACCCGGCTGTTCCACCGGCTGCAACCTCGCCAGCTGGTCGAGAAAGGCCTCGAGGTCGCGGAGGCGCCGCGTGTCCTGCAACAGCCCGCCGTTGACGCTCACGCCGCGCAACCGGTCGCCCGCAAACAAATCCTCGGCCAGTGTGGCGGCGAAACTGCAGAGCAGCTCAAACTGTTCCGGCCGCGACCAGAGCGCCGCCGGGGTGTCGAGCCGCAGCACATAGCCATCGTGGCTCTCCGCGGCGTATTGGCGGATCATCAGCTGGCCCAGCCGCGCGCTCGCCTTCCAATGAATCAGCCGGTGCGAGTCACCGCGCTCGTACTTGCGCAGGGCCAGCAGGTCCTCCCCCGTCCCGGCCCGCGCGGTGCGCCGCCCTTGGGAGCCGGCGGGCGCGGCCGCGGCGCCCTGCCACTCGTATTCCACCTGGGCGGGCCAGACCAGCACCGGGTGGCGCAACGCCTGGCCGATGCTCTTCTTCAAAAACCCGAAGGGGAAAAGCGAGCCGACCGCCCCGAGTTCCACCACCGCCTCCCCCCGCCGTTGCGGATGCACGCCCCAGTCCAGCGTCGCCGCCCCGCCCGCCTCCAGCCGTTCCCGCAGGAAAATCTGTCCGCGCGTGACGATCTTCTCGATGGCGGCGAGGATTTCCCGCATCTTCATTTCCTTCTCCGGCTGCGCCGCGGCCGGCAGCAGGCGCGGCTGGGTCAGCAGCTCGAACCACAGCCCGTAGGTCGGCAGCCAGCGCTTGCGGTTCTGCACTTCCACGGTGACGAGCGTCTCATGGCCCGCCCGCCAGGGCCCCGGGGGGCGCACCCGCCAGCAGATTCCCTTGAAATTGAGCCACGACAGGAGCCCGCTGAGCAGCAGGCAGGCGAGCAGCAGGGAAAGGGTGATGAACAGAATGTTGCTGGCCGTGTTGTAGGCCGCCGTGCCGATGCCCATGGCGACCATGATCAGAAACAGCCCGGGCACGGTCGCCGAGATGCGATGCCGCTTCGGCGGGAAAACGAGCAGCCAGACCAGCGTTTGCCAGCTGAAGGCGCTATGGCGGTCCGGCGCGCCGGGACCGTGCCAGTCGGCGCTCGAGGCGGTGGGGGCGGGGATCACGTTCATGGCTCGCGCCGCCAAAGCCCAAAATCCAATGGCCATATCCCAAATAAATCCGACGCGCTAAATTCGAAATCCATCATTGGATTTTCTTTGGCGTTTGGAGTTTTGGCGTTTGGGATTTCCCGGAATTTATTCCGGGACCGGCAGGGAATTGATGATGCGGTGCAGGGATGCCAGCACGGTGCGGCGCTCCTCCAGCGCATCGGAGGTCTGCCGCGCCAGCGACAGGCGGTGGGCCAGCACCGACCCGGCCATGGCTTGCACGTCCTCGGGGATGACGAAATCGCGGCCCTGCACCAGGGCCCTGGCCTGGGCGGCGGCCCGGAGCGACAAGCCGCCCCGCACACTCGCGCCGGCCTTGAACTCGGCCTCGGTGCGCGTCGCGGTGATGATCTTCAGGATGTAGTCGAGCACGCTGTCCTCCACGAACACCTTGCCCACCAGGGCCTGCATCTTGAGAATGTCCGACCGGGTCACGACCGGGTTCAAGGCGATCGCATCGTAGCCGAGGCGCGGGCTGCGCAGGATCTCCAGTTCGTCGCCCGGCTGGGGATAACCCATCTGGATGCGCAGCAGGAAGCGATCCATCTGGCTCTCCGGCAGCGGAAACGTGCCCTCGTAATCCACGGGGTTCTGGGTGGCGACCACCATGAAGGGGGCGCCGACCGAGTGCGCCTCGCCGTCCACCGTCACCTTGCTGCGGTCCATCACCTCCAGCAGCGCCGACTGGGTCTTCGGCGTGGCGCGGTTGATCTCGTCGGCCAGCACGACGTTGGCGAACACCGGGCCGGATTTGAAAATGAACTCCTTCACGGTCTCGTCGTAAATCGAAACGCCCGTGACATCGGTCGGCAGCAGGTCGCTGGTGAATTGGATGCGGGAGAAGGCGCAGTCCATCGAGCGCGCCAGGGAATAGGCCAGGGTCGTCTTGCCCACGCCCGGCAGATCCTCGATGAGGAGGTGGCCCCCGGCCAGGAGGCAGATGAGGGTCTGTTCAATGACCTCATCCTTGCCCTTGATGGTCAGGCGCATGTTGGCCTTGAGCCGGGCGACGGCGTCGCGCGTGGTGGCGACTTCGGTGGCGGGGGCAAAATCACTCATGGTTACAGCCTATGAATACGTCCCAGCGGCGCAAACGGATTCCCTTTTCTGGGAGCTTTTTGGCCGAAATGGCCCGCAGTAGCCGTGGTAACACGGCTGTTGTCTTTGTAGGTCGGGCTTTACGCCCGACATGCGGGGCAACCCGTCGGGGGTAAACCCCGACCTACAGTTGAATCGCGTCACCCCTAATGGGTGAGACTCCGAAATGGTAGCAGCCGTGGTGACACGGCCGTTTCGACAGGCTCAAGCCGTTCGACCAGCTCAGGCCCTGAGCCGAAGCCGAAGGGGCCCAGAGCTTGTCGAGGGGCTGGCCAGCCGCGTTACCGCCGCTGCTACCTCCGGGCGGATATTCCATCATTCCACGACCTGCGCCACTCTTGCGCGAATTCCCAAAGTCTGCCTAATTCATCGGCCATGCCGATCTTCGATCTCTCTCTGCCCGAACTGAAGCTTTACCAGGGCACCAACCCGCGGCCCGCCGACTTTGACGCCTATTGGGATTCCGCCCTGCGCGATTTGGCGGCGCATGATCCCCAGGTCGAACTCCGCCCCAACCCGGTCCTGGAGACCGCGGCCGCGGAGTGTTTTGATCTGTGGTTCACCGGGCTGGGCGGCGCCCGCGTTTATGCCAAGTATCTTCGCCCCCGGCCCGCCACCGGCCGTCGGCCCGCCGTCCTGCAGTTTCACGGCTATTCTGGGCACAGCGGTGATTGGATGGACAAACTGGCCTTCGTCAGCGCCGGCTTCTGTGTCGCCGCCCTCGACTGTCGCGGCCAGGGCGGGCGCTCCGAGGACACCGGCGGTGTGCAGGGCAACACGCTGCGCGGACACATCATCCGAGGTCTCGAGGACCCCGATGCGCGCAAGCTGTATTACCGGCAGGTCTTTCTTGATACCGCCCTGCTCGCCCGGATCGTGATGGGATTTCCCGAGGTGGATCCCGCCCGCGTCGGCGCCACGGGCGGATCGCAAGGCGGCGCACTCACGCTGGCCTGCGCGGCGCTGGAACCGCGGCTCAAGCTCGCCGCGCCGGTCTTCCCCTTCCTCTGTGACTACCAGCGCGTTTGGGCGATGGATCTGGCCAAGGACGCCTACGAGGAACTGCGGCTGTACTTCCGCGCCTTCGACCCGCGCCACGAGCGCGTGCAGGCGACCTTCACCAAGCTGGGCTACATCGACTGCCAGCATCTCGCCCCGCGCATTCGGGCCGGCGTCCTGATGTTCACCGGACTGATGGACACGATTTGCCCACCGTCCACCCAGTTCGCCGCCTACAACAAGATCACGAGCCCCAAGGAAGTCGTCTTCTATCCGGACTACGGGCATGAGGGCTACCTGCCCGGTCACTCGGACAGGATTTTCAACTTTCTGCAGGGGCTCTGAACGGGAGAGCTCTTTCCTAATGTCGCCGTTCCATAAGTAGCCACAGGCCTCCGTGCCTGTGGGGGCTTGGGGTCGCACGGCCAAACCCGACAGGCAGGGACGCCTGTCGCTACTCATCGGGAAAGGTCGCAGGGCCGCCTGTCGTCAGCCCCCTCACCCCACCCAGCTGATCGCCTGGATCTTCCGGGCGAGCGCCACGTCCTTGGCCGTGACCTTGCCGCCGGCGTCATGGGTGTTCAACCGGATGGCGACGCGGTTGTAGACATTGGTCCAGTCCGGATGGTGATCCATGGCCTCGGCCTCGAAGCCCACGCGGGTCATGAAGGAGAACGCCTCGCGAAAGCTGCCGAATTTGAATTCCTTGGCGAGTGCATCCGCCGCAAAGGTCCACCCGGGCAGGGCCGGGAGCGCCGCGTTGATTTCAGCTGGGGTCAGAGGTTGGCTGGCCATGACCGCAGGTTGCCAAGGATGAGCGCTGAAGCAAGTCGCAGGTGATGGTAGGGCGGTGAGTCCCTTCACCGCCGGGGAGCAACAGCGCGGATCGGAGTCCGCGCCCTACCGTCCGATGCACGACTCACCGCCCCCCTTGTTGGCTTGTCAAAAGCTCCCGCCCCACGCTCAATCCCGTCACTACTGCATGACGCTTCCCGGCCCCGGCAAAATTCCCCAGCACGTCGCCATTATCATGGACGGCAACGGCCGCTGGGCCCAATCGCGCGGCTTGCCCCGGCTCGAGGGACACCGCCGCGGGGTGGAGACGGTGCGCACGGTCGTCGATGCCGCCCGCGAACTGGGCATCCGTTGCATCACCCTGTACGCGTTCTCCGTGGAAAACTGGAAGCGGCCGACCGACGAGGTCTCCGGCCTGATGGGCCTGCTCGATTTCTTTCTCAAGCGCGAACTGGACAACCTCATCAAGAACCGGGTCCGCCTGCGCACCATCGGCCGCACCGACGCCCTGCCCGCCAATGTCCGGCGCGAGCTCAACCGTGTGATCGAGGCCACGCAGGACTTCCCGGACTGGACCCTCGTGCTGGCCCTCAACTACGGCTCGCGCACCGAGGTGGCCGACGCCGCCGGCGCGTACGCCGCCGCCGTGCAGGCCGGCACCGAAAAACTGGCGGATTGCTCCTGGGAGAAGTTCAGCCGCTACCTCTACACCGCCGATCTCCCGGAGCCCGACCTGCTCATCCGCACCTCGGGCGAGCAGCGGGTGAGCAACTTCATGCTGATGCAGTGCGCGTACGCCGAAATGGTGTTCACCCCGGTCCTCTGGCCGGACTTCGGCAAGGCCGATCTGCAGGCGGCCCTGGAGGAATACGGCCGGCGGGAGCGGCGCTACGGCCTGACCACCGAGCAAATCAAGACTGGCCGGCCATGACCGGGCTGCTTCACC
>SESH01074527.1_pt1 | contig 18855 bp, 15 predicted proteins | sample 3171561 | NCBI WGS metagenome assembly SESH01 (sample SAMN10866947, study PRJNA518727) | freshwater metagenome | biome: subpolar coniferous forest; feature: holomictic lake; material: water; isolation source: holomictic Lake 442 2011 16.5 m and 2014 13 m | place: Canada: near Kenora, Ontario
CCGGCAAGACCGGTGCGTACGGGCTGTCGCTGCTGCATCGTCTGGATCCGGCGCGCCGCACGCCGCAGGCCTTGCTGCTTTGTCCCACGCGCGAGCTGTGCCTGCAGATCGCCAATGAGCTGCGCCAGTTTGGCCGTTACCTGCACGGATTTCGCGTGGTGGCGGTCTATGGGGGATCCAGCATTTCGTCCCAGATCTCCGAGCTCCGGCATGGCGTGCAGGCCGTGGTGGCTACGCCCGGGCGCCTGTGCGATCTGATGCGCCGCAAGGCCATCAACTTAACCGGCGTGAACGTGGCGGTGCTGGACGAAGCCGACGAGATGCTCAACATGGGGTTTCAGGAGGATCTGGACGCCATCCTGGGCGCACTGCCGGATGCTTCGCGCACCTGGCTCTTCTCTGCCACGATGCCGCAGGGCGTGGCTGCGATTGCGCGCAAGTACCTCGACAAGCCCATGGAGATCACCATTGGCAAGCGCAATGAGGCGGCCGCCAACCTGGTGCATGTGGTGTACCTGCTGCAGCATGCGCATCGCTATGTGGCGCTGAAGCGCCTGCTGGATTCCGAGGCGTCCATGTTCGGCCTGCTCTTCCGGCGCACCCGGCGCGAGGCGCAGGAACTGTCCGAGGCGCTCACGCGCGACGGCTACCCGGCCGAGTCGTTGCACGGCGATTTGTCGCAGGCCCAGCGTGATCATGTCATGGGCAACTTTCGGCGGCGTCAGATGAGCCTGCTGGTCGCCACGGATGTGGCGGCGCGTGGACTCGATGTCGATGACATCACGCACGTGATTCACTACGATCTGCCGGCTGACCTGGATGTGTATACCCACCGCAGCGGGCGTACGGCGCGCGCCGGCAAGTCCGGCGTGTCGTGGGTGTTTGCCAGTCCGCCGGAACGCTACCGCCTGCGTCTGCTGGAGCGGAACCTGAAAATTGAGTTTGCGGTGGGCAAAGTTCCGGACGGGCGCGAGGCCTGTCGCCGCAAATTGCTGGAGATGGCGGCCAAGCTGGTCGCGACGGAAGTTCACCCGGCGGCGCTGGCCGATTATTTGCCGCCTGTGACTGCGGCGTTCGAAGCGTTGAGCAAGGAGGATCTGGTGGCGCGCCTGGTGGCGGTTGAGGTCAAGCACTACCAGACCACGCACGGCACAGCCGCAGACGTCAATGCATCCGCTGCGGCGGCGCCGCACCACCGCGCGGCTGCCACGGGGCCCGGCGCGTCCCGGCGCCCGCAGGCTCCAGCGGCCGGGCAGCGGCCGGACGACGGCCCCATGCGTCGCTTTGAGGTGGACATCGGCCTGCGCGACCGCGCCAATGCCGGCGCCATTGTCCGGCTGGTCTGCGAAAGCGCCAGTATTCCGTCCGCCATGATCGGGCGAATCACGGTGGATCACAACCTGTCGAGCTTTGAGGTGCAGGCGGCAGTCGCCGCCAACGTGTGGGAAGGGCTGCAGACCGCGCTCTTTGACGGACGTCCCGTGCGTGTGCGTGAGGGTGCGGCAGGCGGCGCGCCGGCACCGCGGGGCGAGCATCGCCCGCCGCGGTTTGCGGCCTCACGGGACCATGATCGCCAGCAGTCGCACGCCCGCCGATAATCGAAACGTAAAACAAAAGAGGGGGCGCAGCCGGTAGAGCTGCGCAAGCGTTAGCATGTGCCGCCCGGGCGAGTCGGGGGCGCGTGCGTAAAACAGTTGGAGATTCACCCTTGAAACTTCTTGTGGCGACACGCAATCACCATAAACTTAAGGAGATCCGCGCGATTCTGAATCTGCCGGGGCTGGAGCTGATCGGGGCGGACGAGGTGCCTGGGCTGCCGGAGGTGGAGGAGGACGCGCCGACGTTCGAGGGGAATGCCATCTTGAAAGCGCGCACACTGGCCCGGGCCGGCAAGTGCTGGACCCTGGCAGACGATTCCGGGCTGGAGGTGGATGCGCTGGGCGGGGCGCCGGGTGTGTATTCGGCGCGGTATGCAGGGCTGGATGCCGGCGCGTCGGCCAACAATACAAAACTGGTGTTCTCCCTGATGGGTGCGGCGGACCGCCGCGCGCGGTTTCGCTGTGTGCTGGCGCTCTGTTCGCCAGACGGGCAGGTCTGGACGCTGGAGGGGCGTTGCGAGGGGTCGATCCTGGACGCGCCGCGCGGCGCGCACGGTTTTGGCTACGATCCGCTCTTTGTGCCGGATGGCCAGGACCAGACCTTTGCCGAATTGCCTGCCGACGTGAAGAACAGCCTGTCGCACCGCGGACGCGCACTTGAACGCGCGGCAGCCGAGTGGGGCGGGTTGCTGGCCGCCAGCCGGGGGTAGCGTGAAGTTATGGAAGAGGAAAGCAGGAACCGAAAACAGCCGTGTCGCAGGTATCTTCCTGCTTGAGTTCCAAATAATAACGGTAACTGCTTGCCTTGGGTAGAGACGGCTTTATGCCGTCTACCCGCAAATGCCAGACAATGGACGGCGTAAAGCCGTCCCTACCGTGAAGGTCAATGAATCGCAGATGCGCCCGCCAGTCGGATTCCGCTTGCGAATGGTTGGGGAGGGTGTTTTAATACACCTATCTTTTGTTCTAATGGTGACCGGCAACGCCGGAGGTGGTCATGGACATGATTTCCCAGGCGGGTTGGTGGTTGATTTTCGGGCTGGTGCTGCTTGTGATCGAGGTTTCTGCGCCGGCCTTTGTCGCGCTGTTTTTTGGCTTTGCGGCGCTACTCGTGGCGTTGATTTGCTGGCTCGTCGGTCCGGGCATGCCTTCCTGGGTGTCGTGGCTGATCTTCATCGGACTGGCCGTTGTGTTGCTGATCGGACTGCGCAGGACTTGCAAACGGATATTTGTCGGCAAGAAATCGGCGGAGGCCGACGGTCTGGCCAGCGATGTGCTGGGGCACCGCGCCGTGGTGACGGTGCGCATTCAGCCCGGGTTGCCGGGCAAGGTGGAACTTCGCGGAGCGAACTGGCAGGCTGAATCCAGCGAAACGCTGGAATCCGGCGCGCAAGTGCGGATCGTGAAGCAGGAGAGCATTTCGCTCACGGTGGAACGTCTGGCCTGAACGGCCGCGGTAACGAAGGGGGAAGTTGTCATGGAAAGCGGAGTATCCTGGGTCATTGGCGTAGTGTTCTTTTTTGCTTTTTACACGATGATGAAAAGCATCCGGGTGGTGCCACAGAAGACCGCCTATATTGTGGAGCGTTGGGGGAAGTACCACTGCACCCTCGACGCCGGTCTCCATGTGCTGGTTCCGTTCATGGACCAGGTCGCCTACAAGCATACGCTCAAGGAGCAGGCCGTGGATGTGCCGCCGCAGCAGTGTATCACCAAGGATAACATCACGGTGGAGGTTGACGGCATCCTGTACCTGATGGTCATTGATCCGGTCCGCGGCTCATACGGCATCAGCAACTACATGTTTGCCACGGTGCAGCTGTCACAGACCACCATGCGCAGCGAGATCGGCAAGCTCGAGCTGGACCGCACCTTCGAGGAGCGCGAGCGCATCAACGGCGCCATCGTGGACGCCGTGGACAAGGCCTCCGAGCCGTGGGGGATCAAGGTCACGCGGTACGAGGTCAAGAACATCGCGCCGCCCCAGACGATCCGCGACGCCATGGAAAAGCAGATGCGCGCCGAGCGCGAAAAGCGGGCGCTTATCGCCGAATCCGAGGGTGACCGCCAGGCCAAGATCAACCGCGCCGAGGGCGAAAAGCAGCAGGCCATTGCCATTTCCGAGGGCGAGAAGCAGAAGCGCATCAATGAGGCGCAGGGGCGCGCGCAGGAGATCATGCTGGTGGCGAATGCCACGGCCACGGGACTGCGCGAGATCTCCAAGGCCAGCATGGAGCCCGGCGGCACCAGCGCCATCAACCTGCGGCTGGCAGAGCAGTACATCACGGAGTTTGGCCGCCTGGCCAAGACCAACAATTCCGTGATCATTCCGGCCGACCTGGCCAATGTTGCCGGCTTCATCAAGACCGCGTTCAGCGTGGTCAAGGACCTGCCGGCCGGTTCGGCGGCGCATACGGCCGTGCCGCCGAAGCTCGGCTGATTTTTCCTGCGGAAAAATCATTGTCGACAAAAGATTGCGACAGGAGCTTACGACAAGAGTTTTTGGGGCAGGACGATTGTCCGCCTCGATGCGAAAACGCGGCAAACAGTCCAATTTCAAGCCAGCAATAAATCCGCGTCATTCCGCGACAATCCGTAGCTCAAATCGCTTTACCCCGCCGCCAGCTTGGTCCATTTTTCCGTGTTTTCGGGACGCGTGTTGCGGATGACGGCGTCTACGAACTGTACGGCACGGACGCCTTCGGTCAGCGACGGGTAGACGGGGGTCGGGTCGCGCTTGTCGTCGAAGGCCAGCACGCCGTCGGCAAACTGGTTGTAGACGTAGGCCAGAGCGTGACAGAGCCCATCTGTGCGGCCGGCCGGCGGGATCGCGGTGAGCGGCAATACCGGAAAGCCGGTGCGCAGCACTTCAGAGGAGCCGTTGGGCGCGTGTATCGTCAGCGTATTCGGGTTGTCTAATTCCCAGAGCATGCCGCCCTTGTCGCCAAAAATCCGGATGCGTACGCCGCCGGTTTCGCCCACGCAGATCTGGCTGGCCCAGAGTACGCCCTGGGCGCCGTTGCCGAGGCGGAAGAGCACGGCCCCGTCGTCCTCCAGCTGCCGGCCGGCTACGCAGGAGCGCACATCGGCGCTGACCTCGGTAATCGGCAGGCCGGTGAGCAGTTCGGTCAGATAAGAACCATGGGCGCCGACGTCCGCCATGCAGCCGCTGGGGCCGGCGCGCCGGGGGTCGGCGCGCCAACTGGCCTGGCGGTTGCCGGCGGTCTCCAGGCGGGTTGCCAGCCACCCCTGCGGGCATTCCACCATCACACGCCGGATATTGCCCAGGCGTCCTTCACGAATGAGTTTTTGCGCTTCGCGCACCATGGGGTAGCCGGTGTAGGAGAAGGTCAGGCCGATCAGGAGCTGCTTATCGTTCAGCTTGCGTTCCAGGTTCTGCACCTCGTCCACGCTCGTGGTCAGCGGCTTTTCGCACAGCACGTGAAATCCGGCATCCAGGGCGGCCATGGCCACCGGGTAGTGCAGGTTGTTTGGCGCTGTGATGACAATGAAGTCCGGCCGGGTCTCGGCAGGAAGGGTGGCTTCTTTGCGCAGCATGTCACGGTACGCTCCGTAGATGCGTTCGCGTGCCAGATACAGCCCTTCGCCGCCTTCAAAGGAGCGATGGCGCGTGCTGCCAAAGGCCCCGCAGACCAGGTCGATGCGCCCAGTCATCTGTGCTGCCATGCGATGATACTGGGCAATAAAGGATTCTTTGCCGCCCCCAACCATGGCCATCCTAAGTTTCCGGCTCATTTCAACACCTTTTCTCTGAATGCAGCAGTCGTAATACGTATGATGGGTAATATGCTGCCAGAAAAGCCAACCATCTACAAGCCTTTTCCCTGGTTTGCTCCGTAAGGGTTTGTTCGGGCGCAAGGCGGAATCAGAAAGCAACCGCATTCCGTGATTACCAGAGCTTGAAATACTCTTCGCTGCCGAACTTGACTGTCGTGAACGCCATTGCATTACGCGGAACCCTAGGATACAGTCTCCACAATGGTCATTACCAAAGTTCTGTTGATCCAGTCATCCTTCCATGCTGACAATGGCCGGGTGGTCAAGATTTCCAGCCGCTTCGAGCGTTGGACGGTCGTCAATGTGGCCGAACTCGGCCTACCGCTGCTGGCGGCACTTACCCCCCCACATATTCAAGTCGAAATGGTGGATGATGCGCTGGAGCCCATCCCCTGGGACACCACCGCGGAGGTCATCGCCATATCGGCCAAGCTGATCCAGCGCAGTCGGGCCATCGAGCTGGCCAATCAGTACCGAATCCGGGGCAAGATTGTTGTGCTGGGCGGGTTTCTCGCCACGCTCTCCCCGGACGGATTGGCGGAACATTTCGACGCCCTTTGCATCGGTGATGGCGACCAAATATGGCCACAGATGCTCGCCGACATCGAGCAGGATGGCCTTCAAAAGCAATATTGTGCCGACCATACCGTCCCACTCGCTGCGCTGCCGGTACCGCGCTATGACTTGCTGGCCAGGAAAAGCGCACTGCTCAGTCTGCGCACCAGTTACCCGGTCCAGGCGACACGCGGCTGCCCGCACAACTGTTCCTACTGCTGCATCACCAACTTTTACCGGCGAACGTATCGCTATCGCCCGGTGGCGCAGGTGATCCGTGACATTCGCGCCCATGGCAGTCGCCACATGCATTTTGTCGACGATAATTTGATGGCGAACCCCGCGTTTGCCAAAAAGTTATTTGCTGAGATGCTCAAGCTCAAGGTTCTCTGGGGCACCCAGGCCGCCATCGACATCGCCCAGGATGAAGAGCTGCTGGATCTCGCCTATCGCGCCGGCTGTCGCATCGTCATGCTCGGCATCGAGACCACTTCACAGCCGAACCTCGAGGCGGTAAATAAAGGCTGGGGGGCGGCACACACCTGCCAGGAAGCCATACGTAAGATACAAGCCAAAGGCATCGCCGTGCATGCCCTGATCATCCTTGGCCTGCCTCACGATACGCCGGAAACGATCGACGCCACGGTTGATTTCCTGGTCAAAGCCGGTGCGGCGGCGGCTGAATTCTTCATCTTCACGCCCTATCCAGGGACGCCGGTTGGCAATGACTACCTAAAGCAGGGCAAAATCATCGATTTTGACCTCAATCATTATCGAGAGCCGTATGTGGTGTTTCAGCACACACGGCTGAGCGCAAGTGAGCTCCAGCAAATGTTCTGGCGCTGTCTGCAGCGGTTTTATTCACTGCCGAACATCTGTCGGCGCCTGCAGCATGGCCGGCTGCGAAATTGGCAACTCCACCTCGTGCTGAATCTTTACTATTGGTGGAAGATCAGCCGCAAAATCATACCGACCCATTTTCAGCGCGGCAACTATCTGCCCATGCGCTATCCCTCCCCGCCAGGCGCGGTCAGCAGTTCGTAGATCGTGTGGGCGATCTCCCGGGGATGGCTTTCGGGGAGAAAATGGCCGGCCCCGGAAAAAAAGACCATCTGGTCCTCCAGTTGCGGTAGCGCTTGCAGCCAGCGTCTGGCATTCTCTTCGTCGCCCAGCGGATCCCACTGGCCGCACAAAAGACGGGCCTGAATCGCAGTCCCGGTCAACCCCCAGCACTTCCCGACCCCGGCCTGCAAGCGCAAATAAAACGCGTTTAACTCCGGTTCGGAGCGGTCGCCTGCTTCACACCATTGACCCGTCAGGCGCGCCAGATGCTTGGAACTGCAGGCGTTGCCGCGCGCAGCAAACTGGCGGTAATAGGGGTTGAAAAGACCAGCAGCCTGCGGTTGGGTGCGCGGCGGGCAGAGCAGTTTACGCAGCAAATCAACTCTACCCGTGGCACGGCAGGCAATGGCGCCCGCCGCGAAATGTCCCCAGTATCGATCCGGTACTAGTGCCCCCAGGTTCTTCCATGACAGGACCGGAAAGGGGTGGTTCCGGTAATTGCAGCCCCTGCGTAAAGGAAAAATGCCGCTATTCAGGATCACCAGGCTACGCAACGATTCCGGGTGGTCGAGAAAAGCACCCAGAGCAATGGGCCCGCCCCAGTCATGCACCACGAGTGTGACTGCGCGCGGGCTGAGGCTTTCCAAGAGGTGGGCAAAATTGGCGGCATGATCCGCCGGGCTCATAGGCCGTGTTGCCAGTCCGGAGCGGCCAAACCCGACATGATCAAACGTGATGAGACGCGTGCGCGGCAGCGTCCGGTTCAGCAGCACGCGGATCAACGGGTTGAAGATGCAGGAGCACTCGGGGTTGCCATGCACCAGGATCAGCGTGCGCAGATTGCCCTCCTCCCGCCCAACCAGCTCATCCGTGTAAAACATCACGTTGCCGCGATCCCGGCCCCGAGGGATCGTAAACCAGCGCGGGTGGCCGGACACACAAGGGTCCACGGGACGTTCCGGGCGCGCCTGCCGTCCGCGAAAGTTAAGGGGCCATTTCAGGGTGGCCTCCGTTCTTGCGCAGACTGCGGAACCGCGCCAGCAGCCACTGGCAGCACCAGGGCATCAGCCGCTGGAGGCAAAAAACCAGATCGAACGATCCGAGCGCGTCAATCACATAGGGCGCCTGCCCTGGAGGCATCGCGCCCGGGCGATAGAGGTAGCGGCGAAACCCTTCTTTTTTGGGGGGCCACTTGCACACACGGCGCTGTAGCTTGTAGCTCATGGCCAGCGCGAGGCTCAGCCTTGAGCGCACCTCCTGCATCATCGAGGGTGCACCCAGCAGGTCGCGGCATCTTTGCGACAGGGCCGCGGTTTTCCGCCGGACTTCCGGGTTGGGTGCAAACCAGGCCATAGCCCTCAATTGCGTGTACAGTTTGTGTGCGTTCTCGGTATGCAGTTGTAGCGCGTGCTGGCTCAACGCGGCCGCTGGTGCCTGCCGGCAATGTGCCATGCCATTGAGATGGACTTCCAGGTTGCGCAGCAGACAGGCACCCCACGTCTGGTACCCCAGCGTATAGCCGTGCTCCGTAATGTCCAACAGTTCCTGATTGCTGAAGTCCGGGTGCGTGGACGAAGGATTCCAGAAATGATGATCGGCGAAGCGGCATGGCGGGCCTGCGCCCTCTTTTTGCCGCGCAGCATAAAGCGGCGTGCCGGGGAAAGCCGAGAATATCGAGAGCTGCTGATACGTGGGACAGCAGCTGATGAAATAGTCCAGATCCTCGCGCAACGACATTCGATTCTGAAACGGAAAACCGGCGATCCAGGCGCCGATCGTCCGGATGCCGACGTGATGCAAGCGGGCAAAAACTTCCCTGGCCTCAGCGCGCTTGCGCTTGGAATAGCCATGGCCGCCCGCCATCTGGGATTCGACGCCGATAAAAATCACCCCGATGCCGGCCTCGGCGATGGCGTCCCACCCGTGCTTTTGCGCAAAAGCGGCAATATGATCCACCGAGCCGAAGACCACAAAATCGGCCTGGGCCAGGACATGGGGCGCCTGCGCCATAAACCGGCGCATCTCCAGCAGGTAGTCGGGATAGCGAAAATAATCCTCGTCAATCAGGTAAAATTGACGGATGCGTCCTGGCTCCCGCCGCAAATAATGCTGCACGTGCTCTACGACGTCCTTTGGCGATAACAGCTCAATCCTTTGGCGCTTATACAACGCCGAGGTCGAGCAAAAGTCGCACCCCCCGGGGCATCCGAGCCCGGAATACAGCAACACGGTGTTGCCCCGGGGGTATTGCTCCAAGTAGCGGAGACTGGCTCCGTTTTTTGGGAAAAACCGCTGGCTCACCGGCTTGTGCGGATCTTCGCCGAACAGGCGGCGCAAATACGCAACCCCCTCCTCGTCCACCAGATCGTCGATGAGCGCGCCATATTTCTCCAATCCGCCCAGCGCCCGCAGCCCTTGCGCCGCATAGGAGCCCACCAGAATCCGGGTGGCCGGAGATGTCGCCCGAATCTGGCGGCACATCCTGAAAACGCTGTCGAGGTGAAAGGGGTAGGCGCTGATCCCGATGACCTCGTAGCCGCGCCGGACTTCGCGGCAGAAGTGGCGCCACCGGGGGTACTCCAGCACCACCGATGCAACCTCCAGATTTTGTGCCAGCAGGTGCAAGGCGCCGGGATGGGTGTGCGAGACCATCGTGAACAGATCGTTGCCGCGGGTGAAGCGTTGGCCCATGACATCCGTGGCCGCCTCCTGCTGCGGCAGGCGGGGGAACGGGTAGATGGCGGTCGTGAGCAACAACTTGTTTTTCATGGAACGTCCGGCCCAGGCGCTGGCAGCAAGTCTCTCGCACGCACCACGTGGCTGGCGAAGAGTTCCCGCTCCGCGGGGATCGTGATGCCGGGAGCGGTCAGCGTGCCGCCAAAGATGCGCGCCCGCTCTTCGAGCAAGGCGCCCAGAAAACGCCCCTCATATTTCCGCACCCCGGCGGGGGTGGCAATCGCAATGGGGCGGGCATCCGGGCGATAATCCATCATGATCGTGGCGAAGGCGGCGCTGGTGTGCTGAAAGTACGAAAACTGATAAGGCCCGTGAATCAGAAACACATTGCGCTCGGCGACACTCCGGTAGAACGTCAGGTCATGCATCAGCCAGGAGTGATCGTCCACGGCCGAGAACTCGACCTTGGCGCCATCCTGCAAGACCACGTGCTGGCCCAGCACACTGTAGCGCACCACGCAATGCGCGCCGACGCGGCAATCGGCGCCGATGATTGAACCTTCGATGACCGCCGTGGGGTGTATGCAGGCGGAAGGATGGATGCGGGTCCAGTATAAGGGCGCCCGCTGACGCAGGGATCCGCGACGGCGCGCAAATAGAGCGCGCCAGCCGATCCACGGCGCGCTTCGCACGCATGCCGCGATGTTCGAAATGATCGCGATCTGGTTCGCAAACAGCAGATCGTGATCACAACTATAGGGTAGCAGCAGCGCCAAGGGTGTCCTCTGCATGCCTGGCGGTGCCAGCGCGCGTGGAAAGTGGATGGCGGTCGATAGCTCGGGGAGCGCGATCTGCAGCGTTTCCAAACTGTCATCGCGCGAGCACCCCGCGCGGAAAGCCGTAATGGGCAACAGGACTTGGCCCGCGCTTTGAAAGCAGTTGTGGCTGTAGTAGTCACGCAGCGCTTCCGCAGACGGTGCCAGAGAAAATTTGAGTCGCGACGCCGGCCCGGCATAACCGGCGATCGCGGCCTCCAGTTGCCGAAGGCCGGGCGCATCAAAAAGCAGGGTATCACCCAGCTCCACTTGCCAATCACGGCGGCTGCGTGCCGGGGTCCGCGGTAGACTACGCTGCAGAAAATCAGGCACATCGGCACACAGCAGGCGCCGGGGCTTCAGTTTTTCATGGACGCCGCCGTGTTGGAATTCAATCATAGGCGAGTTTTCAACGAATAATTGGGTTGTAACGTGCGGATGACAATTTGCGCGAGGCCCACGAGGCAAAGAAGGAGCGCGAGCCATTGATAGAAGCCGAGCCCCAGGTAGCGCGCGGCAACCGGTTCGCGCCAGAACTCCAGCGCAAAGCGCAGGGCTCCATATAGGGCAAAGACCACAAATAGTTGGCGCCCACGGCAGCGTGCGCGCAGATGCAGATGTTGCAGCAGCAGCAAGAGGCCGCACAACCCCAGTGCTTCCATCGCCTGTACCGGAATGCGTGGCGGACCAGCGCCAACCGCCAGCCCCCAGGGACTCGGTCGGCCATAGCAACAATGCTGTAAGACACATCCCACGCGCCCGATCATAAGAATCGCGACAGTCCCCCTGGCAAAAGCGTCACTGGTGTCAAGGTGGTTGTGGGTGACTCGCTTAAACAGGGCGACCAGCAGAAACGAACCGAGCAGGCCGCCCAAAACTGTCTTCGGGCCGACGAGACCCGACCATGCCTGTGCTTCAACCATGCCGCCGGCAAAGAAAGCCGGCAGGGCGCACCCCAACAGCGCCCCGCCCAGCGCGACGAGCATGATGCTCCAGCGCTGGCGTACGGATACAGCCCAGGCCGCCGAATCCTGCCGAATCAGCCACCCCCCCACCAGACCTGCAACCACCACACAGCACTGATAGCCGCGGCGGCTGCCCGTGGCCAGTATCTCGTTACAGTGCTGCTGCGCAATTTCGATCACCGCCCGTGCTCCCGCTCGCGCTTACTCGTACCGCGCGATCTTCCTATCGCATGCTCAAGCAAGCGATGAATATTGCTACCGCCAGCAGCGCGACGACGGCAAAAGCGGCTATGACAATCTTGCCAAGACAGCCCCAAAAAGTGGACTTCCTGGGCGATTTAGGTTCCGTAAAGTCAGTGACCTCATTTTCTTCACGCATGGACTGCTCCTAGTTTTTGACCGTTAAGGCATCGAAAGCCTGACTTAAATCCGCCATCAAATCCTCCGGCTGTTCTAAACCAAAACACAGCCGGACCAACCCCCGGTCCAAACCCATGGCCTCCTTTTCGGGGGTTGTCAGCGAGGCATGACTCCCCTGCCATGGCTGTGCCACCATTGAACCCACGCTGGCCATGCCAGTACCGGTATCGAACAGCCCCAGCGCACCGGCAAACGCGGCATAACGCCCGATCAAATCGGGGCGTAGCTGAAAGAAAAGTATGCCGCCATAGTCGCGCAGTTGCACGCCGTCGATTTCTGGCTGATAAACGTGGGCCACCTCCGTGCGCGTTGCGAGGTATCCGGCCAAAAGACGGGTGACACGCACATGCTCGCGCATGCGCAAAGGAAACGTATGGAGGCTACGCCGCAGCAGCCATGCGCTATGCGGATCCAGGATGGCGCCCGTATAGAATCGCGTTTGCCGCAGGCTTTCCGCCAGGGCGTCATCATTGACGGCAATGAATCCGCCCATGACATCGCTGTGCCCGGAAATGTATTTCGTGGCGCTGGCCAGTGATATATGCGCACCCAGCTCCAGGGGGTTCTGAAAGATCGCCGTGGCCCAGGTGTTATCGACAACCACGCAGGCCGGCGGGCTTTTCGTTGCGAGCCTGTCCGCCAGCATACGGATGGGCACCGTCTTCAGGAATGGATTGGTGGGGGTTTCCAGAATCACCATGGAGACCTCCGCGGGGAGCTCCGCCCGGCCTGCCGCCGTGCTCAAGTCAAGGACGGTCAGCCTGATCTGGTTGTGCTCTGCATACCGCTGAAACAATTTGTAACTGCAACCATAGATATGCTTGTTGACCACCAGTTGGTCGCCGGGGCGCAGCCGTTGCAAGACAAGCGCCAGCGCCGACATGCCCGTGGTCGTGCTGATGACATGCCGGGCTTTCTCCAGCAAGGCCAGGGCCCCCTCCAGTTCGACACTGTTCGGGTTGCTCTTGCGGGTATAAAAATAGGGCGAGTCGGCGCTAAAGGCGCTGTTTTGGTAGATCGGTGTGGCGACGGGACGCGTTTGGGCATTGTCGATCCGAAAATGCAAGGCCCGCGTCTCCGGATGTTGGTGCTGATCCTCACGCATGAAGCTGCTCCTCATCCGCGACGGGGGTCGCAACCGGGTAATGTGCGCGATCCAGCAGCGGAAAAATCTGATACTGGCTGTCCGATTCCCAGCTGACGACGACGCCGGTGTCCCGGGGACTTTGGCGGGTTACAATAAAGCGATCCAGCCCGCCAGCCAGGGTGCGCTCCATGACCGGATGCCCCCCGCCCAGCGGCCGCAGTCGCAACCGTTCGAGCGCCGCGCTTCCGGCCGTGCGCACCACATGCACACTTTGCGCCTCCGTGTTCCAATGGAACACCAAGCTCTGACGGAAGTCAGCGCCATCGCCCGGGGGGTGCGGTGCTGGCACCCCTTCCAGCGAACAAACAATGGGTGACAGGACGCCGCATTGCTTGCAACGCCCGTCCGTGCCCAAACCCGACGGCGCGGCCTTTAGCCCATACCGACTGACGAGCATCGCCCCGCATCCGGCACAGCGGGAGTCATTCAGGTCTTCCTGTTGCGTGTTCCCAAGGTACACGTAGTGCATGCCCATCGCGAGCGCCATCGCCCGGGCTTCGATTAGCGCACGCAGCGGCGTGCGCGCCACCTGCGTATAGAGGTAGGCCGGGTGAAAGGCCACAAAATGGAGCGGCACCCGGGGGCCCACGTTTGCCAACACCCACTCAATCATCCTGCGAATATCGTCCGTGGCATCGTTCAAGCCCGGCACCAGCAGATAGCTGATTTCCAGGTGTCGTTTTGAGCGCGCCACTTGCACGATCCGGCTCAACACCGGCGCCAGTTCCGCCTGGGTGGCGTCCCGGTAAAAAGCCTCACGCATCGATTTCAGGGAAAGGCTGAAGATGTCGATGCAATCAATCAATTCATCGACGGGATCTTCTTCGATGTAGAAGGCCGACTTATAGATGTTCTTCAATCCATGCTGCTGCGCCAGTCTGGAGGTTTCGACCACGAATTCGTGCCATACCACGGGGTCATTATAGGTCCAGGAGAGCATGTGGATCCCGTTTTCCAGGCACGTCTGCACGAGGGCTTGCGGCGTGTAGCGCCGAATTTGTTCAGCATCGAGATGCTTGATCTGGGATGTCTGCCAGTTCTGACAAAAGACACACGACATCATGCAGCCAATATTGCCCAGGCTGAGGATGCGGGCTCCCGGGCTGAAATGCACCACCGCCTCGGTCTCGATGAACTCCTCCGTGGCGGCAAGCGCCAGCCCATAATTAAATGTGTGCAACTTCCCGTCCACGGCACCGCGCACACCACAAAACCCCATTTGACCATCTTGCAGGTGGCAATGTCGCGGGCAGAGTCCACACTCGACTTGGCCTTGGGCGATGGATCTCCAATGCAAGGCGGGCCTGGAGGCGTAAGAGGCTAATTGCATGCTGTCTTTCCTGGCCGTGCCCCGGGGATCGTGCCAAAAAAAATGGCGTCATATCCGGCTTTATGGAACAAACCCATCGCGGTCAGGCAATCGACGCCGGCGAAATAGTTGGCCATGCCCGCCGTGCCCGCCGTCGTCAGCGCCTCCTGACGGTAGTTGCGCCAGACAATCGATAGCGGCAAACGAGTGAGTTGATCAATGGGGCTCGTGAAGGCGTCGGCTGGCACCCTCGACCGGGATCGATCCGTGAATAGCGGCATGATTTCGGTCTCAATAAAACAGCGGCTGCCCGCATGAACCAGCGGCAGATGACGCAGAGCTTCCCAAGGATCCATGGCCACCAGGATGTCGAGTTTGCGCGGCGGAATGCCCGGACCCAAGACCGGCAACCGGTCGCCAGCGGCAATTCGCAACTCCGCATAAACCGAGCCCAAAGATTGGGCGCCGCCTTTATGCACGGTGTATTGGCAGGCAAGTCCGGCGCCATGGAAGACCTTGGCCAGCACGCTGGCCAGGCTGTTGATGCCCTGCCCGCCGATACCCGCTATCAGAAGATTTTTCATCGGGACAGCAACCGGAAGGAAAGCCGGCGCAACGATCTAGCCACCCCCAGCAACTTCGAAACCAGCACCGGCGCCAGTTGAGTGGTCAATATAGCATGATTGGGGCAAACATCAAGACAGGCGCCGCAGCCGCGGCAGCGTAACGCATCGATACGGAGGCCGGAGGTTTCTGCCGACCGGACGATGGCCGGACACTGAAACTCCGCATAACATAAGGTGCAGTCGCCACAGCGCTTCGCGTCTATCCGGAGCGTGCGTTTGGGCTGGCGCGGCGGATTGCCCTGCAACGCGCAACGCCCCCGCACCCAGATCACCCTGACCCCGTCCAGGTGGCGTGCTTTTTCAAGGGCCAGCAGGGTCAGTGCCGGCGTAAAGGCCTTAACCACGAAAACGTGTTTGACGCCAATGGCCCGCAGCAATCCACGGGCATCGAGCCGTCCCGTACTGGTTGGCGAGTTTTGATGTCCGGTCATAGCCACAGACTGATTATCCAAGACGACATGGATCAGGTTGATGCCGTTCTCGACTGCACTTTGTAGCGAGAGTAGGCCGCCGTGAAACAGACTGCCATCCCCACCCGTGGACACCAGCAGTTGCTGCGGGAGCGTCTGCGCGATCCCCTGCGCGAGTCCGAGTCCTGCATTCATGCATAACAACCAGTCGGCACGGTGGGGCGGCAGGGAGGAACAGCCGATGTCCCCCCCCAGAATGCCCGCATCTGTACGCAACGCCTGTGCGATGGCAAACAGGGTGGGACGATGCGGACACCCCTCGCAGCAGGCACCCGGACGGTCGGGCACCGCAGGCAGCGGCACAGCAGCGCCACGCTCTTCATCCGGGAGACCAAAATCGGTGCGGAAATAGTTCCGGATCTGTTCGAAACTGATCTCGCCCCAGGCCGGAAAGAACGCCTTGCCCTGAATCGCGCAGGCCACCGCGCCAAAGGCCTCGCGCTTGAGCAGGGTCTCGAGAAAGCCGTCCTGGTCTTCGATGACCAAAATTTTGTGCTTCCCCCTGGCAAATGCCAAAAATGAATCTGTGTGCAGGGGGAAAGTGCGCTCGATGTTCAGTAAATGCACCTGGTCGGCAAGGTGCAAATCTTCAATTACTTCGCACACCACGGCATACGTAGCACCGCGCGTGACAATGCCATAGCCGGCTCCGGGGTTGAACATGGTCAGCGTGGGCGCGGCTTCCCTGGCCACCCCGGCCATTCGCAGCACCTGGTCGCGATGGTTTTGTACAGCCCGAGACCCTACATTCGTCAGCGCTGAACGATCCCTTTTGAATTCCAGTTGATTTACGCCGGTGCGTCGCATGCGTCTTTGAATCGCAGCGGCCTGATAGGCGATTCTCCCCGGCACGAAGATCAGGACCGGCAATTGCGCTTTCTCGGAGAGCTCGAAGGCCTTTAAGACCGAGTCATATACCCCCTGTACACTGGCCGGTTCTAACAGTGGCACATTGAACTGTGGTGCATACCAGTGCACGTCTTCTTCGCCGGTACTGCATCGCGCGCCAGGATCCGTGCCGACCACCACGACCATCCCCCCTGTGATTTTTACGGCCCCGGCATAGTTGAGCGGGTCGGCGGCAATATTTAAGCCGACGTGTTTCATGACCACAAGAGATCGGGCGCCGCAGAGGCTGGCACCCAGCGCCGCCAGCGCGGCGACATGTTCGTTTAGCGCATGATTGACGGTAATGGGCAAGGCGGTGGCGGCGATCGCTTCCGCCACACGATTCACCGGTGCCCCGGGGTAGTGGGAAAAGAAGTTCAAGCCTGCATCTGCCGCGCCCCAAGCGATCGCTTCGTTTCCGTCACCGAAGGGTGGCGTCAGATTTTCGTGGCTGCTATCCATTGATAAGAAACCGCTTTTCGGCACACACCGGTCGGCCTCGGCTCGCACGGGCCGAAATCATGCCGGAAACGGGCTGGAGCAGCGAATTCATGGAGCGGAGTCTGCCAGAAGCGGGAAGAAACATCAAGTCACCGCCAACCCATGGTCTTTTCCTGAAGCTTCACAATTTGTCCAACCGCCAAGACGCCAAGGTCGCCAAGACCAACAAATTTGATGTTTTCGCCTGCGGAGAGACAACGTCTGGGAAACTTGGCGTACTTGGCGTCGCGGGCGGTTAAAAACGCGGCTTATGTGGTGCTTCAGAAAAAGACCATGACCGCCAACCATGTCACCGCCAACCAGCGGCTTTGGGCCAGACAAGGTAAAAAGATGAAGAGGAAAGACAAAGTAGGCGCGCAAGCCATACTTCGTCTTTCTTCTTCATCTTTCTACTTTGTCTGTTCGATCCAGTCGTCAGGAAGAGAAACGCTTTGCTCATGGCAACGGCCGTCGCTCCGGTAACTTTTCTAATCTTCGCCCCCGGCGGCCTTGCGCCGCCGGAGCGGAGAGTTCCGCAGCAGGCGCAAAAGGTGAAGAAAGAAGCATAGCGCGAGGTTCGGCCGCGCCGGCTCTCCTCGCGCTGGCGCTCTTTTGCTCAGCCACTTCTGTCTCGTAACTCTGCGCACCGGTGGGCAAGCGGTTCGACTTTGCTCACCGCATGCTGCCCACCGGGGGCGCGTATCCGTGAACCTCGAAAACCGAACAGTATGACACGCGCCACCCGCCACCCGCCAAGCTCACTCCACCACCAGCGCCGTCTCATCCTCCAGCACCACCGTGACTTTGGTGCCCAGGGCCAGGAAATCCTTCAGCCCCGGTTTGTCCGTGAGCAGTTTGAAATACTCCTCGCTGCCGAACTTGACCGTCGTGGTCTTCATCTCCTTCTTGAAGGCGCTGTCGACCCAGCGGCCATCCAGCAGCGTGAACACCTTCTTGCCCACATGCTTGACAGTGGCTATCTCGTCCGCGGCGTTATCCTTCCCCTTGTATTCCTGAAGTGCCTTGCTCATGGCAACGGCCTTCGCTCCGGTAACTTCCTGCATCGGCGCATTGTTGTCGGAGCCTCCACGTGGGGGCATGCGACGGGCGTCTGCCACGTACGTCACGCGGCTCTCTGTCTCGACCATTTCGGTGGGCTCGTTGGCCGTCACGATGCGTGGTGAGAATACCGGTACGATCCTTGCCGACTCAGTTTGCGTTCCGGAGGCCAGGAATCCATCTAATTTTTCGGTTGCGGGTGCAGGCATGGGCGCCCCCCGTTTTGCGCGATCGATAGCGCCGCCACCTGCTCCGAGTCGGCCTGTCATGCGGACAATCTCATGCTGCTGATAGGCCTTTTCGTCTTCCAGCACGAGGTAGGAGGTGTACGGGGTCATGATGCCGTACTCCTTGCTCAGGCGGATGACCTCGTCCTTGAGCTCTGTGTTCTCGCCGCGCAGGCGGATCTCGTCCAGCAGGAACCCGACGCGACGCGTGGCCCAGAGCCGGGGGATGAAGCGGTTGTCGGTCTGCGCGGTGGGGAAGGTCCCTTCGTAAACGAACTCGCGCTTCTTGCCGTTCACGTTGCCGGTCAGGCGGATGACGGAGTCGCCGGTGCCGTCGTACCGGCCGAACACGGTGATCTGGTCGCCGCTGAACAGGTCGGGCAGGGCCGTGGGGTGGATCATGGATGTCTTCAGCTTGTCCACCTCGACGCGCACGTTGGTCAGCACCGGGCTGCTCATCTTGTCCACTAGGCGGGAGATCTTGACCTCGATATCCTCTTCGGGCAGCACGTACTGGGGGAGGCCGCCGTTCTGCCCGGCAATCTGGTCGAGCAGGTGGGTGTTGACGTCCACGCCCGCGCCAAAGACAAAGATGCGAGTGTTGGCTTTGTTGCTTTGGCGGAGGTTGTCCAGGATGCTCTTGGTTTCAGACTCGCCAACTGTGGGGCGGCCGTCGGTGAGAAAGAGGATGATGGCTGGGCGGTTGCTCTCCTGGTTCATGCCCAGGGCGGCGATCAGAGCGTCGTTGATGGCCGTGCCG
>SESH01060791.1_pt1 | contig 18799 bp, 14 predicted proteins | sample 3171561 | NCBI WGS metagenome assembly SESH01 (sample SAMN10866947, study PRJNA518727) | freshwater metagenome | biome: subpolar coniferous forest; feature: holomictic lake; material: water; isolation source: holomictic Lake 442 2011 16.5 m and 2014 13 m | place: Canada: near Kenora, Ontario
CTTAAAGAGTTTCATATCGATCGCAAGGCGCCCTATTTCGAGGAATATTGCCGGTCCTACACCGATATGCCGTTCCTGGTGCGGCTCAAGAAACAGGGTGGCCGCTATGTTCCCGAGCGCTTCCTACGCGCCTCGGACTTCCCGGACGGTTTAGGCCAGGTCAACAACCCCGAGTGGAAAACTTTGGCGGTTGACGAGGCTTCCGGCGATGTGGTGGCACCTAATGGCACTGCCGGCTTCCGTTGGGGCGATAAGGGTAAGTGGAATTTGGAACTCAAGGACGGCGGCGATGGTCATGAGATCAAGCCGGCGCTGTCGTTGATCGATCGTCGTGATGCGGTAGTAACTGTAGGCTTCCCTTATTTTGCCTGCAAGCATCCTAACGAGTTCTTCGCTCACACTGACCACCCCAACGTCCTTGATCGTGCGGTTCCTGTGCGTTCATTGAAGCTTGGCCAGGACGAAGTTCATGTTGCTACTGTATTTGACTTGCTGGTGGCTAATTATGGCATAGATCGTGGCCTTGGTGGCGGCAATGTCGCCGCAAGCTTTGACGACGACGTGCCCTATACCCCGGCTTGGCAAGAAAAGATTACCGGCGTGCCGCGCCATCAGGTTTTGGCGGTCGCGCGTGATTTCGCCTCCACCGCCGAGAAGACCAAGGGGCGTTGCACCATTATTATCGGTGCGGCGATGAACCACTGGTATCACAGCGATATGAACTATCGTGCTGTGATTAACATGCTGACGATGTGCGGATGCGTCGGCAAGCCGGGTGGTGGTTGGGCCCACTATGTCGGCCAAGAAAAGTTGCGGCCGCAACCTGGTTGGATTCCGCTGGCCTTTGGTCTTGACTGGCATCGTCCGCCGCGCCAAATGAACGCTACTTCGTTCTTTTATGCTCATACCGACCAGTGGCGTTACGAACGCTTGCCGGTAAATGAGATATTGTCGCCGACTGCCGAGGCTGGTGACTGGAGTGGTTCGTTCATCGACTACAATGTTCGGGCTGAGCGCATGGGCTGGTTGCCCTCAGCGCCTCAACTTGGCACCAACTCGCTGGAAGTTGGCCGCGCCGCCAAGGCTTCCGGCATGGAGGCCAAGGACTACGTCGCCAGTAAGCTGAAATCCGGCGAACTGAAGATGGCCTGCGAAGACCCGGACAGCCCGGCCAATTGGCCGCGCAACTTCTTTGTCTGGCGCGGAAATTTGCTCGGTTCTAGCGGCAAGGGCCATGAATACTTCTTGAAGCATCTGCTTGGAGCGCAGAACGGCGTGCTGGGCCAGGATATCGGCGCTCGTAATCAGGAACTTCCCCAAGAAGTCGTCTGGCATCCCCAAGCACCCGAGGGCAAGGTTGATCTTTGGGTTAATATTGAATTCCGTATGACTTCGACCGGCCTTTACTCTGATGTTATTCTGCCAACCGCGACTTGGTATGAGAAAAACGACATCAACACCACCGACATGCACCCATTCGTGCATCCATTGACGGCGGCGGTGGATCCGGTGTGGGAGACTCGTAGTGATTGGGACATATTTAAGGGGCTAGCCGAGAAGTTCTCGGAACTGACCGAAGGTCAGCTCGGGACCGAGACCGACGTTGTCTTGTTGCCGTTGATGCATGATTCGCCGTCGGAGCTTGGTCAGGCGCTCGACGTCAAGGAGTGGAAAAAGGGTGAATGCGACCCGATCCCGGGCAAGACTATGCCTCACGTAATCGCGGTCGAGCGTGACTACGCCAATACTTACAAGAAGTTCACCTCGTTCGGTCCATTGCTTGACAAGCTTGGAAACAACAGTAAGGGTATCAACTGGAACACTGATACTGAAATCGCCTTGCTGCGCGAAGTCAATGGCGTGGTCGAGGAAGATGGCGTCTCTAAGGGACGGCCACGCATCGTCACCGATCTCAATGCTATCGAGACCATTCTTCTGCTCTCGCCCGAAACTAATGGTCACGTTGCCGTCAAGTCTTGGGAGGCCTTGGAGAAGAGCACCGGGCGCCATCACGCCCATCTAGCTGCGTCTCGCGAAGACGAAAAGATCAGGTTTCACGACATCGTCGCCCAGCCGCGCAAGATCATTTCTTCCCCGACTTGGTCCGGTATCGAGTCGGAAAAGGTTTCCTACAACGCCGGCTACACCAATGTTCACGAGTTGATACCGTGGCGCACCCTGACCGGGCGTCAGCAGTTCTACCAGGATCACAAGTGGATGCGGGCGTTCGGCGAGACCTTGTGCGTCTACAAGCCGCCGGTGGCGACGAGGACGCTAGCCGATGTCGCGGAGATGAAGCCGAACGGGAACAAAGCGATCCCGCTCAATTTCATTACGCCGCACCAGAAATGGTCTATCCACAGCACCCATTCCGACAATCTGATCATGCTCACCCTCAACCGGGGTGGGCCGTGCATCTGGATCAACGAAGAGGATGCCAAGTCTATAGGTGTCGAGGACAACGACTGGGTCGAGGGCTACAATGTAAATGGCGCGTTGACAGCCCGTGCTGTGGTCAGTCAAAGGCTGCCGCGCGGCATGGTCATGATGTATCACGCTCAGGAAAAGCATGTAAACACGCCGGGCAGTGAAGTAACTGGTATCCGTGGTGGTATTCATAATTCGGTGACCCGAATCATGATCAAGCCAACTCACATGATCGGTGGGTACGTTCAACAGGCTTACGGCTTCAATTATTATGGGACCACCGGCGTTCAGCGTGATGAGTTCCTGCTGGTACGTAAGATGAACAAGATCGACTGGATGGACGGTCCGCTCGGCGCGGCTAAGTAAACGGAGACTGATCCCATGAAAATCCGCGCACAGATCGCGATGGTTCTAAACCTGGACAAGTGCATAGGTTGCCACACTTGTTCGGTTACTTGTAAAAACGTCTGGACGACCTGTGAGGGCGTCGAGTACGTATGGTTCAATAATGTCGAAACCAAGCCTGGTATCGGCTATCCCAAGGAATGGGAGAACCAGAGGAAGTGGCGTGGCGGCTGGGTTCGCAAGGCCAACGGCAAGCTTCAGCCGCGCCTGGGCAGTCGTTATCAGGTGTTGGCGAAGATTTTTGCTAACCCCCACCTGCCGGAGATTGACGACTACTACGAACCCTACACCTTCGACTATCATCACCTTCAGACCGCTGGCGAACTCCAGACGGCACCGACTGCTAGGCCACGTTCGCTGATCACCGGTGAGCGAATGGAGAAGATTAACTGGGGGCCGAACTGGGAGGAAATCCTGGGCGGCGAGTTCTCGAAGCGCAGCAAGGATGCCAATTTCGAGAATATCCAGAAAGAGATGTACGGTAAGTTCGAAAATACCTTCATGATGTACTTGCCACGCCTGTGCGAGCATTGCCTCAATCCGGCGTGCGTGGCGGCTTGCCCCTCCGGTTCGATCTATAAGCGCGAAGAGGATGGTGTGGTTCTGGTCGATCAGGACAAATGCCGGGGCTGGCGGATGTGCGTCAGTGCTTGCCCCTATAAGAAGGTTTACTATAACTGGAAGAGCGGTAAGGCAGAAAAGTGCATACTTTGCTATCCGCGTCTTGAGTCCGGTCAACCGACGGTGTGCGCGGAAACCTGCGTCGGACGCATTCGTTACCTCGGCGTTATGCTTTACGACGCCGATCGCATCCAGGCTGCGGCGAGTGTGACCAACGACGCCGATCTTTACCAGGCCCAGCTCGATATCTTCCTCAACCCTCACGATCCTGAAGTCTGCAAGCAGGCGCGTAAGGATGGCGTTCCCGAGACGTGGCTCGAATCTGCGCGTAAATCCCCGGTCTATAAGATGGCCATTGAGTGGAAGACGGCTTTACCGTTGCATCCTGAATATCGAACCCTACCCATGGTTTGGTATACCCCGGCGCTTAGCCCTATTCAGACTGCAGTTAGTAAAGGTTATGTTGGATTTGACGGTGATCTTCCTGATCTCAAGACGCTGCGCATTCCGATTAAGTATCTGGCAAATCTGTTGACCGCTGGAGTTGAACAGCCGGTGATCGACGCGCTTAATCGCATGTATGCCATGCGTATTTACCAGCGTGGCAAGCATGTTGATGGCAAGGCTAACGTCGAAGTGTTGAAGCAGGTCGGCTTGACGGTAGCCCAGGTTGAGGACATGTATCGGTACATGGCGATTGCCAACTATGAGGACCGCTTTGTTGTGCCGACTACGCACCGCGAGTATGCCGAGGACGCCTTCCTTCTTAAGGGCGAATGCGGCTTCAGCTTTGGCAATGGTTGCGGCAACGGTATCAGCGATATCGGCCTGTTTGGGTCTACACGCCCACGGGTCAACTCGGATGCGGAACGGGCGCTCGATAAAGCCGTCGTAGATTGAGGGGAGCCGATCGCCTATGAGTACCGATAAGGCTACCGACAAGGCCACCGACCAGCCGATCAAATCGCTGAAGGCATTGGGTGCGCTGCTGACTTATCCGGAGGCCGAGCTAATCTCGGCTCTGGACGAGATTGCCGACTGTCTCGATGCCGAAGGGATGCTATCGCGCAAGGTCCGCCAGGAGGTGCAAGAGTTGATAGAGCTTTTGCGCCTGGAAGACTTGCTGACCCTTCAGGAGCAGTACGTTCTTCTCTTCGACCGCACCAGGACGCTTTGCCTGCATCTCTATGAGCACGTTTTCGGCGAAAGCCGGGACCGTGGACAGGCCATGGTCCGGTTGGCCCAACTCTATGACCGGCAAGGTTATGAGATAGCCGGGCGTGAGTTGCCTGATTACCTGCCGCTGCTGTGCGAGTTTCTTGCTCAGGTTCCGGCGGCCTCGGCCCGGGCCGTGCTGGCCGACGCAGTGACGCCGTTGGCGGCCTTGCAAAAACGCTTGGCCGCTCGTGGTGAACCCCATGCGGCGGTTCTCGCCGGAATGATCGAGATTTCCGGTGGCAAGGTCAACCAGGCCGAGCTGGAAGCGTTCATCGCCGCTCAGCCTAAAGACCCCGAGACTCTTGAGGAACTCGACCGTCAGGCCGAGGAGGAACCGGTGAGCTTCGGAGCCGGCTCCGCACTCAAGGATTGCGCCGTCGTAACCGGCCGTGGTCTGCCCAATACAGCCGCCGCTACCGCCCCAGGCTCGTTTGCGTAAAAGGACGATAGAAATGGAACATCTTAACCAGGCCCTGTTCGGCTACTTTCCCTATATCGCGCTAACGGTGTTTTTCGTTGGCTCTTTGATACGTTTCGACCGTGAGCAGTACACCTGGCGGTCCGGATCAAGCCAAATACTGGATCGCCGCAACATGGTGGTGGCCAGCAACTTGTTCCATGTCGGCATTCTGGGTCTGTTAGTCGGCCATTCGGTCGGTATGCTGACACCGCTTCCGGTATTCGAGGCGTTAGGCATTGAACCCTCGACCAAGCAAATGATGGCCATTTGCATCGGCTCGATCTTCGGAATAATGACCATGGTCGGCTTGACCATGCTGATCATCCGTCGGCTTGGTGTTGCACGAGTTCATCTGAACAGCACCAGTACCGACATTGCAATTCTCTGGATGCTGCTGGCTCAGGGCGGGCTCGGCATGATTTCGGTATTCTACTCGCTGAATCACCTCGACGGCAGCGTCATGGTCGAGTTAATGCGGTGGGCTCAGGGTATTTGGTCCTTTGATCAACATGCAGCAAGCCATTTAATCGGGGTTGCCTGGGTCTTCAAAGCCCATATCGTGCTTGGCTTGTGTATTATCCTGTTGTTTCCATTCAGCCGACTGGTCCACGTCTGGAGCGTGCCTGTTTGGTACATGGGCCGAAGCTACCAAATCGTCCGCAAGCGGCAGCGTCGCAGTATGGTCCGCTGAATCTTGAGGAACCGGGGTTGCAGGAAGTGAGGGTGCGGCCATGACAATTTTGGTGAATGGCGTCGAAATTGGCGAGGATGACATGGCGCGTGAGGTGCAATATCATCCCGCACCCTCCCTAGAGGAAGCGCGCACCGCTGCGGCGCAAGCCCTGGTGGTGCGTGAGCTGCTGTTACAGGAGGCCAAGCGTCTGTGCTTGACGACGCTGGTCGAGTGCGGGGAGGGCATGGAGTTTGATCAAGAAGATGCCCTGGTTCAAGTCTTGATCGAGCGGGAAGTGTCGGTGCCCGAACCCGAAGAGGCGCGGTGCCGGGAGGAATTCGACAGGCATCCCGAAAACTATCAGAGCCCTGACTTGTTTGAGGCCGCGCATATTCTTTTTCCAGCCCCGCCGGCCGATGCAGCGGCTCGCTTGGTGGCCAAACAGGCGGCGGTTGACGCCCTGGCTTTGTTGCAGGCAGCCCCGCGCCGCTTTGCCGAGCTGGCGCGGGAAAGTTCGGCCTGTCCCTCGGCGGCGGAGGGCGGCAGCCTTGGCCAGTTTACCGCCGACCAAATGGTGCCGGAGTTCATGACCTTCCTCAATTCCATTGAGCCCGGCAGCCTCTGTCCGGTTCCGGTGCCGACACAGTTTGGCTACCATGTAATCAGGCTCGATCAGCGTGAGCGCGGTCAGTTGCTCCCGTTTGAGAGGGTGCGTGACCAAATATCGGTCAGTCTCTATGACCGTGACTGGCGCCAGGCCGTGCATAACTTCATTGGTCAATTGGTCGCTCGTGCTTCAATCAAGGGTATCGACCTGCCGTTGACTTCGTGATATCCCTGTATCGCAGTAAGTCTTTTTCCGACTAAGGTGGCGATCAGAAATAACCGCTTCAGATTCCGCCGGGATCGTCGATCCACCGCCAGGCGCCATACCGCACGGTGTACCAGAGGTACGCAAGCGGGGTGGCAACGAAGCGGGGAACGGCGAAACCAAGTAAGATGGAGCGGTTATTTCTGATCGCCGCCTAACTCAAGGAAAGGGGCACCATGAAGCTGTTCGGGCTGGCTGGCTGGAGCGGCAGCGGCAAGACCACTTTACTGACGAGTTTGATTCCGCTGCTGATTGGTCGTGGCCTTGCTGTGTCAACGGTCAAGCACGCCCATCACGGCTTCGATATCGATCAGCCGGGCAAGGATAGCCATCGCCATCGTGCGGCGGGAGCGTGCGAGGTCCTGATCGGTTCGTCCCGCCGCTGGGCGTTGATCCATGAAATTCGGGATCGCCCCGAGCCCACGCTTGCCGAACTGCTCGCCCGTCTCAGTCCCGTTGATCTCGTTATTGTCGAGGGCTTCAAGCGAGATCCCCATCCCAAGCTGGAGGTCTGGCGTGCCGCTAATGGCAAGCCCTTGCTTTGCTTGGGCGACCCCGCCATCATTGCTGTGGCCTCTGACCAGCCAGCACCCGATTTACTGGTCCCCGGCCGGATGGCAAGGCAGGTACCATGGTTCGATCTTAATGACCCGACGGCCATTGCGAGCTTCATTGTTGCGTCTTGCGGTCTTTAAGAATGGAAAACGCCACGATGGTCGATGGCCCCCTGACCCTTGCCAATGATGCATCGCCTTTGGTTGACGGCTTCGGTCGAACCATCAATTATCTGCGTGTATCGGTGACGGATCGCTGCGATCTGCGCTGTGTTTACTGTATGTCTGAGGATATGGTCTTTGTGCCCCGGGCTGAAGTGTTGAGCCTGGAGGAACTCGACAGGGTTTGCTCGGCCTTTATAGCTTTGGGTGTGCGCAAGCTGCGCCTTACCGGTGGCGAGCCGTTGGTTCGTTGCGGTGTCATGACGTTGGTTCGTTCACTTGGACGCCATGTAGTCACCGGCGCGCTTGACGAGCTGGTGCTGACTACCAACGGCACCAAACTGGCCCGCTATGCCGAGGAGTTGGCGGCGGCCGGCGTGAGGCGCATCAATATCAGCCTCGATACCCTCAATCCCGAGTCCTTTGGCCGTATTACCCGGTGGGGTCGACTCGACCGGGTACTTGATGGTATCGCTGCGGCTCGTGCGGCCGGCCTTGCGGTTAAAATCAATTGCGTGGCGCTTAAAGGCGTCAATGAAGATGACTTCGACCGGCTGATCGGCTGGTGCGGTGATCAGGGTTTCGACCTGACCTTGATTGAGGTCATGCCGCTCGGTGATATCGATGGTGCCTGCGGTTTCAGCCGTGCCGATCAGTTTCTACCACTATCGGTTGTGCGGGAGCGTCTGGCCCGGCGTTGGACTCTGGATCCGATCGATTATAACAGCGGTGGCCCGGCCCGCTATGCTCGGGTTGCTGAGACCGGCGGCCGATTGGGCTTCATAACGCCTTTGTCGGAGCGCTTTTGCGATACCTGCAACCGGGTTCGTTTGACCGCCACCGGCACGTTGACCTTGTGTCTGGGCCGCGCCGGAGCCATTGAGCTGGCACCACTTTTGCGCGTTCAGTCGAAATCCGATCATTCGTTGCTTACGACCCTGCGTTCCGTCATTACCCGCAAGCCCGAAGCCCACGCTTTCGGTACGGCTATGCGTCCGGCGCAGGTCGCAGCCGGGCGGTTAATGAACCTTACCGGAGGTTGACATGTCAGAGGCTAATAAAAGATCGCATTCCCCGCCGAGGCACCCCGATTACGACCCGGCCATCGCCCTGGCTTGGGCCGATGCCCGGTTTAAGGCTAGGCTGCTGAAAAACCCCAAAGCGGCACTGGCCAGCCTGAACATCGTACCGCCCGATGGCGTCACGCTCCAGATCGTCGCGGATAGTATTGCGACCTGTCGATTGGTTCTGCCGCCGCCGCCACCTCCGGGGGTGTCGGTTGGGGAGCAATTAAGCCGCGTTGCGGGCGGTGTGCAGCGGGCGGCGGTCCTGCTGACCAACTTTGACCATATTGTGGAAACTGCATGGCGCGATCCGGGGTTCAGGGCCTGGCTCATTCGGGATGCAAAGGCAGCACTCGCTTCGTTGGATATTGTGCCACCCGCCGGAATCGCCTTTTTCGTGGTGGAGGATGCTGCTGATACCTGCACTCTGGTAATTCCGCCACCACCGGTTGATGAAGAGGAGATGGTCGAGCAGGTTGGTGACGTTGTCAATCGCATTGCCCGATGGACAGCGATGATTGCCTCGCCCTTCGCATCATAAGGGCGAGGACTGCCGCATATATCGCCTATCCCCGGCCCCGATATGGATTTACTTCCTGGCACGGCAACCACAGCCCTTCGGGTGGTAGCGCGGATTGCCAGAAAACGTCGATCGGTATTCCGCCACGGGGGTACCAATAACCGCCGATGCGCAGCCATACCGGTGCCAGTTCCGCCTTCAGGCGCAAAGCGATATCAAGCGTGCAGGCTTCATGGAAGGCGCCATGGTTGCGAAAGGAGCCAAGATACAGCTTTAGCGACTTGCTCTCAATCAGCCAGCCGGCAGGGACATAGTCAATGACCAGATGGGCGAAGTCGGGCTGGCCGGTGATCGGGCAGAGCGAAGTAAACTCGGGACAGGTAAAGCGCACCAGATAACGTTCATCCGGATGCGGGTTGGCCACTCGTTCTAGTGCGGCTTCGGCCGGAGAAAGCGGGAGTGAAACTTTTTGCCCAAGTTGCGTGAGGCCAAGTTGAGTGAGGCCAAGTTGAGTGAGGCCAAGCTGGCGGTCGTCAGACATGGCTGGCATCCAAGTTGATAGCTATGTCGGGGGCTAAGTTGGGGGCCGTTTCGATGTCACCCTCGCCCTCGTCGCGTTCGAAGTTGGCGATGAAGGTGGCGAGCTGGCCCTCGGTGATGGCGGCGCGTAAACCGGCCATCAGGTCCTGAAAATGGGTCAGATTGTGCCAGGTCAGCAGAATCGGCCCCAGCATCTCTTGAGCCTTGAACAGATGGTGCAGATAGGCGCGGGAGTGGCTGCGGCAGGCCGGGCAGTGGCAGTCCTGCGCCAGCGGCCGGGGGTCGGCGGCATGGCGGGCATTGCGGAGGTTGATGGTGCCACGCCGGGTAAAGCCCTGGCCGGTACGTCCCGAACGGGTGGGCATGACGCAGTCGAACATATCGATACCTCGCGCCACCGCCCGCACGATGTCGGACGGACGACCGACACCCATTAAATAGCGCGGCTTGTTGGTGGGCAGCATCGGTACGGTGGCATCCAGCGTCTTTAGCATCAATTCTTGGCCCTCGCCAACTGCTAGTCCGCCAACCGCGTAGCCATCAAAGCCCTCACGCAGCAGGCTGTCCGCTGACTCCTCACGCAGCATGGGATAGATGCTGCCCTGGACGATACCAAACAGGCCATAGCCGGGCCGATTTATGAACGCCTCGCGGCATCGCCTAGCCCAGCGCATCGACAGGCGCATCGACAGAGCGGCCTGAGTCTCGGTCGCCGGCCATGGCGTACACTCGTCAAAGCACATGGTAATGTCGGCGTCAAGCTGGTGCTGGATCGCGATAGATCGCTCCGGCGTCAGGTGGTGGGAACTGCCGTCCAGGTGAGAGCGGAAAGTAACGCCGGATTCCTCAAGCTTGCGTAGTCCGGCCAGCGACATGACTTGAAAGCCGCCTGAGTCGGTTAGAATTGGTCCCGGCCAGTTCATGAAGTGATGCAGGCCGCCGAGTCCTGCAACAATATCCGGCCCCGGACGCAGCATCAAATGATAAGTATTACCAAGGATGATTTCGGCCCCAGTGGCGGCAACCTGCTCCGGCAACATGCCCTTGACCGTAGCCTGGGTTCCTACCGGCATGAAGGCAGGAGTTTGAATAGGACCGTGGGCTGTGGTGAGAATGCCGCGTCGGGCTAGGCCATCGGTGGCGAGTAACCGAAATTCAGTCATTTAAAGTTTCTCTCGGGGGCGAAAGTTTCTCTTGGGCAGGTGCTTTCCAGCAAGCAGGCGTCGCCGTATGAATAAAAGCGATAGCCGTGTGTGATGGCGTGGGCATAGGCGGCGTGCATCCGTTCTAGACCGGCAAAGGCCGAGACCAGCATGAAGAGGGTGGAACGCGGCAGATGAAAGTTGGTCATTAGTAGGTCGGCGATCTGGAAGCGATAGCCGGGGGTGATGAAAATCGCAGTCTCACCGGCCCAAGGGCGCAGCCCGCCTTTATGTGCGGCCACCGTTTCCAGCAAGCGCAGCGATGTTGTGCCCACTGCCACTACCCGGCCGCCCATATCGCGTGTCGCGGAAATAGCCGCGATCGCCGCCGGGGTGATCTCCCCGGACTCGGTGTGCATGTGGTGATCCGCGATGTCCTCGACCTTAACCGGCAAGAAGGTGCCGGCCCCGACATGGAGCGTTACCGTGGTGGTGGCAATCCCCGCCCTTGTTAGCGCCGCCATTAGTTCCGGCGTGAAGTGAAGGCCGGCAGTCGGTGCCGCCACCGCACCGTCGCATTTAGCGAACAGAGTTTGGTAGTCACCGGCGTCGTCGGTCATGGGTCCGTCGGGGCGGCGGATATAGGGTGGCAGCGGCATTCGGCCGTAACGATGCAACGCCGCAAACAGCGCCGATTCGCAGTTGTTGCAGCCGGGAAAGTTCAGCAGAATCTCGCCGTTATCGCGCTTTTCCACGACCTCTGCGGAGAAATCAGGGGCGAAACTAATTGTTTGCCCAGCGCGCAGTCGTTTTCCCGGGCGCGCAAACGCCAGCCAGCGCCCGGCTTCTGCACGCTTGTGCAAGGTTATCTCAATTCTGGCGGTGCCGCGATGGCCCGACAGCTGTGCCGGAATAACCCTGGTGTCGTTAAAAACCAGTAAATCGCCAGCCCGGAGCAACCTAGGCAACTCGTGGACGATGTGGTCGCTCAGCTGAGCGCCGCCAACTGTTAGTAGCCGCGCAGTGTCGCGCGGCCGGGCCGGGTGGTCGGCGATATGGTGGGTGGGCAAGGTGAAGGAAAAGGCTTCGGTTCGCATGCCCCACTCTAGCGTCTTCGGGGCGGTAAAGCCATGTACGGGAGATGCACAGGGTGGGGTATCACGGTTCGGACAGCAGCTTCCTTTCCGGTACGCCCTCTGGAAGCTTGTGGGCGAGTCCCATGTGGCAATCGATACAGGTGACGCCGTGCTCAACGGCAAGTTGGTGCTGGCGGGAGGCGAGACCTTCCTGAAGCTTGATGTTCATCGCCGTGTAGTCATGGCAGTTGCGACATTCGCGCGAATCGGATTCACGCATGCTGCGCCAGACGTTAAGGGCCATGTCCTGGCGATGCGCTTCGTACTTCTCGCGGGTATTGATGCTGCCGGCTAAGTGATAGAAAAACTCACGGGTTACAGCGATTTTTGTTGCGACCTTGTTTAGCCAATCGTGCGGGACATGGCAGTCGTGGCATGTAGCGCGCACGCCTGAGGCATTGGTGTAATGGGATGACTGCTGAACTTCAGGTAGTGTGAAGCGGGAGTGCTCGTGGCAGGAAACACAAAAAGTTTCAGTGTTTGTAAGTTCGATCGCCCAGTGAAAGCCGCCCCAGCACACTATGCCGAGGGCGACGCCGTATAGGAGGATGGCGCCTAGCGTGAAATGCGCGCTCGGACTGACGAACAGCCGCCAAATCCGCACCAGCAGATTTGGATTTTTCATTGCCGGATGTTCGGTCATGGTCAACTCCAAAGGGCGGCCCGTTTTTGTGCGCCTAAACCTTATTACGACTCCGGGCAAATTACGGCCCCGGCCAAATTAAAGCCCCGGCTATATTACATATAGTCTCGTCGAACGCAAAGCCTGAGTTGGCTCGTCCCCAAGCTTTCGCAGCGCAGCCTTCGGTTCAGAACTGGTCCTCGTCCAGCGCCATGACGGTGCCATATCCTTGGGTAATCGGGGTTAGCAGACCGGCCGACTGGGGCAGTATTTGATCGGCATAGAAGCGCGCGGTTAGTATCTTGCCTTTAAGGAAGTTGGCGTCGGCCCCGGGCTGGCTCATATCCTCGACGGCCGCAGCTGCGGCGCGGGCGAGCATAGCACCGCCAGCGACAAGGCCGAACATCCGCAAATAGTGAACGGCCCCGGTAGCGGCGGCGACCGGGTCGGGCTTGATTGTTTCCAGTAGCCAGCGGGTGGCTTGTTCGAGGACGATAATGCCGGCCATCAGCCGCCTGCCGATTGCCGCCAGGGCCTCGTTGTCGCTATCGGCGATAGTTATAGCCAGCACTTTGATATCCAACAAGAATTCAGCCACAGCGGCACCATTGTCGCGGCCGAGTTTCCGGAATAGCAGATCGTTGGCCTGAATGCCGTTGGTGCCTTCGTATATTGGGGCAATGCGTGCGTCGCGGTAGTGTTGTGCCGCGCCAGTCTCCTCAATGTAGCCCATGCCGCCATGAACCTGAATGCCGATTGACGCAACCTCGCAGCCAAGATCGGTACACCAGGCCTTGACTACCGGCGTCAGCAGGTCGACGCGTAGCTGGGCCGACGCGCGCACGGTGGCATCGGGGTGGCATTTGGCGATGTCTAGTCCGGCTCCGGCTTCATAGGCGAGGATGCGCCCGGCTTCGGTCAGCGCCTTCATGGTTAACAACATACGCCTTACGTCGGGGTGGTTGATGATGGCCACCGATGGGCCGCGCGGCTGTCGCAAATCCTTGCCCTGGATGCGGGCTCGGGCATAGTCGCGAGCCTGTTGGTAGGCGCGTTCGGCGATAGCTACGCCTTGAAGTCCCACCGACAACCTAGCATTGTTCATCATAGAAAACATGTATTCAAGGCCAAAGCCGGCCTCGCCCACCAAATACCCGACGGCGCCGCCATTGTCGCCGAAACTCAGCACGGCGGTCGGGCTGGCCTTGATGCCTAGCTTGTGCTCGATACCGCTGCACCGGATGTCGTTACGGGGGCCAAGGGAGCCATCTTCACTGACAATGTATTTGGGCGAGATGAACAGCGAGATGCCCCTGGAACCGACTGGAGAGCCGGGCAACCGGGCCAGCACCAGATGGATGATGTTGGCGGCCTGGTCGTGATCGCCATAGGTGATAAAAAACTTCTGGCCGGTGAGGCGGAAGTGATCACCTTGCGGAACCGCCTTAGCCCGCACGGCCGCTAGATCGGAACCGGCTTGGGACTCGGTCAGGTCCATGGTCCCGGTCCACTCGCCGCTGATCAGCTTGGCGAGATAGGTATCCTTTTGTTGCTGGTTGGCGTGCTTGGTAAGAAGTTCGACCGCGCCTTGGTTCAGCATCGGGCACAGGCCAAACGCCATGTTGGCTGACTGCCACATTTCCTGGACCGCGAAGGCGACCGCCCAGGGCAGGCCTTGACCGCCATAGTCGGGGTCGAACGGGATCCCGTTCCAGCCGGCGTCCACGAACTGGCGGTAGGCTTGACAGAAGCTTTCGGGTTGGTGCGCCTCACCGTCTTTAAGTACCGAGCCCTCGTGGTCGCCGGTCTGGTTGATCGGTGCCAGTACTCCGGCCGCAAACTTTCCCGCCTCCGCCAATATAGTGTCGACCAAATCGGGAGTGGCGTCACCATAGCCGGGCAGGCTGGCTATACGCTCCAGGCCAACCACCCGGTTGAGGGTGAACCGCATGTCTTTGATAGGGGCGGAGTAAGGGATCATCCGGTGGGGCGCTTTCAGCGGGGGGGCTTAGTGGTCTTCACGCTGGTTGCGGTCGGCGAGCAGGCCGGCCTTAGCCAATTCCTCATAGGTCTCGCGCGCCTGCTTGAGGTCGCCGAGGGTGGTGGTCGGTTCGTATGGCCCCTTGGTGCCGATCGCTTCGCGCGCGAATTTCCAGGCCACATCGAGATAGTGATTCTTGGCTACCTGTTCGGCTCGGGCAATGTCGAAGGCCCGTTCCACTGCATTGATCATGATGCCTCTCTTCTCAGGCTTGGTATAACGTCAGCACCGCCTCAACTGGGGCGTTTCACCCAGTCCTAGCATAGGACCGACGTTTTGGCGATGATTAGCGTGAGCCGGATGCTTGGTTAAATGATACCCGTTGATAGCAAATTTTATCGGACGAATAACATGGACGCATTAGGGAACGCATTAGGTTTCGGTGTTACCGCCAGGCTTGTCGCCGCCATCGTTGTTCTGGCTTTGGGTTGTTACGCATGGTCGGTACTGGCACGCTATGCGCGCGATAATGCCGAATCGCGACGGCTCTTGGCCCTGATGCGCGACAGTGAAGCTCGCTTTCGCGGCTTGATCGAGGGTTCAATTCAAGGCGTTCTCATTCACCGCGCCTTCGTGCCGCTTTATGTCAACGATGCGTATGCTCGAATTTTCGGTTTTGAGCGAGCGGCCGACATTCTGGCGTTGTCCAATCTCGAGCCTTTGATGGATTTAGATGAGGCGCCGCGGGCTTGGCGGTCCTACCTGCGGATGATGGATGGTGCTGAGGAGCCGGGGCTGCGTCGCCTCAGTCGCTGCAAGTGTGATGGCAGCCCCGTGTGGTGCGAGGTAATTGAGCGCGTCGTTGACTGGCAGGGTGCGCCAGCGATGCAGGTCATTGTGGTCGACATCAGTGACCGGGTGCGGGCCGAAGCCGAAGCTGCCATAACATCGGAACAGCTTCAGGCAGCGTTTGCGACTATGCCCAATGGCATTTGCCTGTTCGACGAAGACTATCGTGTGGTTGTATACAACAAACGGTTTGCCGAACTTTGGAATTATCCCGAGGCGATGCTGGCGGCTCGACCAAGACTGTCAGAGTTGATTGGGCAGTCGTCTAGGGCTGGTGATTTGGGTGGTCGTTCAAGCTACGAACTACTGTTTGAGGTTGGGGCCTATGTTAGCGGCGGCATCCCGCTGGTCGGCGAGACGCGGTTGAGCGATGGACGTTTCCTGGAGTTTCACGGCAATCATAGGAGTGATGGCGGCTATCTTTTGACCTGCACCGACAACACTGAGCGCAGGCTAGCCGAAGAGGCGCTGCGTCATGCTAAGGAACTTGCCGAACTGGCGGTGGAGTCAAAGTCAGTATTCCTCGCCACAATGAGCCATGAGATCCGGACGCCTATGAACGGGGTGCTCGGTATGCTGGAGATGCTGGAGCTGACCTCGCTCGATACCGAGCAGCGTAGATTCGTCGGAGTGATTCGCGAATCGGCGCGGGCACTGCTGACCATCATTAACGACATCCTCGATTTTTCCAAGATCGAGGCCGGGAGGCTGGAGATCGAGTGCGTGCCGCTGACGCTGCGGGCTGTTGTCGAGGGGGTGGCCGACCTTTTGTCGGCCTGGAGCCGGGAGAAGCGACTCGACCTGATCATTGACGTAGACCCGGCGCTGCCGGACGCCCGTTCCGGTGATCCGGTGCGGCTGCGACAAGTTCTTATTAATCTGGTCGGCAACGCTATTAAATTCACTGAGAGCGGCCATGTCGTAGTTAAGGTCGCGGCCAGCTGCCCTCAGCGTAATGACGGGGTGCCGAGGGTGCGTTTTGAGGTGATTGACACCGGCATCGGGCTTTCCGACGATCTTCTGACCAAGCTGTTCGAGCCGTTCAGTCAAGCCGATGCATCGACCACGCGGCAGTTCGGCGGCAGTGGTCTCGGTTTGTCGATCTGTCGGCGCTTGGTTGCGATGATGGGCGGCGAGGTTGGTGCCAGCGGTAGCATTGGCCTTGGTTCGTCATTCTGGTTCGAAGTGCCACTGGCGCTGGTTGATTCAGGCTCGGTGATGCCTTTGCCGAAGCCGGACCTGGGTGGCCTTGACATCTTGGTGATCGACGATGCCGCCCCTGCCTGCCGGGCCTTTGATTTGATTCTGCGTGATGATGGGGCGCAAGTGGTTACGGTTGTCGATGGCGCAGGCGGCTTCGACGCCCTTGTCCGGGCGGCCGATCGAGATCGACTGTTCGCGGTTTTGGTCATCGATCACGATCCTGACGTGCTCGACGGGCTAGAATTCGTGCGTTTATTGCGCGCTGATCCGAGGCTTTGCCGGATTGCGGTAATTCTGACCACCCATCGCGAGGATGTCGGCCTAACCACCGAGGCTGAGGCGCTTGGCATCAACGAGCTGTTGCTCAAGCCGGTGCGTCGCCATGTCCTCGAACAGGCGGTGGCGCGAGCGGCCGGGCGGATACTGCCAAATGGTGACGTGTCCTCGTCGGCCATTATTTTTGCGGCCGGTTCTGCGGCCTTGGTCGAGCCGCCTTGCCGAGAGGATGCCCGCCTCGCGGGCGTTCTGATCCTGGTCGCCGAGGACAATCCAACTAATCGGGCGGTCATCCGCCAGCAGTTCAAGATTTTAGGTTTTGCCGCCGATCTGGTTGATGATGGAGAGGCCGCCTGGATGGCGCTCCAGTCGACCGATTATGGCTTGCTGGTGACTGATTGCTTCATGCCACAGCTTGATGGCTACGCGCTGTCTCGGCGTGTGCGTGACGCCGAGGCATTGTCGGGGAAACGTTTGCCGATCGTCGCCCTCACTGCGGCGGTGTTGTCTGGCGAGGAGGGCAAGTGCCTGTCCGCCGGTATGGATGGTTATCTGACCAAGCCGGTGGAACTACGTGAATTGGAAGCGGTGGTGGCTCGTTGGCTGCCCGGTGCGCTGACCATGCGCCGCTCGGTTGAGGCGGCTCATGTCCCGGCTAATGCCCCGGTTCCGGATTTGGTTCCGGAATTGAGGTTGGTGGTGCTCGACATCGACTTCGTCGAGAGTCTGTTCTGTGGTCGCGAGGAGGCGCGCTCAATGATGGCTTATTTCCTGGAAACTACGGAACCGTCCATTTATGAGATCGCGCGTCACGTTGAGGCTGGCAACATTGAAGACGCTCGTTTTGCCGTCCATTCGGCCGCCGGGGCCGCTCGTACTGCGGGTGCGGGAGAACTTGCGCTGAGTTGTGATCGTGTCGGTGCCTTGCTGCGCCTAAGCGATCTTCCCGCCGCCCGCCTTGCCTTACCGGATCTCTGGTCCGCCTTCGCTCGGGTGGATGCGGTGATCCGGTGCCTATAGCCTGGGCTGGCAATTCTCACCTGTCCTCCACCCGCTTTATGACCTCGGCGATGGCGTCGCGGTTTTTAGCGACGGCTGTGGCATCGGGGCTCTCGTGGAAAAATGATTTGAACAAGCCGTTGCGTCCCATATTGAATAGTAACGCTATGTGCATTGTGCTGCTGCCGTCGCGGCAAGTCACGTCAGAGCTACGCAGGCTGCCGCCGGTCAGGGTCAAGGTCTCGCCGTCCTTGACCTGGAAGCCACTACCGCAACGTCCCTTCAGGCGTGAGAGATAGGAATCGGCCAGGGTGGACAGCGACTGTTTGCCTTCGGTCCGAGTTTCGGAGAGGCCGCTGGTGACGCTGCCGATCTTCCACAGCGTGTCCACCGTGCCGTATCCCGGCGGTGCCGCCGATGGCGACATTAGGCCTATCTTGGTGAAGCCAGCTTCGGCCAACAGTTTTTTAAGGAGTGGCGGCAGTTGGGGCTTGCCGTCGCCCACTCGGCCGAGTGGCTTTAGCGGTTGTCCAGCCCGGGCGCGCTCGACGCAGCTGCGTAATTCGGGCAAGGATTTGTTCGAACCATTAAGCTGGAAAGCCACGGTATCGCTTGGTCCCTCGACGCGCAGCGTGGTGCCATGACTCAGGGCTTCGAATAATTTGTCGTCCGCTCCGTTGGCTATAGCCAGCATATCGGGATCGGCGGCGACGGCTTGACGGTCGCGGCTGAGGGCGTGTGTACCTTCTACCACAACTTTGACCTTCCACGCCGTGCCTTTTGTTAGGCGGGCCTGGGGCAGGCCTAGGCCGATATTGGTTTCGTCGCGGATGTTGCGGGCAATGATCAGTGATTGACCGTTGTCAAAGCGGCTTTCGGCGAAGCAATAAGCAAATGCGCCGCCTTTGCCCAGCACCGGCCCGACCGTCCAGGCCCCGATCGGGTTTGCCGGGCCGCCAGCTTTCTCAGAGTTGGTGGTGTTGGGGGTGGCGTTGGTGTCGGGGGCGGTGAATAGCATTACGCCGGTGACAAAAGCGGCAACCAGCGGCCGCGCTGTATTCATGTTCATCAGTGTT
>SESH01076626.1_pt1 | contig 18791 bp, 12 predicted proteins | sample 3171561 | NCBI WGS metagenome assembly SESH01 (sample SAMN10866947, study PRJNA518727) | freshwater metagenome | biome: subpolar coniferous forest; feature: holomictic lake; material: water; isolation source: holomictic Lake 442 2011 16.5 m and 2014 13 m | place: Canada: near Kenora, Ontario
TCACCTGCATGATTGCGGCGACCCCGAGCATCGGCGCGGACATCGGCAGCAGCACGCGCGTCCACACCCCCCAGAACCCCGCGCCGTCGATGCGTGCCGCGTTGAACAGTTCGGTCGGCAGCGACGCGTACCAGTTGCGGAACAGCAGCGTCATCAGCGGCATGCTGAACACCACGTGTACCAGCACGATGCCCGGTAGCGAGCCGACCAGTCCGAGCGTGCCGAGCGCACGCACCAGCGGATAGAGCATGACCTGGCCGGGCACGAACGCGCCGACCATCAGCAGGCCGAACAGCCAGTTCGCGCCCCTCACTCGCCACAGGGCGAGCGCATAGCCGTTCAGGGCGCCGAGGCCCACCGCGAGCAGTGTGCTGGGTAGCGCGATGGCCAGCGAGTTCATAAAGCCCGCGCGGACGCCCTCGCAGGCGACGCCGGTGCAGGCCTCGCTCCAGGCGGTGCGCCACGGCGCCAGGGTCGGTGCCAGCGGCCAGGCGAACAGAGCGCCAGCGCGCAACTCGTCCAGCGGCTTGAGCGAGGTGACCAGCATGACGTACAGCGGCAGCAGGAAGAACGCCGCCGCAACTGCGAGGAACGCGGCCATTCCCACTCGGGCAGCGAGCGGCGAGCGGTTCATGCGCCGCGTGCCGCCGCCCGGCTGCGGGCGTAAAGAAAGGGGCTTACCAGAGCAAGCGCGGTCAGCAGCAACATGACCGAGGCGGCCGAGGCCAGCGCGATGTTCGCCCGCCCATACAGGTGATCCATGATGAACTTCGCCGGCACCTCGCTCGCGGTTCCCGGTCCGCCCTGGGTCATCGCGACCACGGCGTCGTACAGCTTGATCACCGCTGTCAGCAGCAGGATCGCGGCGGTTGCGAACGAGTAGCCCAGCTGGGGGATGACGATCGACACATAGATGCGCCAGGTGGGAACGCCGTCAATCCTGGCCGCTCGCCACAGGTCCGCATCGACGCTGCGCAGCCCGGCCAGCAGCAGTGCCATCACCAGTCCCGCGGCCTGCCAGACGGCTGCGATCACGATTGCGTAGATCACCCGATCCGGGTCGACGATCCAGTCAAAGCGAAACGCCTCCCAGCCCAGCGCGTGGCCAACCGCCTCGACACCCTGGATCGGGTTGAGCATCCACGCCCAGACCGCGCCGCTGGCGATGAACGACATCGCATACGGGTACAGGAACACCGCTCGCAGGACGCCTTGGCCCGCGACCTGCCGGTCGATCAGCAGCGCGAGCAGGAAGCCCAGCAGCAGGCAGGCGAGCACGAACAGCACACCATAGACCGCCAGATTTTGCAGCGACAGCAGCCAGCGCTCGTTGGCGAACAAGCGCAGGTACTGCGCAGCTCCCACCCAGCTGTCAGACGGGAACGTACGCGACGCGCTGAAGCTCACTCGCAGCGACCAGAGGATCGAGCCGAGGTAGGCCACCACGGCGGTCAGCGCGAGCGGCAACAGTGCCAGCCGCGCAGGCCAGCTGCCGCTGCGGGCGGCGCGGGCGGTTGGCAATCGCGTCCCAGGCAGTGCGTCTGGCACGGCTCAGTCGGCCAGTGCTGCGACCAGCTTCTGCTGGACCTGTTCGACCGGCACGTCGCGGTTCCAGTAGTTGGTCAGCACGTCGGCCATCGCGCCGTTCTGGTCCGGTGTCAGGAAAACCTCGTCGTTGGGCAGTTGCCGCGAGCGGTCTCGCAGCAAGGCCACTGCCATCTGGCTGCACAGGTCGAGCGAGCCGGGGTCGACATCGGCCCGCACCGGAATCGAGCCCTTGCGGATGCTGAAGGCGAGCTGCGTGGCCGGCGCGGTGACGACCGCGGCCAGCAGCTGTTGGGCGCGCACTGTCTGCGGGTCGCGGCTGTGCGGGAAGACGAAAGCATCGCCCTGGATCACGTACGGTGCGTGTTCGCCAAAGCCCGCGATGCAGCCGTAGTCGCGACCGGCGGACTGGTGAGCGGTGGCGAACTCGGCCTTGACCCAGTCGCCCATGATCTGCACGCCGGCGCGGGCCGTGAGCAGCATCGCCGTGGCGTCGTTCCAGTTGCGGCCGGGCGAGCCTTTGTCGACGTAGCCATGCAGTCGCTTGAACGTTAGCAGCACCCGCCGGAATGCGTCGGAGCGAATCGCCCGCGCGTCGCGGTCGCGCAACACCTGCAGGTACAGCTCACGGCCGCCCAGGTTTGCGAGCACGGCGCGGAACACGAGGTTGTCCTGCCACGGCTGGCCGCCGTGCGCCAGCGGCACCAGGCCCGCCGCGCGCAATCGGTCCAGGGCTACGAACAACTCCTCGAAGCTGCGCGGTTCCTGCGCGATGCCGGCGCGCGTGAAGGCGGCCTTCGAATACCAGATCCACGTTGGCATGTGGATGTTGACCGGTGCGGCGTAGTAATGGCCCCGGATGCGCACGACGTCGAGGATGGCAGGCGGCAGGAGTCGATCCCAGTCGTTGCGGCGGGCGACGTCGTCGACGGTGTCCAGCAGTCCCTGCTCCACCAGGTCGTGGAACTGCCGCGAGGTGTTGAACAGCACGGCGGTCGGGGGATTGCCGCCGGCGATCCGGCTGATCGCGACCGCCCGTGCCTGTTCGGCGCCTGCGATCGCGGTATCGCTCCAGACGCCGCCGGCGTCGCGGTAGGCCTCGGCCAGAGAGCGTACCGCCGCCGCCTCGCCACCCGCGGTCCACCAGTGCAGCACCTCGGCGTGCGGCGCAGGCCCGGCGTTGGGCGGCGGTGCGGGCATGGCGATAGGCATGCCCGCGAACAGCCCAACCAGCAGGCTCGCTGTCGTCTTGCTGGCTCTGCCCATCACCTATCCTCCCTGCGGCGTTCGTGCGGCGCCCCGCGCAGGTCAGGGGGCGCTGAGCGCCGCCGCGAACTGATCGGCACGGTCGCCGACGATAAGGTGCCGGATCGTCGGCGAAACCTCCAGTACGCCGACCACGCCGGCAAGGCGGGCGGCGGCCTCGTCGAAGCGGCTTGCATCGGCAAGCTCGACCCGCAGGCGCGTCAAGGCTACCGCATCGAGCGAGCGCACGTTGGCGCGGCCGCCGAGCGCGGCGAGCAGCGGACCTGCCGCCTCGCGAACCCAGGCCTCGAGCGGCTCGCCGGCCCGTGACGCGGCTGCGCCGGCGGTGAGGGACGACGTGGAGGCTGCCGTGTAGTAGGCGGCCGTCGAGCGCAGGTATTGCTCCATGTCGGACATGAGGTTCTCCGACAGCGGACCGAACACCGCCTGGATGCTCTCGCCGATGGTCAGCACGCCACTTGCGCCTAGCGCCTTAAGGCGGGCCGCATCGACGGCGGCCTGGTTGCGCACCACGACGCGCAGTCGGGTGATGCAGGCATCAAGGCTGCTGATGTTGTCCCGTCCACCGAAGGCCGCGACCAGCGCCGCTGCGCGTTCGCTGCGCGGATCGGCGGAGGCGCTGCTGGCGACGATGGCAACCATCGGCTCGTCCTCACGCCCCGGGGTCTTCAGGTCGAGCCACTTGATCGCGCCACGGAACAGGCCGTAGTACAGCGCCGCATAGAGCGGGCCGAGTACCAGCACCAGCCACCAGTTTTGTGCGTTCTTGCCCAGTACGTTGAATATCAGGAAGTCGATGCCACCCTGCGAGAAGGTGAAGCCCATGTGCATGTTGAGCGTGTTGGCGAGGAACTGCGTCGAGGCGGCGAGCAGCGCGTGCAGCACGTACAGCGCCGGTGCCACGAACAGGAACGCGAACTCGATCGGCTCGGTGATGCCGGTCAGGAACGAGGTCAGCGCCGCCGACACCATGATTCCGCCGACGGCGATGCGATTCTCCGGACGCGCGCTGTGCCAGATCGCAACCGCAGCCGCCGGCAGGCCGAACATCTTGAACAGGAACGCACCGGCGAGCACGCCTGCGGTGCGATCGCCCGCGAAGAAGCGGTTGATGTCGCCGTGTACCACGGTGCCGGCCGCATCGGTGTAGGAGCCCATCTCGAAGAAGAACGGTACGTTCCAGATGTGATGCAGGCCAAACGGGATCAGCAGTCGTTCGACGAAGCCGTAGAGCGTTGCGGCGGTACGCGGATCGGCGACTGCAGCCCAGTGCGAGAACGCCTTGATCTGGTCCTGGATCGGCGGCCAAACCAGCGACAGCACAACGCCAAGCCCGATGGCGGCGATCGCGGTGATGATCGGCACGAAGCGCTTGCCGGCAAAGAAGCCGAGGTACGGCGGCAGCGAAATTCGGTAAAAGCGCTGGAACATCGCCGCGGCGAGTCCGCCGGCGAGGATGCCGCCGAAGACGCCCGTCTGCATGGTCTTGAGGCCCATCACGGTCGCAGGCTCGACGTGCAGCGCATTGGCCATGACGCCCATGGTGGTCGTCAGCACGAGGTAGCCGATGCTGGCGGAAATCGCCGCCACACCGTCGTTCTCGGTGAATCCCACCGCGACGCCGATCGCAAAGATCAGCGGCAGGTTGGCAAAAATCACGTCACCGGAGTTCTTCATCAACGCCGACAGGATCGCCGGCATCCACTCGAAGTTGGCCGCGCCTATGCCGAGCAGCAGGCCGGCGACCGGCAGCACCGCCACGGGCAGCATCAGAGCCTTGCCGATCTTCTGTAGGAAGGTGAACGTATTCTTGAACATAGGGCGATCCTAGGACGTTGAGCCGTCAGGGGCTGGCAGAAAATGAAGCGAGAGCGGCACGGACCTCGGTGGCCGTGCCCAGTTCGAGTAGTGCGGTGGCGAGTCGCTGGCAGTCGCGCATCGACAGGTCGCGGACCTGCGCTTTGATCGTCGGGACTGCCACGGCAGAGACGGACAGTTCATCGACGCCCAGGCCGAGCAGTGCCGGGACCGCGATCGCATCGCCGGCGAGTCCGCCGCAGACGCCGACCCAGCGGCCGTGGCGGTGGGCCGCGGCGACCGTCATCGCGATTAGCTTCAGCACCGCCGGATGGAGTCCATCGGCCTGTGCGGCCAGTTGCGGGTGGCCACGGTCCATCGCGAGCGTGTACTGCGTCAGGTCATTCGTGCCGATCGAGAAGAAGTCGACTTCCGCCGCCAGCTGTTCGGCGATGAGCGCCGCCGAGGGGACCTCGATCATCACGCCAATCTCGATTCGCTGGCCGCTCGCGCGGCTGATCGGCTCGAGCAGTGCGCGCGCGGCGCGGAGCTCCTCGAGCGTGGCGATCATCGGAAACATCACGCACAGCTGGGTCAGCGGCGCGGCAGTCGCGATCGCGCGCAGTTGCGAGGCGAGCATTGCGGGATGCGCGAGGCCGACGCGGATGCCGCGTACCCCGAGGAACGGGTTGTCTTCGTGCGGGAGCGGCAGGTAGGGGAGCGGCTTGTCGCCACCGACATCCAGGGTGCGCACCACCAGCCGTCGGCCAGGGCCGACGGCGCGGGCGACCGCCTGATAGGCGGCAGACTGCTCGCCCTCGCTCGGTGCCGTCTCGCGCTCGGCGAACAGGAACTCCGAGCGCAGCAAGCCGACGCCGTCGGCACCGGCTTGCATCGCGGTGGCGGTTTCCGCGGCGTCGCGAACGTTGGCGCCGACCTCGATGCGGTGTCCATCGCGTGTCACGGCGTTCTCGCCGGCTACTGCCTCGGCCCGTGCGTGGGCCGCTGCCGCGCGCGCGAGTGCGTTTTCGGCGCTGGCAATTGCGGCGGCGTCTGGCGTCGTATCCAGCGTGCCGCGGTCGCCGTCGAGGATCACGCGTGTGCCGTTGGCGAGCTGGCGTGCGGCGGCGTCGATGCCGCAGATCGCCGGGATGCCCAGCGAGCGGGCGAGGATCGCCGTATGGCCGGTGGCGCCGCCGCCGGTCGTACAGAAGCCGACCACGCGTCGTACATCCAGAGCGGCGGTCTGCGAGGGTGTCAGTTCATCGGCCACCAGCACCGAGCCTGCCGGCACGTCGATCGCCGTGGCTCGCATCCCGGCCAGCAGTGCAAGGACGCGCTCGCCGACGTCACGGATGTCACCGGCGCGTTCACGCAGCAGCGCGTTGGTCAGTGCGGCGACGCGCGCAGCGTAGCCGGTATAGGCGCTGCGCCAGGCGTGGGCTGCGCTGTGGCCGCGGGCAAGCTCCTCGCGGGCGCCGTCCAGCAGCCCGGGATCCGTGAGTAGCTCCCGGTGTGCGGCGAGGATTTGCGAGCGACTGGAGGCGTCGCGGCCGGCGCCCAGCGCGCCAAGCTCGCCTGCCGCATCGGCGAGGGCCTGCTCGAGCCGGGCGGTTTCGGTCGCAAGGTCCGCACCGCTGACTGGGATGTCGAACTCGGCGCGGCGTAACTGGATGACGTGCCCGATCGCGAGCCCGGGCGAGGCCGCAACGCCGCCAAGCACGCCTGCGCGTGTCACGACCGGCGCCAGCGGGATCGGCGGCGTTGCGGTGGCGGGCGCGGTGTTCAGGCTTTCGCCGCAGCCGGAGGCGAGCAGTTGTGCGAGGTGATCGACCGCCGCCTGCGCATCGGCGCCGCGGCCCTCGATGCCAATCGAGTCACCGTGTTGGCTGCCCAGCAGCATGACCGATATCACTGAACGCGGATCGGCGCTGGCCGTGCCGCGGGTCAGGCGCAACGACGCCGTGTAGCCGCGTGCAGCCGCAGCGAGCAGGGCAGCGGGCCGGGCGTGCAGGCCGTCGGCGTTGGGCAGCGTGACGCACGCCGTGGCGGGCGGGCCAGCGTCGGTCCGGACCGATTCCCCGGCGCTGTGCGCGAGCGTCGCGAACAGTGCAGGGTCGAGGCCGGCACGCACCTTGCCTGAGCCTGCGCGCAAGCCGCTGACGGCATCCGGCGTCGTCACGACGATCATCGTGATGAGACTGGTGGCACGGCGCGCCACAGCGTCGGCGTCGAAGCTGAGTAGCGGCTGACCGCTGGCAACCGTGTCGCCCTGGCGGACGTGAGCGGTGAAGCCTTCGCCACGCAGGGTGACCGTGTCGATGCCGACGTGAATCAGTACCTCGACGCCGCTCGGGCTGCGCACTGCGACCGCGTGGCAGGCCCGGTGCAGCTGGCTGATGGTGCCGGCGAACGGCGCGCGCACTTCGCAAGAGGTGGGGTCGATGGCGACGCCCGCGCCGACCAGGCCGGTGGCGAAGACGGGGTCGGGAACGCTGGCCAGCGGCAGCAGCACGCCGGATAACGGTGCGAGGATGGACAGTGGCGTGGAAGTAACGCTCATCTAGGGCCGAACATCCTCGTTGGCGAACTACGAAACAGAGGTTTCGGCGCGATCCTGATGGTATATTTGGAAACGTTACCAGTCAGACCGTTTCACTATAGCACCTGCCAAATTTTCGCGTCAACGGCCCGTTTTTCGCGGCAAACGTCTTTTTGGGCTGGGTGGATGCTGGCGCAGCGCAGCGTTATTGTTGCGGCGGCTGGAACCATTTCCGGTCACGTACAGGCCGATGCCACGAGCGCGCGTGCGGAGCGACGCGGGGAAACGACAGTAGCGCTGCTGCGAGCGGCCAACGAGGCGAGCAAGCGATGGCGACGATAAAGGATGTGGCGCGTCTGGCGGGTGTAGGGCTAGGCACCGCCTCGCGCGTCGTCAGCGGCAAGGGCTCGGTCGCGCCGGCGACGGCGCAGCGCGTGCAGAAGGCGATCGAGCAACTGAACTTCCGCCCCTCGCACGCCGCGCGCTCGCTGTTGTCCGGCTCGACGCAGATGGTGGGTGTCTACATCCCGCTGCTGAAGGGCACGTTCTATACGCCGATCCTGCAGGCCATTGATTCGACGCTGCGCGCCTCCCGTTGCTACATGGTCGTCGCTTTCGGCCACGGCCTCGACGACGAGCGCCAGCAGGCGCTCGAGGGTGCCCGCTTTCTGATCGATCGTGATTGCGACGGCCTGATCGTGATGGGCAACTCGCTGCTCGAAAAGGACATCGTCGCTCTGGGTCGGCAGCAACCCAACATCGTCGTATTGAACCGCGTGTTCGAGAGCATCAGTGAGCAGTGTTTTTCAGCAGATCACACCCAGGGCGGCATTTGCGCCGCGCAGGCGCTGCTGAGCAAAGGTCATCGGCGCATCGCTGTGATAGGGGGGCTGCGTACCTCGCCCGACAACGTTGCCCGTATTGCGGGCTTCATGGCCGAACTGGCACGCCATGGCATCGCCGCGGACAGCGTGCCCATGCTCGAGAGTGACTTCTCCCCGGAGGGAGGCTGGGCGTCCGCCCAGGCACTGCTGGCGAGCGGCGCCCGCTTCAGCGCGCTGTTCTGCGCCAACGATGAGATGGCCGTAGGTGCGCTGGCGCATTTTCAACAGGCCGGCATTGCGGTGCCGGGGCGGGTGTCCGTGCTCGGCTACGACGACACGCAGACTGCGGAGTTCTCCGCGCCGCGACTGACCTCTGTGCACATTCCGTTACGCGAGGTGACGGTTGCGGGTGTTCACTGCCTGCTCAACCGTTGCTATGACGCAGGCCTGCCGGTTGAGCGGGATTTCCCGGTGGGCGTCACCTGGCGCGCCTCGGTCGCGCCGCCGCCGCCGTAACGACCCTTTGCCGCCGGCGCACCGCTGCGGCGCCCCCCATTCGTCTTGGCGGCCAGACCCTTAATAAAGGCGGCTTCAGTGTGCGTCGAAGGAAAATATGGAAAGCTTTCCACGTTTAAGGTAACGTCGCAGTCGGTCGAGTCGTGGCTACGGGGGTCGCGGCCGCAGTGGGAACGTGCACGGACTTTCGCCAACGATGCCAACGACGAACGACGCGAGCCCGTTGCCCCGCCGCGAGCAGTTTCCAGCGGATTTTCGCTGGGGCTGTGCGACGTCCGCGTATCAGATTGAAGGCGGCGTCGACCTCGAGGGTCGGGGGGAGTCGATCTGGGATCGCTTCTGCCAGCAGCCGGGCAGGATTCGCGACGGTTCGAGCGGCGCGGTGGCCTGCGACCACTACCAGCGCTGGCGGGAGGATCTGGACCTCGCCGCCGATCTCGGCTTGAACTCGTACCGGTTTTCTATTGCCTGGCCACGGGTCTTTGCGCGGGGTCGTGGTGCCGTTGCCAATTCGGCCGGACTGGATTTCTACTCGCGTCTGGTCGATGGCCTGCTCGAGCGGGGCATTGAGCCGTGGCCGACGCTATACCACTGGGATCTGCCGCAAGCCCTGCAGGATCGCGGTGGCTGGCAGCATCGCGACACGGTCGCGGCGTTCGCCGAGTACGCCGCCGTCCTTGGTCGCGTGCTGGGGGATCGCGTTCGCAACTGGACGACGCACAACGAGCCGTGGTGCAGCGCTTTCCTCGGCTATAGGGAGGGCGTACACGCACCGGGTGTGCAGGGCTGGAAATCGGCACTGCAGGCGTGCCACCACATCCTTCTGTCGCATGGCAAGGCCACCGCCGCGCTGCGTGCCGAGGTACAAGACGCGCGCGTAGGGATTGCGCTGAGCCTGCATCCCTGCCAACCGGCAACAGCGAGTCCGCAGGACGCGCAGGCGATGCAGCGCCACGATGGCTTGCGCAACCGCTGGTTCCTCGACCCATTGTATGGTCGCGGCTATCCGTCGGACGTTTGGGAATTGTTCGGCAAGAACGCGCCGATGGTGCGTCACAACGATCTTCAGGTCATCGCGGCGCCGATCGACTTCCTCGGTATCAACTACTATTTTCCCGAAACGATAGAGCATGTCGCCGGCGAGGGACCCTTGAGTGCGCAGGTGCTGCACGTCGCAGACGTTGAGCGCACGGCGACTGATTGGGAAGTGTGCCCGCAGGGGATGGTCCGGCTGCTTGAGCGAGTCCACCGCGATTACGCTCCGGCCAATATTTACCTGACCGAAAACGGCGCTTGTTACGATGACGAGGTGGCCGCGAATGGCACTATCCTCGACGTGCAGCGACGTTCCTACCTACAGCGTCATGTGGCAGCGGCGAGCGAATGTGTCGCACGCGGTATACCACTGCGCGGATATTTCGCCTGGACGCTGCTCGACAATTTCGAGTGGGCCGAGGGCTACACCCGCCGCTTCGGGCTAACGCACGTCGACTTCAAGACGCAGCGTCGCACCCTCAAAGCGAGCGGCAATTGGTATCGTGATTTTCTGAGGCTTCAGCTAGATGAACAATAAACGACTCCTGTCCGGATTCCGAACCCTGCTGGCTTGCGCAGCGACTGCGCTCTGCGTCACGTTCACCGCGACGGCCGCTCAGCCGGCGGTTCATCCGGAGCTGTGGCCGAAGTCCAAGAGTGCCGGGCTTGTAGATCCGGCCACCGAGGCGAAGATCACCGCCTTGCTCAAGCAGATGTCGGTGCGCGAGAAGGTCGGTCAGGTCGTGCAGACCGACATTGGCTCGGTGAAGCCCGCTGACCTGCGCGAGTATCCGCTAGGCTCGATTCTCGCCGGTGGCGACTCGGGTCCGGACGGTGACGAGCGGGCCACGCCGCAGGCGTGGCTCACGCTCGCGCGCGAGTTCCATGCCGTCGCGCTGGAGTCTCGCCCGGGCCACTTGGCCATTCCATTGATCTTTGGCGTCGACGCCGTGCATGGCCACAGCAACGTGGTCGGTGCGGTGTTGTACCCCCACAATATTGCCCTTGGTGCCGCCCACGACCCGGATCTGGTCCGTCGAATTGGCGCGGCGACCGCCGAGGAGATTGCCGCGACCGGAATCGACTGGACGTTCGCGCCGACGCTGGCGGTGCCGGCTGACACCCGCTGGGGGCGTACGTACGAGGGTTATTCTGCGGACCCGGATCTTGTGCGCCGTTACGCCGGTGCCGCGATCGAGGGGCTGCAGGGCGCGCCGTCTATAGGCGGCCGGCTGCAGGCCGGCCGCGTCGCAGCGACGGCGAAACACTTCCTGGGTGACGGCGGTACGACTTTGGGCGAGGACCAGGGGGACGCCGCCATGAGCGAGGCGGAGCTTGTGCGGCTGCACGCGGCAGGCTATCCGCCGGCGATCGAGGCCGGCGTATTCACCGTGATGGCGTCCTACTCCAGCTGGAATGGCGACAAGATGCACGGTCATGGACCGTTGCTGACGACCATTCTCAAGGAGCGCATGGGTTTTGAAGGCTTCGTGATCGGTGACTGGAACGGCCACGGTCAGGTGCCGGGCTGCAACAAGGATCGCTGTCCTGCCGCGTTCAATGCCGGCGTCGACATGTACATGGCGCCGCTGACCTGGAAGGTGCTGTTCCATAACCTGCTCGAGGAGGTCGCCGCAGGCGAGATCCCGATGGCGCGCCTCGACGATGCGGTGCGTCGCATTCTGCGGGTCAAGTACAAGCTTGGGATGTTCGAGTCGGCCCGTCCCTATGAGGGGCGCTTCGATCTGTTCGGCTCTAACGCGCATCGTGCGATCGCGCGCGAGGCGGTGCGCAAGTCGCTCGTGCTGCTCAAGAACGACGGCGTGCTGCCAATACGGGGGTCGTCGCGGGTGCTGATTGCCGATTTCTCCAACCTCGCGATGCAGGCCGGTGGCTGGACGATTTCCTGGCAGGGTGTCGATACGCGCAAGCGGGACTTCCCCAACGCCGAGATGATTAACGCCGGGATCAAGTCCGCGCTCACGGCAAGCGGCGGCGTGGCGAGCGCAGGCGTAGTGGTGGAGGGGACCGACGACCTGGCTGTCAGCAGGCCGGACGTCGTGATCGTCATATTCGGTGAAACTCCGTATGCCGAGATGTTTGGCGACGTGAAGCTGCCCTTCTACAACCAGCGCACGGCGCTTCGTGAGATCAACCACTTCAAGTCGCTCGGCATCAAGGTCGTCTCGGTATTCCTTTCTGGTCGGCCGCTGTGGGTCAATCAGGAAATTAACGCCAGCGATGCCTTCGTTGTCGCCTGGCAGCCAGGGACGGAAGGTGGCGGCGTAGCCGACGTTCTGGTTGGTGATGCGAAGGGTGCTCCGCGCTTCGACTTTAGCGGCACGCTGTCGTTCCCGTGGCCGCGCGCAGCTATTGCGGCGCCGTTCGCTCGCGCGGGCGACGTTCTGACGCCCGAGTTTCCGCTTGGATACGGCCTGAGCTATGCTCGCGGCGGCAAGGTCGATCGGCTGAGTGAGGACTTGGGCGGCCGCTAAAGCGGCTGTCGCAGGCGCGTTGTCGGCGCGCCTGCGATTGTTGTCTCGCCCTGGCTCGCGCCGATCGACCAGCAGGCTGGCGCGGTCGCCGGGCGCTACAGCAGGACTGGCAGATCGACTTGGCCGAAGAAGCAATCTGCGCTAAGATCCGAAGCCATCCGGCTCTCCCCCCGTTTAAGGTGACGTCATGCCGGCAGATGCGAAATTTTCTCGTGACGGCGATGTCGTATCCGGCTCCCCGCGTCCAGGCGGCTCCCGTGCGTGGCATGTCCGAGGCTTTCTCGCGGCGCTCCCGCTTGGAATATGTTTAATTACGCTGTGCGTTCCGACGACGTTGCGTGCGCAACAGGCGCCGGTGTCTTACCTGCCGGAAGAGCTGCGCTGGGGGGTGAACGCAGCTGCGCCCGGGGCGCAGACCGTGGTTGTCCTCGGAAATCCCACCCGCCGTGGTCCGTTTACGACGCGCGTGCGCATGCCGAGCAGCGTCGTCTTCAATGCGCACTATCACCCGGATGACCGCGTCTATACCGTCATATCCGGCATTTTCTATATTGGATTCGGTAGCGTTTACGACCCTGGCAAGTTGCAGGCCTATCCGCCCGGCGCAGTGGTTTTTGTTCCGGGTGGTGCAGCGCACTTCCATGGCGCGCTTCGTGGGGAATGGATCGTGCAGATCAATGGTATCGGCCCCACCAGCGTGACGTTCGTGCGCGAGAGCGATGACCCACGGCTTTAATTGAAGAGTGGATCAGCGCTGGATTGCAGAATCCTAAGAGCCGAAGCCAGCCGTAACTAATGCCCCCGTGCGAGTGAGTGCGGGGTGACCTCAAGTACCTTGCCGTCGCTGAAGGTCACCTTCAATCGCGTGTCGCGGGCGTTGTACGCAAGATAGGTGCGCGGGCCGCCGGCCTTGCGGAAGACCGCATAAAGGGGTGTGTCAGCCGTGACACTGAAATCAGGCTGGCCCATCTCTTTGAGACTAGAAATCCAGTAAAGCGTATGTGTTCTGGTTTCGCCGAACTCGGCTGAGCTGCGCTTGTCCCACTGCCGTAGTGCGGCGTCCGGATCTGCTAGCGCTTGGTACGAGACCAGCACGTCCTGCCAGACGTCCGGCGGGGTTCCATCGGTGATGCCGCGGCTTTGGTAGGCGTTGACCTCCGCCGGCAGCGCGGCGAGTGAGCGTCGGATGTAGTCCGGGTCCTGAGCGAGGTAAGTGGACGCCGGCGTGAACGGCAGCAGATTGATGCCGAGGATCTGTCGCGGCTCCTCGGTCCACCAGGTGTTGTAGGCGTACTTGCCGCCGAACACCATGCTGGCGAACTGGCTGCCGAGCTCCGGCGCCAGAACCTGACGCTTGACGTCGAACCAGTACTGCAGCGCTGAGGCGACTTCGGTCGTGTACAGGTAGATGCCCAGGTCGCGAAGTTTTCGGTCGCCCGTCGCTTCGCCGAGCAGCACGAGCCCTGCCCAGGCATTGATTGCTTCGGACGATGACTCCTGGTTGTTGCCCGCGTCGAATTCCGCGGTGCCGGAGGCCCAGGAGTGGCCCTCGTAGGTGTCGAAGTTGCGCAGGAACGGGTAGTCGGCGCGGCCGCGCTCCTCGGTCGCAACGTCCGCTACCAGTTGAGCCACCATGCCGCCCCAATGGTCAGGAGTGATCCACGTGCGGTCGCGCAGGGCGACGTGAGCGGCGGCCATGTACCAGTACCCGTAGTGAAAGTGATGGTCGTTGATGTTGGTGACGCTGTTGTATTCCTGCGGATAGCCGAACAACGAGCCGAGGGTGGAGTCGTGCTGGAAATGCGTTGCGTGCCGGCCGTCGAGCCAGCTCTCCTGACTGGACTTGAGCTGCCCGAGCAATGTGGCGCGCTCCTTTTGCTTTCCTTCGGCCTCTGCGATCGAGGCTAGCTGCGCGAGCGCTCCCAGTCCCTTGCCAACCCAGTAGGTGCCGTGACCATCGCGGAAGAAAATTTGCGCGCTCTTCGCGACGTCGTCGGCCAGCAGACTGTCAACGGCCATTTTTGCCGCTGGGTCCTCGAGGGGCCCCCAGCTGGGGAGGATTCCGTGAAAGGTCCGCTCCGTAGTGAACTGATTGCCGCGAATCAGCCGGAGCTGGCCGCGGACGGTGTCGTAGTGCGGGGCCGCATCGGTCGCGACAGCGCTGGCAGTCCACTGGTGCGGATACAGCCCGATCAGTGTTTCTCGCCCTCTGCCCTCGCGTGCAACGGTGGCGATGGAGTAGGTCACGCGAACGCGGCTGCTTCGCTCGTCGTAGCTCCATTGCGAGCGTGTCTCGGTGGGAAACGCGTAAGCCACGGACAGGAACTGCTCGACCGTGGTGTCGCGATCATCCGGCAGTCCGGCCACCGAGAAGTAGCGTGCCGTGGCGGGAAGGTGCAGCACCGGATCGGTCGGCGTCGCCCACTGCCAGCTGGAGCCGGTGGGCGCGAAGATCGCGTAGACGTGGCCGTTGAGTGTGAACGCCGCGACGCGCCGGTCATGCCCACTGGCGAGCGGGTTCCACAGCAGCTTCGGTGTGCCCGCCAGGTGGAAGCGTACGTCGCCGGTGCTGCAGTCGTAGTAACTGAACGGGCTGCCGTGCAGCACGGTTGCCTTGAGGGACTCGCCGGCGCCAGCCGCCATTTCCAGTTCGATCAGCCAGTCGGAATGCTTCGCCAGTCGGCTGCCGCTAGGCTTGAACGCGATCGGCGAGATGGTGATTGCGGCGCTGTGCAGGTAGCGGATCTCGCGCTTGCGGCCGCCGTCTTCGATCGCGAAGGTGCGGTCGGGCAGGCCAACCTCGAAGCCGGCTTCACTGGTGCGGTAGGTCATCGGCTGCGCGTACAGCGGTTTCGTCCAGCGCCAGAAAATGGCGGATGAGTACCATTGATTGGTTGGCGCGGCCTGCTTTGCCGCCTCACTAGTGCGGAACTGCGGCAGGGGCGGCGGTGGGGACGGGCCGAGGATGCCGTCTTCACGGTGGCTGCGGTAGCTGCCCAAGCCAACAGCGACGGAATTGTCGTGAGCTGCGGCGGCGACGTCGATGCTGGCGCAGAGCAGCAGGGTTAACCCCCACGCTAGGGCTCGCGAGCTGTCTGTTGTGCGCATGCGGTGTCGGACCAGCTGGATTTGGAAATGATATTGACGCTGATGGTCAGGGAGTTGGCGCCCTGCTCGTGCCGGGACCGACATTACCATTGGCGGTGCTGCTGGCGGTCAGCACTCAACGCGCGGGCGCAGCCGATGCCGCTGCCGAGCCGAGATGCTGCTGTCGGCGGGCGCAACCGCGCGGCGGCGGGACGACGCTGGTGGCGGGTCGCTGCGCCAGCTCAACGTACCAGATAAATGTAAAGGCGGTTGCGGACGTGCGGCTCTGCCAGCGGCAGTGACTGGAATTCTGCGCCTTCACGTAGCAGCTGCCAGCGACCGGCGGCCGTCAGGCGCCGTATTTCCTCAGCGAAGCCGGGGGGAGGCTGGTCGCTGCGCAGCGAGAAGATCGCAAATCCGCCGGGACGGGTGATGCGCAAAAGGTCGTGCAGCGATTCCGGCGGTGCGTGCTGGGGCGTGAACGCGCCGGAGACGACGAAGGCATCGAAGTGAAGGCTCGGAAACGGCAGCGTGCCGCCCAAGGGCGCGAGCGTGAGCCCTTGGTAGACGGCCTTGCGCTCGGCAACCGCCAGCATGCCTGGCGACAGATCCAGCCCGTGCAGGTCCGTGAACCCAAATCGCTTCAGGCCCTCGCCGACGAGTCCGGTGCCGCAGGCGGCATCGAGAATGCGCGCGTCTCGTGGCAGCAGCCAGGCGGCGAGTCCCGCCATGATCTCAGGCATCCGCCAGTCATGGTCCTCGATCAGCGCCGCGTCATAGGACTCGGCGACGCGGTCGTACTCGGCCGTCAGTTCCTCGCTGGTGGTGGCGGCATACAGGCGCTCGACGTCGAAAGAGTGCGTCACGTGTGATCCCGGGGCGTCTGAAGGGGCGGCATAGGCCGCGGGGAGGGCGGGTGGCGCTGCGCTAGAGCGTGGCTGCCTGCACGGCCCGCCGGAACTCCAGCGGGCCTGCGATCCGCTCGAACGGCTCGCGTGTGCCGCCGCTGCCGACAACGACGATCGTGCCGTAATCGAGCAGTCGTCCACCCAGGCCCTGATCGACGGAAATGGCCTCGACCTTGTTGAGCAACATTTCCACCGTTCGGCGGTGGAGGATGCCGACCTTGATGATGACGCGCTTGTTCGTGACTGCGAATTCCGAGGAGCGGTAGCGCAGCCAGGCGCTGCCGCCGTAGAGCGCGGCTACCGCGACGAGTACGCCGCCCCCGGTCGTTGCCACGAACAGCGTGGCCAGCGCCGCCAGGCTGCCTACGGCCGGCCAGAAGAACATCGCCTTGTGCAGGCGGGTTGCATGTGTGATCTGTTCCCCGGGGAGCAGGCTGTTGCTGACGTAACTCATTGAGTCTCCGACGGAGTACGGGGGCGTCCATCTTGCCTAATTTCCGGGCCGCCGCCTACCAGCGGGTGTTGGCGGATGTTCGTTGGCCGTCGCGCGGCCGCCAAGTGGTCGGTCATTCGACGGGAACGGTCTGAGGCTGTCGCTCAAAATGCCGGCGCCAGGCGCTGCTGGTTCATGCTCTGCACGACGACGCGCGCCGGTTCTACGGCAGCGCAAGGACGCGCTGACCCCGCTGCGACAGCAGCGCCAGCACAAGGGGCAGCGGCTCGGCTTTTTGCGCTCATGCCGCGCTCGTTCCCGGGCTTCAGTGGATCGCTTGATATTTGTAGGAGCTAGGAAATTTCTCGCGTACGGCGCAGCAGGCGGCTAACACGACCGAAAACCGGGGATTGAAAGTCCAAAGCTGAGGACGCTCGATGCCGTTGTGATCTCGGATTGGTCTGCAATGTCTTTGAGAAACTGCGTACGCCCCCGCGTCCGCAATCAGTCAGGAGCAACATTTGCGCCGTCTGTCGGGTGGGTCAGCCGTCGGATCGTCAAAGTGCAGCGCTGCTCAATCAATGCATTGATTCGCTCAACTACGGCATTGCCAGCAAAACTGTGTCCAGGCTCAGCCTGCAGCATGCGCGCAGTGGCCGGCAGTAATTTTGCCAACTCCAAAATGCGCCTCTTGGCCTGTGCTTTTGTAAGCCCGACGCTTTCTGCAAACTGCTCCCAGTGCCGTGCCTGGACTTCGCTGAACTTATATTTGCTACCGATTTTCATCGCCATCTTTGGCGTCAGCGTTGGATATACCGCCGTCGAGAGCGTGTCGTAGAACGGTGTCAGAACGGGTGCCTTGCCTGAATACAGCAGTGAGAAATTCTTGGCGTGCGCATCATGATTGCCGATCAGCGCATTGAAAATCACGTAGTCGAGCAGTCGCAGGACCTGCGGGGCACTGGGCCGTGTCGCGCGGCGTACCAGATCGAAGCACAGGGCTAAATCCGGACCGCCTTCATGTTGGTATTTCATTTCTGGCACCACACCCAGCGCCTGGCAGAAATCCTCTTGATGAAGGCGTTGTCGGTGTCCTTGGGCATTGATCCGCCGGTCGTAACGCTCAACCAGCAGAAACGAGTGATCCAACACCTGGTGAACTTTTGATTTCGCTGGTTGGAGCTGCATGGCCTCAGCCAACGCCATGCAAAACCTCTCGTTGATCACACTGTCTTCAACAGCGTGAATGGCGGGTTTCAAGATGTGGGAGCTGGGCGTGCCATTGAGGGGCAGCCCAAGGCGTGCACCGTCGAACACCACCGGTAGTTTGTCTTGAGCGCCAGCCAATGAAAGCCGCAAGCCGTCTTTCCCCGCCAGCATGGGGCGGCGCGGCAATTCATCAAGGAGGGCAACGACGTCCTCGTCGCTCAACCATTGAATGTCATCGTTGCGGGTAGGCACAGGCAAGATCTGCCCCACTTCAATGAACGTCACGGCACCAGCGCATTCGCCGCCGATGAGGTCCAGCAACGCAAAGTCGTTCTGGCCAGACACATGGAACTGCTGCGCGATCAGGCGGCGCATCTGCCCTTCAGGCAGCAGACCAGCAAAGAAGGGACGCGTTTTGCGATCGTCGAACGGCTCGGCTTGCAGGGGCAGCGAAGCGGACAAGGCAATAGCGTCTTGCTGCGACAGCCAGTCTGGTGCGTAGCAAAAGTTCAGTCGGCCATCGACCAGCGCCAGCGTGCCGATACGATCGGCGAAAAGCCAGACTGCCAACTCATGCGCCATGGTCACCACCTTCACCTTGGGCATCGGCCGCAACAGAGGGCAATCCGCGCAACTGGATCTCCCCCCCCAAGCTATCAATGACCCGCAGCACGTTTGCCAGTCGCAAGGTGGGCTTGCCTGCCTCAAGGTCAACAATGAAACGCACACCAACCCCTGCCGCCAGCGCCAGCTGGGGCTGTGTCAGCCCGAGCTGCTTGCGAGCGGCACGCAGGGCGCGCGCTAGCTGTTGGGGTGATCGAATGGATGTCATGGCTTGAGTTATTTCCCGTTCGGGAAATTATCAGTCCCAATCGGGCTATGCGCAAGCTTTATTTCCCGATCGGGAATTCTACTGTTGTTGAGGCATGGATTGAATATGTGTTTCCCGATCGGGAAACAAGGTTGGAGGCGATCACCTAAAATGCCGGCGTCCGTTGGCTGCCGGTTCATGCTCTTCACGACGACGCGCGCTGGTTCTGGTGCTCATGCCGCCGCCCCGACACGCGCTATCCTTAGCCTTGCGCGGACGCGGTGTCCGGCTTGCCCGCGCGGGCCGTGGCGATGACTCGTTCC